>Ga0074197_1000353_pt1 | contig 61222 bp, 55 predicted proteins | sample EPASupsiteSAE305_FD_64526 | JGI IMG/M metagenome (GOLD analysis project Ga0074197, IMG submission 64526) | Bioremediated contaminated groundwater microbial communities from EPA Superfund site, New Mexico - SAE3-05 reassembly with SPADES | ecosystem: Environmental > Aquatic > Deep subsurface >... | reverse complement strand
CTCTGCCGATATTACCGATGAGAAACAACAAGCACTGGATTATGAACAAAGGCTGGCAACGCTTTTTGCCGAAGGGGCTCAGGTCTTTAATACTGATACAGTAAATATCATTATGGCGCACTTGACTTTGGCAGGTGGCAAAACCTCCGATTCGGAGCGTCCTACTGCCGGTGGTGTCATGCAGATAGGTGGTAGCTTTGGCGTAGGAACGCATATTCTGCCGTCTGCTGCGCAATATGTCGCCCTGGGACATCTGCACCGCCCTCAGGAAATCAATGCCGCCATGCCTTGCATTTATGCCGGCTCGCCTTTGGCCTATAGCTTTTCAGAAAGCGGTCAGAGCAAAAGCGTTGTGATAGCTGATATCCTGCCCGGACAAGAGGCAAAGGTAAAGCGTATTCTTCTGCAAAGCGGTTATCCTTTATTGCAGTGGCAGGCCAAAGATTATGAGGAGGCCTTGACTTGGTGCGAGGATGAGCATAATCAAAACATGTGGGTGGACTTGCTTATTCAGGCTCCCGAACCCCTCTCTCTAACACAGATACAGGCTTTGCGCAAAGCGCACAGCCGTCTGGTAAATATCCAGGTCGTTTTGCCAGATATGGAAGAAGGGCTGCTGGAAGCGCAGGAACTGGCCCAATTAGATATCGCCGATAAATTCCGCCTTTTTGCTAGCCGCATTCAGGGAGTGCCTATTGCCGAAGAATTAGTAGAGCTGTTTTTAGATCTTTTAGCAAAAGGCGAAGAGGATGAACAGTCAGAAGATACGGAAGAGATAGAGGAGGTGGCAAAATGAGACCACTGACACTATCTTTTTCCGGACTGAACAGCTATCGGGAAAAGCAGACCATTGATTTTGTCAATTTGTCCACCTACGGTATCTTTGGCATCTTCGGCCCTACTGGTTCTGGTAAGTCATCTATTCTCGATGCTATTACCTTGGCTCTATATGGTGAAGTGGAGCGTGCTGCAAACCATACTCAAGGGGTAATTAACTCCGAAGAAAAGCAATGCATGGTTGATTTTACTTTTCTTTTAGGTGATAAAAAATATTGTGCTCAAAGATTTTTGGAGCATAAGAAAGATGACCCGTCTTCAACGGTTACGAAAGCTTGTCGTTTATTCATCGTAGATGAGGATAGAGTACTTGCTGATAAATCTAAGGAAATGAATGAGCAGGTCAAAGAACTTTTAGGTATGGATTTTGACCGTTTTACACAAACTGTTATCCTGCCCCAGGGAAAATTTGACCGCTTTTTACGCCTAGGCCCCATGGATAGGGCCAATATGATGGAAGACATCTTCCACCTGGAAGAATATGGTGATACACTCAATAAAAAGGCTAAAAACCGCTTGGCATCCTTAGAGGAAAAGTTGCGTCTATTAGCCAGCCGCCAGGAGGGATTCGGTGATTGTTCCATAGAGAAAATAGCCGAGCAGAGCGAAGAGTTAAAGGCCTGCAGCTCTGAACTGGTTGCAGCCAAAGAAAAAAAGGAAGCGGCAGAGCAAGCTCTAAACTTAGCCCGCCTATGGCAAGAACAGGCCGCTGAACTGGAAAAGGCTAAAGCAGAGTTATCGGCCTTAAATTTATCTGAGCAAGAAATGATTGAAAGAGAAAATACTCTTGTAAAGGCTAAAAAGGCGGAGGTCTTCCGCTTACCTTTGGAAAAAGCCAAAGATACTAATAAACTTTTGCAGGAAGCAGTTTCCCTTGTTGCAGAAAGAGCTGCCGCCACCAAGCAGGCTCAGGAGGAAGAAAAATCAGCGGTAGAAAAAAGGCGACTGGCTGAAGAAGAATTACAGAAAAAAAGGGGACCGATTGGTGAGAAGATTGCCCGTTTAGATGCAGCCAAAGAAAAAGAAGACCAAATAGTCGTCTTAAAATCGCGCATCAAAGAGCAGCAGGAGAAGCTAAAGCCTCTGCAAGAGGAAGAAAAAAGCTTGCATGCTGAGCAAGAGCAAAATGAGAAAACAGCAAACGATCTGGGTTTAAAGTATCAAGGATTAAAAGAAAAAGAGCAAATGCTATATCAAAAGTGGCATGAGCAGGATACGGCTTTGCGCCAACGTCAGCAACAGGAGATGGCTGGCTATCTGGCTTCCTCTTTGGAAGAAGGGGGCATTTGTCCGGTCTGTGGTAGCACAATCCACCCCAGCCCCGCTCCGGCTAATCCAGACCTGCCCGATTGGGATGCAGCGCATAAACAGCTTCAAGAAAGCATGGCGGCTTGGCGAGATGCTGGAACTCAGGCGGAAGAGACGAATCAGACTTTGCAAAAGCTGCTTAAAGAGGCACAAATCTTATCTGCCCAAATAAATGAGAAAGAAAAACTATCCGCGGCCTGCTTTTCCTCAATAGCAGATGTCGAAGCGCAATTACAAGTTTTAGAGACTGCTTTACAAGGGTTGGCAGGGGATTTGAGTATAGCTCAGATCCAGGAAAATTTGCGCCAAGATCTGCAAGCTTTGGAGAATTCTTTTGCCGGGGCGCGCCAGCAGGAAGAGGAAAAAAGAAATAGGGCTACTCTAATTAATAATGAGTCGATACAAGCTGCAGCCAAGAGCGAAGCTTTAGAAAACACTCTAGCACAGTTGCAGAAAGAATTAAGCTCCGGTTTGCTAACGGCGGGGTTTTCTACAGCTAATGAAGCTCTCAAGGCCCTTCTGCCAACTGAAGAAGTACAAAAGCACGAAAAAGAACTTGAGCAATACAAACAGCAAACTGATAATTTAAGGATCAATATTGCTAAGCAGGAAAGTCAACTGAAAAAAGCCGGATATACCCCAGGACTGGCTGAGGAAAAAAGTCAAGAAGCCGAGTTGCTGATCAGCAGCTGGCAGGCTCTTATTGCTCAGGAAGCGGTATTGAATGATAACCTGGTGCGGTTATCTGCCAACCGCAAGCTGTGGCAGGAATTGGAGCAAAAAAGCGCAGCTGTATCTAAACAGGTCGAGCTGGTAAAAAGGTTGATTGTGCTGATAAAGGGTAAATCCTTTGTGCGCTTTTTAGCCAAAGAAAATTTACAGGAGATAGTCAGTATTGCCTCGCGTACTTTAGGGCAACTTACGGCTCAGCGTTACCGGTTGGAGTTGTTTGAGGATAATAGGGGCAGCGACTTCATTATGGTAGATAATTATAGCGGCGGGCTGCGTCGTCCGGTGGGCACACTATCTGGCGGGGAGATCTTTATCGTTTCACTGGCACTGGCCTTGGCTCTATCCCATAAAATACAGATGCAGGGTAAGCCTCTAGGCTTTTTCTTCCTCGACGAGGGCTTCGGGGCTCTGGATGCACAAAAATTAGAGATGGTTATGGATATATTGGAACATTTGCCCTCCGATTCGCGCATGGTAGGTGTCATCACCCATGTCCAGGAAGTGAAAAACCGTCTACCCCTTTATCTGGAAGTTACTCCTGCCCAGGAAGGCAAGGGTTCTGCTATCCGGTTGGGTGCAAACTAAAGTTTTTGTAAAGTCAATGCGTGTTGCTACTTCTACTGTGCAGGAGGAAAAGAGCGCAGTCAAAGAGAACTATGTCGGTGCTAGAGGATTTATCGATTAATGCGCAACTTCTGCGGTAGGGGGTGGGGCTTTTCGTGGCCAATGAACAGGAAAAAACAGTCATAGCTTCAGCTAATGCCCAACTGCGGCAGTTTTTGGTGAGTTCGCTTTCTGACAGGGGATATCTGATTGCAGGGGAATGTGCCGATGGTGCGGAAGCTATCCGCCAGACGCGTAGGCTACAGCCTGATCTTTTGGTCATCGACGAAGATTTGCAAGGGTTGCGGGGTTTTGACGTTGCTTCTATTTTTGTCGAGGAGGAGATCGCGCCGGTTTTATTTTTAACGCGTACTTTTTCCCCGGCAGTTTATCATAAAAGCGCGAAGACTACTTACTTTCATGCTTTACTTAAGCCGGTGGATAGCGATACCCTGGGCGCGGCGGCAGCTTTTCTTCTAAATATTAATAAGCGTATTCGCAAACTAGAAAAAGAAATTTCGCAGTTACGGGAAAAGGAATCTGTAAATCATAAAATCTGGCAGGCAAAACGTTTTTTGATGGAGAAGCTGTCTTGGAGTGAAACAGAAGCTCACCGCTATTTGCAGAAAGAGAGCATGAAAAGCGGTCTGCCTATCGGCGATATTGCAAATAATTTACTAAAAGAAGAAGCAAATGGCAAGATAAAATGATAATCGCTTTTTAAACAGTTAAAAAGTATAATTGATTACTTGACAAATCAAAAGCCTGGTATTATACTTTTTCTATATTGATATTGCGAAGACGAAGATGTCTATGGAGGCGAAGCCTCTATTAAGGCATCTTTTTTTAATTATTATTATCAATCTTAAAGGAAGAAGGGATCGGTCATGTATACAAAAGAAGAGATTTTAGCAGTGGCTAAAGAAAGAGGAGTACGCTTTGTCAGGTTGCAATTTACCGATATTTTTGGTGTGATGAAAAACGTAGCAATTGGTACCGACCAGTTAGAAAAGGCTTTAGATGGGGAATTGATGTTTGATGGGTCCTCTATTGATGGCTTTGTCCGTATCGAAGAAAGCGATATGTATTTAAAACCGGACTTAAATAGTTGGGCTATTTTGCCCTGGAGCCATAAAGACAATTATACTGCCCGCTTGATTTGCGATATCTATACTCCTGAGGGTGAACCTTTTGAAGGAGATCCCCGTTATGTCCTGCGCAGAGCATTAGATGAAGCAAAGAGAATGGGTTATACGATGAATGTTGGTCCGGAAGCGGAATTCTTTCTTTTCCAGACCGACAGCGATGGTAATCCTACCTTAAAAACGCATGACAAAGCCGGTTATTTTGATCTGACTCCGGTTGACTTAGGTGAAAACGCCCGCCGTGATATGGTTCTGGACCTCGAAGAACTTGGTTTTGAGATTGAGGCTTCCCATCATGAATGTGGTAGCGGTCAGCATGAGATAGATTTTAAATACGCTGATGCTTTGGCTACTGCCGACAATGTCCAGACCTTCAAATATGTAGTCCGCGCTGTTGCTCAAAGACATGGCTTGCATGCTACTTTTATGCCTAAGCCGCTTTATGGTATTGCCGGTTCTGGGATGCATGTCAATCAATCCCTCTTTAAAAACGGTGCTAACGCCTTTTATGATCCTAATGGCAAGGGGCAACTCTCGGAAGATGCTTATTACTATCTGGGCGGCCTTATCCATCATGCCAGGTCTCTGACAGCTATTACCAATCCAACTGTTAATTCCTATAAACGTCTAGTTTCCGGACATGAAGCACCGGTCTATGTGGCTTGGGCTTCCAAAAACCGTTCTCCTTTGATTAGGGTGCCTGCAAAAAGAGGCTTATCCACCAGGATGGAACTACGTTCTCCCGACCCCTCCTGCAATCCTTATCTGGCATTTGCCGTGATGTTGATGGCCGGTATGGACGGGATAAAAAATAAGATCGCTCCTCCCGATCCGATGGAATGTAATATATACAATCTGACTACTGAAGAATTAAAGGATAATGATGTGAAGATGTTGCCTAATTCTTTGATCGAAGCCGTGCGTGAATTAGAAAAAAGCGAACTGATGAAACGCGTTTTGGGCGATCATGTCTTTAACCGCTTCTTGGGTGCGAAATCCTTAGAATGGGAAGACTATCGTGTGCGGGTAAGCAATTGGGAAATCGAACAATACCTAACCAAATTTTAAAACACATTAGGATTAGTTTTCCGAGGAAGCTTGAGTGGACGAACCGCAGTATGATATATTAGAGCATATAGAGTAGCTTAAGAGGTGATTATATGCGATTTACGAAGATGCATGGTTTAGGGAACGACTTTATCTTGATCAACGGTTTTTGCGAAAAGGTTCCTGTAGACAGGAAAGACTTTGCGATTACTTTATGCAACCGCCAGTTAGGTATAGGCGCCGATGGAGTTCTATTGCTTATGCCATCCAATTGTGCTGATGCGCAATTTTTGGTCTATAATTCCGACGGCTCGCAAGCCGAAATGTGTGGTAACGGCGTACGTTGTGCAGCTCTCTTTGCTAAACGCGAGGGTATCATCAAAAGTGATAATGCCACATTTGAGACCTTAGGTGGCTTGGTTTATCCGCAGATAGTAGATAAAGAGCAAGGCATCGTCCGTGTCAATATGGGGCTTGCCCGACTGCAGCCAAAAGATATACCAGCTTTATTTGGTGGGGAAAAAGTTGTTGCCGCCCCTTTGGAAGTTGGCATAGATACATTAGCCGTAACTTTGGTTTCTATGGGCAATCCCCATTGTGTGATCTTTGTAGATGATGTCGTAAACTTCCCAGTGGAGGAAGTCGGCCCTAAGATCGAAAAACATCCCAAATTCCCGGCCAAGACCAATGTGGAATTCGTGCAAGTATTAGCTCCCGGCCATCTAAAGATGCGTGTTTGGGAACGTGGTTGCGGACAGACTTTGGCTTGTGGTACAGGATCTTGTGCCAGTGCGGTTGCTGCCAAGCTTAATGGTTATGGAGATACTTCTTTTGAAGTAGAATTGGCTTGCGGTTCTCTTTTTATTGAGCTTGCTGCAGATGGGCATGTAGAACTTTTAGGACCGGCGACTTTTGTCTTTGATGGAGAAATATATTAAGAGATATAAGGAGAGTTAGTGGATGAAAAAAGAAGCAAAAAGAATACAAAGCATTCCGCCCTATTTATTTGCCCGCATTGAGCAGAAGATTGCCGAGGCTAAGGCAGAGGGCGTTGATATTATAAGTCTGGGTATCGGCGATCCTGATTGCCCTACTCCCGAATTTATTATCGAAGAGATGGCCAAAGAGATATATAATACGGAAAATCATCAATATCCCTCTTCTGTCGGTATGCTATCTTACCGCCAGGCGGTAGCCGATTGGTATGCTAAACGTTTTGGTGTTGAGATTGATGCCAAAAGTGAAGTTTGCTGTTTGATCGGCTCCAAAGAAGGCATTGCCAATATCAACTATTGCTATACCGACCCGGGAGACATTAATCTGATTCCCGATCCTGCTTACCCGGTTTATGCTGTTGCCACAATGATGGCAGGCGGTACTCCTTACTATATGCCGCTTTTGGCTGAAAAGGGCTTTATCCCTGATTTGGAAGCTATCCCTGCCGATGTGCTGGCCAAGGCTAAGATTCTTTGGATCAATTACCCCAATAATCCCACCGGTGCTATCACGCAGGAAGGCTTTTTTGAAAAGGTAGTGGCTTTTGCCAAAAAGCATGATCTCTTGGTTTGCCATGACAACGCCTATTCGGAAATGACTTATGATGGCTATGTTGCCCCCAGCTTTTTACAGACTCCCGGCGCAAAAGAAGTAGGTATAGAATTTAATTCCTGCTCCAAGCCATTTAATATGACTGGTTGGCGTGTTGGCTTTGCCGTCGGCAACAAAGAAGTTATCGGGACTTTGGCTCGTTATAAATCCAATGTTGATTCCGGTGCTTTTCAGGCAGCCCAATATGCTGCTATTGTCGGTTTGAAAGATCCTGGCCCGACAGTAGAGATGATGAAAAACATCTATGCTGCAAGGCGTGATATTTTAGTGGGTGGGTTAAATGAAATGGGTTGGAATCTGTCCATGCCTAAAGCGACTTTCTATGTTTGGGCACCGGTTCCCAAAGGCTTTACCTCTGCTTCTTTTGCCGAGCTGGTGTTGGATAAAGCCGGCGTGATCATTACTCCTGGCAACGGCTACGGAAATTGCGGTGAAGGTTACTTTAGAGCGACACTGACTGTCCAGGAAGACAGGATGCGCGAAGCCATTAAAAGAATGAAGGACGCCTTAGGCAAGGTATCTTTCTAATATTATCAATAAAAACCCTAGCTTTTTATTATAGGAGGTGCCCAATGGCTCTTCTTCCGGAAAGGGAAACTAAGCAGGGCCCCACTATTGGCGTTGCTTTTGGCGGTGGCGGTCTTAAAGGTTCCGCCCATATTGGCGTCCTGCAGGCTTTTGAAGAGAATAATATTCCTATTGACTATGTAGCGGGGACTTCTATAGGTTCGGCTATTGCCGCCTTATATGCCAGCGGTTATGATTGGCGGAAAATGGATATCTTATTTAACGAGTTTAACCTTGACTCACTTTTGAAGGTTCGTCCCAGCCGCTTAGGAATGGTACCGGCTACTGGTTATACAGAATTGATCCGCACTTGCGTTAAAGGTAAGCTTATTGAGGAAATGGATATTCCATTAAAGATTATTGCTGTTGACTTGGTCAATTGGAATAAAATAATTTTCGATAAAGGTGATGCTGCTTCGGCAGTTCGTGCCTCATCAGCGGTCCCGGGAGTTTTTACTCCCGTAAAAATGGGCAAGATGCTGCTTACCGACGGGGGTGTGTTGGATAATTGTCCTACTGGTGTGGTGCGGGATATGGGGGCAGATATCGTAATCGGCATTGACCTTTTTTCGCCATCCCACAATGAGCCAAAAACCTTCATTGATGTCATCATCAGGGCTTTGGATATTTCCAGCAGCGTTAGAGATCCTTTAAAAGCGGATATTATTTTGGAGCCTATGTGTGAACATGTAGGGATATTGGATAAGAGATCTATTGGCCTTTGTCGACAGATGGGTTTAGTGGAAGCCAGGGAGAAAATGAATGAAATAAAGGCTTTGATAGAAGCTAAATATAAGCTTCTTTGAGAAACAAGAGGTGAGAAAATGAGGATTGCTCTAGCGCAGATGAAGGTCTATCCGTCCGATTTGCAGAAGAACACGCAAAATATTTTAACTTTAATCGATGAGGCAAAAAGCCAGAGTGCGGATCTAGTCATCTTTCCGGAATTGGCCGTCAGCGGTCTTTTGGTGGGGGATAATTGGCGCGATCACTGCTTCGTTAATGATTGTTTGGCGGCAAGCAGCCTGATTGCAGAGGCCGCGAAAGATATAACAGTTCTTTTTGGTAATATAGCCGGGGGAGTAGAGATTTACAACTCCTGCTTTATTGCCCAAGAGGGGAAGTTGCAACAACTTAGCCCTTGGCAGGGGACAAGTCCGGTGTCTGGTGCTTATGGATTCTTTAGCCAGACTGGGATAGGCTCTGTCTATGATTTGGAAATTTCCGGAAAATCATATAGGTTGGCTGTACTACTTGGCAAATGGCAAGAGGACCTTGTTTTGCCTGATGATATAGACCTTCTTGTCCACATGGATGCTTCCCCCTTGGTTTTAGGTGAAGAATATATGTTTGGTGAAATCAAAGCACCGCTTTTGCATGTCAATTGTTGTGGTATGCAAAACAGCGGCAAGACCAATTATCTTTTTGCCGGTGGTTCAGCACTATATTCGGCGGCAGGGGAGACATTGGCTTCTTTATCACTTTTGGAAGAAGGATTGCTTTGTTGTAATTTAACAGGTGGAACCAAAGCTACACCTAAAGCAGCAGATGCACTGCTTTTTGAGGCATTAGTTTATGGCGCTAAGGAATTTACCCGTGAAGTTGGCATCAATAAAGCAGTTATTGGTCTTTCCGGTGGTATTGATTCAGCTCTGGCTGCCTGTGTATACAGGCAGGCCCTTGGTGCAGAAAATATATTGTTGATCAACATGCCCAGTTGCTATAGCAGTAATACAACGCGCAGCTTGGCGGCTGATCTGGCATTTGCTCTGGGTACTAATTATGCGGTTATGCCCGTACAGGATTTTTTAGAATCAACAAAGGAGCTTTTCGCAAAAACTCCCATTTATTGCCCGGGGGGAGAAAGCTTTTTTATTAATGTCAGTGGCTTAACGGAAGAAAATGTACAGGCCAGAGGCCGTACTGCCCAAATACTGGCTACGGCTGCCGCTGGTTGGGGGGCTATTTTTACCTGTAATGGTAATAAAGCGGAGTGCAGCGTAGGTTATGCTACTTTTTACGGCGATCTGGCGGGAGCTTTTGCTATTACTGCCGACTTGTGGAAGCACCAGGTTTATCAAGCTGCCGCTTATGCCGGAACTTTGATCCCTACAGCTGCAGAGGCCTTAGCAAAAATTTCACAGATCAAACCATCGGCGGAGCTTTCGGCGCAGCAAGCGGTAGAAGAGGGAAAAGGGGACCCGCTCGTTTATCCTTATCATGATTATTTGCTGGCATCATGGGTTGAAAAAGATGCTACTCCCTATGATATTTTGCTATGGTATAGCCAAGGCGTTTTGGCGCAGCGTATTGGCTGTGCTGCCCAGCTTATTCCTCAGCTTTTCCCGACGGTTGCAGCAATGATTGCCGATATCGAGTATTGGTGGCGTATGTATCGGGGCATGGGCGTTGCTAAGCGCATTCAAGCGCCGCCGCTTTTGGCCCTTTCGGCCCGTCCTTTTGGTGATCCTAAAGGTGAAAACCGGGCTGGTTCTTATTTCGGCCGCCAGTATGAAGCTTTAAAGCATCAGTTATTGGGATAATAAATAATAAGCTATCGATACCGATAAGGAGGACCCGAATGCGCGAGATAACAATGAAAGCGCCAGCCAAGATCAACTGGTCTTTGGATATTACCGGCAAAAGAGCGGACGGATATCATCTGGTAAAGATGCTGATGCAGAATATTTCCCTCTATGATGAGATAAGTTTATTTCAGGAAGAAAAGGATAACATTTCCTGTGATATGCCTCTGCCTTTGGATGAAAGCAATATTGCCTTTAAGGCATGGCTTTTACTCAAGCGCGAATTAGGGTTACGAGAGCATTTGCGTATTAAAATCAAAAAAAATATCCCTGTAGCAGCAGGGCTAGCAGGTGGTTCAGCTGATGCTGCCGCTGTTCTAAAGGGAGCTAATCTTCTTTTAGGATTGCATTTAAGCCAGAAAGATCTAATGACGTTAGGCTTAAAATTAGGTGCGGACTTGCCTTTTTGTATTCAAGGTGGCTGTGCTTTGGTCCAGGGGATAGGCGAAATTGTAGAACCGCTGGCGTCTTGGCCCAAGCAGTATCTGGTCGTGGCTAACCCTGGTTTTGCTGTTTCCACCGCTTCTGTTTATAAAGAATTTTCTTTTGCTAGTATTACCAGGCATCCTGATACATCTGCCTTGGAAATTGCCCTGCGGCAAGGTGATGTAAATGTAATTGGAAGTCTGCTTGTCAACCTTTTAGAAAACGTAACATTAAAGCGTTATCCTAAGGCGGAAGAGCTAAAAAGCGAGATGGCTTCTTTGGGACTTTATCCGCTGATGTCCGGAAGCGGCCCCAGTATTTTTGGTTTAGCTCAAGGAGAAACGCATGCCTTTGAAGCTGTTTCCGCCCTTAATCATTGGCCGATGGCTGTCGTGGTACATACTTTTGATGGTATAATTAATTAAAGCATAAAAAAAGAGCCTAAGCTCTTTTTTATTTATATAAGTATAAGTGAATCAAAGCATATCTTTTTTACTTAAAAGCCATGCGCATCCTAGGCAGACTAACACGGAAATAATAAGAATAATGGTAAACCCCAGAGAGTTTGCGGCAAATGGAACAGGTACGTTCATTCCCCAGAAACTAGCCACCATCGTGGGAATGGAGAGAATAATGGTTATGGCTGTGAGGAATTTCATTACGGTGGTCAGATTATTAGAAATCAGGGAAGCGAAGGCAGTCATTGAGGTAGAGGAAATATTACTGTAAATGTCCGCCATTTCGATAGCCTGAGTATTTTCGATGATTACGTCTTCCAGTAAATCTTCGTCTTCTTCATACATTTTGACCGTTTTTCCCCGCATCAGGCGGCTCATCACCTTGGCATTATAACGCAGAGATGTACTGAAATAAACAAGGCTCTTTTGTAGGTTCATGCTGTAAAATAGAGCCTGATTTTTCATCGAGGATTTATGCAGGGATTGTTCTATTTCTTCAGTCAAGCGGTTGATATCCCGCAGATATTTGAGGAAAAGAGTAGTTTTGCGGTGCAGCAAATGAAAGATAAAACGTGTCTTTTTAAATGTAGCTATGCCTTTGATGCGGCTGGTGGTGAATTCTTGTAGCAAATTAGCGTCTTCCAGGCAGACAGTAACAATAAAGTTATCATTGAGGATGATACCCAAAGGAATGGTATCATAAACTACATCACCTTTGCAGATGATAGGTATGTTGACGATGATCATGACCTGATCTTCATCAGTTTCTACACGAGGTAATTCTTCATCATCTAAGGGGTACTTGAGAAAATCGTAAGCAAGCTCTGTTTCTTGAGAAACCTTGAGTATTTCAGCTTCGGTAGGATTGATTAGGTTGATCCAGCAGCCCTTAGCAATCTCATTGGTGCAAAGCAGCTTTTCTTCGACAGTATGGTAAATGAAGAGCATGGCTTCCTCCTCCTTTTTTTACGAGGAAGCATCTATGCTGGCAGGCCATAGACAGTTCCCTCGCAATTATATGCAAATTTTGATAAATAATGGCATAAGTAATAGTCCGTTATACTCGGGCCGCCGTCCATGGGCTCACCTCCTTTTTAATAGGGAAGACTTGTCCTTTAAAAAATAAAAAGAGTCTTTTATTTTGAGCAGACACGAAAAAAGCATTCCTGTACAAGCTTTGGCTCTATACAACGTATGGGTTCCCAGCTGCATTAAGTAGCACCTTAAGCCGATGCTGCCTGCTTGCCCTTTGGCAGTTCGATGTTTTAGGGCAGCAGCCTTTTTTTGTATAGTAACCTCACCTAACGGTTTATGCATATTCCATTATATATCTTTATCCCCCTTTTGCAAAGAAAAAATTTATATTATCGAAAATTTTTATATTTTTTTAAGTAGCATCTAAAATGAATTGTTTGAAAATTATCTGAAAATAAATATATTTTTGTATAAAATTAAAAATTTTTAAAAAATAAAAAGGATTTTCCTAATAAGGCTAGTATTATAACAGTAAAATCAAGCTTCTGTGAAAACAGTAATTAAGGGGGAAGACATTGTGGATGTGACAGATGTAAGATTAAGAAAGTTATTATCAGAAGGAAAAATGAAAGCAATTGTATCTGTAACTATTGATAATGCTTTCGTGATTCATGATGTCAAAGTAGTGGACGGGCAAAGTGGCCTTTTTGTCGCTATGCCCAGCCGCAAAACTTCTACCGGTGAATTCCGGGACATCGCGCACCCCATTTCTCAGGAAGCGAGAGGGATCATACAAAACAAAGTATTAGAAAAATACTATGAGGCCCTCCATGAAGCTGAAGGACTAGAACTAGGTCAAAATGAAAATTATGTAGAAGAAGCAGCATTGTCGTAATATCGGGTTAAGGGGTAGGAAACTGGGATTTGTTATCAGGGAGCAATTGCTCCCTGATTTTTTTTGATGTATAATATAAATATCAATAAAAGTGGGGGGATGCGCATGACCTCTATAGCGGCGGTCATTTTATCTGCGGGCAAAGGTACAAGAATGAAATCAGCCCGTCCAAAAGTATTACACCAAGCATGTGGGAAACCTATGGTTTCTTATGTTATAGATGCAGCTAGAAATAGTGGCGCTAAGCAGGTGATATTAGTCGTTGGCCATGGATGTGAAATGGTTAGGGAAGAATTGGGAGAGAACTTTGACTATGCGGTTCAAGAACCACAACTGGGAACGGGTCATGCCTTGCAGATTGCCTTGCCGGCAGTTGACAGTTCCTGCGATAAATTGTTGGTTTTATGTGGTGATACTCCTTTACTAACTGTTCCGACCTTGGTTCAATTAAGTTCTTATTTTGCAAAAACTAATGCTGCTTGCACAATTTTGACAGCCATGATGGATATACCTAAGGGCTATGGCCGTATAGTGCGTGATGAAGCTGGTAATGTGAAAAAGATCGTCGAGGAGAAAGACGCTACAGCTACAGAAAAAGATATCCGGGAAATTAATACCGGCGCTTATTTCTTTGATAAAAAAGCCTTGCTTTCCGTGATTAGCAATCTAACGCCTAATAATGCTCAAGGAGAATATTACCTTACTGATGCGATAGCTTTTCTGATTGACAAAGGCCATGTCGTCAATGCCTATGTGGCACCTGATGCGCGGGAGATTATGGGTGTCAATGATCGTATCCAATTGTCTTATGCCGCCAAAGTTTTGCGCTGGCGTAAATTACTGGCCCTAATGGCTTCCGGAGTAACGATCATTGATCCGGATAGCACTTATATAGACGAAGATGTATCTGTCGGTCCCGATACTATTATCGAACCACAGACTTTTTTACGCGGTGTAACCAGTCTGGGTGATAATTGTCATATCGGCCCGGATTGCGATATAACAGATACAAAAATCGGTGACCATTGTCGTGTTAACCGTGCTGTTTTGTGGGGGTCACAGATCGGTTCTAATTGTACGATAGGGCCTTTTGCTTACCTGCGTCCGGGCAGTGTTTTAGCAGATAAAGTTAAAGTTGGCGATTTCGTAGAGCTGAAAAAGAGTACTGTTGGAGCAGGCAGTAAAATTCCGCACCTGGCTTATGTAGGCGACGCTGAGATCGGCTCCGGAGTTAATGTTGGTTGTGGCACCATTACCTGTAATTATGATGGATTTGCTAAATATCCCACTATCATCGAAGATGGTGCTTTTATCGGCAGCAATACCAATTTGGTAGCGCCGGTGAAAATCGGCAAAAATTCCATTGTGGCGGCCGGTTCTACGATCACCAGTGAAGTGCCGGAAGATGCCTTGGCTCTCGGCAGAGCCCGCCAGGTTAATAAAGAAGGTTGGGCGGCCCAAAAGAGGAAAATGGAAGCAGAAAAGAAAAAAGATCAACCTAAATAGTCTAAATAGCTGCAGTGCTAACTGCGGCTATCTTATGTAAGGACAAGCTTTATTATGGGCATAATAATTTATGTGCAAAGCCCCAAAAACTGCCTAATGTCAGAAAAAGGGGATAATAATTAGGAGGTTAAGTAATGAGCAATAACAAATTGAAACTTTTTTCCGCCAATGCCAATTATCATCTTGCAGAAGAGATCGCGGAGTATTTGGGTATCCCTTTGGGAATGTCGAAAGTAAAAAAATTCTGTGATGGCGAGATCGCTTTAGAGATCAATGAAAGCGTACGCGGTGTCGATGTTTTTATCGTACAGCCCACTTGCTATCCGGTTAATGATAATATGATGGAACTTTTAATAATGATTGACGCTATGCGTCGTGCTTCTGCTCAAAGGATAACCGCCGTCATTCCCTATTATGGTTATGCTCGTCAGGAACGCAAAAGCAAAGCCAGAGACCCCATTTCTGCGAAACTGATGGCTAATTTGCTGACTGCTGCTGGCGCAGATGGGGTAATAACTATGGACCTGCATGCCAGTGCTATCCAAGGCTTTTTTGATATTCCTGTTGATCCTCTGCCGGGTGTGCCTATTCTCGCAGAATATTATAAGGGTCTTAATGCCGAGAATGTGGTTGTTGTTTCTCCTGACCTGGGTTCTGTGACCAGGTCCAGAGATTTAGCTAACCGCCTGGGCGTGGATATTGCAATCATTGACAAACGCCGTCCCGCAGCCAATCAAGCCCAGATTATGCATGTTATCGGGGAAATCAAAGATAAAACCTGCATTATGGTCGACGATATTATCGATACTGCCGGTACGATCACAAAAGGGGCGGCAGTGCTCAAAGATATGGGAGCCAAAGAAGTTTATGCTTGCTGCACCCATCCGGTATTTTCGCCGCCGGCATTGGAACGTTTACAGGAATCAGTTATTACAGAAGTCCTTACCACCAATACAATCCCTATTGATTTTGAAAGACAAGGTCATTGCGATAAGATACGTGTTCTTTCCGTAGCTTCTTTGCTGGGAGAAGCGATTATCCGTATCCATGATAATCTTTCCGTTAGCCGTCTTTTCGACTAAGCTTAAGTTATTTTAGCAAGCCAAAGGCCACCTTTATCAGGTGGCCTTTTTAAAAGATTTATTAGCGCTTTTTATATTTATTCTTCGTGTCTTCTTGGTCTGTATCTTCTTTCTCCTGTTTCATCCGGCTCTTCGTCATCGATAAGAGGTTCTTGCGGGTAGACAGGCGGAGAGGGGGTTATCGGTAGCCCTTGCTCTCTTTCTTCATCAAATAAAGCGTCCGGTCCGGGATCACTTGGTCTTTCTCCCTGTCTGATATCTTCCGGGCTAGGATATCCTGGTCCAGGGTTTACAACTTCCGTATCGTGGGTAGCTTCTTCGGCTGTTTTTTCTTCGGTTTGAGTTTCTTCTGGGGAAACTTCTTCCGGAGGGGCTTCTTCCTTGGGCAGAGTTTCTGTTTTTAGTTTATTTATGGAATTACTTATGTTTTGAGAAAGTTTTTTAGAGGCCTCAATGGTAGCGTTTACCGTGGCATTCATAGCATTGGATGCCTTTTCCTTGGCTGCCCCCATGCCGGAAAAAAGCCCGTTTTCTATAGGTTCTAATTCGTCAAGGGCGGCATCGGCGATCATTAAGGTATTTTGGGCAATGGTAATGATATGGTCGGCATTAATAACGATCTTTTCTTTAAAGAGATTACCGCCACCGGAAAGTTCCAAATGTGTGAGTTTACCGCTTTCATTATCAAAACGGTATTCTTCTATTTTCCCCAGTGTTTTGCCGCCCACGGTTAGCACTCTAGCTCCTAAGAGGTGAACAGGATTACGCATGAGATTGATTAAAGTGGGCATATTGCTTTTTCGTTCAGCGGTGTTAGCTTTGGCAATTGTAATGGCATCGTCGCCTATGCTGGCGATGTTTTGAAATGAGATGATCCTTTCTTCTCTGCTCATGCGTCTTCTTTCAATAACAATGGCGGCAATGGCCCTTTGCGCCGGATCTATGACAAGCCCCTTGACGAAGCCTAAATGTTGCCCTTCTTGCACGCTGTAAACGGGCATGGCAAGTATCCTCTTGCTCGTCTTTTCCATAATTACGTCTCCTTAATCCATGTTTGTACTGCATTATATTTTTAAAGCTTGTTTTTTATGCTAAAAAAATCTATGATATATATAGATTAAGACAACTTTATTATGAGGTGATTGGATTGAAGCTTATTGCCGGATTAGGCAATCCTGGAGCACGTTATGCTAATACTCGTCATAATGTGGGATTTATGGTTCTTGACCGTTTAGCCGAAAAGCTGAATACCTCTTTTGATAAAAAAGATGGTGATGCTCTTTATGCAGTTGGCAGATATCAAGGAGAAAAATTGCTGCTTTTAAAGCCTCAATCCTTTATGAATCTTAGCGGCTTTCCTTTGGTATCTCTTGCCAACTTTTATAAGGTAGATTATAGTGATATCATGGTAATATATGATGATCTTGACCTGCCCCCTGCGCTGGTGCGTTTGCGTGCCTCTGGTTCCTCCGGCGGGCATAAGGGCATGCTCTCGATCATTGAGCAGACGGGTAAGGAGCAGATCGCGCGCATCAAAATAGGCATTGGCCGCTCTCCATATCCAGATGCTGCCGATTATGTTTTAGAGGCCTTTAACCAAGAGGAAAGGGTTCTTTTTGCATCGGCCTTTGACATAGCTGTGCAGGCAGCACTATGTTGGGCTGAGCATGGAATATATGAAGCCATGAATTGTTATAACTCTACTGAGCATAATATTTAAATATAAAATTTTAAGCTAAACAAGATTTATACCCCTATATGCAAAGCATATAGGCCTATTTCTATGAGAAAATACAAATAGACAATGCGTCAAGGTTATTTTTTGAAGGGGCTTATTCATATCTTTTAGTGAGAAGGGTATTAGTGTAGGTATGTGCCTTAGCTAATTAGCCGTTATTATAGCGTGGGGGAAAAGCGTGGACAACTTCGTAAGCATCTGGGATAATAGCGCCGAATATCAGGAAATCAGGGACAACCTAGCAGCAGGCCGACCGCAAATGGTGACAGGGCTGTCTGTCTTGCCTTTTGCCATTTGGGCGGCAGCATTATTTAGGGAGAAAGATTTTCCTTTGCTTGTTCTTACTTCGACCCAAGAAGAAGCGCAGCTTGTTTATGATAATCTCTTGGCATTAGACCCAAGGGTAGACTTGTTCCCCATGCTGGAGCTTTTGCCATTGGATGTCTATGCGCAAAATATCGAAGTCATTGCCAAGAGAATCCATATCCTCTCCAGCCTTTGCCGGGGAGAAAAAAGGCTGGTGGTGGCTTGGGCTGGTGCAGTCTTACGCCGTTTAGCACCCCCAGATGTTTTGGCCGCACATCAGCTATTCTTGCGTAAGGGGTTTCGTTATGATTTGCTGCAGCTTTCACATGACCTTAACGCTATGGGTTATGAGCGGGAAAAATTAGTCCAGATACCAGGAACCTTCTCGCTCAGAGGCAGTATTCTGGATGTTTTTCCCATCGACGCCTTGCGTCCGACGAGGATAGAATTCTTTGATGATGAAGTAGAGTCTTTGCGTTACTTTAATCCGGAAGATCAGCTCTCCCAGGAGGATCAGGAGTCAATATTGCTACCACCTGGCAGAGAATTGCCCTTAGATGAGGCGTGCCGTAAACGTTGTGCTAAGGAATTGCGAGAAAACCTTGAGCAAATGGCTCCCAAACTTTCGAGAGAAGCTAGGAGGCAAATGGGAGATTATTTCGGCGCTTTGCCGGATCTTTTAGAAGCTGGTGGCTGGGAGCAGCGCATGCAATCGCTGATTACCTTATTTTATCCGGAGTCCGGCAACTTGCTTGATTATTTTACCAAAGGTATCGTGATGATGAGTGAGGCGGACAGTATCCGCAAGCTGATTGACGAAACTACAGAGGAGCGTCAGTCTCGTTATTTTGACCTTATGGAAGCGGGCAAGCTCTTACCTTCTTTTTATGATAATTTCCTTGATTATAACGAGCTAAAAGTGCTTTTAAATAAGAAAAAACTAATCTTATCTTCGCAGATAGGCGAAAAGGGCGGTTTTCGTGTGGATCGGGAAAGACGTATCCTTTCCCGTGAACTACCTTCCTATCATAATAATTTGCATGCTCTTAAGGAAGACTGCGAATATTTCCGTAACCATGGGTACCGTGTCATTTTTACCGCCAGCTCTCAGGTGCGCATCAAGAGGATAGGGGAGATCATTGCTGATCTTGGTTTTCCCGGTGTGGAGATCATGGAAGCCGCTTTTACTAAAGGCTTCGAAAGCAGTCAGTTAAAGTTAGCTGTAATTAGCGAAAAAGAACTTTTTGCTCAGGAGAAAAAGCAGCGCCAGCGCCGCCTTTATACGGGCGGAGAAAAGATAGAAGCTTTTATTGATCTGGAACAGGGCGATTATGTAGTGCATATCAACCAGGGTATCGGTCAGTATATGGGGGTAGTCCGCCTGGATGTTGGGGATATCCAGCGTGATTATCTTTATATCCGTTACGCAGGCGAGGATAAGCTCTATCTGCCTGTCGACCAGTTGGACCTCATCCAAAAATATTTGAGCGATGATGATGCTAAACCACGTTTATATAAACTTGGCGGCGGTGAATGGCAGAGGGTCAAAACTAAAGTCCGTCATGCCGTCAAAGATATGGCAGGTGAATTGCTCCAGCTTTATGCGGCTAGGGAAGCTGCCGAAGGGTATGCTTTCTCTCTCGATAGCGCCTGGCAAAAGGAGTTTGAAGATGCTTTTCCTCATGAAGAAACGGAATGTCAGCTGAAATCGACTGAAGAGATCAAACATGATATGGAGCGGCTTCGTCCCATGGATCGGCTGCTTTGTGGTGATGTCGGTTATGGCAAAACGGAAGTAGCTATGCGTGCCGCCTTTAAAGCGGTCATGGATGGTAAACAGGTCGCAGTACTGGTGCCGACGACGGTATTGGCACAACAGCATTACCGAGTTTTTAAAGAACGTTTTGCTGGATATCCTGTAAATATTGGCTGTCTTTCGCGCTTTATATCTTCCTCGGAACAAAAAAAGATCTTATCAGAAAACGCCAATGGAGATTTAGATATCCTGATTGGAACTCACCGTTTGCTTTCCAAAGATGTGGTTTTTAAAGACTTAGGACTGCTGGTCATTGATGAAGAGCAGCGTTTTGGCGTGGCTCATAAAGAAAAGATCAAGACCATGAGCAAGCAGGTGGATGTATTGACTCTCTCCGCCACGCCCATTCCGCGCACCTTGCATATGGCCTTGGTGGGCATGAGGGATATGAGCATTATTGAAACTCCGCCCCTGGACCGTCATCCGGTGCAGACTTATGTTATGGAGTACCATGAACGCCTGATCAAGGATGCTATCCTTAGGGAGATCGGTCGCGGAGGGCAGGTCTATTTCGTCCATAATCGGGTCTATAATATCGAGCAGTTCGCACAAATGGTAGCTAATTTAGTGCCTGAGGCAACTGTATCCGTAGCTCATGGGCAGATGAAGGAGCGGGAGCTGGAGCGGGTGATGATGGACTTTGTAGCGGGAGAGTCGAATGTTTTAATTTGTACAACGATTATTGAATCCGGCCTGGATATTCCTAATGTCAATACACTGATTGTTGATGAATCCGATTGTTTTGGTTTGGCGCAGCTCTATCAGTTGCGGGGCAGGGTAGGTCGTTCCCAGCGTCAGGCTTTTGCTTATTTCACATATCGCAAGGACAGGATAATAACTGAAGTCGCAAGGAAGCGCCTGGTAGCTATCAGAGATTTTACAGAGTTGGGCGCAGGATTCAAGATCGCCATGCGGGATATGGAGATAAGAGGCGCCGGTGATATTTTGGGAGCGCAGCAACATGGGCATATTGCCGCTGTCGGCTTTGATATGTATTGCCGCTTGCTCCAGGATGAGATTGCTAAGCAGTCCGGGCGTTCAGCGGAAAAAGAAAAAGTCAGCACCCTTTTAGAATTGCAAGTAGACGCCTATATTCCCAACAACTATGTTGAGGAATCGGCATTAAAAGTAGATATATATAAACGTATTGCAGCCGCTACGGCATTAGAGCAGATAGATGTTCTACGGGAAGAATTAACTGACCGTTACGGCAAAATACCAATGTCTGTAGAAAATCTCTTGCTTTTGGGCAAAGTAAAGATCTTGGCGCAAAAGCTATCTATAGTTTCCGCTATCCTTAAGGCCGGAAAATTAGAACTACGTTTTGCCGCCGATCATCCAATTGATGGAAAAAATCTTGTCTCGTTATCGCGAGAATGGGGCAGACGTCTATCTTTTTCCTTCAAAAAAGATTTCATAATCACTATCGATATGAGGGATATTACTTCCTCTATTGGCAAAATAGATTTGCTATTACGTATTTTGGGGCAGCTTTGCAACTCACTTGAAGAAGCAAAAATAGCTACCGACAAGGAATAGGCTTGAGGTGTTTGCGCATTTAGTCAAGTTCTCCTTTTTATTTTCACATTGGTATGATATAATTTCATTTGTGCTTATAGCATAGAGAGGATGATAGCTAGTGAAAAAGACATCAATATTGCTTTTGATCGTTATTTTAACTGCATTTTGCGCCATATCTGCTGGTTGCTCGGCTACGATGGGAGATAAACTTGGCGGAGACCCGATTGGTACGGTTAATGGTGAAGATATATATAGTGGGGAATATGACCTTTATTATAATCAGAGCTTAAATTATATGACTCAGATGGGTCTTGATACTACAAGTGCGGATGCTGCGAGCGTCTTATCCTATATCGAACAGGAAGCCTGGAATTCTTGTGTTTCCAATGAGATATTGCGCCAGGCTGCCAAAGAAAATGATATCGAAGTTTCCGATAGCGACCTCGAAAAAATCTTTAATGATGAGATCAAAAGTAATTTTGCAACAACCGATGAATATAATTCCTGGCTGGAAAGCTCCGGACTCAACGAAACACAAATTTTAGAGCTTCTGCGGGTCAATCAGTTAAATACTCTTTTGTATGATAAAGTAACTGAAGATATCGGTGTCAGTGAAGAGGCAGCATTAAAAGAATATAATGCCGCTCCGGCAAAATGGAACAGCGTTAAAGTTTCCCATATTTTGATTACTGCCGATATGACAAATGGTACTGCCGAAGAGATTGCCGCAGCCAAAGCTAAAGCTGAGGATGTTATTGCCCGCTTAGATAAGGGTGAAGACTTTGCCACTTTGGCTAAAGAACTTTCTGATGATACGTCTTCTGCTGAAAACGGCGGCGCTTTAGATTATCTCTTTAATATCGGAGATACCAATTTGGTTGAGGAATTCGTCAAGGCTAGTTTTGAGCTGAAAAATGTTGGCGATTATACTAAGACTCCTGTTAAGACTGACTATGGCTTCCATATCATCAAGCTTGACGAAAAAGCCAATACCTTTGATGCCCTCAAGCAATCGATCATAGATGAGCTTTCCGCTCCGGATAAGGAAACAGCCTTCAACGAATATATGTCCGGCAAAGAAAATGCTGCTGTAGTTACCTGTACCAAGACCTTTACCTACTGGACTGATGGTAATAATCAAAGTGGCGCTACAAGCGGAACTGCCGATAATACTGCTACTACAACCAAATAATAATAAAAAGAAGCCCATGCGGGCTTCTTTTTTTATGCTCAATAACATTTTTAATATGTGAAGATATTTGGAATAAAATCCTTCAGTATGCAAATAATAGCAAAACAAAGGAAAGTTTTTGTAAAAATTGTTTGCAAGGAGGATTCGCCCTATATGAAAGAAACAGGCATAGTAAGAAGAATTGACGATCTTGGTAGGGTGGTTATACCCAAGGAAATACGTAGGAACCTCCGGATACGTGAAGGCGATCCACTCGAGATTTTTATTGATAAAGATGGGGAGATTATCCTCAAAAAATATTCCCCGATCGGTGAATTATCCGATTTTGCCAAAGAATATGCCCAGGCAATCAGTGATAGTTTGGGCGAAGTGGCCTGTATTGCTGACAGGGACAATGTTATTGCCGTCAGTGGTGCCTCCAAAAAAGATTTTTTAGGTCATCCTGTTGGGCCGCTGGTAGTAAAGGCCATGGAGGATCGCAGAGTTTTTGTCAATAATTATTATGAAACCCATGGCTCAAGTAAGCCCGCAAGTATTATTGCTGATGAAAATGCGGATCCGATTTACCGTTTTGCCGGTGAGGTGATCGCCCCAATTATTGCGCAAGGAGACCCTATCGGCGCCGTGATCATAGGTATCAAGGAGGGGAGAATCAGCTTAGATGTGGACCAAAAGGTAGCGGAGACGGCAGCGGTTTTTCTCTCCCGTCAAATAGAACAATAAAAAAGGCCGAGAAGGCCTTTTTTATTGCTATAATCCCTGAGGCTTGTTAAAATAGGGAGGAGGAGTGAGGCTAATGGAAAATTTAGGCATAGAATCCGGCGAAGAGCAGAGTAAAAGGCCGGAGCAATACACAAATAATCAAGATAGCAATTGGACTCGTTTACTTGAGATCATCAAAACATTAAGAGAGCCAAATGGTTGCCCCTGGGATAGGGAGCAGACTCATCAAAGCCTCAAACCTTGTCTGCTTGAGGAAACATATGAGGTTCTGGAAGCTATCGAAAATGCCAGTGATCCCAGCCTTTGTGATGAATTAGGCGATCTGCTTTTGCAGGTGGTCTTTCATTCGCAAATTGCCACTGAAGAAGGGCGTTTTACTATAGAGGATGTAATTTCATCTGTCAATCAAAAAATGATCCGCCGCCATCCCCATGTTTTTGGTAGCGCCGAGGCTGCCGATACTCAGGCCGTCCTTTCCCAATGGGAAATGATTAAGGCCAGCGAAAAAAGCCAAGGAAAAGATAGCCGCGTAATGAAGATCAATAATAATTTGCCTGCCTTGCTTATGGCCCAAAAAGCACAAGCCAAAGCGGCCAGGGTAGGCTTTGACTGGGCTGATATCTCCGGCCCCTGGGCAAAGGTGGAAGAGGAATTATTGGAGCTGCGTAATGCCCAAACGCAGGAAGAAAAGAGCGAGGAACTGGGTGATCTGCTTTTTGCCATAGTCAATTTATCCCGATTTTTAGAGGTGGATGCGGAAGATGCTATGCGCCAAAGCGTCCGTAAATTTATCAATAGATTTGATTATATTGAGGAAAATCTCCAAAAGCAGGGGAAAAGCTGGGATGAGACGAGTTTAGTTCAAATGGACGAGCTTTGGGATGAGGCCAAAGCTAAAGAATAACTTAAGTTTATTAAGGAGGGTTATATTTTGCGTTTAGATAAATTCTTGAAAGTCTCTCGTATTATAAAAAGGCGTAGTGTAGCAAAAGAAGTCTGCGATGCAGGAAGGATATCGATCAATGGCCGATCCGCCAAGGCTGGAAGCGAGCTGAAAGTGGGGGATGTGCTGGTGGTCGGATATGGTCGCAGGAGGATGGAAGTTGAAGTTTTGAGGATTGTGGAAACAGTGCGGGCCGAGGAAGCGGATCAGCTTTACAAAGTGATCAAGGATGCTTTTATTGACGATTCGCTGCCTTCCCTATAAGTTTTAAGAGTTTATTACATAGCAAAGCCGGGACTTTAAGTCCCGGCTTTTTTAGCATAAAATGGACGTTCCTCTCATAGGTTTATAAAAAAAGGAAGGAAGTATGCGCTATGGCCGAGGAAGGCAAACAGCAGTTAGTATTACGTGATCGGGAAATACTGGAGATCAAAGGGGTGGAAGGCGTCGAGAGCTTTGAAAGTTCCCAAATCCTTTTGGAGACCAATATGGGTGGATTATTAGTTAGCGGTGATGATTTGCATATAGCAAGCCTTGATCTGGACAATCAAGAAGCAATAGTTAAAGGATATGTCAATACCATAGAATACAAAAAAAGCAAAAGTGAACGTAGTGCCAAAACCAAAGGTAAGAATTTCTTGAGCCGTGTTCTTAAATAGAATTAGCAGGCAAATCTATGTCAAACAATTATATTAACGTAAGAATGCAGTAAAGGTGGAATAAAGTTGGAAATTATCAGTAATCAATTTTTTCAACTTGCTGCAGCGATATGCTGCGGGGCTTTTTTAGGTTTTTTTTATGATTTTTATCGCCTGATCTGCCACAAGTTCCATCTCAATAAAATTTTGCAAGCTGCGGGGGATATCCTTTGGTGGCTGGCAGCTTTTTGCCTGCTTTTTTTGTTTTGGTTTTTCCTCTCGCCGGGTGAAATGCGTCTTTTAGTATTTTTTTGGCAAGCGGTAGGTTTCCTTCTCTATCGCCTTTATGCTCGCTCATCAGTGCTTAGGGCCAGAAGAAAAATACATATTCAGGTAAAAGAGGCGAGGGGGCCTATGTATCTGATCTATATACCTTTTAATATTTCAGGGAGGGTTTTTTCATTAATAGCTAGAATTTTATCTTTTAGCCTATATGAAACAGCTTTTTTACTGATGTTCTTGGGCAGAAAGACACTAAGGATTTGTATTTATCTGATTAGCCTTTTTATGCCAGAGCATAAACCGCCCTCTGATGATCCACCGCAATAGAATCTAAATTTGTAATAAATTTGTACTTGATTTGTCCACAAAATGTGTATATAATGGGGATAAGTTATAAAGAAGCAGGTGGGCTTTTTGTGCATATTGAAATCAGAGGCGCCGAAAAATTAAGCTTTCGGGAAAAGCAAGTTGTTGTTTTAAAGGAGACCGGTATAGCTGCTCGCGATATTGCAGCGAGACTTGGTCTTGCGGAAAGTTCGGTAGCGACACTATATAATCGTGCTCGCGCTAAAGGTTATGAAACTGTGATCGTTATTCCGGGAGATGCTCTTGGAATTTTTGGAGAGGAGGCAAGCATCCTTGAAGATAGCGAAGAATAAAAAGATTAAAAAAAGTTTTAGTTGGCGGACAGCGCTATTGATTTTAACTGTTTTTTTAATCGTTTTAGCTTTCAGTAAGCAATATATACGTTATTGCGATATCAAGGATGAAGTCTATTCCTGTACTCAAGAATTAAACCAAGCAAAAAAAGATTATGAAGAAATAAAAAAAGAAAAAGCACTTTTATCTGATGATTCTTATATGGAACAAAAGGCGAGAGAAGATTTGGGAATGATCAAAAAAGGAGAGGTATTGATTTTACCATCCGAAAAGAAAGATGCTTCTTCCTCTGAATAATAAATTATAACTAGCAGCTAGAAGCCTAACTGCTGGTTTTTTTTTATGAAAACTAATCCTAATAGATTGCTCGTAATTGTAAAAGATTTTTGTGGGAAAGGCCAGTATAATAAATTGTTGACATTTTTCTGCAAATAAGATTATAATAATAAAGCAAATAAAAAGCTGAAAGGGCGATTATTTTTATGGATTTTACCGTTGGCAGTATCGTTGACGGAAAAGTAACCGGCATTACTAAATTTGGCGCTTTTGTAGAAATTGCAGAAGGTATTACGGGACTTGTGCATATTTCGGAAGTTGCTGATGCATATGTTAAGGATGTTAATGATTTTTTCAAAGAGCAAGATATGGTGAAAGTCAAAGTCGTTAGTATTGGCGATAATGGCAAGATCGGCCTTTCTATTAAGCAAGCCGTTGAAAAGAAACCGGCTCCATCCTTTTCTCCCGCAAAAAACGAAGTTGGCTTTGAAGATAAGCTGGCAAAGTTTATGAAGGACAGTAATGAAAAACTGGTTGCCTTAAAGCGACATCAGGAAGGCAAAAAAGGCAGATAATGATTGATAGTAAGCATCCATTCCTTGGATGCTTTTCTTATGATTGGGGGTTTTTTTTATGCGCGCCGCCATTGATATAGGTTCTAATACGGTGCAAATGCTGGCAGGCGAGGTTTCCGGGGGCAACGTTTTACCTTGCCTTCATTTTTTGGCGACTACGCGTCTGGGCGAAGGATGCCAAGATGGTTTGCTTAAAGAAGAGCGAATAAAGCAAACTGTAGATGCACTCTGTCGGATCAATGAAATACTGGATGATGCTGATATACATAATGTATGCCTAGTTGGCACCAGCGCTATCCGCGATGCGGCTAACAGCGAAATTCTGCTAAAGGCGGTTGAAGATGCCTGCGGCTGGAAGATAAATATCCTAAGTGGGAAGGAAGAAGCACGCCTATCTTATATTGGCGCTACCTCCTTGCTGAAAAATAAAGGGACAAGTCCTTTGGTTATCGACATCGGCGGCGGCAGTACGGAGATCATTTGGCAAAATGAATCTGGTGTTTTAGTCGCTTCCAGCGCCAATGTAGGAGCTTTACGAGCCACGCTAGGCTCTTGGGATGAATCTAGAATTAAAGCCGAGCTACAAAGCCAGCTTATTTTACCGCACCAATCTAAAGCAATAATCGGCGTAGGCGGTACAGTAACAACTGCGGCTGCGCTTTTATACGGCTTAAGTAAATATAGCAGAGAGGCTGTTCATGGGCGGCAGCTTGATCGGGATATGCTCTTTTCTTTACGGCAGAAGCTGGCTGTTTTATTGCCTGAGGAACGCTGTACATATTCATCGCTTCTAGTCCAAAGGGGCGAGATCATCGTGCAAGGCCTGGATATTTTACTAGCTGTTTTGGATATCCTACACTCCGACTCACTTTTTGCCAGCGATGCTGGAATCCTGGATGGAGTTTTGCTTGCTTGGGAAAAATAAATAAAGTAAAGGATATATTGTTTAATATATTGAATTATTTGATTATTATAATATAATTAATGTTAATCGGAAAATAAATTATTAGTTGGTAATATGTAACTAATATAAGGGGTGGGTATAATGCTGGATCCCAGGGTATATAAAGATTGGCAAATTGCCAATGAAGCTGAAGAACATATGCCATCAGCAATGGAATGGAAAGATCTTTTGGATTTAAAAGAAGATGAAATCTATTATTTTGGCAAAATGGCCAAATTAAACTATATGTCAATTATGCGGCGTTTGGAGAATCGTCCTAATGGTAAATATATTGAGGTGACTGCTATTACGCCTACACCGCTTGGTGAAGGGAAATCAACCACATCACTAGGTCTTATCCAGGGATTAGGGAAAATGGGCATTAATGTAGGTGGTTGTTTGCGTCAACCTTCCGGCGGCCCGACAATGAATATAAAAGGTACTGCGGCGGGCGGTGGTAATTCCCTGTTGATACCTATGACCGAGTTTTCTTTAGGATTGACTGGGGATATCAACGATATTGCCAATGCCCATAATTTGGCTATGGTAGCTCTTAATGCCCGCATGCAGCATGAGTATAATTATAATGACGAAGCTTTGGCCCAGAGAAATCTGCGCCGTCTGGATATTGACGCTAATCACGTAGAATTTAACTGGGTTATGGATTTTGCTGCCCAGTGTCTGCGCGATATAGTAATCGGCATCGGTGGCAAGAAAGACGGTTTTATGACCTCTTCCCGTTTTAGTATCACAGTCAGCTCTGAATTGATGGCAATTTTGGCTATTTCTTGTGACTTGGCTGATTTGCGCCGTCGTATTGGACAGATCATCCTGGCTTATGATAAAAAAGGTAACCCTGTTACTACCGCCGATTTAGAAGTGGACGGGGCCATGGCCGCCTGGATGCGTAATACTATCAATCCTACTCTTTGTTCGACTTTAGAATATCAACCCTGTCTGGTGCATGCTGGTCCCTTTGCTAATATCGCTATCGGCCAGTCCTCAATAATCGGTGACAAGCTAGGGCTGAAAATGTTTGATTATCATGTTACGGAAAGTGGTTTTGCTGCTGATATCGGTTTTGAAAAGTTTGCCGATGTTAAATGCCGCCTTTCCGGCTTGCATCCTGATGTCAGCGTGATTGTGGCGACAATACGAGCCTTGAAGATGCATGGTGGTGGTCCAACAGTAAGCCCAGGCCGTCCTTTGCCTAGTGAATATACGCAAGGCAATCCGGAATTAGTGGAAAAAGGCCTTTCTAATCTGTTGCATCATATAGGTATTGTTAAAAAGAGCGGTATTTCACCTGTAGTTTGCATTAATAAATTTGCAACGGATACGCTGGAAGAAATAGCTATTGTCCGGCATGCTGTGGAAGCGGCCGGAGCCCGTTTCGCGGTATCCGAGCATTGGCTAAATGGCGGCGAGGGTGCAAGAGAACTGGCGGAAGCTGTGCAAGAGGCGGCGGAGGAGAAGACGGAATTCAGGCCCTTATATGATCTGTCGCTGCCTTTGCGTCAAAAAGTGGAGAGAATAGCGGTAGATATCTATGGCGCTGACGGAGTTGACTGGCTGCCGTCAGTAGTTGATAAAGCTCAGGCTTATGAGCAAGACCCCAGTTTGCAGGATTTTGATGTGATGATGGTGAAAACTCAATTGAGTCTTTCCCATGATCCTACCCGTAAAGGTGTGCCTAAAGGCTGGCGCCTTCCGGTGCATGATATATTACTCTATGGTGGAGCACGTTTTCTGTGCCCAGTAGCAGGGGATATAAACCTTATGCCCGGAACCGCTTCAGATCCGGCTTACCGCAAAATCGATATCGATGTGGAAACGGGCAGAGTCACCGGCTTGTTCTAAAAAAAGGAGGTTTATATAAAAATGACTGATACTACAAATGAAAGAATGACAGAAAAAAGTTGCCAGGAATTTATGTCCATTCTTTCGTCTAAGGCCCCTGTTCCGGGAGGCGGCGGAGCTGCCGCTTTAGGCGGCGCTCTTGGTGTTGGCTTGGCTAATATGGTCGCCAGCCTTACCGTAGGCAAAAAGAAATATGCCGAATATGAAGAAGAAGTAACTGCTATGTTGACAAAAGGTCTGGCTATCCAGAATGATCTTTTGAAACTGGTGGAAATGGATGCCGCGGCTTTTGCTCCTTTAGCTAAGGCCTATAGTATGCCTTCCGATACAGAAGAAGAAAAATTGCATAAGGCGATTGGTTTAAGCAATGCCTCTATATATGCAACAAGTGTTCCTTTGCTGATAGCTGAAGATATTATTGATGCTATGAAAATTTGCGTAAGGATAGCTGAAATAGGTAGTAAACTAGCTGTTTCAGACGCCGGTTGTTCTATCTGGTTTCTCTATGCAGCTATAAAGGCCGCTGATTATAATGTGCAGATCAATCTGCCTTTTATTAGAGATGCTGTTTTTATAGCGAGAACACAAAAGCGTATGCAATATTTTTCTGAGCAAGCCCAACAGTATTTACAAAAGACTCAGGAGATTGTAGCGCAAAGATTATCCTAAGTAAAACGAGGCAGGTGAGATGATGATCGTAGAAAAAGCGCTGGTCATTTCCAACAGGCAGATCGCTACGGGTATCTACCAAATGGATCTTTTAGCGCCCCAATCAGCGGAACTTGCTCGTGCAGGGCAATTCTTTATGCTGAAAACAACGCCTTATTTGGACCCTTTTCTTAAAAGACCCATGAGTATCAATAAGATCGAAAAAGAGAAGGGCCAATTACGTTTTATCTATGATGTCGTTGGTAGGGGTACAGCCATTATGAGCGGTATCATGGAAAGTGAAAATATAGAGATAACCGGCCCTTGCGGTAACGGCTGGCTGACGGAACAAAAGATCAGCCGGGCTTTGCTGGTAGGTGGAGGTACAGGTATAGCTCCGCTTTTGCCGTTGGCTATAGAATTAAAACGTGCTGGTGCTTTAGTTGATATATTCCTAGGTGCTGCCAGAGCCGATAGGCTTTTTAATGAAGACGATTTGGCTGCCTATGGTAATATCAGCATTGCTACAGATGACGGCAGTAAAGGACAAAAGGGGACAATAGCCTGTCTTTTGCCAGATGGCGGTGGGGCATATGACATGGTTTATACCTGCGGGCCTAACCCAATGATGGCAGCAGTTGCCAAGTGGGCGGAGAAGAATGCTCTTCCTTGCCGTGTTTCCCTGGAGGAACGGATGGGTTGCGGCATAGGGACCTGCGTGGGTTGTGTTTGCGCCTTAAAAGGTGCGGACGGGCAACCGGCATACCGCCGTGTGTGTAAAGAAGGCCCTGTTTTTGACGCTAAGGAGGTGCTTTTCAATGGCTAACCTCAAAGTTAAATTAGCAGGTCTGGAATTGAAAAATCCTTTGATTACGGCTTCGGGTACATTTGGTTATGGCCGGGAGTTTGCTGAAATATATGATCTGTCACTTCTAGGAGGCGTTAGTGTTAAAGGGACAACCCTTAAACCTCGCCAGGGTAATCCCCCACCTCGGATCGTGGAAACAGCAGGAGGCATGTTAAATAGTGTCGGCTTGCAAAATCCAGGAGTGGAAAAAGTTATAGCCGATGATATCCCCTTTTTGCGGCAATATGATACGGCAATCATCGTCAATATAGCAGGACATGCCGAAGACGATTACCGGCAGATGGCCGAAATTATGGATGGAGTAGAAGGCATAGCTGCCTTGGAAGTCAATATCTCCTGTCCCAATGTCAAATCCGGCGGCATGGCTTTTGGCACCGATCCGCAAGTAGCAGCTAATATCACCCGTATTGTGCGGGAAGCAACCAAACTGCCGATAATAATTAAACTTTCTCCTAATGTTACCAGTATCACAGAAATAGCCAAAGCTGTGGAAGCGGCGGGAGCTGATGCTGTATCTATGATCAATACCTTGATGGGTATGGCTATTGACATTAAAAAACGCCGTCCCATATTGGCAAATAAAATGGGCGGCCTTTCCGGTCCGGCCATCAAGCCTGTTGCTTTGCGCATGGTCTGGCAAACTGCCAAAGCAGTAAAAATACCCATCATCGGCATGGGCGGCATCATTAGCGCCTCAGATGCCATCGAATTTATGCTGGCGGGGGCCAGTGCCTTCCAGATCGGCGCAGCCAACTTCTATAATCCTATGTCGGGTCCGCAAATCATCGATGATATCAATACCTGGTTGGATAAAGAAGGTATAAAGGATATCCATGAGATCATAGGAGCTTTAAAGGACTAATAAAAAAATGACCCCACCTTCAAGGTGGGGTCATTTTTTTATTTATTGGGCAGATTGACGACCAGGATAGCTTCCGATAGTCCATCTATTTCATTAGCAATGATATGGCGAGTATCAGCATTATAATGAGCTGTATCGCCTTTTTTCAATGAAGCCTCATGCTCGCCTACTGAAAGCTTGATACTACCTTTGAGCACATGGATGAATTCCTCCGCATTGGCGCTATGTCCGCCTGAATCGTTGACTCCTCCAGGCTGCAGGTTAACATAATAGATCTCAATATTGCTGGTATTATCCAATGGGGAGACGATGCGCAACGCAGCCAGACCATCAGGTGTGGCGGAAATGGGCGTGTCATGATAATGGGTGATGTCGATGATGCCACCCTCGCGGTTTTCCATCAGCTCATTTACCGTCATGCTCAGCGCCTTTGCAATTTTCCAGGCGGTTACCACAGTGGGATTAGTTTTTTCCTGTTCGATTTGGGAAAGCATGGATTTAGAAACCCCAGAGCGTTTAGAAAGAGTGTCTAGGCTCATATGCTTTTCCTTGCGTTTACTTTGGATATTCTTTCCTATGGGCGGTGGATGATTCATGACATTCCCTCCATTGCTACGAAGTATTTATTAATTATACAGCACTTGTTGTCTTAGGGCAAACCGCTTCCTCGTAAAGGTCGCCGCCTGCACAATCATTGACGACTATCAGAGGTAGGTCTTCTACATATAAAAGGTAAATAGCCTCGGCCCCTAATTCCGGCCAGGCGACGACTTGGGCATTTTTTACACATTGTGCGGAAAGAGCTGCTGCACCACCTAAAGTGGCAAAATAAACAGCTTTTTCTTTTTTACAGGCCTCACGCACGGCATCATTGCGTTTTCCTTTGCCTACCATTCCTTTTAATCCAGCTGTCAGCATCGCGGGAGTATAAGGGTCCATGCGTCCGGAAGAGGTAGGTCCGATGGAGCCGATTACTTTACCGGGCGGTGTAGGGCAGGGACCGGCATAATATATAACCTGGCCGACTATATCAATAGGCAGAGGCTGCCCTTCGGCTAAGAGGGCGGCCATTTTTTTATGGGCGGCGTCTCTGGCTGTATAAATATTACCGTTAAGCAGCACCTTTTGCCCTGTATGCAGATTTATAATATCTTCCTCTTTTAATGGAGTAGCTAGTTTAATTACGCTCATGATTTCCTCCTATTGTTAAAAGCTGACGCTTAAGTGGCGTGCTACATGGCAATTGATATTGACGGCGACCGGCATGGAGGCGATGTGGCAGGGATACGTTTCGATATGCACGGCTAAAGCTGTGGTCTTGCCGCCGAAACCTTGAGGTCCGATACCCAGCGCATTTATCTCTTCTAAAAGCTCCTTCTCCAGAGCTGCCGCTTCTGGGTCAGGGGATTTTTCTCCCAAGGGACGCAAGAGAGACTTTTTGGCTAAATAGGCAGCCTTCTCAAAATTGCCACCAACGCCCACGCCGACTACTATTGGCGGGCAGGGGTTAGGCCCGGCCTTTTTGACGGTGGCAATGACGAAATCTTTAATGCCTTCTTTGCCTGCGGCAGGGGTAAGCATAGCCAATGCGGACATGTTTTCGCTACCGCCGCCTTTCGGCGCCAGGGTTAATTTCAGCCCATCTCCCTCCACGATCTCGGTATGGATGATGGCAGGTGTGTTATTGCCTGTATTTTTACGCACCCAAGGATGTTCTACTATCGATTTACGCAGGTATCCTTCCTGATATCCTTGGGCTATGCCCTGGTTGATAGCATCATATATTAGCCCGCCGGAAATGGTTGCGTCCTGCCCCAATTCGACGAAAACTACCGCCGTGCCTGTATCCTGGCAGAGGGGCAGCTTTTGCTCGGCGGCTATTTGATGATTTTTGAGTATGTCTCGGAGCATCTCTTGTCCCAGGGGTGAATCTTCGCTTTTAGCAGCTGCAGCGATAGCGCAAGCGACATCATCGGGTAAATATAGATTGCTTTCGATAGCCATCCGGGCCACTGCTTCACAGATAGCATCAAATGTGATTGTCTTAGTCATAATAACTCCTTTATTTAGGTTTATTTATATTTCTTCCCAGCAAAGGCTACGCTTGACAGCCTTTTCCCAGCCTTTAAGAAGGCGCTGGGCTTGTTTTCTATCCATTGCAGGGTGAAAGGTTATGCCTTTACCTAGCTTTTGCCTGAGGGTATCCAAATCAGGCCAAAAGCCTACTTCTAATCCGGCGAAGAAAGCTGCACCCAGAGCTGTGCTTTCACTTATGGCAGAGCGGATAACGTCTATGCCGAGGATATCAGCTTGGAACTGCATCAGGAAATCATTTTGAGCTACGCCCCCGTCAATTCGTAGGGACTTGAGCTTTAAGGCGGTGTCTTTTTGCACAGCTTCGAGAATATCCCTTGTCTGATAAGCTATAGCCTCCAGGGCTGCGCGGACGATATGATCTTTAACAGTTTTGCCATTTAAGCCGTAGATAGCACCTCTGGCATACATGTCCCAATAGGGAGCGCCCAGTCCGTTAAAAGCAGGGACCAGATAGACTCCTCCGTTATCCTCGACTGCTAAGGCGCAAGTTTGCATTTCGGAAGCATCAGATATCAGCTTTAGGGAATCTTTTAGCCAGGAAATGATCGAACCCGCAGCAAAAACACTACCTTCTATGGCATAGGAGAGCTTTCCCTTATTGGAAGAAGCAATAGTCGTTATAAGACCATTTTCGCTTAAGAATAGCTTATTTCCTGTATTGATAAGTAAAAAGCATCCTGTGCCATAGGTGTTTTTGGTATCTCCAGGCAAAAAGCAGCCCTGCCCAAATAAAGATGCCTGCTGATCACCAGCTATGCCTGCGATTGGTATAGATACACCGCCGATATCTGTATATCCGTAGATATGGCTGTTATCACAGACTTTTGGTAGCATGCAGGAGGGGATATTTAAAGCCTTGAGAATATTTTCATCCCAAGCTTTTTCCCGGATATTAAAGAGCATCGTACGTGAGGCATTGGTATAATCGGTAAAGTGTGCTTGTCCTTTGGTCAGATTCCAGAGCAGCCAGGTATCAACTGTGCCAAAGAGCAACTTGCCTTGCTGAGCGCGTTTTTGCGCTCCAGGCACATTTTGTAATATCCACCTTATCTTGGTGGCGGAAAAATAAGCGTCTATAGGCAAGCCGGTATTTTGCTTTATATAGTTGGCGAGACCTTGCTCTTTCAACTCTTCACAAAGGGAAGCGCTGCGGCGACATTGCCAAACTATAGCATTATAAATAGGCCTACCGGTTTCTTTCTCCCAAATGACCGTAGTTTCTCTTTGATTGGCAATACCGATAGCGGCGATCTCTTCTGGCTTAACGTTGCTTAGTGTCAGGCATTCTTCGATAGCTTGCTTCTGGCTTTGCCAAAGCTCTTGCGGGTCATGTTCCACCCAACCACTTTGAGGATATATTTGCGAAAAACTTTTTTGCCCGATGGCGATGATATGGCATTCTTTATCGAAGAGGATAGCGCGGGAACTGGTCGTCCCCTGATCAAGGGCTAGTATATAGCTACGCATATATGGCTTCCTTTCGAGATATAAGCTATTGATTATGGCGACGGCGCCAGGCGGCAAAACGGATTCTCTCTATGGCCTGAACACAAAAGTCGGCAGGAAGAACGCGGTTGATGATGCAACGAGCGATAAAAATAGGGGAGGGATAAACAGAACGGGCTCCCATGCGTACGCCCATCTCCATGGTTAGCGCGACCCAACTGGCTGGTTGGCGTGGCCAAGGCATTGGCGTATCTTTTCCCCCAGCACTTTTGAAAAAGTTGGTATATGTAGCCACCGGATAAACGGGCATGATTCTAATATTTGGGGGGCGTTCCATGCGGTAGGCCCTGACAAATGCGTCAACGGCAAATTTAGTGGAGCAGTAGAGTGCAAAGCCAGGCAAAACCATCTTGCCGATGCCTGAACAGGTAATCACAAAGGTCAGTGGCTCACCTTTACTATATTCGACCAGCTTTTGTAATGTATAGATGGGAGAAATGACATTAGTGCGAAAGATCATTTCATCGTGCTGCCAATCCGGAGCACCGATTGTGCCGTAATAAGCAAAACCGGCGTTGGCGAAAAAAACATCTATACCGCCCATGATGGAAATTACTTCTTCAAGCATCGCGTCTACTTCTTCAGGATGGGATACATCGCATTTTATGGCATGGACACTCTCGCCAAAAGCTTCTTTAATGGCATTGGTATTTCTGCCTATGCCAACTACCTGGGCCCCGGCTTTAAGCATCCTTTTGGTCAGCGCCTTGCCAATACCGGAGCTTGCTCCGGTGATGACTACTCTTTTGCCTTTTAGGTCCATAGTATTCCCCTCTTTTAACGCGGGTTTTTATTATAGTATTTTACCATATTGTAGCACTTCCAGCCAATTTCTTCAAAAAATTTTACATTTAGATACTTACTCATACTAAGCCATAAAAACAACAGGCAATAGCTTCATTGCTATTGCCTGGGGGAAGAGAGTTATTATAGGGGGGGGTATGCATAATACCGCTGGTAGGGTATATGTTTATTAAGGATACAGAGGAGACTAATAGGCTAACTGTCTTAACAATTATTAGCATCCACAATTATTTTTGCGGCAGAGGTTGTTGCAGCAATTACTATCGCAAAAGCATTTGCAAACATCATCGCAAGTAACTATTTTGTTGCAGCAGTCGCAGCTACCGATGATATTAACTGCTTTTTTAGTGCCATTGCCACAAACGTTTCTGCAACTATTATTAAAATTGCAAGGATGGAGAGATTGATTTTCAAAATTGTCCATGTTCTTACCTCCAATTAATGTGTATAGATTTTTACTGGTAAGCCCATATCCCTATCTAAAAATTCCCCTTTTACATGCTTAAATGCAGTAATGCCTATAATGATGGTATCTTTATGAGAGAGCATTTTTTTTAGGCATTTTAATACAGGCTTCTAATATATTGTATGAGCCTTTTGTCCAAAGGTGAGCAAGCTTTTAAAAAATATTATAACTTTCAAAATTCGACAGACTTTTCTAGTTTTATTAAGCATGTTATAATAACCATAAATTATATTGTTTACATCGTTTTTACTTGGATTTTTTAAAAACTTCGGATAGAACATTGCATAAAAGATTAGAATAGGTTTAAGAAAGAGTTAAATATAAGGAGGAAAATATGAGAATAATCGACACTGCTGGTCGTACGACTATAGAATATCTCAAGGCCCAGCTAATCTTGATCTTGCTAACTTTTTTAGTATTGGCAGTCGGCTTTTATTTTTTAGATATTCGTTTATGGCTACTTTGGGCTTTGCTTTTAGCTATAGCCGATTTTGTGCCCATGCTTGGTCCAGGAGTTTTTATGGTGCCCTGGGCGATAGTCAACTTTATTATGGGCAATCCCTTTCTTGGGGGCTGGATATTGGGCCTATGGATAATCAGCGTTGTCGTTCATAGAGTGGCTGAGCCTTTTGTTGTTGGCAAAAATGTCGGCTTACGCCCGCTATGGGCTTTTCTAGCTATGATCGTCGGAGGCATTATAATGGGTCCGATAGGATTTATCTTGGGGCCATTGATTCTGGCTATTGCTTATGCTATCTATAAGGATAAGAAAAAGAATAATGAAATTGATTTAAAATAAAAAATAAAGCTTTTCTCTTTTGAGAAAAGCTTTTTATATTCATTATAGAAATCAATGATATTCTAAAGGATTTTTTCTAAAAAAGTGCGTGTTCGTTCTTGGGTAGGTGAGGTAAATATGGTCTGCGGTGGGCCTTGTTCTACGATCTCTCCGTCAGCCATAAAAACTATATGTCCTGCCACTTCACGAGCAAAACTCATCTCATGTGTGACTACGAGCATGGTCATATGTTCCGCAGCCAAGGACTTAATGGTGTCTAAGACTTCTCCGGTCAATTCCGGATCAAGTGCGGAAGTCGGCTCATCAAAAAGTAATATAGCCGGTTCCATCATCAGTGCACGCGCAATAGCTAATCTTTGTTTTTCACCGCCGGAGAGTAAAAGAGGCATTGCTTCAGTTTTATCTTGTAAGCCAACTTTATTTAGTAATTGCATTGCCTGTTCTTTGCAACTGGCCTGCGAACGTTTTTTCACCAACATAGGAGCGGTGATCATATTGTCCATCACATTCATATGGGGAAAAAGGTTGAAATGCTGAAAGACCATGCCCATCTTAGCGCAAATCAGGGGAATTTCCCTTTCTGGCGCATAAATGCCATCTTTAACTAAATCTCTTTCATCGATGATGATGCTGCCCTGGTCAATTTTTTCTAAATAAATCAAGCAACGTAAGAGTGTAGATTTGCCCGATCCGGAAGGGCCGATAATTGCGGTAACATCTCCCTCGTTAACTGAAAGAGAAACACCATTTAAAACATTTTGGGTGCCGAAGCTTTTTTCTAAGCCAATTGCGTTAAGCATAAATTAATTCCTCCAGGGGATAAATCTAAAAAGAATACTTTTTCTCAAGTTTTTTAAAAACTAAAGTTAAGACAGTAGTAATAGCTAGATAAATCAAGGCTGCGTAAATAAAGGACGAGATATCTGCAGTACGGCTGACCGTAGTTTTGGCATAATGCAGTAGTTCCACGACACCGATTGCTGTAACTAAAGCCGTATCTTTGACCAGGGTGATGGTTTCATTAGCTACCGAGGGAAGTACTACCTTAAACATTTGCGGTAAGATGATATGATAAGTGCGTTGCCATTTGGAGAATCCCAGCACTTGTGCTGCCTCATATTGTCCACGGTCTATAGAGAGCAGTCCGCCGCGGAAAATTTCCGAGAAATATGCGGCATAGTTAAAGACGAAGGCGAGTAGTGCTGCAGTAAAGCGATCCATAACCAGGTATTTACCGATTACCGGCAAAAAGGGTAAGCCAAAACAAAAAAAGAAAAGCTGCAGCATCAAAGGTGTGCCGCGCATAATCCAAACATAGACAAGAATTATTCCTCGCAGAACTTTATTGCGTCCTGAAGCTAAAAAAGTTACACCAAGGCCCAGTGGTATGCTTATCACTATGACCAAAGCAAAAAGTTCTAATGTTGTAGTTGTTCCGGTAAGGAGCGGTTTTGTGGTAGTAAGGATACTTTCAATTCCGGCAGGCACGATATTCCCTCCAATGGCCGCAAAAACGGGTTTTATGCAAAGGCTGCTTTATCAAAGTAATAGATTAAAGCTTTTATCCTACAAAAATAAAATAGGGGCTGCCGGAAGTAACATTCACTGCAGCCCCCTGAAAATCCTTTTTTATTTGAGGGTAATAAGGCTTATTTAAGTACGAGGTCGGAACCAAACCACTTGGTGGAGATTTCGGCAGAAGTACCGTCTTGATTCATTTCATCCAAAGTAGCCTGTAATTCAGCTAATCTTTCGGTATCATCCAAACGCATAGCCACACCGTATTGTTCGTCAGCCAGACTCTCATCTAAGATGCGGTATTTGTCAGGAGTTGAAGCCGTTTTATAGCTGAGCAGGATCAGGTCGCCGACGACAGCTTTTACACGGCCGATTTCCAGGTCCATTAAAGCAGATTCATAATCGGCATATGCATCCACGCTACCGAAAAGATTGGTCAGTTCCTTGGAGCCGGCAATAAGTTCAGCAGCGGAAGAACTTTCCTGTGTAGCAACAGCTTGTCCGGCCAGATCAGCTGATGTCTGATAGGTTGCATCTTTGAGTACTAATATAGCTTGAGTATTATTTAAATAAGGTTCTGAGAAGGCCATCTGTTCTTTACGCTCATCAGTGATGGTCAGCCCGTTCCAGATAGCGTCAATCTTACCGCTGGATAATTCCATTTCTTTTGCGTTCCAGTCAATAGGCTGGAATACGGGTTCATAACCCATACGTGTTAATGCTTCGCGAGCCATGTCAACGTCAAAACCGACGATTTCGCCGTTTTCATCGCGGAAGCCCATAGGTGGGAAGTTTTCATCCAGGCCAACTACGAATTGGCCCTTATCAGCGACAGGCTCCTCGGTAGAGCCGCCACAACCGGCCAACATACCAATAGCTAGGACAGCGACTAATGCCAGAAATACGATTTTCCACATTTTCTTTTGCATAATTCTTACATACTTCCTTTCCTTTTTTTATTTAAACCCTTGTTAATTATTTAAAGTACTAAAGTAAGTTAATTAAAATTCCATCACACAAATTCGCCAAAAACAGTCTTTTTCCTTGTGGAAAATATTTATAAAAACTATAATCCACATAATTTTTTATATATAATGTTATTTTAGGTATCCAAAAGACATAAAAAGTTAGATGTTAATTTTTGTTATTTTGTGGAGGTACTTTGTGGAGGTACTTTGTGGAGGTACTATGAAATCAAGATTTAAAATAAAAATGATATTTATCCTCACGCTATTATTTATGGTTTTTGGTTTCACCAATATAGCAATGGCGGACAGCCTTCCTGCTAATCTTACCTTAAACCAGATACAGCGGGTTGATTTTGGTAGGGCCGATACTTCTTATTTGGCACTTTTCCCCGATTTGGAAGCGGATCAGCTAAAGATAAACAATCTCTTAAATATGTACAATCAAGCTGTAATAAATTTATCATCAGAGGAGCTGATTGACTTTGGTGATTCGATGACTTTTTTTATGAACAGCGTTGATATTAGCTTAGAAGACGGCCAAATCATCGCGATGTATCTTTATAATGACGGAGTATATTTCATTAGCGGATATCAAAATGACGGTCTGCATGGATACAGGATTACGGGTGGAGCCTTATCAAAAAAACTCTATGATCTGGCGTTAAGTTACTTCCTAACAGCCCAAGGGGTAATACTTAATAGCCGTGAAATCCGTTTGGGGGAAGAAGTTAAGATCAGCTCCGATTGTGCCTGGGATGAAGCAAAGATATTTCTTATGCCAACTTATTCTCCTTGTACGATTCCTTCCGCTCCATCACCTTATCCAATACCTGAGGCAATATTGATTGCCCAAATTCCGGTAGAGCATGATCGTTTTACCTATACCTTTACATTAACAGAAGAAATGGGAAAAAAGATTGATAGTTCGGCGGGAAAAATAAAAGAGGGCGAATGGCAGTTGGTTGTGATTTCTGGAGGTATGAGCACCTTTTCATCGGTAAACATTCTCCCCAGGGAAATTCCGGAGCCATTAGCGGTGGCTTATGATAGAGGCAGAGTATATATTTGGAACGAAAAAGGCATAGTCGGAGATTATGAAATCAATGCCCAAGATCAGCCGCTTTTGATCAATAACAGTAAATTTAATGAACAAACCATGACTTATCTCAGTCTGGAATTTTTGCAGAAGTATCTGGGGGTACAAGTCAAATGTATCGGAACGGGGAAATATATTCTCGGCTCGGAGCTTAGCTTAAATTTGGAAACCAACCGGATAAATGCAAAAATGAACGGAACTATGCCCTATCTTTCCGGCTATTTGGGAAATTTCAGCGGAAGATTAAGGCTGCCCTGGGAAGGGATTGCAAAATATTTTTCTTATAAAACGATATGGTGGGGTCCTGAACAGGTAGTATTTTTGCGTAACCTGGATGATATTCCTGCGGAAATTCAAGGCAAAATGGGGCAAAATCAGCAAAGTAGGGGAACAGGTCAGCAGGTAAAAATCATGATCAACGGTAAAAGCGTTAATTATACTACCCTTAAGCCATATCTGGATCCTATCTCTAAAAAGGTGATGGTGCCTCTTAGAGATACTGTTAAGGCATTGGGAGGCAATCTGACATGGTACCCGCTTCATCACTCTGAATACCCGGATGAAGATACATATTATTATCGATGGGCGGGGGCGAATACAGGGATAGTTTCATATACCCAAGTGAGATTGGGAAACCGCGTCTGGGATTTATATCAAAAGGCGGTGACTAAAAATACAGTTACTATGGTAAGTCTAAAGCAATTGGCTTTATCTCTGGGCTACAATCTAACATGGGATAGTAAAAATAAGCAGGTTATAATGTCATTATATTAAAAAATATAAGGCCTATTAATCAGTTATATCAGCATGGTTAAAAAACATCATTTATAAACTAAAATATATAAAAGGGGGTGTAAAGATAGTATTTACACTCCTTTTTAAATTAAGATTAATTATTTAGTATGATATCGGTTGTTGTTAATTTATGTTAAAATGTGAATTACATTACATATCAGTAAAGTTTATAACAGGTTTAGGTTAACTTTTACTTTTAAAAAACAGGAGAATCCAGATGAAGAAATGCAAGGTTACTTTAACAGCAAATGCAGGTGTCTTGATTAAGAGCGGTGGAATAAGCATACTAATTGATGCTCTTCATCAGGATAAAGTGCCTTCATTCAGCACACTTTCTAATAAAATATTAGCAGCTATCCGTAATTCTTCGGAATTTCTTCCTGATATTATGATAGTAACTCATCAGCATCCCGATCACTATTCAAAGGAATTGGTATCCGAATTTCTGCAACGCCATCCAGAAACCATATTTGTAGCACCGTTTTGTGATTTTGCAGGACAGATATGTCTTGAGGAAGATATGCAGGAATTATCATTGCATGGTTTGATCTTGCACTTTAAAAAAGTTCCTCATGATGGTGGGGAACATTATAGTGATTCAATAAATTATGCTTGTTTTATGGAATTTCCGGAGTTTTCTGTACTAATACCGGGTGATGCCGAAATAAATGCCGAGAATCTTACAGATTTGATCGGAACGAAACAGGTTGATTTAGCATTGCTCAATTTTCCTTGGATTACCTTACCGCACGGTAGGAATGATATTTTAAATAAAATTAAGCCAAAGAATATAATGATATATCATCTTCCTTTTACTTTAGATGATTATGGTTTTCGCAAGGCAGCTGAACGAGCTGCTCAGAAATTTAGCAATACTATTTGTGTTAAGCTTTTAAAAGATCCGTTGCAGAGTGAATATCTTGATTAATTAGAAAACAGTTTTTATGATTTTTTTAATATTTTATATGATAAATTCGGTGTAGTTTCCATAAAATGATATACAAGAAGGAATTATTATGAAACATAACATAAAGGTTATTGGCTCATCTTGCCTTAGAGCTGATTCATATGGGAAAATTGTCCAAAAAGTATTAGATAAAATAGGATTGGATGAAATTGTAGAAATAGTACACGCTAAAACGATCTTAAAAAATGATGAAGAGGATATATTAAACAAATATAATTTAAGTATGAGGTGTACCATAAGTTATTGTCCGGGATGCAATTTTCTGGGAAACAGTAATTCAAGCGGATATAAATATTTACCGGCTTTAGTGTTTGATGAGGAGATTATATTACATAGTTGTTTCCCCACCGAAGATACTATAGAAAAATCAATAAGAAATAAATTAGGATGTTAAACCATACTTAAATATCGGCGCGTCTGTTAAGTCAGCACATTGTAGATATTAAAAAATGCACTCACTAATGTGAGCGCATTTTTTGGTGCCGCTGGTCGGAGTCGAACCGACACGGTATCGCTACCACCGGATTTTGAGTCCGGCGCGTCTGCCAATTTCACCACAGCGGCATATTTATAGGGGTGAGTCCGGTTAATCAACCAAACCACCACAGCGACATATCCCAAAATTTTAAAAGATTTTACGACGCAAGTAATATTCTACACAAATTAGAGCGTAATTTCAAGTAATATTTTAAGATAATTATTTTAAAAAATTTATATTCATAGTTAAATTTATTTATATGTTGATATATATAGTTAGGGGTATATGGGACTTATCTATGTTTCATCTTCTCCCCATTCACCGGGAATGATATCTTGCTCCGATTGATCTAGCTGATGTTCAGATGCTTCTTTTTGTGTTTTTTTATTAAGATAAATTTTTCTCCAGATGGAAGCCTCCAATACTAAAATAGCTAAAGCAACAGTTACTCCTGCCAAAAAGAAATGTCCAAGACCGATAGCAATGCCCAGGCAGGCTACAAGGAAAATATTGGCGGCAGTAGTGATTCCCTTGATTTTGCCGGTTGCACTGCCCGACTCTTTCCAAATAATACCTGCCCCGATGAAGCCAACTCCGGTGAGGATGCCGGTAACCAGCCTTGCAGGGTCCATAGTGTATGTGCTAGCAAAATCTCCGAAACCATAGGCGGAGATGATGGTCACAAGCGTAGACGAAAGGCACACAATGGTATGAGTGCTGGTGCCTGCTGGTTTTTGGCGAAAAGTTCTTTCTTCACCCATCAATATTCCAACGAAGAAGGCTACCAGCAAGCGGATTAAAATATCCGTATTACTTATCAGCATATAAACCCTCCTTAATAATTTAAAAAGAAGATAATGGATAAAAGTTCTTATGCCTGCTCCAGCGCAAATATTTTTCAGTTATAAAAGGTTTTGTGTTCGTTCTATGGAATATAATCTTAATAAACTTAAGGGAAAGGAGAAGCTTTATGGCTTTTGATGAGTATGATCTGATTTGCCGAAGTCAAAAAGGCGATATTGATGCTTTTGAACAATTGATTTCCGCCTATCAGCAAAAAATATATAATACAGCCTACCGCATGATGGGGAATTACCATGATGCTTCAGATGTAGCTCAAGAAGCGATCATCAAAGTCTATAAAGCCTTGTCTGGTTTTCGTAGGGAAGCTTCTTTTGGCACCTGGGTTTATCATATTACTGCCAATACTTGTCGCGATGAAATAAGGCGTCAGTATCGGGCCCATGAAAGTTCTTTGGATGAATGCATTCTAACCGATAGCGGGGAGATCACCAAAGAGATAGCAGATTGTTCTCATATGCCAGAACAAGTTTTGGGAGAAAAAGAAGTAGAGGAATACTTACAAACTTTGATTAATGCCTTGAATCCAGAATACCGCATGGTCATGGTTTTAAGAGAACAGTTAGGTTTGAGTTATCAAGAAATCGCTGATTCTTTGGATATTTCCATGGGGACAGTAAAGTCCCGTATCAATAGAGGGCGCAGGGCTCTGCGTGAAAAGATACTAGCCGATAAGGAACATTATCCCGATCTGATGCGTCTAGTGGTCAGAGGGGGTGAAAAAGCATGAAGTGTCAGGAAGCAAAAGAACTTTTCCCTGTATTTATAGACGGCTTCCTTTCTCCGGAAGAAACGCAAGAATTGCAAATGCATTTAGGCGAGTGTCAGGAGTGCCGTAAGGATTTAGAGTCCTTGCAGGAGTTATCCCATATCTTGCAGAGTATGCCGGATATCCCTATTCCTCCGGAATTTAAGCCCGCTCTTCATGCTCGTTTAGTTGAAATATCTTTTGCCTCAAAGACTGAAGTTATTCCTTTTTGGCAAAGACGCTTGGCTAAGCCTCTTACCATTGCCGCTGTTTTTGTGTTTTTGATTGCCGCTGCTTCATTAGGTAATATTTTGGGCAATACCAATCATGAAACGATATCTATAGATAACACGAATAGTGTTATGTCAAATTCTGCTATGCCGGAATCCGATATGATTGCTGATTCTGGCGTGGTTTCTAATTCCGGCGCGGCTGTTGATCCCGGCTTGGCTGAGAGGAAGTCAATATCAAGCGATACGGAAATGGCCGGTGGGGGAGTAGCTTTTGACGCTGCTACTACCGCAAGTGATGAGTCTATGTCTGCCGGATATGATCAGAATGTTGAGCGCAAGGTCATTCGCAATGCTTCACTTTCCCTCGAGGTGCCGGAATATCAAGAGGCCTTCGATAAGATTAGTAATGTTGCAACTCAATATCAGGGTTATGTGGTGTCGGGCTCTTCTTATACAGATGAAGAAGGTAATATTTCCGGCGGCTATATTTCCATCAGGGTTGCTGCTAATTCTTTAGATACTGCTTTAGAAAACATATCCGCCTTGGGAAAAGTACAAAGCAGTGGTTTTTCCGGCCAGGATGTGACAACCCAGTACTATGATAATGAAGCTCGGCTTAAACAATACCGCGTTCAGGAACAGAGCTTGCTGAAGATCATGGAAAAGGCCAAAACGGTACAGGATATCTTAAGCGTAGAAACAGAATTAACGCGTGTACGTTCTGAAATCGAGTCCTTGGAAGGGCAGATGCGCTATTTGACTGAATTGACCGACCTGGCTTCCATAGATGTGAGCCTTACCACTCCAGCCAAAGACACGCAAGGCGTTAGTTTGGGTGATTGGTCAGATTTAGGATCAAGGATAGCTGCAGGCTTTATTTCCAGTATAAACTGGCTGATTAACGGCTTTGCCAATCTGATTATCCTGGGTGGTTATGTGCTGCCTATACTTGTCTTGATACTAGTTGTGGTATTTGGCTGGAAGCGGATAGTGGCTGTTAGAAAAAATAAGAAAATACCTCCCCAATAAAACTTTACACAATAACCTTTGGGTATATATATGATAGAAATATAGATTTAAAACTTTTTCCTAAAAAATTAACCCCTTATGCTAGGCATGAGGGGTTTGTATTTTTTTTATTGTTTTAAATTAAGCCATTGCCTTAATAACAGCTTCGGTAAAATCACTGGTGGATGACGTTCCACCCAAATCGCAGGTTGCAGTTTTGCCGGCAGCCAAAACCTGGCTGATAGCATTTTCTATTTTCTCGGCTGCTGCTTTTTCCCCCAGATAAGAGAGCATGAGCGCACCGGAGAGGATCATTGAAGAGGGGTTGGCGATATTCTTACCGGCGATGTCGGGGGCGCTACCGTGGATAGGTTCAAAGATGGCGGCTTTCTTGCCGATATTGGCTCCTGGGGCGATGCCCAGTCCACCGACCAGCCCAGCGCAGAGGTCCGAGATGATGTCCCCATAAAGATTGGGCAATACCAGAACATCATATCTTTCCGGCCATTGGACCAGACGGGCGCACATAGCGTCGACAATCGAATCTTCAAATTCGATATCAGGATACCCACTGGCTACCTCCCTGACCACATTGAGAAAAAGGCCGTCGGTGAGTTTCATAATATTGGCTTTATGCACGGCAGTTACCTTGCGGCGGCCTTCTTTACGAGCATATTCAAAAGCGTAGCGAGCGATACGTTCACAACCTGGGCGGGTGAGTATCTTGATGCTTTCAGCGGCATAATCGCCGATTTTATGTTCGATGCCCATATAAAGGTCCTCAGTATTTTCCCTCACAACCACTAAGTCCACATCGCTGTAGCGGGAAAAAACGCCGGGATAATTCTTTGTTGGGCGGACATTGGCATAAAGATCAAAATGCTGACGTAGAGAAACATTAACGCTGCGATGTCCTCCACCGACAGGAGTGGTTGTGGGCCCTTTAAGAGCGATACCATTTTTTTCTATAGATGATAGAAGTCCTTCCGGCATGAGGCTGCCTTGTTGTTCATAGGCAATTAATCCTGCTTGCTGTATATCCCAATCGATTTTAACCCCAGCGGCATCAATCACACGGCGGGTGTTTTCGCTTATTTCTAAACCGATACCGTCTCCAGGTATCAAAGTTACTTGATACATGTTTAACCTCCTTGTTTTAGCTGACTTAGTTTTAGCTGATTATTACTCTTTTCCGGCTTGAGCGCGTGTGTAATTTAGCAGTCCGCCTGCCTTTAAGATTTCTGCCTGGCGAGATGAAATGTCCAGACGGCAGGGGATAGCATATCCTTTAGTTAAATTCGTAAAGATAACGTCTTCTCCTGCAACAGCCTTCTCTACCTGGTCTTGGGCATTGGCAATGATTAACGTATCTTCTGGATCAATTTTATCATAATCAGCTTCGTTAGCAAAAGTCAAAGGCCAAATACCGCAATTTATCAAATTAGCACGGTGAATACGGGCAAAAGATTTAACTACCACAGCTTTGATGCCTAATTGCAGAGGAGCCAAAGCCGCATGTTCACGGCTGGAGCCTTGTCCATAATTTGCACCGCCGATGATGAAACCGCCGCCAGCATTTTTCGCTCGGGCGGGGAATTCGGCATCACAAGGGGTAAGGCAAAAGTCAGCTAGATAGGGGATATTGGAACGGAAAGGTAAGAGCTTGGCATTGGAAGGCATGATATGGTCGGTAGTAATATTATCTTCCAGCTTGATCAGGCAAGTACCTTCTAATCTGTCAGGCAAAGGTTTATTGATCGGGAATGGTTTGATATTGGGACCCCGCTTCACCACGATATTGTTTTCGGGGGGAGCAGGGTGAATGATCATATTGTCATTGATCTCAAAGAGGTCCGGCAGATCGATCTGCGGCGCATTTCCCCAGGTGCGAGGATCGGTAAGTTCGCCTCGTAGGGCGGAGACTGCTGCCACTTCCGGGCTTACCAGATAGACATTGGCAGAAGAGGTGCCACTGCGTCCATAAAAATTACGGTTGAAAGTGCGCAGGGAGACAGCGTCTGTAGAGGGAGCTTGTCCCATGCCGATGCAGGGTCCGCAAGCGGCTTCCAAAATGCGGGCGCCAGCATCAACCATAGCGGCTAGTGCACCGTTTTTCGCAAGCATATTAAGAACCTGCTTAGATCCCGGGGAAATAACCAGGCTGGTAGTTTGGTTTACGGTATGACCTTTCAATATTTGGGCCACAGTCATCAAATCGGCATAAGAGGCATTGGTGCAACTGCCAATAGCTACCTGATCAACTTTTAAGCCTGCCAGTTCGCTTACTTTGACGACATTATCAGGACTATGGGGGCAAGCTACCATTGGTTTCAAGGTGCTAAGATTGATCTCGACCACATCAGCATAAGTAGTATCGGCATCAGGTAATAATTCTTGCCAATCCTGCTCTCTTCCTTGGGCGGTCAAGAAAGCTTTGGTCACCGCATCACTGGGGAAGATAGAAGTAGTTGCTCCCAGTTCGGCACCCATATTAGTTATCGTAGCACGCTGTGGCACGCTAAGTGTCGCCACACCGGGGCCGCCATATTCCATAACTTTACCAACGCCACCCTTAACAGAAAGGATGCGCAGTACTTCTAAAATAATGTCTTTAGCGCTTACCCAAGGTGAAAGTTTGCCGGTAAGATATATTTGGGTAACTTGTGGCATCATCAGATAATAGGGACCGCCGCCCATGGCGACTGCAACGTCCAAACCGCCTGCCCCAATGGCCAGCATGCCAATGCCGCCAGCTGTAGGGGTGTGGCTGTCCGAGCCCAGCAAAGTTTGACCTGGAACGGCAAACCGTTCCAGGTGAACCTGGTGGCAGATACCGTTACCTGGACGTGAAAAGTAAATGCCGTGTTTTGCTGTTACCGTCTGAATGTATTTATGATCGTCTGCGTTTTCAAATCCCTGTTGAAGTGTATTGTGATCGATATAGGCGACGGAGCGTTTGGTTTTCACCTGTGGGATACCGATTGCCTCAAATTGCAGATAGGCCATAGTGCCGGTAGAATCCTGAGTTAAGGTTTGGTCGATACGAATGGAGATTTCTTCTCCAGGCAATATTTTGCCACCGACCAGGTGAGAGGTGATAATTTTTTCAGTTAGATTCATCGTTAGCTGGTTCCCCCTTAAATACAACTCCGTTTTAATTATTTATGTTTATTTTCCGTTTCCGTTATGAGGATGATATTCAGGATATTTATCTGTTAATTCTTTTAATACTTCTTCCAATTCGACATCGCTGATCGCTGTGACCCTTCTGGCAGTATATTGCTGATCTACCCAAGTCTTTAATTCAGCAACCAGAGGATGATTTTTGCCAATAGCATGATCGCCGGTCAGATCCCAGAAATTGTTGAGCCAATGCGCAAGTCCTGCCAAGCCTGATGTTTGGTTGATGGCTACACCGGCGGGACGTTTGAGCAATTTCTTGGTGTCAAAAATATTATAGATTTCTTCATCTTTCAAAAGGCCGTCGGCGTGAATACCAGCTTGAGTAACATTAAAGTTTTTGCCTACGAAAGGTGTATTATGCGGGATATGAGTATTTAACTCATTACGGTAATAATCGGCGATCTCCGTGATGACTGTAGTATCCATGCCATCAAGTGTGCCGCGGATCTGGGCATATTCAATAACCATAGCTTCTAAAGGAGTATTGCCGGTTCTTTCACCAATGCCCAGAAGTGAGCAGTTGACGCCGGAAGCACCAAAAAGCCAGGCGCTAGTGGCGTTAATTACTGATTTGTAAAAATCATTATGCCCATGCCATTCCAGCTGTTCACTGGGAAAACCTATAAGATGCTTAAATCCGTAAATGATGCCGGGGACGCTACGGGGTAGAGAAGTACCGGGATAAGGAATACCATAACCCAAAGTATCACAGGCACGGATCTTGATCGGGATACCGCTTTCTTCAGAAAGTTTTTTGATCTCTAAAGCAAAAGGAAGAACAAAACCGTAGTAGTCGGCACGGGTTATATCTTCGAAGTGGCAACGAGGACGGATACCTGCTTCAAGGGCTTCTTTGATAACAGTTAAATAACCGTCCATTGCTTGTTTTCTAGTCTTTTTTAATTTTTTAAATATGTGATAGTCAGAGCAGCTGGTAAGGATACCACATTCTTTGACATGCATACTTTTAGCTAATTCAAAGTCGTTTTGCGTAGCGCGGATCCAACCGGTGATCTCAGGAAATTCATAACCGAGTTCCATGCATTTACGCAGAGCTTCACGATCCCATTCACTATATAGGAAAAATTCGCATTGCCGAATCAGACCCTTTGGTCCACCCAAGCGATGCATCTTCTTATATAATTCAACGATCTGTGCAGTAGTATAAGGCGCGCGTGATTGTTGTCCATCACGAAAAGTTGTGTCGGTGATCCATATCTCTTGAGGCATATCATAAGCTACGTGACGATGGTCAAAAATAGCTTTTGGCACATCTTCATATGTAAATACATCTCGGAAGAGATTGGGCTCTGCTACATCCTGTAATTCATAGTTTATTTTAGAAGGTTCAAGAGTATTGGTTCTAGGGTCAAATTTAGTCATGGTTAATCCTCCTTTGTCTATTTGATGCTAGTAAAGCCCTCAAAAGATTGTATCTGTTTTAAATTGCATAACGGTATTTAAAATGAATAAAATTACCTATTCTTTTATTCATTTTATACCTAAAATGATTATTTTTATTTAGATATGTGTTGATAAAAAGATTAGTACAATGATAAAGATTATATCATGTTATGGGTATTTTTCAAGTGTTTTAGTGGAATTTCATATACTGCACCTTTTGTTGAAAATATAATACAGACAACAAAATGCCTGTTCAAAATACATTATGGTTCTTAGTGGGCCAAATGTGTGATATTTGCTATTGAACTTGCTATAGGCTATAATAATAAGAATAAGAAAATATAAATAGTTTAAAAGTTAATTAAAAAAAGAACAAATATTCTTACAATTTTCTGGAGTTTTATTAACCTTTTTAAAGAAAGTTGACTATAGGTTTTTAATTATATTAGCAAATATTATTAATCTTTATTCATCAATGCCGCTTAGTCAGTTTGGTACTTGGGAGGCTGTCCTAAATGGATAAGGAAAGAGTAGAAGATTCAAGTCAGGCAAAAGCACTTACTAAAGAGGAAACTGTAAAAAAGGGTGGACAAACTCGCTTAATAGTCTTGGCTTTGGCGCTAGCCTTAATCATACCAGCTGGCATTTATTTGTCTGCGCTCTTTGTTCCTCCATGCGTAGAAGCCACCGCTGCGACATCTTCTACATATGAGTCAAGGGTAAGACTTAAAGCTACAGGTGATATTATGCTGGCTCGCAAAGTTGGCCGTTATATGGCATCGGAGGGTATTGATTATCCGGTATCAAATGTGGCAGATTTTTTAAGTGATGCGGATTTGACTTTAGGTAATTTAGAATCACCGCTTTCTACAAAGGGAACACCATTACCCGGTAAGGGCATCTGGTTCCGGGGAAACCCTAAAAATGTAGAAGCGTTGCTTATGTGTGGTTTTGATCTGGTCGCTTTGGCTAATAACCATGCCCTGGATTATGATTCTCCCGCTCTTTTGGAAACGGTCGATGTTTTAGATGGGGCGGGTATTTATCATGTTGGTGCAGGGGCTAATGAAGATGCTGCCCGCGAGCCGGTAATCAAGGAGATAAACGGCATCCGGATTGGTTTCTTGTCCTATAGCGAGATGGCGGATATGTATTTCAGCGTTACATATCCCCGTCGTCTAAGGGCAACAGAGGATTTGCCGGGGATTGCCTCCTTTCATGTTGATGATGTGATCGAGGATATGCAGGAGCTAAAAGATGATACAGACATTATCATTTTGTTATTGCATTGGGGAACAGAATATCAGGATATACCACAGGACTACCAGATAGAGGCTGCGCATAAATTGATCGATAATGGTGCAGATATCATCATTGGGCACCATCCGCATTGCATACAAGGAGTTGAATTATATAATGGCGGCTTGATTGCTTATTCTTTAGGCAATTTTGTCTTTGACCAGGATTGGTCCACGAAGACCAAGCAGGGTGCGGTGCTTAGTTTGGAAATTTCGCCACTTAGCTGGACGAAGGCGACTATTTATCCTGTTTCTATTGAAGAAGGAAAAGCCAGTATAGCTACCGGAACAGAAGCCGATGATATTTTGAGCCGCATGGAAGATATATCGAAGCCTCTCGGCACTGCTTTTTCTCTTGATGAGCAAGGGCTGTACATGTCTGTCCTGCCGTAAAACTCAAATAAGCAAGGAGATGATGATTTGGCTTTGGATAATAATGCTAGGAAAAATACAAGAAAAAAACTGCTCCTAATAGACGGTAGCAGCCTCATCCATAGAGCTTTTTATGCACTTCCCCTTTTGAGTAATGCTCAGGGAGAATATACCAATGGTGTTTATGGTTTTATCATGATGCTTAATAGAATGCTTCGTCAGGACCAACCGCATTTGGCCGTGATTTGTTTAGATAAAAGTCGCGTTACTTTCCGTAATGAGATTGCTGCCGATTATAAAGGCACCCGCAAAGAGACCCCTGTCGAACTGAGAGGGCAATTTGAGCTTTTAAAAGAAGTTTTGCCGCCATATGGCATCGCCTGTGAGGAACTGTTAGGATATGAGGCGGATGACCTCCTGGGGACTTTGGCCCGCAGGGGAGTGGAGCAAGGTCTGCAGGTGGAAATTTTTTCCGGCGATAAAGATGTTTTGCAATTGGTGGATAAGGATATCCATGTCTATCTAACCAAAAAAGGCATTAGCGAGACCGAACATTGGGATGAAGCGAAAGTGCTTGAGCATTATGGATTAACTCCAGCGCAATTGATCGACCTCAAGGCGCTAATGGGTGATTCTTCCGATAACATCTCCGGCGTACCTGGCGTAGGTGAAAAGACTGCCTTAAAACTCATTCATCAGTTTGGTAGTATAGATGCGATGTATGAGAAGATAGATGGAGTCGAGAACGCTAAGCTTCGCCAAAAGCTGATTGATAATAAGGAAGCAGCTTTTCGTTCACGTCTTTTGGCAACGATTTGCAAGGAAGTGCCTTTAGCAACTCCTTTAGAAAACTATGTTTATAATGGCCAGGATATAGAAAAACTCTTGCCTTTATATAAGAGATTGCAATTTAGAAGCTTAGTCAAAGAGTTAGAGGATCAAATCGGCAAGCAAAAGCTTGTGCTGGATCAGGAACAAAGCCTTTTCCCTGAACCATGGGGAACAAGTATGCCGGGGCAAAGTCCGTTGAATGAGGATAGTTTTGTAACGCTGCTTGATGCTAAAGCTGCCGGGGACTTAGCAAAAAAGATTCGTCAAGCAGGGCAGATGTCACTGTGGTTGCAATGGCAAGGCCCTTCTTTGCAGGGGGATATTTTGACCTGCGGCCTGGCCTTACCAGGAGGAGAGTCTTTTGCTTTCGCCAAAGCGGACGGCAATATAGATGCTATTTTAAAAGCTTTAGCGGATGTTTTTGCCGATCCGCAGATATATAAGCTGACTATCGACAGTAAAGAAGCTATACTGCTTTTGCATGAGTTTGGAATTAGATTAAAGGGTATTATTTCAGATGCCGCTTTAGCTGCCTATCTTTTAGAACCTACTGGTAGCCATGGTATAGAAGACCTTTGTTCCTCATATGATGTGAATTATTCACCCGCCAGCGGCTTGGCATTAGCGGCCCGTAATGCCGCTGCACTTTTCCCTTTATGCGCCATTCTGGAACAAAAGATTGCTGGCTTTGCTATGGATCAGCTTTATCATGAGGTAGAGCTGCCTTTAGCCGCTGTGCTGGCGCAAATGGAGCAAAATGGTATCAAAGTAGAAAAGGACAAATTGGAAAACCTCTCCGTAAAATTAGAAGCTGAAGCACAAAAGCTGACTGCTGAGATATATGAATTGGCTGATGAGTCCTTCAATATTAATTCCACCAAGCAGCTTGCTTATATTCTTTTTGAAAAGCTGCATATCCCATCTTTGAAGAAAACAAAAACAGGCTATTCTACCGACAGCGAAGTGCTTGAGGAATTGGCTATTACTTATCCCATAGCGGCCAAGCTTTTAGATTACCGTGCCCATACCAAGATGAAATCGACATATGCTGATGGACTCCGCCAGCTCATTGACCCGCAAACGGGTAAGATACACACTACTTTTAAGCAGACGGTAACTGCTACCGGCCGTCTTTCCTCTGTAGAGCCAAATCTACAAAATATCCCTGTCCGTACGGAGTTGGGCCGTTCTTTCCGTCAGGTTTTTGTGCCAGAAAAAGAAGGTAATTTACTTCTGTCTGGAGATTATAATCAGATCGAGCTGCGGGTTTTGGCCCATATCACCGGAGACGAAAAGCTAAGTCAGGCCTTCTTTTCACAGGAGGATATCCATAGCCGTACCGCAGCGGAAGTTTTTGGTGTTGATATCAGCGAGGTCACTTCTGATATGCGCCGCGCTGCCAAGGTTGTTAATTTTGGTATCGTTTATGGCATCAGCGATTATGGTTTGAGTCGTGACCTGGGAATCAGCCGTGCACAGGCCCATGACTATATCGAAAAATATTTTGCCCGTTATCCGGGTGTAGCACGTTATCAAAAGGAAATCATAGAACAAGGCCGCGAGAATGGTTATGTGGCAACTATTTTGGGCCGTCGACGCTATCTGCCGGATTTAGCCAGCGGTAATTTTAATCTTCGCAGTTTTGCTCAGCGGATGGCTATCAACACTCCTATTCAGGGCAGTGCCGCAGATATCATCAAGATTGCCATGGTCAATATCGCTCGTGCTTTGGAAGAAAAAGGCATGCGTTCAAAAATGCTTTTGCAAGTTCATGACGAATTAATTTTTGATATGGTGCCTGAGGAAACTGAAACTTTACCGCCTTTGGTGCGTGAACTGATGGAAGGCGCAGTAAAGCTTGTTGTTCCTGTAACTATTGACATGAAAGTCGGCGTCAATTGGTATCAGATGGAAAATATATAATTATATTGATAATATATAATAGAAATAATTAGTTAAATTAACATTTGTTTATGTTATTAATAATAAGAGGTGAGTTATGCCGGAACTGCCGGAAGTAGAAACTATCAAAAATACGCTTACACCGCTTATTTGCGGGGATACGATCATTAAGGCACATATTTTACGTTCCGATGTGATCAAATATCCCGACGCGAGTACTTTTGCCAAAAATATTGAGGGCAAAAAAATAGCATCGTTAGGTCGCCGCGGCAAATACCTGCTTTTCTTATGGGAGCAGGGAGGGCAAATGGTAGTACATTTACGCATGACTGGACGTATGCTATATTCTCAACCTAATGACCCGCTTTTGAAGCATACTCATGTAATCTTTGACCTGGCTTCCGGCGCACAGCTTCGTTTTTCCGATACGCGGCGTTTCGGTTGTTTATGGCTTTTAGAGCCGGATGAAGAGGACTGTTATACCGGTATGAGCAAGTTAGGGCCGGAACCTCTTGGCTCAGATTTTAGTGCCCTACATCTGAAGCGTGTTTTAGGCAAGAGGAAGGTCAATATCAAGCAAGGGCTGCTTGACCAAAGGATGGTTGCCGGATTAGGCAATATTTATGTTGATGAATCCCTTTTTGCCGCTGCTATTGCGCCAACCAGGTTTGCTTCTTCTTTAACAGATGAAGAGTGGAAAAACTTAACAGCAGCAATAGTTTGCGTATTGCAAGATTCGATAACTCATAATGGGACGACTTTCAGTGATTATGTGGACGGACGGGGCCAAAAAGGCGAAAATATGTCCTATTTAAAAGCATATAAGAGGGAAGGGCAGCCATGTTTGCGTTGTGGCAGTCCCCTTCAAAGAATAAAAATAGCGGGGAGAAGTTCTTTTTTCTGCCCAGAATGTCAGAGATAAATCACAGGTCAACCGGTTCGACAATATAGTGTATGTAGATATTGTCTTTCCGGGAGGCGGATGCCGTGAATTTTTTGATGATGCTCCTTTTTGCTTTGGCTGTGAGTATGGATGGTTTTGTAGTAGGTCTGTCTTACGGCGTTAAGGACATTATCCTCCCTTTAAAATCGACCTTGATAGTTTCCGCTATTTCAGGTTTGATCGTTTGTCTTTCCATGTTAGCCGGTATTTTCAGTACGACTTTCATTTCCATTTTTTATGTTAATATTATTGCTACCGTTCTTTTGGTAGTGATGGGCTTATGGCTTATTTCCACTGCCTGGAGAGAACAACATAGGCCAAAAGCTATAGCTGAGGAAACACTGCTTTTTCGTTTGCATCTGCCTCTTTTGCCCTATGTGATACAGGTCATAAAGGCGCCGGAGAAGGCTGCCGGGGATAATGAAGAGGTAGACAATAAGGAAGCATGGGTGTTGGGCCTAGCTTTGGCTTTTGATAGCATGGGCGGAGGTTTTGCTGTAGCGATGGCCGGTCTTTCCGTTTTACAGACTTCTGTTATGGTTATGCTGGCATGTTTTCTTTTGATCGAGGCGGCTATGTTGTTAGGAAAAAAGTTCCGTCTTTTGCTTTTCCCGGAAGGCAGGATCAGCCCAAAAATAGAAAATTCTTTATCGTATTTACCAGGAATTATTATATTATTATTGGCTTTATGGAAGATAATTACTTGTTGATGATTTGCCTGAGGCGAATATTTAGAGATAGTTGGTGAAAAAATGACGGTTATTGGCTTGGTGGGGAAGATCGGCAGTGGCAAATCTGTTTTTGCAGCCTACCTAAAAGAACTTGGCGCGGCGGTGGTTAATGCTGATCAGATTGCGCGCCAAATAGTCGAGCCTAATCTTCCGGCCTGGAAAGAAATTGCCGATACCTTTGGACAAGCATATTTTCTGCCTGACGGCCATATCAATAGACCAAAACTAGCGCAGAAGATATTTGCCGCTGATGCCTCACGCCTGCAACTTAATGCTATTACTCACCCTCGCATTCGCAGTGAGGCTGCATTACAGATCGCAGCATATAAAAAGGAAGGATATGCTTTGATAGTTCTTGAAGCAGCAGTACTGCTAGAAGCTGGTTTTGCTGAAATGGTCGATGAGATATGGCTTTTGGAATCTATGCATGAAGATATCTATCAAAGATTAGAAAAAAGAGATGGCTTGGATATAGCTAGTGCGGATATGCGCTTGCAGGCACAATTGAGTAACGAAGAGATGGAGAAGAAGGCTGATCTGGTTATTATAAATAATGGTACTTTAGAGGATTTGTCTCAAAAAGCAAAGGATTTGTATAATAGGGCAACCGGCAAGCTTAAAAACATTGAGAAAAATTAAAAGACAAGAGAGGCGGCTGGCTAGTCACCCATGAAAAGGGCCAAGAAAAATTACTTAACGAATAAAGGCGATACAAGGCATAAAAGCAAAAAGCCACGTGGTGGTTGTCTGGTTTTTTTATTAATTATTATTTTATTATTGATAATTTCCCCTAATCTTCAAAGGTCAGTTGGTAAGATTTTTTATCCATTGGATTATTGGAATGAAGTAAGTACAGCAAGCGAGGAATATGATATAGATCCTTATCTGGTAATGGCTGTTATGAAAACAGAGAGTCACTTTGATGCTAATGCCCATTCTTCTGCGGATGCTTGTGGGCTTATGCAGCTGATGCCAGACACTGCCGAATGGATCATAGAGCAAGCGGAAATGAATATTGATCTCGAGGATGCTATATGGGAGCCGGGGGATAATATCCGTATGGGCGTATGGTATTTGCGTTGGCTGGCAGAGGATTACTATCTTGGCAATTGGGTAGCGGCTCTGGCTGCCTATAATGGCGGTATGCAGAATGTTGACGGGTGGCTCAAAGATGGGACTTGGGACGGTTCTTTTGATGATAGAGATCAAATTCCCTTTAAGGAAACCGCAGCCTATCTGGAGAAGATAAAGAAAACTTATTTGAGGTATTATGTTATTTATGCTCCGCAAGAAAAAGTAGCTTATGAGCTAAATTAAAAAACAAAGAGGAAAAAGCCTGATAATAAGGAATTCAAATATTAGAGCAAATTGGACAAGCAATAAAGTGCCTATAAGTTAAAGCTATAAAAAAGAGCTTTGCTCTTTCCTTGAATTTTTGGAGTAAATACTTAAAAGTGTGAGGCGTTAATTAATGCGCAAGCAATCATTTATTTTACTTATTTCTATACTCATGGGATTTTGTGTTGTGCTTTGTGGCTGTGGTAATAATGATTCCGATGAAGCTTCTTTGGCGCAGGATGATGTGTTACAGATGTATCTTTCATCACCGCTGGAATCAGTTGACCCGGCTTATGCCCATTCCGAAAGTGAGTTGTTGATAGCATCTCAAGTTTTTGAAGGTTTGGTCAGTGCTCAGAAGGATCAGATAGTTCCTGCTTTAGCGACCAAATGGGAAGTTTCTGCCGATGGTCTGACCTATACCTTTCATCTGAGAATAGATGCTCTTTTCCATAATGGGAAAAAAGTAACAGCCGGAGACTTTAAATTTTCTTGGGAGCGTGCTTTACGTGTAGGCGCGCCTTCTTCTTATATCTTTGCAAATATCGTCGGGGCTGATGCTGTGATCAGTGGTCAAAGTAAAGATCTGGCCGGTGTAACTGCGCCCAATGATTATACGCTTATTGTAAAGCTGGCTGCTCCTTCAGGCAATTTCCTGCAGCTTTTATCTATGCCCGCTGCCTCTGTTTTAGATAGAACAGAGTTGGTGGCTCAAGGCGTGGATTATGGCCGGGCGGGAACTTACGCTCAGCCCTATCCTTTGCCTTCAGGTACGGGGCCTTTCCGTCTGGCAGAATGGATCAGTGGCAAAAGCCTGGCCTTGGGTAGAAATGCCCACTATTATGGTGGAGCGCCATATTGTAGCAGGATGGAATTTATCCTTGATCTTTCCAAAAAAGATGCTGCGACGGAGCTTTTGTCCGGAAAATTGGATATTGTGCAAGATCTATTGCCTTCACAGATTCCTTTGACCAGTGATGATGAAGATTTTATCCGCCTTGTAAGTCCTGTGCGTGAATTCCACTTTCTGGCGCTGGATTCTGTGCAGTCTCCTTTTAATAACCTGGCTCTGCGCCAAGCTATTTTTGATATCGTACAAGGGCCTAGTGTGGTTTTGGCAGCCAGAGAAGGATATGCCGTTACCCCTAAAAATGGTATATGTGGATATTGGAAAGATTTAGCTGCTGACGCTTATTCACAAGATTATTCTGCGGTCCAAATTAAGCAAAATCTGGCTGCGGCAGGATATCCTGCAGGAACAGCTTTACCCAGTTTAAAATTGTTTTGCGGTCCCGGATCAGAAAATCTCAATTTAGCCAATCAAGCTGCATTTTCACTGAAGCAGTTTGGTTTTTCTGTTACAGTATCCCAATTATCTGCCAAAGAACTGCGTCATGCTGTAAAAAGTGGCGAGGCAGCTATGTATATCGGTGAATTTGCTGATAAAGGTGGCGGCTTGGATGCATTCTTTTTGGAAGTAGTTGATTCACGCTGGCAAGGTGTAATCAAAGCAGGTCCTTGGAGCAGTTTCTTGACTCAAGGCTATGCGGCGACAGGTGATAAAAAACAATGGCTTTTCAAACAGGCAGAGGCATCTTTGGAGCAGTCGGCAGTATTAGGTTGCTTATATTACAAAAAGACGGCGATGGCGGTAAGCAAACCATGGAGCAGCATCTCTATCGAAAAAAGCGGTCTTTTAGATTTTAGTACCATCCGCTGATTTACCGTATTTAAGTAAATAAAAAACACCGAAAGCTATTTGCAAGTAAGCTTATCGGTGTTTTGTTTATTGTATTATTAATATTGACAGGTTTAAGGTACACGTACAGTCTTTTTGATGACAAAACTTCTCAGTGCATCAATTCCGGCGGCTAAAGAGATATTCTTAAATATTTCTTCTTTATACTTTTTATCCCACCATGAACCGGCTAGGACAGTTATTTTCGTGCCTCTGAAAGCCTCAGGGTACATGGGAGTGCTTGAGCCGATCAAAATAACTTCCCGGACATTAGGACACATGACTAAAAGTCCATCTAATGTGCCATTGATTAAAGTTGTGCCGCTTGTGACCATGATATCACACTCTGGCAAGATTTGTGCTTGTCTTGCCATTGGTTCAATAAGTCCGGCAGGATCACCTGCTTCTTCCATTCCTTGGTCAAAAACATATATTTTTTGAGCTTTTTTACCTAAAGTATTTACTACGGGGTGAATATAACCGATTATACCAACTGTATCCGTATCCTTAAGCATTACCCCAAAAGGTTTTTGAGGATCATTCTCATCGAGTAGATTTAAAGACTGGGAAGCTGCATTCAAAACTGCCATGCCGATTCCTTTTTGCAGGTCATCTATACCATTTAAAACCCAACTGGCGATTTCTGTGGCATCTTTATCAATCAAGCGTTGTCCGTAAGGGAAAATAGAACAGCCGGATTTTAAATGCTCACGCAAAACATAGGAAACACCAATTGAACCGTCGTTAAGTTCGACTGCCATCAAAGCAATGCCTATTACGGCATCTTTGATAGTTTTGCCTTCTAAAACTGGGGAGGCAACGGATAATACCTTTTCTATCTTCATACTAATCCTCCTCGTAACCTAGTAACTTGAAAATTCCAAACTTCATTATAGCAGGATCATAAATATATCTCAAAAGATATTTTTTATTTTATCATTATCAAATTATGATTTCAATAAAACCACATCAGAGCAATTTAATCACAGATTTTTTATAAATATTTTTAGTTAAGTATTTTTTTAATTGGCTTAATAATCCGCTTGCGGTATATATGAAATTATGGTAAAATAATTATCGCTGAGTCAAGCAGCCCTACTTTAATTATAGTATGCGCTGTCTTGTGAAAAATTTGCGGTAGTGCTGGAATTGGCAGACAGGCACGTTTGAGGGGCGTGTGCGCGAGCGTATGGGTTCAAGTCCCATCTACCGCACCAAAAATAATCCCTGCTATCTATTGTGATGGCGGGGATTATTTTATTTTAATTATAAGCTTAAGCACACATTTTTATTTTAAGAGATTATGGAACCTTATCACTTTTGTAGAGTCGAAAAAGTCGACTCATATTGGAGGTGATATAATTTAGTGGACACATAGTTAAGAGAATTTTGGAGGTGATATAATTTAGTGGACACATAGTTAAGAGAATTTAGTAGTCGGGAGGTGTGTCCATGTCCAGAAGAAGATTTGACCGGCAATATAAGCTAGCAGCGATTCAATTAGTGCTTCAAG
>Ga0074197_1000351_pt1 | contig 61245 bp, 74 predicted proteins | sample EPASupsiteSAE305_FD_64526 | JGI IMG/M metagenome (GOLD analysis project Ga0074197, IMG submission 64526) | Bioremediated contaminated groundwater microbial communities from EPA Superfund site, New Mexico - SAE3-05 reassembly with SPADES | ecosystem: Environmental > Aquatic > Deep subsurface >... | reverse complement strand
ATCACAATGGTGATATCCTCATTTTTACCGGGAGCTGTTAAAATTACTTTTTTAGCACCGGCGGCAATATGTGCTGCCGCTTTGGTGGCATCATTAAATTTACCGGTGGATTCGATAACAACATCCACTCCTAATTTCCCCCAAGGCAATACGGCGGGATCTTTTTCGGCATATACCGCTACCGGGCGTCCATCCACAATGATAGCGTTGTCGGAAGATGTAACTTCCCTGGCAAAACGACCATGAGTGGAATCATACTGTAAAAGATGCGCATTAGTGGCCGCGTCGGTTAAATCATTTATGGCAACGATTTCCACATCCGGATTTTCCCAAGCTACCCGGAAAACCAAACGTCCAATTCTGCCAAATCCATTAATCGCTACTTTTACTGACATCAAAATTTCCTCCTTTTATTTACCAGGTCTTTTTAATCTAAATTAGATTCTTAAAAAATACTAAAAACCTTAAAAAGCGACGAAAACCAACGCGCTTTTCTTGAAAAAGCAAAGCCCGTCTATCCTTCATTTCTATAGAGAGGAAGCAAATCCTTTAAAAAATATAATTTTTTAATTGTTTGTCTTTTTAGTTAATTATATTCCTTATGCCCTTTTTCTTTAATTATAAAAAGGCATCCACTTCGGCCTTAAGCCTCCTAAACATTGAGACTTTCTCAATCAAGTTCTTCAGCTATTTTATTAATTTTGCGCAAACGGTGATTAACGCATGAGCGTCCCAAACCCAAACTTTTAGACAGTTCATCTAGTGAGCTTTCGGGATTCTCCAAACGTGCTCTGGCTATTTCCTGTAGCGGCAGCGACAATGCTTTAATGCCAATCTTTTTATCGATCTTTTCTATAGCCTGCATTTGATTCAGGCCAGCATTCACAGTCTTAGTGATATTTGCTCTTTCACAATTGACCACCCGGTTGACTTGATTACGCATCTCTTTAACGATGCGCACATTTTCAAATTCCAAAAGTGAGCGGTGCGAGCCGACAATAGTTAAAAAAAGGCCGATTTGGGCCCCTTCCTTGAGATAGACGACATGTGAATTTTTACGCCTGGTAATATGGGCATGCATACCCGATTGCTCCATAAGGCGCTGCAAAACACGAGCCTGATTGTTATCATTGCAGGATATTTCCAGGTGATATTGACCGCCAGGATCATTGACCGATCCGGCAGCTAAAAAAGCCCCTCGTAAAAAAGCTCTTTGACAACAGCTTTTTTCCAGGATTTTCTTGTCAAGCGTATCCGGTTGATGCTCCTGCCAAAGTTGGTTTTCTTCTACAATACCTAAATGTTCCAGTACCTTACGTACACCTTCTTGCGGCGGTATATGGATAGCAAAAACCTGATTCTTGCGCAGGCGCGCTTTGCGGTGGACGATGACTTCCGTTTGCAGATCGAATAGCTCTTTGGCCATGGTCAGAATCTTGCGTGCAGCCGAAGGGTGTTCCGTAGTTATAGTAATCGATAACGCATTATTACTACCGATATTAATAGTACCGGAAAGCCGCAAAAAGGCGGTAAATTCCGCCAGAGAACAGCAAGTGCGCCGGGAAATAACGCGGACCAGATCATCCTTGGCCAATGTTGAAAAAGACATTCCTTTTCCTCCTCAAAGCACTGCTTAAGCCTTTTGGTCGGCTTTTTTAATGTCGCGGTGCGAAAGGTTGATGGGATAACCTTCAGCTTTCAAACGCTTAGCAATATTCTCGGCAATGGCCACCGAACGGTGGCGTCCTCCCGTACATCCTATGGCAATAGACAGATGCTTTTTTCCTTCGCGTAGGTAGTTAGGCATCAAAAAGCGTAAAAGCGCCGTGTAACGGCGAAGAAATTCACGCGTCAGATCGCTTTTCAAAACATAATCACGCACTTTTTTTTCCAAGCCTGTAAGCGGGCGCATCTTCTGATCATAATAAGGATTAGGCAAAAAACGCACGTCCATTAAAAGGTCCGCATCAATGGGCAAACCATATTTATATCCAAAAGAAATTATCGAAACGCTAAGCTCTTCCTGTTTGGTCTCAGATGAGGAAAAATTCTCGACCATATACTCATTGAGCTGTCTGGGGGAAAGGTCGGAAGTATCAATGATCAGATCGGCAGAGCCGCGTATTTCCTCCATCTTCTGCCTTTCGGAGGTAATACTTTCCAGCACTGTTTCACTTTCTCCCGCCAGAGGATGCCGGCGGCGAGTCTCTTTATAGCGGCGCACCAAGGATTCATTGGAAGCCTCTAAATAGATAACCTGACAGTTGGCAATCGCTTTGAGAGCATTGAGAGTATCCGCCATCTGTGGGAAAAACTGCTCACCACGAATATCTACCACAAAGGCAACTTTTGTAATATTACCCTTAGAGAGAATCAAACCTTCCACAAATTTAAGCAACAAATTAGGTGGCAGATTATCCACGCAAAAATAACCCAGATCCTCCAAAGCGGCCATCGCTTGAGATTTTCCCGCGCCGCTCATACCGGTAATCAGTAATACATTTACCGTTGTTTCCGGTTTTTGCTCCACCATTTTCTTTCACTCCTTCTTTTGCGGCTCATTAGCAAGCCGTCCTACCCCAAATCTATTATAAAACGAATTTCTCAATGGCCCGCCCTACACCATTTTCATCACAAGTGCTGGTAATATAATCTGCCTGCTCCTTTAATGAAGGAGCCGCATTGCCCACGGCTATTTTTAAGCCTGCCGCTTCAAATAAGCTTAGGTCATTATAATTATCCCCACATACCATGATTTCCTCTTTTGCAAAACCAAACTCAGCAGCTAAATGAGATAACGCTAAACCTTTGGTAGCTTGTATATCCGTAAATTCTAAAAAGAAAGGTTTGGATTTGGTTATGCAGGCTCTCCCGGCAAAAGTCTCTCTTTGTTCTTCCCATACCCGGGCAGTATGGTCATCATCACCACAAAAAAGTATCTTCGTAGGCTCCCGGTCAAGCCAAGCAGCCAAGTCTCCTACTGCCATCGCAGGTACATTAGAAACGATTGCATACTGAGCAACATGGTGATTGATATATGAGCAAACCAGAGTATCGGATACATAAGTCTGGACGGAAAAACCCTCCCTTAAACCCAGGTCAATGATCTCCTGTGCCGTTGGCAGATCAAGCGTGCGGTGGCGAAGGATATCTCCGTTCGGCCAGGCCGTATGAGCTCCCTCATATGAAATTATTGGCAGCTTAACACCTAAATCATTGGCAATAGCCAGTGCGGAACGGTACATCCGCCCCGTAGCTATCACAAAAGCTATACCTTTATCCATAGCCGCCTGGGCTGCTGCCCGGTTAATATCACTGATACGGCAATTACTATCTAAGAAAGTATCATCCAGATCAGTGACAATCATCTTAATAGACATATTTCCTCCAGAGCCCTTATTATTTATGCTTTTATTACCTTATTTTATTCAGATTTAGAATCTTCAGATGCTTTTTGTAGTCCTTGTAAATAATCATATATTTGCTCAGCAGACTTAGCATTCATCCCCGGCACATGTTTTAACTGGTCTAAGTTCGCTTTTTGCATGCCCTTCATGGAACCAAAAACAGACAGCAGGCTTTGGCGTCTCTTAGGGCCGATGCCCGGTATCTCGTCTAATGCGGATGCAGTCTGACTCTTGCCCCGCAGTTGGCGGTGATAGGTGATGGCAAAACGATGCGCTTCATCCCTTAAACATTGCAATGTATGCAAAGCCGGGCTATCCAGAGGTAAAAGTAATGGCGTTGAGTTGCCGGGAATAAAAACTTCTTCCTGCTTCTTAGCCAAAGAAATAACAGCAGTCTTTTCTGCTCCTAATTCTTTTAGTGTCTCACAGACTGCCGACAATTGCCCAAGACCGCCGTCAATGACCATTAAGTCTGGATAATTACCAAAATCAAATTTATCCAGCCCTTTGGCTCTTTCTTCTTGTCCCCGCAACCAGCGGCGTGAAATAACTTCCTGCAGGGAAGCAAAATCGTTGATCCCCTCCACTTGCTTGATGCGAAAACGACGGTAAAAACGGGGCGCAGCCACGCCATTGATAAAGACGACCATCGAGCCGACAGTAGCGCTTCCCTGGATATGGCTGATATCATAACATTCTATGCGTGAGGGCGCGCGATCAAGGCCTAATTCCAGGCGCAAGGCCTCCAGAGCACGAGCATTTTTCTCTTCCTGATGCTCACGGGAATTAAGCGTCTGACTCAAAACCAAATTGGCGTTTTTCTCCACCAGATTAAGCAAGCGCTTCTTGTCTCCTCTTTGAGGAACAGAAAAATTTATGCGACGAGAGGCTTTAGCACTGAAAATATCTGCCAGTTCATTGGCTTCGGCAGGCAGATGATTAAGAAATATATCAGGGGGAGCAGAAGCCCCATCACCATAATATTCCTGTAAAAAGCGGGACATCAAAACATCTTCCTGGCCTTCTTCAGCATTGAGCATGAAGAAATGTTCCCGACCTATCACCTTCCCCTGGCGGACGAAAAACACCTGAACCACGCATTGTTCTTCCTGAACAGCCACAGCGACCAGATCATAATTGCCGCCTCTGCCACTTTGGTCCAGCACTTGCTGTTTTTGTACTTCCTGCAGGGCCTGTAATTGGTCGCGCAAGCGGGCCGCTTCCTCAAAGCGCAGTTCAGCACTGGCCTCTTTCATCTCTTTTTCTATCTGCCTGGATAGAGCTTTGGTTTTCCCCTGCAGGAAGAGGATGACCTCGTCCACCATATTAGCATATTCTTCTTTGCTTACCCTGCCCTCGCAAGGAGCCAGACAGAGACCGATATGGGCATTGAGGCAGGACCGCTGCTCTTTTTTCCAGCTTTTACCGCTGCATTTGCGCAGGGGGAAAATATTTTTGATCAGCATGATAGTTTTATTCATGGCGGCGGGGCTTGAATAAGGGCCAAAATAACGGTTGCCGTCATTTTTTGCACGCCTGGCCACCAGCAAACGAGGGAAATCCTCATTGAGCGTCAATTGCAAATAGGGATAATGCTTATCGTCACGCAAACGGATATTATAATAGGGACGGTGCTCCTTGATCAGATTGCTCTCCAGCAAGAGCGCATCAGCTGCACTATCCACCACTACCGTTTCTAGATCAGCTATCTTAGAGACTAAGGCGACGGTCTTGGGAGAAAGCCCGGCAGGACTTTGAAAATAGGAACGCACACGGCTTTTTAAAGAAGTCGCCTTACCTACATAGATGATCGTGCCCTCAGCGTCCTTCATCATGTAAACGCCGGGCAAGTCAGGCAAATCCTGCAGCTTCTGCTGCAAGCGCTTATTTATTTCTGCTGATTTGTTTTCGCCTTGGGGCTTTTTCATTATTTTTCTCCAGGGTATTTCTTGGCTAAAGTCTTAGCTAAAAAAGCTCCCGTATAACTATTTTTATCCTTCGCCAATTCCTCCGGGTTTCCTTTAGCAACCAGATTACCGCCTTTATCCCCGCCTTCCGGACCCAGGTCAATGATATAATCGGCAGTCTTGATCACATCTAAGTTATGCTCGATGATCACTACGGTATCGCCGTCATCAACCAACTTATTGAGCGATTCTAAAAGTTTCTTGATGTCCGCACTATGCAGTCCGGTAGTCGGTTCATCCAAAATATAAAGCGTAGAACCATTGGAATGACGTGAAAGCTCCGTAGCTAATTTCACCCTTTGCGCTTCCCCGCCAGATAAAGTGGTCGCAGACTGTCCAAGAGTGATATATCCTAGTCCAACTTCCTGAAGGGTTTGCAGTTTACGGTTGATGCGGGGGATATTTGCGAAAAAGAGCGCCGCTTCATCCACAGTCATCGCCAAAACATCGGCTATATTTTTACCTTTATAATATATATCCAAAGTTTCCCGGTTGTAACGCTTGCCTTTGCAAACTTCGCAAGGAACATAAACGTCAGGAAGAAAATGCATCTCAATCTTGATGATACCGTCGCCCTGGCAGGACTCACAGCGCCCACCTTTGACATTGAAGCTGAAACGGCCTGCTTTATAGCCTCTTGCCCTAGCATCGGGGGTCAGCGAAAATAGCTCGCGGATGAGGGTAAAAAGTCCGGTATAGGTCGCGGGATTGGAACGGGGTGTACGCCCGATAGGAGCCTGGTCGATATCGATGACCTTCTCCAGATATTCCATGCCGCTAATACTCTGATGAGGTGCAGGCACCAGATGCGCACGATTTAAAGTGTGGGCAGCAGCTTTATATAAAATCTCATTAACCAGGGAACTTTTGCCACTGCCGGAAACACCGGTCACGCAGATAAAAAGGCCCAGGGGAAAGGCTACGTCGATATTTTTTAGATTATTGGCTGTAGCTCCATGGATAGTCAGCCATTTATCGCTCGGCTGCCTTCTTTTAGATGGCACTGGAATGTACTGGCTACCTGAGAGATATTGACCGGTTATAGATTCGGGGTGGTTGATGACCTCATCGACGGTACCGACAGCCATTACCCGGCCGCCGTTGACTCCTGCACCAGGGCCGATATCAATGATATAATCAGCGGCACGCATCGTTTCTTCGTCATGTTCTACTACTAAGACAGTATTGCCCTGGTCGCGCAGGTTTTTCATAGTTTCTATCAAGCGAGCATTGTCCCGCTGATGCAAACCTATGCTTGGCTCGTCCAAAATATACAAAACACCCATCAGATGCGAGCCGATTTGGGTAGCTAGACGGATACGCTGCGCTTCCCCTCCTGAAAGAGAGACGGCGGAACGCGCCAGAGTCAAATAATCCAAGCCAACATTGATCAGAAAATCCAACCGCTCCCTTATTTCCTTGAGGATGCGGCCACCGATCATTTTTTCTCTTTCGGTCAAGTCTAGATTGGCAAAAAATTCTTTGGCTTCGCCGACAGGCATGAGGCTTATCTGATGGATATTGAGTCCGCCGATCGTAAAGGCCAAACTTTCCGGTTTGAGGCGCGCCCCATGGCAAACTTCGCAAGGACGCACAGCCATAAAACGCTCAAAATCCTCTCGGATATCTTGGGAACTGGTTTCCCGGTAACGCCGTTCATAATTATTGATTAGACCTTCCCAGGCATGGTACCAAACGCTTTGGTCCTTACCATCTTCCGGGAATTGATATTCGATCTTGAATTTTTCATCCCCGCATCCATAAAAAATCTCATCCAAGGCCCAGCGGGGCAGTTCACGAATGGGAATATCCATGGAAAAACCATGTTTTTGGGCAACCGCCTCGATATGGCGGAAATACCAACCAGCTGTCTTAGCATTCCAACGGGCCAGACCACCACCGTTTAAAGAAAGGTTATCATCATTGATAAAAAGATTCTCATCCATGCGCATGGTAATACCCAGGCCTGTACATTCGGGGCAAGCGCCGTATGGATTATTGAAGGAAAATAGCCTTGGGGTGATCTCTTCGATACTAACCCCACAATCCACGCAGGCAAAATTCTGACTAAAAAGAAATTCTTCCTCTTTGCCGTCGGGTAGAACCAGCAAAACCAGCACCAGCCCGCCACCCATCTGCAGCGTCAGTTCCAAAGAATCAGATAAACGCTTCCTCACGCCTTCGCGGATAATCAATCTATCCACTATCAGCTCAATATTATGCTTTTTCTGTTTATCCAGCTTGATAGATCCGTCGAGCTCGCAAAGCTTCCCATCTACACGCGCCCGCACGAAACCTTGCGAGCGCATATCATCAAGCATTTTCTGATATTCGCCTTTGCGGCCCCTGACCAACGGAGCCAGTAGTTGCATGCGGCTGTCTTCAGGATAAGACAGAAGCACGTCGACGATCTGGTCCGGCGTTTGTTGGGAAATAGGCTTACCGCAAACCGGGCAATGAGCCTTGCCGCAGCGTGCAAAAAGCAGACGTAAGTAATCATGTATTTCCGTTACTGTACCCACGGTGGAGCGGGGATTATGTCCCGCTGTTTTTTGTTCAATAGAGATAGCAGGCGAAAGCCCCTCGATATAATCCAAATCAGGCTTATCCATCTGACCCAAGAATTGACGGGCGTAAGCGGAAAGAGATTCCACATAACGCCGCTGTCCTTCAGCATAAATGGTATCAAAAGCCAGAGAACTTTTGCCGCTACCGGAAAGTCCGGTGATTACGACTAATTTATCCCTGGGGATATCGATATCGATATTTTTCAGATTATGAACTCTGGCGCCCCTGATGATGATTTTTTCTAATGCCATAAAGTAATTAGTTCCTCCGATTCTATGTCAGGCTCCGCATTAATTATTTCTTCCTGCCGCCCTTAATTCCATGATTGCATCACGCAATTGCGCTGCCCCCTCAAAGTCCAAACGCCTGGCCAAGTCGCGCATTTCTTTTTCCAGCGAGCGGATGATCTTTTCTCTTTCTTTCTTGCTCATCGCCTCCGGGGCTTTAGGCATCCCCTTTTTCTCCACAGGTATCACTGCCGCCAAGACATCACGTACCTCTTTAATAATAGTTTGGGGAGTGATGCCATGTTTTTCATTATAAGCTTGCTGCACAGCGCGGCGGCGGTTAGTTTCCGAGATAGCTTTAGCCATGGAGTCGGTGATCTTATCGCCATACATAATCACCATGCCCTCCACATTACGGGCAGCGCGACCGATAGTCTGGATCAGCGAACGCTCCGAACGTAAAAAGCCTTCTTTATCCGCATCCAGGATAGCCACTAAGGATACTTCCGGCAAGTCCAACCCCTCGCGCAAAAGATTGATGCCTACCAACACATCGAATACTCCCAAACGCAAGTCGCGGATGATAGCCATCCTTTCCAGAGTCTTGACTTCCGAATGGAGATAGCGAGTCTCGATTCCTGCCTGCTGCAAATACTGGGTGAGGTCCTCTGCCATGCGTTTGGTCAGCGTGGTGACCAGCACCCGCTGCTTTTTTTCCCGGCGCAAGCAAATCTCTTCCAAAAGATCATCGATCTGATTTTTCACCGGACGGACTTCCAATACGGGGTCTAAAAGTCCAGTTGGACGCACCACTTGCTCAACCGTATTTTCCGATCTGGCCAACTCATAAGGACCAGGTGTCGCCGAAAGATAGATCAGTTGATTGGCCTTGGTTTCAAATTCTTCAAATTTCAAAGGACGGTTGTCCCGAGCCGAAGGCAGGCGAAAACCATATTCCACCAGCGCCTGCTTGCGAGAACGATCGCCTTCGTACATGGCGTGAAGCTGAGGAATGGTCACATGGGCCTCGTCAATCATCATCAGAAAATCATCCGGAAAATAATCGAGCAAAGTATAAGGAGATTCACCCTCCTGACGAAAAGTCAGATGACGGCTGTAATTTTCAATACCGCTGCAATATCCCAGCTCTTCCATCATTTCCAAATCAAAATTAGTGCGTTGCTCCAGACGTTGCGCTTCCAAAAGTTTGTCCTGGGAGCGCAAAAAGGCAAGCCTTTGGGCCAATTCCTCGCGGATATTAACCACAGCAGCCTTGAGCTTTTCATTGCCGGTGACATAATGGCTGGCAGGAAAGATATAAGTATGGCTGCGCAAACCGGTTATTTCGCCAGTAAGCGTATCTATCTCACTAATGCGTTCGACCTCATCGCCAAAAAATTCCAGGCGCAGCGCCTTCTCACTGGCCCCGGCCGGAAAAATCTCCACCACATCCCCGCGCACACGAAAACTGCCCCGGTGAAAATCCATCTCATTGCGTTGATATTGCATGCCCACCAAACGGCGCAAAACAAAATCACGCTCGATAGTCATTCCCGGGCGCAGGCTAAGAGTCAATTCCAGATAATCGGCTGGGTCACCCAAGCCATAGATAGCCGATACGCTGGCTACAATGATAACATCCCGCCTCTCCAGCAAGGAAGCTGTAGCAGCATGGCGCATCTTTTCGATCTCTTCATTGATCGAAGAATCTTTCTCGATATAAGTATCGCTGGAGGCTATATAGGCCTCCGGCTGGTAATAATCATAATAACTGACAAAATATTCCACGGCATTGTCGGGAAAAAACTCTTTGAATTCACCGTATAACTGCGCTACTAAAGTCTTATTATGGGCAATGACTAGAGTAGGCCGTTCCAAGCGAGCAATGACATTGGCCATGGTAAAAGTTTTGCCAGAGCCGGTCACTCCCAATAAAATTTGATGGCGCAAACCGGCAGACACGCCGTGCACCAAACTTTCAATTGCTTGCGGCTGATCTCCGGTCGGTTGGTATGTGCTATGCAGATTAAAAATGGACAAATCAACACCTCCCGCTTAACTTTTATTATACCATATAAGGCAAGCAAATATAAGCTAGGCTGGTGCGCAAACAAAAGCCCGGGATATTTTCCCAGGCTTTTCAATCATATTATTTATTCAATATTATCTTTTCATTTCGTAAGATTATTTCCTTCTTGGCCTTCTTTACTAACAAGACCATAATAAATGCTACAATACAAGTTAAAACCGGAATAATGAAGGGCAAAGTATAAGTACCTCCTGAGTTTGCATACTGACTGTTGATGATATTAGCCAAATAGGGAAATACCAAAGCCGAGACGCCATAACCCACCATAACACAGCCATAATTTGCTCCCAGATGCTTCCAGCCAAATAATTCTGAAGTTATCGGCGGGTAGATGCCGGCAAGAGAACCAAAAGAAAAAGATACTGCTGCAACGAGAATCAGGAAAAGAATTCCATGGGCAGATATGAGAGCAAGTGATGAACAAGCACTTATCGCTATAACTATAAAATTAGTATTTTCACGGCCTATATGATCCGAGATCCATGGACAGATAAGTCTTCCCGCTGAACTCGCTATACCGGTGACCATAACTGCAAATAAAGCCATTGATGGGCTCAATCCCCTTGATTCACCGATACTGCGCAAAAGTGGCATAAGAATAAAATAGGCAGGTGTTATTAACATCAATGATAAAGTCAAATAGTAAAATGAAGGTTTCTTTAGCATTTCACTGGTAGTATAATGCTTCACTAAGTCATGAGATACTAGAGGTTTATAACCGACAGGCATATACCCTGCGGGAGGATTTTTGATGAGTATAGAAATAGGCATGCAAACAACTAAAAAGATAATGCCTAAGATACGCCAGGTCATCTGCAACCCAACAGAAGTTAGTAAAATCTCAGCTACAGGCGTGAATAAAACTACAGAAAAACCAAAGAAACAAACCAAAACCCCTGCCGCAAATCCTTTCTTATCAGGGAACCATTTCTGACAGCAGGTTAACGCAGTATTATAAACTGCACCTACCCCTATACCTCCAATAATGCCATATGTTATGTACAAAGGGGTAATGCCGTGGGTAACAGCAAAGGAAGCTGCGATAAGCCCTCCGGCATAAGCAATGATACCAGCTATGACAACAGGACGTGGACCAGTCTTATCCTGTATCCTGCCTCCCAAGAGTATCCCAAGGACGAAGCCAGCAAGCATCATGGAACCTGTCATCGCTACTTGCGGCTTGGGTATAGCAAATTCACTCATAACATACTTGGCAAAAACGCTCCACATATACAAAATACCCATACAAAGCTCAATAAGTCCAAAAGCAATTAAAACACGGTTTCTCTTATAATTAGAGGCATTAGAGTCGGACGGGGGATTGGATGATAAATCACTCGGTTCTTTCATTATGGTCTCCTTCATTTTTGTTTTCCTCCTTGGTTTTATTTTTATTTTTACTAAAATTTTTGGCTAAGAAAATAAAAAACCCCCGCGACTTGGTTTGTCGCGGGGGTTAAATCACAATTTAAGATATAAGTCTTAATATTTTGGTCACGGACAAACGTTAACAAACCTTATGCAATTATAATGCATAAAGCTGCTAAAGAGGAAGCCGAAATTAATTTGTGGAAATTGCCTGCTGACCATAATAACACCATTTCTTATAAATAGATATTTTAGCTAATTTTAATCTGCTTATGTTAAAATGTCAAGAAAAATTTTTAACTTGAAACATAATATAATCGGAGAATATATATTCTCCGATTATATTATGTCAAATGCTATTACTATTACCCTATTGTTTTATTTAGACATTGTTATTTTCCGCAATCATTTTCTTCTTGCTTCTGGTCAGCAGCAAAATCATCACGACTGCTATAGCACAAGTTATAATCGGAATAATAAAACCGCCGCTGGCTGAGTGCTTATTAACAATATTGGCGATAGCAGAGGATGCCACAGCCGATATACCAAAACCCAACATTACACAACCGTAATTTGTGCCCATATGTTTAGAGCCAAATATATCCGAGGCAATAGGTGGGAAGACGCCCGTTATGCCGCCATAGGATAAACAGGCCGCTGCAACCAGGAAGAGAAAGAAATATCCCGTTGCGGAAATAAGCAGAAAAGATGCAACTGCGCTGATTACGAAGGTGACTATAGCAGTATTATGGCGTCCTATACGGTCCGATAACCAGGGAAAAATCAAACGGCCCAGGGCACTGGCAATACCGGAAACCATCACCATTCCAACTGCCATAGAGGGGGATAGCCCTCTGCTCTCACCAATTGTCCGGAGGAGTGGAATTAAGATAAAGTAACATGGTGTACCTAACATCAAAGCTAAAGTTATTAAATAAAAGGCAGGTTTTTTGAGCATTTCTTTAGTCGTATATTGCCTTCCTAAAGCATGTGTCTTCGCTGGCTGAAAACCAGCGGGCAAATAACCGGCAGGCGGATCTTTAATGAAAAATGAAGCAGGAACACCAACAACCAAAAAGATAATTGCTAAAACACGCCAGGTCATAATCAAACCCATTGAATTAATTAAAGCTTCGGCTAAAGGAGCGAAAATAACAACCGAAAATCCAAAAAAGCAAACCAAAAGTCCAGTGGCAAAACCTTTTTTATCAGGGAACCATTTCTGGCAGCATGGCAAGACGCTATTATAAGCTGCGCCAACTCCAAAACCGCCGATAATGCCATAGGTAAGATATAAAGCGCCGATACCATGATTTATGCCAAAAGATGCTGTAAAAACACCGATGGCAAAAAGGATTGAACCTCCGATACAGACAGGTTTGGGTCCAGTCTTATCCTGGATAAAACCACCAAAAAATATACCAACCGCGAAAGCTGCCAACATTATAGAAGCAGTCAGCCCTACCGCTTCTTTTGGTAGACCATAATCGCTGATCACATACTTCGCAAAAATGCTCCACATGTACAAAACACCACAACATAGATTCAAGAGACAGCAGGAAGCTAAAACACGGTTTCTGTTCGGTAGTTTTGCATTACCTATCGATTCATCTGTTCCTTTCACAATACTCTCCCCCTAGCTTTAGTTTACTTTGCAACCAACCCTTAGAATAAAGATTATTTCATAAAAAAACTCCACGGCTTGCTTGCCGTGGAGTAAAAAACTACGCCAAATATGATCAACGACAAACTTAATAAACTTCATGTAATTTTTAACATAAAGCGAGCATCGTTAATCGGTGGGTTTTCAGATATTTGGTAGCTAAGCATATTTTCACCATTTCCTAAAAATACAATATTTACTTCATTTTAATCTGCCAAAAATGAAAAGTCAATGGGTTATGTAATATATTATAAAAAATACCTAAAATATGTTTTTGGCAAAAAAAGCCTGCTTGCTTGTATTGTAAAAAAATACACAAGAGAGCTTCTTTATTAAAGACAGTTAAGAAACATCAAAGATAAATCCTATAAAAGAGAAAACCCTGCTCCCTCTATTTCAAGAGAGCAGGGCTAGGCTTGCTACCAAAATATATAATTCAGGTGCAAAGCTTCCTCACGATTTGCTGGACTACAGCTTGACTACATTGGCTGCTTGAGGACCGCGGGGACCATCAACGATGTCGAAGCCTACGCTTTGTCCTTCATCGAGAGTTTTAAACCCTTCACCTTGAATAGCGGAAAAATGAACAAAAACATCTTCGCCACCATCTCTTTCGATAAAGCCAAAACCCTTTTCTGCATTAAACCATTTTACTTTGCCTTCCATGTGCTACCTCCTAAAAATTATTGAGCTCGTTTATTATAGCATAGCAATTTAAATATTACAACATATCGAAAAAATTAATCACAATATTTAAAAAATTTGGCCATTAAGTGCATTTCCTTTAATAAACAGGTCGACCTTTTATATTAATCCCATGTAATTAAATGTAGTATTTTCAGAAGATTTTTATTAAAAACGCATTTTGAGCTTGCTTTTTTCGAATCTAAGACTTATAATTATTCTTACCTAATTGTTTTATTCTAAATCCCCTCGTCTATGGGCCTGAAGGATTGTTTACGGGTTGAACATTAGGAAATCCATACCATTTTTAAGGAGGACTTCGGAATGACTTTTGAAGACAGAACCCTTGTCTGTCGGGAATGCGGCAAAGAATTTTCATTCTCCGCTTCCGAACAAGAATTTTATGCAGAAAAGGGGTTCCAAAATGATCCGGCACGCTGCCCTGAGTGTAGAGCTGCCAACAAACGCAGACGCAACGGTGCTCGCGGTGATCGGGAAATGTTTACCGTTACCTGCGCAGAATGCGGCGTCGAAACTCAAGTTCCCTTCAGACCCACTGAAGACCGCCCCGTATACTGCCGGGATTGCTACCAAAAAATGAAAGCTTAATAAGAACTTGAGAAACAACCGTCCTTTTGGACGGTTGTTTTTTTATGCAATCTTTAAATCATTGTTCAGGCACTACCGCAAAGAAAAGCAAATCAGCATTGCTATCATTTATCAAGCTATGCTCATGTCCTTTAGGGCAATAATGGCAAGAACCTTTGTTTATTCGCTCAGAGGTCCCATCATACAAAACCTGTCCTTCTCCTTGCAAAACATAGAGGATTTCACTGCTTGTTTGATGAGTATGTAAACCAATTGAAGCTCCTGGCTCTAGTTTCCCGAGCATGATCTTATTCTTTTCGTCTATAAACAAATGTGCAACAGTTGATTTTTCTCCACCATAAAAGTTGTTGATTATTTTTTCTTCTAATCCCTGAAAATCTATTAACATTCAATAACCTCCTGAGGCCGGTTATTTTTTATTATCTAAATACCAAGTATTTCCCCTACCGCCTGCCCGATCTGCTCCCGATCAACTTGACGGCGGTGACGGATTTCTTTCTTTTCCACGCCAGCCAAGGCAGGATGCACTGCCAAAGCAGTCTTCTGCGCTAAAAGATCAGTGAGAGCTGTGGGTTCCATCCCTACAGAGGGAACACCCAAAGCACTAAGCACAGCCGCCGGGAATTTATAAGGATTGGCAGTTGAAGCGATCATCTGCCTTCTTGTGCCATTTTGTGCATTACGATCAGCCACAGCAACAGCTACAGCCGTATGGGGGTCAAGCAAATAACTATCTTTAGCGAAAACATTAGCAATCGTTTGTGAACATTCCTCTTCACCGGCATAATCACCCAGCATAAATTCGCTCCAATACTTAAGTGCCGCTTCAGGCGTATTAAAATAGCCATTTTCCCGCAAGGAAGAGAAAGCGCTGTTAACAGCTTCAGCATCTCTGCCGCAAGCCTCAAAAAGGAAACGCTCAAAATTGCTAGAGATCAGAATATCCATCGAAGGACTATTTGTCTTATAAAATGGACGGCGGCAATCATAGACACCATTTTTAATCACATCCGTCAAAATATTGTTTTCATTGGATGCGCAAATCAATCGGGCAATAGGCAGGCCCATTTCCCGCGCATAATAAGCGGCTAAGATATTGCCAAAATTTCCCGTCGGCACAACTACATCGATTTCTTCACCAGCCCTAATGCGGCCCTTTGCCAAGATTTGCCCATAACCATAATAATAATAGATGACTTGGGGCAACAGTCGGCCCAGATTAATGGAATTGGCAGAAGAAAATACCATGTTTTTCTGCTCCAGGCGTTCCTTGAGCTCTTTATTGGAAAATACTTCCTTGACTGCGGTCTGACAATCATCAAAATTACCATGCACACCCACTACAAAAGTATTATTACCATCAGTAGTCAACATCTGCAACTCTTGGACGCGGCTGACCCCGTCCAATGGATAAAAGACAATGATCTTTACCCCAGAAACATCTTTGAAGCCTTCCAAAGCAGCCTTACCTGTATCGCCCGAAGTAGCTACCAAAATAATAACTTCTTTTTGTCCGCCGCCTTCTATTTGGGCGGTTTTTTGCATGGCGCCGGTCAGTAAATAAGGCATAAGCTGCAGGGCCATGTCTTTAAAAGCAGCTGTAGGCCCATGCCAAAGCTCCAGCAGTTCACGTTCACCGACACTGACGCAAGGAGCGATGCCGGGATCAAATTTACCGCTATAGTAGGCAGCTTTAACCAGGCAAGATATCTCAGCTGAGTCATAATCGCTTAAATAAAGACCCAATATTTCTTCAGCCAGTTTCTGATAAGATTTTGCAGCCAGATCTTTAGCATCAGGCATATATTGAGGAAAATATTCCGGCACGAAAAGGCCGCCGCCCGGAGCTATCCCCAGACAAATGGCCTTAGCGGCGGATACGGGCTCGCAATTGCCCCTGGTATCGATATATTGCATCATAGCTCCTCCTTTTTAGATAAATGAAAAAAATAAATCGCTTGACCCCGGAGACGATAACGCTCCTCATATTCGGTCATTAAAGCATCCTGAGCTAGCGGCAGATCATAACTAACCGCTACTTTCTGCCATAACATTTCTGGAATTTGCGTCAATGACCAATCAAAGAATGCCCTGTTGTCCGTCTTAAAAAGCAGCTCTCCGCCAGCACTTAATATCTGATGGTATATGCGCAAAAAAGCCGCATGAGTGAGACGCCTTTTGGCATGCCGGGGCTTGGGCCAGGGGTCAGAGAAATTCAAATAAATAGTTGCTATTTCTCCCTGGTTGAACATCTCCCCTAAAAGCGCTGCATTGGCCCAAATGAAACGCAAATTATCAGGTTCATTTCCTACCAGACGCTTTAGCGCTATCCAAACCATCTCTTCACGAAATTCCAAACCCAGATAATTATTATCGGGATCGGCAACAGCTGCAGCGGTAATAAAGCGGCCCTTTCCCATCCCAATCTCCAGACGTATATGGTTGTTCTTACAAAAAGTTTTCTGCCAATGCCCCGCAAGAGACAGAGAGTCTTTTTCTGCAAAGACTAACGGGCTGGCTAAAATATTGCTTTTTGCCTCCGGCATGCGTCTTAAATGCATCGCCGACCTCGCTTTTTTGTTTGTTATATTTGATGCCTTTTAACTTAAAAGACAATTATAGGCTGGAATAAGTAGAGTTTATTCCCAAAGAGCATCTTCTTTTTCACTGATCTCTTTTTTGGTCATTCCGTCTTTAGTCAAGCGGGCTTCGATAGCAGCTTGCCAAAAATCGGCTTTTTCATCCATTTTTTTGAATTTTTTGTAGTTGGCATCTTTTTTCATGGCTCTGGCCTTGGCATTAGCTGAAATGATATCGCATATACCTTTAGCCTGCAAAAGTTCTTCTGTAGTCAAGTCCTGATAAGACATTTGCAAAAAATCCATGGTCTTGCGGAAATAATCCGCAAATTCGTCAAAGGGCAGTTCTTCGGTCATTTTGATATACTCACGCATTTTTAGATATAATTCTTCCATTTTTATCCTCCATTAATAAAACTTGCCAAAAAAAGGACTCTTGAGATATCAAGAGCGGCACATAAAATAGGAACAAAAACAAAAAATAAAGGCAACTTGCAAAAGAAAAGAGTGTGATCCCATGAGAAGTGTATTGTTTCCCATAATAATTGGCCTCACCGCAGCTCATAAAGCTATGTGCTTCCGAGAAAGAAGCAGAAATATGCGCTGGGGTATTATTGGTTTCGCCGCAGGCTGTTTTATCGCCAAAAACTATCTCCTGTCCGGCCATAGACGATAGGCATACCCCTATTGAATTTTTAGCCCATATAAATTCTCAACGTGAACTAAATATGTGCATCTGCAAGGAAAAGGAACTGAAGGGCAACTTTTCCTCTTTTGCAGTTGCCTCAAACAGTATAACTGAGGGCCGAGCAAGCCTATAAGCCGGGTTCTGTCTAGAATGAACATCTATCTACGGCGTATCGTTACCAAACGCCTTCAGCAACCTTACCCGGAAACAGAGCGGGCAGCTCCCATGTTTCCTATTCGGTCTTGCTCCAGGTGGGGTTTACCTAGCCGACCAGTCACCTGGCCGCTGGTGCGCTCTTACCACACCGTTCCATCCTTACCGACGGCAAAAGCCGCAGGCGGTCTATTTCTGTGGCACTATCCTTAAGGTCGCCCTCACTGGCCATTAACCAGCACCCTGCCCTATGGAGCCCGGACTTTCCTCAGACAGCACCTTTCGGCTTGCTGCCTGCGTTCATCCAGCTTACTCAGCCCTCATATATTCTGAATTTAAATTATATCAAATTATTTTTTTTTTAGCAAATGAGATTTTTAACCATTAGCAAGAATAAATAATTTGCGGCCACATTTTTCACAAAAGGTATCCACTTTACCTTCAGCGGTTCTTTTGGCAACAATAGGCGGTACTGCGGTATGACAACCGCTGCATACATGGTCATTATTAAGAAAAGCCAAAGGTGTACCGCTAAATTTTTCTTTATTTTGGGCATACCAATTTAAGAGATTATCAGGTATATCTTTTCTTAAAGATGCTATTTGAGTATTGATGACCTCTTGTCTTTGCTCTGATTTCAAGCGTTCTTCTTTACCTGACTTTTTTAGATTATTAAATTTAGCATAATCCGATTCCATTTGCTCTTTGAGATCCTGGCTTTTTTTCTGAAGCAAGAATAATTTAGACTGCAGACTATCTTTTTCGGCGACCTGCACATCTATATTTTTCTCCAATGCAGCCACCTGCTGCTCTTTCGCCGATAATTCTCTGGTATTACGGATGCTGCCATCATAAATAGCCACTTTTTCCTGCTCGGCTTTGGCTTTTAATTCCTCAATGGAAAGCGTTATATGACGGATAGTGGCGGATAATTGCTTGCTTCCTTCTTCGCCATCTATCCATTCTTTTTTATCCTGTTCAAATGAAGTTTTGATATCTCTTAACTCTCGGTTTATGCCGGAACTTTTTTGTTCTTCATCAATTTTTTTAGCCTCAACATCTAAATTCTGTAGTTGATAAAGTAAATTCAGCATCGCAAACCTCCCTTTTCTCCCTATAATAAAAACATTTATCTCACCGTTTATTTTGGCAATTTTGCCAATACCTGACGCAAATGTTCAGCTGATTCAATCAAAACTTTTTGTCTTTCTAAGGCATCCGGGCTGGTCTTGTCCGATAAACGGCCAATCAAAGCCTCCATATCTGCTAATTTCAAACTAAGATACTGCTCCAGAAGCGGATGCGGCTGCCGCAAAAGCAAAGGGCCAAATTCGGCTTCAGTATCAGTAAGCGACATCGAGCCTGGCTCGGCTGCCATGATCTCATAATAAAAGCCGCTATCCAAGGCAATCTCTTCCGCTATGATCTTCCAACCGTTATCGGCCAGATATTTACGCAGGGCAGCAGCATTTCTCTGTGGCTGCAGGACCAGTCTTTGAGTCTTTGCCAAAACATCAGGTGAGGCAATAAGTATATCACGGATCGTAAAACCACCCATACCGGCAATGCAGATGGTAGTAGCTTCGCCAGGTTTAAGGACTTTTAAGCCTTCTCCCAGGCGCAAGTCGATCTGTCTGTCCAAAGAAAGTAAGCCCACAAGCTGGCTAGCCATCTCTAATGGCCCTCTGGAATAATCAGTGGCAATAACCGAAGGGCAGATATCACTGACCACCAAATGAACAGCAAGATAACCGTGGTCTGTACCAATATCAGCAGCACTTCTTCCGGGCAAAACCAACTTGGCTACCGAGGCCAGCCTATTACTTAATTTTACCTGCATATTAGCCACCCCTTTTCGCAAACCTAGATTATCTATATTTAACTCTATTATGCTTTATTTTTGGTAAATCATGCCAAAGGTAATTATTTAATCCTTATATCATAAATATATAGGCAATTGCAATAAATCTTTATGAAGGATATGCATATCCACAGGGTATCCTTTACTATCTATGGCCACTACATCCTCAATGCGTACTCCGAAACGGCCCGGTAAATATATTCCCGGCTCAACACTGAAAACCATTCCCGAACGTATTTCTTCACCAATTTCCTTGATCGGGAAACGCGGACTTTCATGCGTGTCCAGCCCCACACCATGGCTGATACGGTGAATAAAGTATTCTCCATAGCCAGCCTCTTCGATGACTCCTCTGGCTGCCACATCAATCTGTCCCGTAGTTGCACCCGGTCCTATTTTGTTTCTCGCTGCTTCCAGTGCTTGGGCAACGATACCGTAGACTTGGACAAAATCTTCGGCGGCAGGCCCCAGACAAACCGTACGGGTGATATCGGCACAGTAACCATGATATGTGCAACCAAAATCCATCACAATAGGGTCGCCTTTGCGCAAGGGGGTTTGTCCTGGAACATGATGGGGGGCAGCACTATGCTCGCCAAAGGCTATGATCGTCGCAAAAGAAAGCCCTTCTCCGCCCAACTCGCGCATTTCATTTTCTAAAATATTAGCTAATTGTAATTCAGTTATGCCTTCTTTTATCTGAGGGAGAGTTTTCTTCCAGGCATCAGCCGATATTTTACCTGCTTTTTCTAAGAAAGATATTTCTTCTTTGCTTTTGCAAATACGCAGGGCATCCATGATCAAAGATGCGCCCTTATATTGCCGTTCACTTCCAGCCAGCTCCCAAATCTGCAAAAGATGACTGGCCCACATTTGCTCATCGATAGCTAATTTGCCGTCGCCAGGTATAAGATTCCTCAAAACCTGATTCAGATCCTGTCCGTCACCATGAAAATAAAGGTCGTAGTCTTCCGCCAGACCTTGCCCTTCCGCTTTATAAAGACCGGATAAAAAAAGTGCGGCACGACCATCGGCTAAGATAAAAACCATTTCTAATCTTTCATCAGGGATGATCTGCAAACCGGTAAAATAGCGCAAATTAGCAGCTGATGAGGCAAAGAGGGCACTATAGCCTGCCTTTTGCATAAGCTTTTGTGCTTTTTCTAATCTTTGACGATATTTACCCATAAAGTCTCCTAATATTTCCTCTTTATGTAATTATAACATAAAAGGTCATGCTACTTTAAATAATTCTCTTACTTTTATATCATAAATAAAAAGCATGATTATTATGTGCGCGTGGCAAAAAAATAACGCCTGCTATATTATAGCGGACGTTATTTTGGTGGGCCCACCTGGGATCGAACCAGGGACCGACCGGTTATGAGCCGGTGGCTCTACCGCTGAGCTATAGGCCCAAATTAGACTTATTAATTATACTAAATGTTTCATCTAAAATCAAGAAGAATCCATGCCTAAAAACATAAAGATAAAAATATAAATTTTTTTTACCAACTATTGACAATTACTAATTTCTTGAGTATTATTGTATTAGTTGACTAATACAATAATTCAAGGGGGCGAGAAAATGCCATGGGAATTTAACCCCAATATACCAATCTATCTGCAATTGATGGATAAAATAAAGCTGGGAATGATCGCTGGGATTTATCCACCGGGAAGTAAAATGCCTTCCGTAAGGGATTTGGCAAACGACGCAGGGGTAAATCCTAATACGATGCAAAAAGCTTTAAGCGAGCTGGAAAGAGATAATCTGCTTTTTTCTCAAAGAACCAGCGGACGCTATGTTACGGAGGATAAAATAATGGTGGAAAATTTAAGGCAAGACTTAGCGGAAAAACAAATGCAAAGATTTTTTTCCGCAATGGAAGAATTGGGTATCCCCAGAGAACAAATACCAGTTTTAATCAACAAGGCTTTGCAAAAGCAGTCTTTGCAGAAAACAGCAAAGGAGATGAATTAGATGGAAACAACGGATACAATGCAAACAAACGATACAATGGATGCAATAGAAATAATGCCCAAAACCATCGTCACAGCTAATCATCTTACTAAGTGTTTCGGCGAAAACTGTGCCATTGACGACCTCTCCTTCAATCTCCAGGGCGGGAGGATCACCGGGCTTCTAGGCCCCAACGGCAGCGGCAAGACAACGCTTTTAAAACTCTGCAATGGCCTTCTTAAGCCGGACAGCGGCGAAATATTAATTAATGGTATAGCTCCTGGAATCGAAAGTAAAAAGTTTATTTCTTATCTACCGGAGCGCACTTACCTCAATAAATGGATGAAGATCAACGACTTACTCGATTTCTTCACGGACTTTTATACCGATTTTGATAAGGTCAAAGCTTTGGAAATGCTTAAAGCGCTAGGTTTGGACAAAAAGACCCGCCTAAAAACACTTTCTAAAGGTAATCGGGAAAAAGTACAGCTGGTTTTGGTCATGTCCCGCAATGCCGGCCTTTATTTACTCGATGAACCGATCGGCGGAGTCGACCCGGCAGCCAGGGATTATATCTTAAAGACTATCCTCTCCAATTACCAGGACAATGCCGCTATCTTGCTTTCAACACATCTGATCCAAGATGTGGAGCATATCTTCGACGATTGTATTTTCCTGGCGAACGGTAAGATCAATTTGCAAGGATCAGTAGACGATATCCGCGAAGAACACGGTAAATCGCTGGATACGCTGTTTAGGGAGGTATTCAGATGCTAGGTAAATTATTAAAATATGAATTAAAAGCTAATGCGGGGGTTTTTCTGCCCATGTATGCCACGATGATCATCGTCGCCCTCTTTACCAATTTTAGCATCCTCACTCAATGGGCATATGGTGCAGTTATTGGTGGTGTTGTTGTCTTTGGCCTGATGGTAGCTATAGGCGTTTTGACCTTGATCTTTATCATTCAGCGTTTCCATAATAATCTTCTGGGCGATGAAGGCTATCTGATGTTTACCCTGCCTGTCAATATAACAAGCCTCACTGCCTCGAAGCTGATTGCCGCGGCTATTTGGATTTGTGCCGGGGTCGTAACAGGATTGATCGCTTGTTTTTGCCTTTCCTTCAATATGTATGGCATGGAACTGTGGCATCAAATATGGCAATCCCTGCCAACTTATATAACTAATCTTGGCGCAAATGATATCTTCATTGCTATAGGCTGTGTCATTATGGTACTCTTTTCTATTCTCAATTTCATTTTGATGATCTATACCGCTTTAGCCATCGGGCAATTGCCCCGTTTCGCCAAACACCGGCTGTTCTTTTCCTTCCTGGCTTTCATCGTCATCACTATCATTCTGCAAATTATCGGCAGTATCATCGGTTTCAATGTAAACTGGCCGCAAGGAGAAGGAGCCTTCTTCCATACCCTTCCCTGGGTGCTGATAGTTCAAGTAATTACTGGAGCCGCGCTTTTGTCAATTACTAATTATTTATTAAATAAAAAGCTCAATCTTGAATAGATTATAGTAATTGATTTCTCGGAGGTGTTTTATGTTATCTGCTTGGCAAGCTGTTCTTTTAGGGATCATCCAAGGTTTAACAGAGTTCCTGCCTGTTTCTAGTTCAGGACATCTGGTAATCTTCCAGTCATTATTAGGTTTAAAAGAGCCGATGATTATATTTGATGTTTTTCTGCATGTAGGAACTCTGTTTGCTGTCTTTGTAGCCTTTTGGGACGACATCCGCTATCTATTAACACATATCATCTCAAAAGAGGTCGGCTTATTTATAATAGCCACCATTCCAGCAGCTTTGATGGGCTATTTCCTAGAAGACTATTTCACGCTCCTCTTTTCCTCTTTGATTGCGGTAGCTTGTGCTTTGATCCTGACAGGCATCCTGCTCTTTATCTCAGACAGATTCAAGGGCAACCGTTCGGCCAAACAAATAGGCATTAAAGAAGCTCTAGTCATAGGCATCTTTCAGGGCCTTGCTATTACCCCCGGCCTTTCCCGTTCCGGCTCTACGATCTTCGGCGCTTTGCTTTGTCAAATGGAAAGAAAAGAGGCAGCCCGTTTTTCCTTCCTGCTCTCTATACCCATCATCCTGGGGGCAGCCGCCAAATCGGTACTGGATATGGCCTCTGCCGGGACTGTCTCCTTTGAATGGACCTATTTCCTGGGAGCAGCTGTCGCCGCCGTCTTTGGTTATCTGGCAATCAAGATATTCCTCAAACTTCTGGCAAAAGCCAATTTACGCATCTTTTCATTTTATTGCTGGATAATCTCTGCTATCGTAATCATCAGTCAATTAGTTATGTAGACTCTATCCTAATCATAAAGAAAGAAGCAAAAGGTTAAAAACTTTTGCTTCTTTTTATTATATAAATTATATATGATTGCTGTTTACTTAAAAATAATTAATCAAGATAATCTTTTAATTTCTTACTGCGACTGGGATGTCTTAGCTTACGTAGAGCCTTAGCCTCGATCTGACGGATACGTTCACGGGTTACGCCAAAGACCTGCCCAACCTCTTCCAAAGTACGGGAGCGGCCATCCTCTAAGCCAAAACGCAATTGCAGCACTTTCTTTTCGCGGGGGGTGAGGGTACTGAGCACATCTTCCAATTGTTCACGCAAAAGGAAGAATGACGCTGCCTCCGCCGGAGCCAAGGCTTCTTCATCTTCGATAAAGTCACCCAGGTGGCTGTCTTCTTCTTCACCAATAGGTGTTTCCAAAGATACCGGCTCCTGCGAAACCTTGAGTATTTCCCGCACTCTTTCCACAGGAATATCCATTTCCTTGGCAATTTCTTCTGGCAAGGGATCACGCCCCAATTCCTGGATCAATTGCCTATGGATACGAGTCAATTTATTGATCGTTTCTACCATATGAACAGGGATACGAATAGTGCGCGCCTGGTCTGCGATGGCCCTGGTGATCGCCTGTCTGATCCACCAAGTCGCATAGGTGCTGAATTTATATCCCTTGTGATAATCGAATTTTTCCACCGCTTTTATCAAGCCCAGGTTACCTTCCTGAATAAGGTCCAAAAAGAGCATGCCCCGGCCAACATAACGTTTAGCAATACTGACCACCAAGCGCAAATTAGCTTCCGCTAAACGGCGTTTGGCCTCTTCATTGCCTTCTTCCATTTCTTTGGCCAGATTGACTTCTTCCTCAGCGGAAAGCAAAGAAACACGGCCAATTTCCTTCAGATACATCCGGACGGGATCATCAATAGCAATCCCCTCAGGAACAGATAAGTCAATATCTATCGGCTCAGCGCTAGCCAATAATTGGACTTCTTCGTCTTCATCAGGAACGACAATTTCATCAATCGGATCTAAAGCAACAGTTGCCACGCCGACTTCCACGCCTAATTGTCCCAGCTGCTCATAAACATCGTCGATTTGTTCGGGAGTCAAATCGATATTGTTCAAAGCATCCATGATTTCCGGATAAGAGACTGTTCCCTTCTGCTTGACCGAATCTAATAATTTTTTTACTGCCTCTGCCTTGCTGTGTTCCACCTCGGGATGACCTCGCTTTCCCTTCTTAAGCCCTAACTTCTTTACACTTATGCAAATCCTGTTGAAGTTTACTTAATTCAATCAGATTTTGTCTGATATCACCACTACCACTAGCTATTTCTTCATTTAGCTTTTGTATCCTTTTTTGCAGTATACGGATTTTAAAAGCCTGGATATATTCATTCGCCAATTCATTAAAAGTTAGTGGCGGCAAATCTATCTGTAATAATTTCAACACAAACTGCCGTAACCCTTCATTTTCGCCAGAGAAACGATGTAAAAGAGAAGCAGCATGCCAATCATACTCCTCATGCAACTCTTTCACCATAAAAATAAGCTGCTTTTCCTCTTCGCTTTGGCAAAAATCATCTCCCAATTCCTCTAATACCTGGGAAAAAACATCCTGATCCTCAAGCATCAAACGCAAAAGCATCGATGATGGATCGGCAACTATCGCCGATTGAATCGAATGCCTGCGTATAGATATGATATCCTTTTGCGGTGGAGCAATCTTAAGACCGCTTTTGCGCAGATCGGCATATACAGTTTCAGTGGATACGCCCAAACGCTTAGCCAACAGATTGATAAAGCTTTCTCTTTCTACCTGGCTTTTGCTCTTGGCAATGGTCGGCAAAAGCTCTGATGTGATTTGGCCTTTTTCGGTGGCAGTATTGCCGCCATATTTTTCCAAAGCTATTTGTAAAAGATATTCTAAAGCGTCTGAGGTATGCTGCTTTAATAAAAGCTCCCAACCCTCATGCCCATTCTTGCGCAAAAAATCATCAGGATCCTTCTCCCCTGGTAAACGTATTACCCTTACCGTGAAGCCCTGATCCCGCAAGATTTCCAGGCCTCTTTGCGAGGCTTTGCCGCCTGCCTCATCACTGTCATAACATAAAAGAACATTAGTTGTATAACGCTTTAAGAGCCGAGCTTGCGCTTCTGTAAAAGCGGTACCCAAAGAAGCGACGGCATTATTGACCCCATTTTGATGGGCAGTCAATACATCCATGTACCCCTCCATGACCACAGCCATATCCTGATGGCGGATAGCCGAAGCGGCAATGTGCAAAGCATATAGATGCTGGGATTTATTATAAATGGGACTTTGGGGAGAATTAAGATACTTTGGCTCTCCCTCGCCGATGACCCGACCGCCAAAGGCAACTGCCTGTCCCCGATAATCACAAATAGGAAACATCAGGCGTCCATGAAATTTATCATAATAATGTCCTGTTTTGGTACTGCGGGAAACTAGACCGGACTCCTCAAGTAAGGAATCGCTATATCCTTTGCCCGACAAATACCGATAAAGAGACTCCCAATCATCACCGGGAGCATATCCTAAGCAAAATCCGGCCAAAGAGTCCAGGGAAATCCCTCTCTTTTTTATATAAGAGGCAGCGGCCGGATGGGAAAGATTATGGGCAAAAAAATCCGCTGCCAGTTCATGAATATGCAGCAGGTCATGCTTCTGGGCATTTCTGGCAGCTTCTGTAGGTGTAAGTTCTTGCTGGGGAATGGGTACGCCAACTTGCTCGGCCAACTTTTCGGCAGCTTCCGGCAGGGTTATAGACTCCATCTCCATGATAAACTGGATAACATTGCCACCCTTCTGGCAGCCAAAACAATAAAAAATCTGTTTGTCGGGGGCAACACTGAAAGAAGGTGTATCTTCATTATGAAATGGACAAAGGCCAACAAAATTTTTCCCTGTTTTTTTCAAGGTTAGATATTTACTGATGACTTCTACGATATCGGCCTTTTGGATGATCTCATTAACCGTTTCCGGGGGAATATATCCTGGCACTTTTTTAACACCCCCGCATAACTTTCCTAAACTTTTTTCAACAATGTTAAGAATATATAAGCTTTTTCAAGGTTTTTTAGCGAAAAATAGGGTCAAAACACTAATTCTAGGGGAAACTTTTAGTATATTTCGCTATATTACCTATATTTCCTTCTTCTTCGGCTCTATTCCCACTCCTCTTTATTATCATTTACTTAACAAAATCTTTTATCATTTTTCTTTTTTTATTAAAAATTAAGCCCACGTACTTATCTATTATTGCCTGCAAAATGGCAATATATACCTTTTGCTTGTAAATTATCCCCAGTAAAAGGAGCAGTTGCATATGTATAAATAAAATGAACTGTGCCCATAATATTAAAAGAAGAGATTATACCCTGACCGGCTTTTGGTCGAAGCCGGTATAGCTTGACCAGCAGAAAGGTTTAATCTCTTCTTTTGTTTTTGTTAGAATGCGTTTGCTTGTTTTAATTATTCATTATCTCTTCCGAAGCAGCTTTTACCTCTTGTGTATACTTAACTAGTTTGATAAGTGTTTCTTCACTAATTATATGCTCCATCCTGCAAGCATCTTCTTCGGCAGTCGATTCGCTGACCTGCAAAAGATCAATGAGAAAGTTCTTGAGTATATTATGCCTTTCCCGAACTGCCTGGGCAGTTATCAAGCCTTCTTTGGTGAGAGAAAGGGTACCATATTTTTCCTGTGCGACTAAACCGGCATTTTTCAGGACATTAACAGCCCGATTAATACTGGCGCGGGAATAGCCCATAGTATTGGCAATATCTATGGAGCGGACAGGCACGCCATCTTTAGACAAACCTAAGATTATTTCCAGGTAATCCTGGCTGGAAGGACTGATTTTTACCATATAATACCTCTTTCTATCCTCCGCTATACTTAATTAAGAAAATTATACAATATGCCTAAAGACAAATCAAGATTACCATTTGCCTGCATTACTGGAGACAAAAATGCTCCCAAGCTACCGATAAAAGGCGGCTTTAGGAGCTTTTTTATTAATAAGCATATAATTCATACTTCAGCGGATAGGGTAACGGATATTTTCACTAGGGAGGCCGCCAAATATCTTCTCATATTCAGAAAGCGCATATAAATCGGTCATCCCGGCAATATAGTCACAAACTGCTCTTGCCAGATCTTCTCCTTCTCCATCAGGAAGCTGACCAGGATGCTCCATATAATATAAATATAAACTTTCTATCATATCGCGCAATATCTTTTCTTCTTCCTGCGCTTCAGTACGCAAATAAACATTCTCAAAAAGGAAGTTGCGCAATGTATTCATCGCCTCGGCTTGTGGTTGCAACATGTTTACTTCTGGCTTGCCACTACTGGCATTAATCACCGCCAGCACCATGCTATTGATTCTTTTGCTGTGCGTTGCACCCAAGAGGGCCAAAGGTTCGGCAGGCAGATCCTCCTGACGCAGCAAACCCGCACCTATCGCATCGTCGATATCATGATTGATATATGCGATACGGTCGGATAAGCGGACCACACTTCCTTCCAGGGTAGCAGGCAAGCCGGTTCCGCTATGATTAAGAATACCGTCACGCACATCCAAAGTCAGATTCAAACCTTGCCCCCCTCTTTCCAGGTAGTCAACCACTCGCAGGCTTTGAATATTATGGCTGAACCCTTTATACAAAATCTCCAGCGAACGTTCCCCTGCATGCCCAAAAGGTGTATGCCCCAAATCATGGCCCAAAGCAATTGCCTCTACCAAATCTTCGTTAAGAAATAAGGCTCTGGCAATGGTCCGGGAAATTTGCGAAACTTCCAGAGTATGCGTCAAACGGGTGCGGAAATGATCGCTTTGAGGGGCGATAAAAACTTGCGTTTTATGTTTTAAGCGGCGAAATGCCTTGCTATGGATGATCCTATCCCGATCACGCTGATAGGCACTGCGGATAGGACAAGGTTCTTCCGGCATTAGACGGCTGCTGGCATTGCTTTTAGCCGCCCACGGGACTAAAAATACTTCTTCATGCTTTTCCCAGTCCTCACGCATCTACTCACATCCTTAATTACAAATTCACAAAAAGGCTAGCAAAGCAGTATATTCTATCTGCACGTTACTAGTTATATTCTACGTATAAGTAGTATAAATCCTTTTTGTGAAATATGTATGCGTAAGAAACAAGACTAAGTTCTTAAGTAATTTTATTTTGTTCAATGAATTTCTGAAAATTTTCTTTGGGAATGATATATTGTCTTCCCACCTTGACCGCTTCCAGTTTTTTGCTACGAACTAACTCCATAATAAAAGCATAGCTGAGTGGTATTACTTCCATAAGCTGACGAATGGTATATCCTTCTATTTTTTTAAGGGCCTGCCGCCTCTGTTGATACACAAGAGCATCGTCTGCACGGATAAAATACTTGCGTCCTATAGAATATGCTGGTAAAATCCCATTTTCTATATCTCTTTTGACTGTGGCATATGCTGTTTCGGCCATTTGAGCCGCTTCTTTTAAAGGCAGGTATTCTTCTTTTTTGTTCATCAATTTTTCCTCCTAAATAAAAACTTTGCTATAACTTTATGCAGTTACTGTCTTTTTTATTTATCTATAAACAAAAAAACCGTCAATTTTCTATTGACGGTTTTGGTAATGGCTTAATGATTAATTTTGAGGTTAGTACGTCTGTTTAAGTTGTGCTTTTTTCAGTGGGCCTGATGATGCGGGCGATAAAGGAAGCAAATTCTCCCCTGCTCACAGCCTTTTGCGGAGCAAAAGTTCCTTCTTGGGTTCCCTTGGTTAAACCTAGACTGGCTAATAAAAGTATATCCTGATCAGCAAAGGAATAACCGTTTTGACCCAAGTCATTAAACGAAACTTTTGTTGTGCCTGGTTTTAGAGAAAATGCTTTGACTAAAATCGAGGCTAATTCCGCTCTGCTTAAAACTTGCTCCGGACGGAAAGTACCATCGGGAAATCCTTTCATCCATCCGGCATTAGCTGCGGCAGATATCTCGGCGGCTGCCCAATAATCTTTATCTATATCCGTATAGGTCAATTTACCGCTCGGGCCATTAATCACCCGTTGAAGCATAACCGCTGCCTGAGCACGGGTAATAGATTTTCCGGGAGCAAAGAGCCCGTTGCCTATACCCGCAATCAAAGGCGGATCATATTCTGATAAATATGTAATATCGCCTGAAGCCCAATGGCCCTCAATATCATTGAAAGGATAATAATATTTACCTATTAGCATAGTGGCTTTAAAATCAACAGCTGGCTCACTACCACGACTGGAAGCCGTATATTTTACTTCTCCAGCTGAAGCACTACCTTCCTGGAAGAAAATAAGCCGGTGAGAAGGCAAAAGATTGGCAAAGTAATCCCAATCAACAAATTTTTCCGCCTGTCCATCGATCTCAAAAGTATAAGTAAAGGTAGGGTCAGCAATCACCCAACCGATATTAGGCAGATAAAATTCCGGCCAAGCATGACTTAAAAGGCTAAGATCAATCTCGCCATTGGCATCTACATAAGGCGCAACATTATGCTCTTCTGGTAAATACAAATAGCCCGTTTGCTGACGAGCAGGGATGCCCTCTGCTCTTAGTGCCGCCACAAAAAGATTGGTATAATCCTCGCAGACCCCCTTGCCTGTACGTAAGGCATTAAGCGCACTATGGTCCACACGGGGAGTATCATCATAGGTCATATATAAATTGATGTCGGCAAAAGCACGCTTGGCATATTGATAGGGGTTTGTGCTATTCAGAGACAACTCTCTGGTATAAGAAACTATCTCCGAGGATGTAGATTGCACATCATCGGCTGGAGAAGTATATTGTGAACCGATTATTTCATCATATGTATCGCTTACCGTACCAGTATTAAAAGTATAATAGAGAGCGTAATTAGACACGACATATCTCTGTTCCAGTACAACTTTAGAACGGGGAGCCAGAGACTCTATTTCATAATAAGCATTTCTATTGCCTGTTTGAGAAGTACTGATATTCTTTGGCCAAGGGCTAAACTGTTCCCCGATAAGTTCTTGATTGGCGCGCATATTCTTATCCATCAACGGTACAGTCGCATGGATATCATAAGCCGTCTCGCTAGTATCATTCACTACGGTCACTCTATGAATTACCGTATAGGTCCAGGCACTATATCTTTGATAATAAGAAGTAGTTTCGCAACGGACCCCTGACGAAAAAACGACAAAAAAACATAGCAAGGTCATTACGAAAGCAATTATTCTTTTTTGCAACATATTTTGACCTCCGGCTTCTGCTTTTGAGTATAATTCTCCTCTGGAATGTTTTATTCCTGCCCATCTGTTTTGACATTTTTTTGCAACAAAATGTTCTCCATAAATTTATATTTTTTTACAAAAAATACGCTCTTCAAATATATTTATTTAAAGAGCGTAACAAAAGCTTAAATCGCTATTATAACTTAGGTTTAAATTAAAGCCCTGATTCTACTAAACCATGACGTGAGTAAATGAGGGCCTTACCCCTGACTTTGATGGCCGAAGTATGCTGCGTAAATTGGAAGATCATCACTTCGCCATTATCCAGCTTTTCATTATGATGGAAACGGGTCTCTTTTCCCCTTGTCAATCCCATAATAGTTACCCCGTTTTCCTGGGCCCGCACTATGATATAATCACCAAGGGCAAAATTATCGTTCTCTTCCTCATCCATCGAGGAGACCCCTTCCCGTTGTACTTCCTGGGCAGGTATTCTGTTGAATTTGACCTTTTCTTCCATTATAATTCGCCCCCTTGTCTTTTATTTTTATCGCTGAATTTTTCTATGAGGATCTTTTCTACAGATTCAGGCACCATGCCATGAATATTACCACCTAAAACAGCAGCGTTGCGAATAAATCTGGAGCTGATAAATAAATATTTTGCATCAGCCATGAAAAAGACGCTGTCTACTTCACCGTTCATTTGCCTATTTAATAAAGCCAGCTGAAATTCCCTATCAAAATCGGAAATAGCACGTAGCCCCCTGATAATTGAACAGGCTCTCTTTTGTCGACAAAAATCGACCAATAAACCATCAAAACATTCCACTTCCACATTAGGTATATTACCGACCACATCAAGGGCCATCTGATAACGTTCCTCAACTGTAAACATGGTCTGCTTATAATTGACTACCGCTACGGCAAGAATGACCTTATCAAATAAATTTGCTGCCCTTTCTATAATATCCAAATGCCCGTTAGTGATTGGGTCAAATGTGCCGGCATAAACGGCAATTCTCATTTTCGTTCCTCCTCAATAATTCCTTTGCAAAGTAAAAATTTATATAAAATCGATAAGTCCGTTTCATATGTTTGGGCAAGGCTTCGATTATAAATCATTGCCGCCGGATGATATAAAGGGAAAATATCCATATCTAATTCATGATGATGAAAAGGTTGTCCATGCTGCTCACCTATCGAAGAGGTCCCTGGCAAAAAACGGGAAAGAGGCAAAAGGCCAAGAGTTACAATAACACATGGCCGTAGTAGTTCCAATTCTCGCCACAAATGAGGAGCGCAAGCTTCCATCTCGCGCTTCGTAGGACGGCGGTTGGTAAAAGTGCCTTCTTTCTTACCGGGAGCGACGGGACGGCATTTGACAATATTGCCGATATAAAGCTTTTCCCGGCTAAGACCGCTTCGCAGCAGGAAATCGGTTAGAAGGCTTCCAGCAGCCCCGGCAAATGGTTGTCCGCAAATATCCTCCTGACTGCCTGGCGCTTCTCCCAAAAGAGCCACAGAAGCCCCGTAATTACCATTACCGCAAACCACATTATGTCTGGTCTGGTAAAGGGAGCAGTTTTGGCAATCATGTAAAGTCTCTTCCCACTGCCGCCATAAAACTTCTTGATTATCAGACGATTTGACTTTACTCTCTTTTTTTGTGATTTGCAATATATTCATCTATAATTTACCATTTTCCAATACTTATTATTAGGAATAGATTAATTATAAATCAGCCTCATCCTTGTGTAAAGCAAAAAAGCTCCCTTATCCAGGGAGCTTTCTTAATAACTTCGTTATCTATTTATTTTCTTCAATATTCTTTAACATCAAAGCACGAACTTTCAGCGGCAGGCCAAAGAGATTAATGAAACCTTCGGCATCCTTTTGATTATAGACCTCATCTTCTTCAAAAGTAGCAATAGCCGCATTATAAAGAGAATAGGGGCTCTTGATTCCGGCAACGGTGCAGTTACCTTTATATAATTTTATTCTAACAGTGCCGCTGACCATTTCTTGAGTCTTATCAACGAAGGCAGAAATAGCTTCACGCAAAGGAGAGAACCACTGACCATCATAGACCAATTCCGCAAACCGCACAGCAATCGTTTCTTTGAAATGAGAGGTTATCCTATCTAAGCAGAGAGTTTCCAATTCACGATGAGCAGTGTAAAGGATAGTGCCGCCGGGGGTTTCATAAACACCACGGGATTTCATACCGACCAGACGGTTTTCTACGAGGCTGACTACACCTACGCCATTGGCTGCGCCAAGATCATTGAGGCGACGTAATAAATTAGCCGGAGAAAGTTTTTCTCCATCCACAGCCACAGGAACGCCTTTAGCAAAATCGATCTCTACATAAGTAGCTTGATCGGGAGCTTCTTCGGGCGTTTTGCAGATCATCAGCAAATCATCTTTGGGTTCATTCCAGGGATCTTCCAGATCGGCGCCCTCATGACTGAGGTGCCAGATATTTCTGTCCATGCTATAAGGACGTTTTTTGGTAACAGGAATGGGCACACCATGAGCGGCGGCATAATCGATAGCTTGTGAACGAGAACGGATATCCCATTCCCGCCAAGGAGCAATGATCTTCATTTCCGGAGCCAGGGCTTTGATGGTCAATTCAAAACGCACCTGGTCATTACCTTTGCCTGTGCAGCCATGGCATACGGCATCACAACCGGTATCTTTGGCAATCTCTACCAAATACCGCGCTAAAAGCGGACGAGCAAAAGAAGTACCCAGTAAATATTTATCTTCATAAATGGCACCGACCTTTAAGGTAGGATAGATAAAGTCAGAGACAAATTCTTCTACCAGGTCGCCAATAAAGACCTGTGAAGCGCCGGAAGCAATAGCTTTCGTACGCACTACATCAACTTCATCTCCCTGTCCTACATCACCGCAAACAGCTATAACCTCACAACCATAATTCTCTTTCAGCCAAGGAATGATAATAGAGGTGTCCAGGCCACCGGAATACGCTAAAGCAACTTTTTGTACCATAATTTTTCTCTCCTTTATAGAGTTCACAAATGAATTATTTTTTTCTAAATCATATTTCCATACAAAAGGGTAAAACCCTTTTGTAAAAAAGCTCGGATATTGTCTAATCGCACATAGTCAGAGCCATTACCGCCATTTGTGCCCAGAGACGATTTTCTGCTTCATCAAAGACCACGGATTGCGGCGATTCAATAACCTCATCAGTAATTTCCAAACCCCGTTTGGCAGGCAGGCAATGCATAACGATGGCATCGGGTTTAGCATAAGAAAGTAATTCCATATTGATCTGATACTGAGCAAAGTCCTGTTTTCTTTTTTCAGCTTCCGCCTCTTGCCCCATGCTGGCCCAAACATCGGTATACAGCACATCAGCGTCGCTGGCGGCAGCTTTTATATCGTTGGTGATAATTAGCTTACCACCGTTTTCCGCAGCGTCAGCTTGCGCTGCTTTGGTTATAGCGGCATCCGGCACATAATCGGCAGGCGTAGCGATAGCCACTTCCATGCCAAGCTTGCTGCCGGCAAACATCAGAGAATGAGCCACATTGTTCCCATCACCGATATATGCCATTTTCAAACCGGATAATTGTCCTTTATGCTCCCTGATGGTCTGCATATCAGCCAAAGCCTGGCAAGGATGGAGCAGGTCGGTCAGACCGTTGATTACCGGAATATCGGCATATTCAGCAAGTTCCACAACGCCATCATGGCTAAATGTACGGATCATGATCCCATCCAGATAGCGGGAAAGGGTGCGGGCGGTATCTTTGATCGGTTCGCCACGGCCGATCTGCAAATCGGCGGAGGAAAGGAAAAGACCTATACCCCCCAGATAATAAATGCCTGTTTCAAAAGAAACACGGGTACGGGTAGAATTCTTCTGAAAGATCATCCCCAAAGTCTTACCGCTTAAATAATCTATCCTTCTTTTGGCTGCCTTTTCTTTCTTTAAAAAATCAGCTACATCCAACATATAAAGGATATCTTTTTGGCTATAATCGTGAAGGCAGAGAAAATCTCTTCCTTTATAATCTTTTTTTAGCTCCATACTCTTCCTCCTTTTTTCTCTTCTTCTCTATTGAGTAACCATGGTACCAATGCCTTCATTGGTCAACAATTCCAGTAAGATACTATGTTCCTGTCTGCCGTCAATGATATGAGTACTAGTCACGCCGCCCTCTAAAGCCTCCAGGCAACATTTGACCTTGGGGATCATGCCCCCGACAATCACGCCTTCGGCAATCATTTTCGCCGCTTCTTCGCCGCTGATTTCCGAGAGGATACGTTCTTTATCATCAACACTGGCGTACAGACCTTTGACATTGGTCAGTAAAACCAGCTTTTCCGCACCTAAGGCAGCGGCTATCTTGCTCGCCGCATAGTCGGCATTGACATTATAACTTTGACCGCCCTCACCAACGCCGACGGGAGCAATGACCGGAATATAACCGTCATTCATCACCGATAGAAGAAGTCCTTTATTGACCTTTTCCACTTCTCCTACAAAGCCTAAATCAAATTCCCTTTCTATAGGATGGCAATATAAAAGATTATCGTCCTTGCCACTGAGCCCCACAGCCCGCCCACCGTTTTTATTGATATGGCTGACGATATCGGTATTGACCTTACCGATCAAAACCATCTCTACTACCTTCATTGTAGCGTCATCCGTCACACGCAAACCATTGATGAAATGGGGTTCTATTTGCAGTCGGTCAAGCAGATCATTGATCTCCGGCCCGCCGCCATGGACGATGATCGGATGCATGCCAACCAATTGCATAAGGATCAGGTCATTGATCACCGCACTTTTCAATTCTTCATTGATCATGGCATTGCCGCCGTATTTGACGACAATGGTCTTTCCATGAAATTTTTTGATATAAGGCAATGCTTCTATTAAAATAGTTGCTTTTTCTACTGCAGTAATCATATTCTCCCCCACTTCGGCTTTTTTTAAGTCCGATAATCGCCATTTATTTTCACATAATCATAAGTTAGATCGCATCCCCAGGCCGTAGCATCATAATGCCCGTTATGGAGATCGATGAGGACTTTGACTTCTTTTTCAGCTAAGATGGTAGCAGCTCTTTCTTCGTCAAAAGTTAATCCCGCTCCGGAGCGCATCACCGGCTCGCTACCAGCTTTGCTCTGTAGATCAATATCAACCAGTTGCGGATCAAAATCAGCACCGCTGTAGCCCACCGCGCAGATGATCCGCCCCCAATTGGCATCCTGACCGAAGAAAGCGGCCTTCACCAAAGAAGAAGCGGCAACAGATTTGGCTGCCAGCTTGGCGTAATTCTTGCTTGAAGCATTTATTACCTGTACCTCCAAGAAATGACTGGCTCCCTCTCCATCAGCGGCCAGCATTTTTGCCAGGCGGGTACAGACATAGTTCAAAGCTTTGCGAAACTCGTCGTAATTATGCCCTTCCTCAACAATAGCCAAGCCTGAGCTGCCGTCAGCCAAGGCGAGCAAGGTATCATTGGTACTGGTATCCCCATCTACGGTTATCATATTAAAAGATTGATCCGCGGCATTAAAAAGGGCTTCTTGTAAAAGAACTGGGGCTATTTTGACATTGGTAGTAATAAATCCCAGCATGGTCGCCATATTGGGATGGATCATCCCCGAACCTTTAGCCATACCGCCGATAACTATCCGCTTACCATCGATAAACATTTCTATAGCAACTTCTTTAGCATAGGTATCGGTAGTCATGATGGCCTCGGCTGCGTCATGTCCTCCTTGAGGAGAAATGATGGTGCAGGCGGTGGCAATGCCCTTTTCCATTATATCCATCGGTAATTGCACGCCAATCACGCCGGTAGAACAAACAAGGACTTCCTCTTTAGCTATACCTAAAGCATCGGCAGTCCAGACAGCCATCTTCTCGGCATTGGCTAAACCTTCCTCACCTGTGCAGGCATTAGCATTACCGCTATTGACAACGATAGCCCTCGCTTTTCCTTGGGCAACGCGGGCGCGGCTCCACTGCACAGGTGCCGCCGCTACTTTATTAAGGGTAAAAACTCCGGCAGTTGTAGTCTCATTAGGACTATAGATGACCGCTATATCTTTTTTAATACTGCCCGATTTAACACCGGCATTAATACCGGCAGCCAGGAAGGAGCCAGGGGCGGTAATTCCGCCCTCTATCTCCGCAAGATTCAATTTATCATCAATCATTTCATTGCTCCTAATTATTTACTTTATGGCTCAAGGGAAAGTTGGGGTCATCGTCAAGGCCATTCCTTCCGGCAAGCCGAAAAGAATATTCATATTCTGGATGGCCTGACCTGCCGCTCCCTTGACCAGATTATCGATAGCCGAGCAAATGACTGCCCTGCCGGTCCGCTTGTCATAGGTGAGACCGATATGGCAGAAATTGCTGCCCGAGACCCATTTGGTCTGTGGCCAGACACCTAAGTCATGCACATGGACAAAGGCTTCTTTGGCATATGTCTCTTTATATAATTCCCACAATTCTTCCGCCGACATCTGCTGTTTTAAAGTCGCATAAGCGGTAGCAAGTATTCCTCTGGACATGGGGATAAGATGAGGAGTGAAGTTGATCACATGCTTAACTCCATCCACATCGCTTAAGGCCTGCTCAATTTCCGGTGTATGCCGGTGCGTCGCCACGCCATAAGCCTTTAAACTCTCAGCGCATTGGGAAAAGCTATTGTTTTCGGTAGGTTTACGCCCCGCTCCGGAAACACCGGATTTAGCATCTATAATGATACTACCCTGTTCTACAAAATGATTCTTGACCAAAGGATAAAGCGAGAGAATTGAGGCGGTAGGATAACAGCCAGGATTACCGACAACACTGGATGTAGCAATCTTTTCACGATATATCTCCGGCAGACCGTATACGGCACTTGCTGTCAATTGCGGCGCATCATGTTTAACATTATACCAATCTTCATAAACTGCAGCATCCCGGAAACGGAAATCGGCAGCAATATCGATAAATTTTTTGCCTTGGGCAGCAGCTTTAACAGCTACCTCTACCGCTTTGCCATGAGGCATAGCAGTAAAAACGACATCGCTATCCGCAAGGATATAATCTATATCCGGTTCTTCTACCTTGTACCCCTCGTAGGCAAATAAATAGGGGAAAACCTTTTTGATGTCCTCCCCGATACTATAGCTATCGGCAATATGTGTTACTATTACCTGCTCATGCGCTGTTAGGAGCCGTAATAGTTCACCACCGGCATAACTTATAGCGCCAATTATAGCCGCTTTAATCATTAATTCCACCCCATTTTAAACGATATGATGTATTATACGATATATTGAATATTAATGCAATAGTTTTTTGGGTATTTTTGATAAAAACTTCTATTAATCATCTAATTTAATGCCAATAGTGGTTTTATCCGGTTTTATAAATGTATAAAATTTTTTCTCTGGGATAAAATACCACTATAAAAATATTCCTTTTTGTTTGCGTTTATAAATTTTATGCATAAAGGAGGCCGTCATGCCTAGTAATGTAGTTTGCGATTGCCCTTATACCTTTGGTGGTGGAGAATGTATCAGCAACGACTTTGCCAACATTTCCTCAGAAGTCTGTATCAATTGTCCCATCTACAAACATTGGTACCATTTCAGCGCTTTTTAAGCCTCCATATTGCCTCTTGATATCACATGCCCATTCTTATCAAAAGAAGCTCCCTCCAATAGTAAAAGACGTTTTTTAAAACCTAAAGAAGCTTCATCCCGAGAACCGTAAAATCCGCCCAGCACGCCCCCAGATGCCACCACCCGGTGGCAGGGTACATAAAGCAGCAAAGGATTATTACGCATAGCGCCACCTACCGCCCTGGCTCCTCCAGAACAGGAGGCCTGCGCTGCCAGATCACCATAACTGATAGTTTGTCCATAGGGACAATCTGTAGCCCGCTCCCAGACCCTGCTATAAAAAGTTGGCCGATTAGGTATGACAAAAGGCAGAGTAAAGCTTTTTTTCTGTCTAGAAAAATAAGCCGCCAGCTCCTCGATCAGAGCTAATCCAAAGGAATCTTCTTCTGAGCAGGAGATAAAAGAAACCGCTGGTTTAGATGGCAAATGCTCTGGCCAAGCGGGAAACATTTTCACAAAGCTCAAAGATAAAAGACCCCTCTGATTCCAAGTGGCCTCCATTTCTCCCCAGTCTTCTATGTAAATATGTCCTTTAGTCATAAAAACCTCTTTATATTTCCCAAAGTATGGCAAACATTTATTGCACGTATGGCACACCGTTTACTTCTGATGTGCTATTTTTATTGGAAATATTGCTTTCTTCTTCTAGGGCATAATATTCGGCAACACCACTAAAAATGGCCCAAGCTACTTTCCATTGATAAGCCTTTTCATTAAGCAAGCGTTCTTCCTCAGCATTGGAAAGAAAGCCGACTTCCACTACTACTGCCGGAACATCGATATTTCTCAGGATATAAGCCGTTTTATGTTGTAGCGCCTGTCTATCCGTATTACCTAAGATCATACGTATTTGTCCCTGGATGCTCTCAGCTAAAATGCGACTTTCCTCATTATGCGCTGAAAAAAAAGACTGAGCCCCATGCAAAGACCGCATACGGGGAAAAGAATTACCATGGATGCTGATGCAGAGCGTCGCCTTACTGCTTTTTACCAACTCTACTCTTTTACTAAGATCACTGCGTTTACTCTTGTCAAGAGACTGATCATCGACTCTCGTCATAATAACTGTTGCACCGCTTTGTTCTAAAAGCTCTTGTAATTCCTTGGCAATTGCCAGGTTAATATCCATTTCCCTAGTCCCGTTGGTACCGATTACGCCAGGGTCTCTACCGCCATGCCCGGCGTCAATAACAACAGTCCTGCCCGCTAAAGCCCAGGAAATAGCATAATCAGCGGGATACAAGCCTGCCCCCCAGGCATGCCATCCCCATATAGCCAGCATAGCCGCAACAAAAATGCCAATGACCGGCAAAGCACGTAAATGCCAAATAATAAAAAAGCTCCACGGCATATTCATTCCCCCCTGCTTAAATAAGCTATGCTTTTCTAATGATTTTTAGAAGAGCAGAGGGGAGAAAACTTGTTTATTAACTTAAAATTTTAGGTTTATTGCTTACCACATTCGCCGCCTATACCACGCAGAATCTCAATTCCATGTGGCAACGCAGGCAAAAGTACCTCTAGATTTTCCCGCACTCCGCGCGGACTGCCGGGAAGATTGACAATCAATGTTTTACCCCGAATACCCGCTGTAGCACGAGATAACATGGCTTTAGGGGTTTTAATCATACTTGCCGCACGCATCGCCTCAGGCAGACCAGGAACAGCTCTATCAATAACAGCTAAAGTAGCTTCCGGCGTAATGTCGCGCGGAGAAAAGCCTGTACCACCTGTAGTGAAAATCAAGTCTAGTTTCTTCTCGTCGGCAAAGGAACGCATAGCCTCGGCTAATCGCTCTTTATCATCAGGCAGAACCTGATATTCCAGAACTACGCCATCTATTTGCTCAATGACCTCTTTGATAGCAGGGCCGCTGAGATCTTGCCTCTCGCCTCTGGAACCTTTATCGCTGGCAGTTATAATGCCTACGGTGATGATATTATTATCTATTTCTATAGGGTCGCCGTTTTTGATCTGGCCGCCACGCAGTACGCGGATAAAAATGCCCTCACGCGGCATCACACAATCCCCCGCTTGTTCATAGATAGCGCAACGGTTATGGCATTCTTTGCCGATCTGGCTGACTTCGCCTATCGCTTCTTCACCCAGACGCATACGGGTCCCGATAGGCAGCTCATAAAGAACTATTCCCTCGGTGGTGATATTCTCAGCGAAATCCCCGGGATTGACATTTAAACCTTTGGCACGCATCTTATCTATGCTTTCGATAGCTAAAAGACTTACCTGCCGATGCCATTCACCGGAAGCATGAGCATCGCCCTCCAGTCCAAATTCACGCAGCAGGAGGCCTTCTCCCTTGTCTTTTTTACGCATACCTTTTTTTTCGCTGATGCAGGTAGCAATTATTTTCCCCATGCTTCTTCTCCTTCTCTGGCAAAAACACCGCTTTTGCCGCCGGATTTATGGACCAGGCGGATATCGCCGATGACCATCGCTCTGTCAACGGCCTTGCACATATCATATATGGTCAACGCCGCAACTGATACGGCAGTTAACGCTTCTATTTCCACACCGGTTTTGCCCGTAGTACGGACAAAAGCTTCTATCTCCACCCGGCAGAGTTCTTCATCTATACGGAAGTCCATGCCAATCTCGGTGAGCATCAAAGGATGGCAAAGCGGTATCAGCTCCCAGGTCCTTTTGGCACCCATGATACCGGCAGTCTGGGCAATAGAAAGGACATCGCCTTTTTTTGCTGTCTTATTCATCACCATGTTCAAAGTAGTGCGCTGCATTTGCACCCAGCCTCTGGCCACGCCTAGACGCTCGGTATCCGCTTTTGTCGATACATCTACCATTTTAGCACGGCCTTTACTATCCAAATGAGTCAATACGCCAACTTCTGTTTCTTTACTCATAATTTACCCCCTGCTCTCTATCATTCCCATACTCAATAACAAAAATTCCAATCGCTATGATCAGTCTGGCAGTACGCAAGCAAAAATTCACCGATGGCCGTAATATCATTGATATCGAAAAGCGGTAGATTAGCATAAGCGACATCCGGCTCACAATCGGCAACTATAGCCAGCAATTGTTCCGGCGGACAGCAAAGCTCCCTTGATACCTCAGCACGCATTATTTCTATTTTAGGATAGCTACCATGCTTATAGCCCTCCACTAAAATCAGATCCAAATCCATTAGCTGCGGCAATACTTTCTGTAAACACTCCAGAGTAGGTTCCTCTTGAGATAAAGATGTTATCTGCCAACCCTGTGGTGACATAAAGGCAGTCATATCAGCCCCGGCTGCAATATAACGGCTGCTATCCTTATTATCATCGGACACATTAAAATGACGGCCATGCTTGATCACAACCAAACGCAGCCCTTTGGCTTTTAAATACTCTACTACTTGTAAAAGCAGAGTCGTTTTACCTGTATTAGATTGGGCTGCAATAAATCCCACAATAGGAATTTGCTTCGTGTTATTAGTCATAAGCAAACCTCCTAAAAATTGATAATAATATTTCTTGCTATTCGACCTACAGCCTTTTTATCCTGCTAAAAAACGATATCTATAAAGAACAAAAAAGGACGGAGAAAACCCCGTCCTTTTGTTTAACAAAAGTGATTTAACGCTTGGAGAACTGGCTCGCTTTGCGGGCTTTCTTCAAGCCGTATTTACGTCTTTCTTTCATCCTTGGGTCACGGGTCATAAACCCGGCGGCCTTTAATGTAGGACGTAATTCGCTGTCTGCTAAAACCAAAGCTCTGGAGATACCATGACGAACGGCTCCCGCCTGTCCGCTGGTGCCACCTCCATGAACAGAAGCAACAACATCATACTTACCCAAGGTGGAAGTGAGTTGTAAAGGCTGCTTGACGATCATTTCCAGCGTTTTCTTGCCAAAATATTCACCTAAGTCCTGCTCGTTGACTTTAAAATTACCACTGCCGGGTAATAACCATACTTTAGCAATAGCATTTTTACGACGGCCGGTGCTATAAAATTTCAATTGATCTTGTGCCATTTAGCTTTTTCCTCCCTTCTCCTCGATTAAAATTCAAAGTCCCATACTTTGGGCTGTTGTGCTTCATGCGGATGTTCTGCTCCGGCATAAACTTTGAGCTTTGCGGCTGTCGCGCGCCCTAAACGGTTATGGGGCAACATGCCTTTGATAGCTCTTTCCACTGCCAGATCAGGCTTTTCTGCTAACAGCTTACGATAGGGGGTAGTTTTTATACCACCAGGATAACCGGAATGGGTGTACATATTCTTTTGATCCAGCTTTTTGCCGGTCAAAAGCACCTTTTCAGCATTGATCACGATCACATGATCTCCGGTATCCATATGGGGAGTAAAAATAGGCTTATGCTTACCGCGCAGAATACGTGCTGCTTCGGTAGCTAAACGGCCTAATGGTTTATTTGTAGCGTCGAGGATATACCAGGCTCTCTGGATATCTGCGGGCTTGGCCATATAAGTACCCAATCTATATTCCTCCTTAGAGTTCATCAAGAAACTACTGACAATATTTTTGCTTGTCAGTAACGGGGCAGAAACTAACAAGCGTCGCCTATATATTATATCTTTGCTAAGAGCTAATGTCAAGCAAAATCACTATCATTTTGCTGCTATTTGCCATAATCCACCCGCAAAAGCAGTAAACCTTTGGCCGGCGCCGGAGGCATGGTATGAAAGGGCGTCGTACGTTCTATATAAGCGCGTAATACTTCCTCATCCAGGCGTCCGCGACCCACCTCAACTAAGGAAGCGGTTATCAAACGCACCATTTTATAGAGGAAGCCGTTGGCGCTTACTTCGATCAAAAGCGGCTCGCCATAATTTCCATGGGTGCATAGCTCCGTTTTCCCAGGCTCGATCAGCTCAAGGCGGCTGATATTGCGCACAAAGCCTTTTACAGAACTGCCTAATACGGAAAAATTACGGAAATCATGCTCTCCTAAAAAATAAGTAGCAGCCCGACGCATAGCCTCCACATCTAATTTCTTGAAAATTTGCCAAGCATAGCGCTCATCAAAAACGCTGCAAGGCCCGCCATGAACGATATGATAGCGATAAGTTTTGCTGTGGGCGCAAAAGCGTGCATGAAAATTCTCATCCATATCGGAAGCTAAACGCACCCGGATATCATGAGGCAATAAATTATTGAGTGCAATGGGAAGCTTCTCCACAGGTATATTACAAGTAGTATGAAAATTAGCCACCTGGGCTAGCGCATGCACTCCTGCATCGGTGCGCCCCGCACCTAAAAGAGAATATTGCTGCTTAAGCACACAAGCCAGAGCCTTTTCCAGCTCCTGCTGTATGCTCTTGCCATGATGGGCGGGCTGACGCTGCCAGCCGACATAATTCGTACCGTCATACTCGATAACCAGCTTGATATTGCGCAAACGTCATCCCCCCCCCTTTCATCTACTTTGAAATAAAGCAAATTTTAGTTTTGTACAAACTCGTTACCTAATAGCATAACAAAAAACTTGCCGAAGGCTCTACAAAAAAGCCGTATGGCTCGATTTAAAAGCAGTTTTGTACAAACTTTCATACCGAATGGTACGTTAAAAAAGTAAAAAGTCAGGAGAGCAATGCTTTTCCTGACTTTAAGAGAACATGTGTTTTGGGGCTATTATACCAATTCAATCAAAGCCATCTGAGCTGCATCGCCACGTCTTTGTTCCAAACGGATGATGCGGGTATAGCCGCCTTGACGATCCGCATATTTAGCAGCGATCTCACCAAAGAGCTTGGTCACTACGTCTTCTTCCATGAGATATGCTAAAGCGCTACGACGAGCGGCCAGATCGCCTTTTTTAGCCAGAGTGATCATCTGTTCTGCAACAGAGACCAATTCTTTGGCGCGCGGTTCAGTCGTTTGAATTTTGCCATTTTTAAAAAGTGAAGTAGCCGCATTACGTAGCATGGCGCGACGATGGGCGCTTTTCACTCCTAAGCGACGGTATGCCATTTCAAACCTCCTTTACCCTGTAAAGGGTGCTTATTCATCATTCTTTTTCAGGTAAAGGCCCAGCTCGTTAAGCTTACTGACGACCTCTTCCAGAGATTTTCTGCCTAAATTACGCACCTTCATCATTTCTTCCTCAGTGCGCTGTACCAATTCTTGAGTAGTATGGATACCAGCACGTTTGAGGCAGTTGTAGGAACGCACCGAAAGATCGAGCTCTTCGATAGTCATCTCTAAAAGCTTGTCTTTCTTATCCTCTTCTTTTTCGATTAAGGCAATTTCCTGCGGCGCACTTTCGGTAAAGCTGATAAACAGTCCCAGATATTCGCTTAAGATGCGGGCGGAAGCACTGATCGCTTCGTCAGGAGCAATAGTCTTATCCGTCCATACTTCCAAAGTCAATTTATCATAGTCTGTCTGTTGCCCTACGCGGGTATCTTCCACAGAGAAATTAACTTTATGCACGGGAGAAAAGAGAGAATCGACAGGGATGATACCGATGGGATGATCGTCCCGTTTATTCTTTTCGGAGCTGACATAGCCGCGTCCTTTTTCAACCGTGATCTCCATGAAAAGGCGTCCATCATGATCCAATTTTGCAATATAGTGATCCAGATTAAGGATCTCTACATCAGCAGGGCAACGGATATCGGCGGCAGTAACAATGCCTTCGCCTTTAGCATCAACATAAATCATTCTTGGTTCATCGCAATACATCTTTACGGCCAAACCTTTGAGATTTAAGATGATGTCTGTTATATCCTCAATAACACCGGGGGCTACGGAAAATTCATGAAGCACGCCGTCGATCTTCACGGCTGTTACAGCCGCTCCGGGCAAGGAAGATAATAGCACTCTTCTTAGGGAATTACCTAAGGTGGTGCCATAACCCCTTTCCAAAGGCTCTACCACAAACTTACCATAGGATTTATCTTCTTTCATTTCCACACATTGGATTTTGGGCTTTTCTATTCCAAACACTCTACCGCCCTCCTTATCATCAAACAATCCTGGCTACAGTTGGTTAACGGGAGTACAATTCAACGATCAGCTGCTCCGCAATGGGCAGGTCAACGTCTTCACGTACTGGTAAATTAATTACTCTCCCGACTAAATTCTCTTTATCTAATTCCAGCCATGCCGGGGGTGTGCGATGCGCGATAGCAGCAGCAATCCCTTCTATTTTGGGGGAAGATTTACTGCCTTCACGAACAGCAATGACATCTCCCGATTTTACCAAGAAGGAAGGAATATTGACTTTTTTGCCATTGACCGTAAAATGACCATGGCGGACCAACTGTCTGGAATCAACTCTTGAAGAAGCCATACCCAGACGGTAGACAACATTGTCCAAACGGCATTCTAAAAGGCGTAATAAGTTTTCACCTGTAACACCTTTTTGTGCTTCGGCTTTGGCAAAGTAATTACGAAATTGTTTTTCTTGAACGCCATAAATACGGCGAACTTTTTGTTTTTCTCTTAATTGAATACCGTATTCAGAAGCCTTCTTAGTACGGGCCTGACCATGCTGACCGGGTGCATAAGCTTTAGTAACTACAGCACATTTATCGGAATAGCAACGGTCGCCCTTAAGATAGAGCTTCACGCCTTCTCTACGGCAAAGTCTGCAAACAGGACCTGTATATCTTGCCATTTAAGCGTACCTCCTAAACTCTTCTTCTTTTGGGTGGCCTGCACCCGTTGTGAGGAATGGGAGTAACATCTTTGATCATGCTGACTTCCAGACCAGCTGCTTGCAAGGAACGGATAGCGGCTTCTCTGCCGGAACCGGGTCCTTTTACTAAACATTCTACTATGCGCATGCCATGTTCCATAGATTCCTTAGCTGCTACGTCTGCTGCCATCTGAGCGGCAAAAGGCGTGCTTTTTCTTGAACCTTTAAATCCCATAGCACCAGCCGAGGACCAAGCTATCGCATTACCGGCTTTATCGGTTATGGTAATAACCGTATTGTTAAAAGTCGATTGAATATGCGCTATACCTGATTCAATATTCTTTTTTTCTTTTTTTCTACGCGTTTGTCTGCGTGCCAAATCAAAAACCCCCTTCCTCTATTTCTTTCTCTTCGCACTCATGGTCCGCTTGGGACCTTTTCTGGTACGAGCATTCGTCTTTGTTTTCTGACCGCGTACAGGTAGTCCGCGGCGATGGCGGATGCCCCTGTAACAACCTATTTCGGTTAAACGCTTGATATTAAGAGCGATTTCACGACGCAAGTCGCCTTCCACCTGACAAGTACGATCCAAGACGGAACGAACCCGGCTTACTTCATCCTCGGTCAAGTCTTTCACTCTAGTATCAGGGTTGACTCCCGCCTCTTTAAGAATCTTCTGGGAAGTAGCTAAACCGATACCAAAGATGTAGGTCAAAGCTATTTCTACCCTTTTTTCTCTGGGCAGGTCTACGCCAGCAATACGTGCCATTTAGTGTAAACACCTCCACGAAAAAATTTCAACAAAATTTGTTTTCATATGACCAGAAGCTTCTGGCCAATTGATTAAGCATTGAATTAATTAACCTTGAGTTTGTTTATGCTTGGTGTTGGGGCAGATCACCATGACTTTGCCCCTTCTTTTAATGATTTTGCATTTTTCACAAATCGGCTTTACGGAAGCTCTGATTTTCATTTGAGTAACCTCCTTTTGAGTCAAAGACACAAATAATACATTGGATCATTCATATATTTTTTAACAATTTATTTATATCGGTAAATGATTCGACCCCTTTTGAGATCATAAGGGCATAATTCCACCGTTACCCTGTCCCCAGGAAGGATTCGAATATAATTGGTGCGGATCTTGCCCGATATATGTGCCAGCACCTTATGTCCATTGGACAATTCGACCATAAACATCGCATTGGGCAACGGCTCAATAACAGTACCGTCAATTTCTATTCCGTCTTGTTTGGACATTTGATCGCCCTCCTTGTCATTCCAATCCCAATCCTTCCGGGATACCATTCATGATGCTTCTGATGTCTTCATTACGAATTGGCGTGCCACTTTCAAGTTTAGCAACAAAGTCAGCCGCTACCTTATTGCTGCGCTGTACATGGCGGCAATTTTTCCTTTTGGGAGAAATTGCTCCCCTTTTGACACCATCGACTAGTAACAGATATTCTCCCTCAATTTTATAGATAAGATAATAGGCTCCCTTATCCCTGCCGGCTATTGATCTGACTAATTGTCCGGGAAGCGGCGCGGTATGAGAGGATATCTTGTTCCATTTAATAATATTTTCGCCATAATCGATATTCTCAATTTTATTATTCATATCAATCACCTTAAACTAGATCATGGCTAAAATCCGAGAGGCAAAATATTTCCGGCAACTGTGGGAATGACCCCGACCTAATCATATACACTGATTAACTCCAATCTTGTCCGAGCGCCTTGCCCAAATCACGCATAACTTCGGGAATAGGTTTATCCCCGTTGATCGTATGCAGTAATCCTTGGGCTTGATAATAGGCGATCAAGGGCGCTGTCTGCGCTTCATAGACTGACAGGCGATTCCTTACCGTGTCCTCCTGGTCGTCGCTGCGTTGATATAGATCACCGCCACAAGCATCACAAATCCCTTCGGATTTAGGAGGATTATATAAGAGATGATAGATCGTGCCGCAAGCTTTGCAGATGCGGCGGCCGGTCAGACGAGCGATCAATTGTTCATCAGGAACACTGATATTGAGTACCGCATCAATAGCGCTATCTTTTTTCTGCAAAAGCACATCAAGAGCTTCTGCCTGCGCCACTGTGCGGGGGAACCCGTCTAACAAAAAGCCTTCACGGCAATCATCTTGCTGGATTCTTTCGGCAATGATGCCGATAGTGATAGCATCGGGTACTAAAGCGCCTTTATCCATATAGGATTTTGCTTCTATACCCAAAGGAGTATTTGATTTTATAGCTGCGCGGAACATATCTCCGGTAGAGATATGTGGCAAAAGCAACTTTTTCACCAAAACCTCAGCCTGCGTGCCTTTTCCGGCACCGGGAGGTCCTAATAAAACAATCTTCATAAATGAGCTTCCTCCTTTTTACTTCATGAAGCCTTGGTAATGGCGTGCTAAAAGCTGCGATTCCAATTGCTTCATAGTATCTAAGGCAACACCCACAACAATCAAGAGAGAAGTACCGCCGAAATATAAATTCATGCCGGTAACTCCCATAGCTATGCTGGGCATGAGAGCGATAATTGTTAAGAAAACCGCTCCGGAAAAAGTGACCCTGGATAATATCTTATCCATGTATTCGGCGGTCGGTTTACCAGGACGAAGTCCGGGAATAAAGCCGCCGTATTTTTTAAGATTATCTGCTACATCATTGGTATTGAAAGTAGCTGCAGTATAAAAATAGGTAAAGAATAGAATCAGTAAACCATAGCAAATCATATATACAGGATGTTGGAACCCGAATATCTTTTGAATAAATAAAGCCACAGGTCCATTAAAAAATCCGGCAGCCTGTGCAGGCAGCATCAAGATCGACATCGCAAAAATGATCGGGATAACGCCGGCCTGGTTGATCTTCATTGGGATATGGGTGCTTTGGCCGCCATATACCTTTCTGCCAACAACTCTTTTCGCATATTGTACCGGTATCTTGCGCTGAGCTTCCTGAACAGCAATTATGCCGGCAATAATCAAAACGGCACCAATCGCAAAAAGGATCACGGTAATAACACTCGTCTGACCATTGGCAACATATTGATACATAGTGTTTAAACCAGATGGCAACCGAGAACAAATACCGGCAAAGATGATCAGGGAGATACCGTTGCCGATACCTTTATCCGTAATCATTTCACCCAACCACATCAGGAAAACCGTACCTGCGGTAAGAGTAATAGCAACTGCTAAAATCGAGAAAACGCTGGGATTGACCAAGGCACTACGGATAAAGATGGACATTACCAAAGCTTGGGCAAAACCCAAAACAACGGTACCGTAACGGATGATCTGCGTCATTTTCTTACGGCCTTCAGGTCCTTCTTTAGCCATCTTCTCAAAATAAGGCACGACCATGGTCAAAAGCTGCACTATAATAGAGGCATTAACATAAGGTATGATACTCATAGCAAAAATAGTCAGCTTCTTAAAGGAGCCGCCGGACACGATATCCACAAAACCAAAGATATCGTTATTGAACATCTCTTTGATCAGATTCGCGTCAATACCGGGAGCCGGTATATGAGCACCAATACGGAAAATAAGCAGCATTAAGAGCGTAAAAATGATCTTTTGACGTAATTCTGCAACTTTCCATGCACCTACAAATGTGTCTAACATTAAATCACCTCTACTCTGCCACCGAGAGCGATAATCTTTTCTTCTGCAGATTTTGTAGCTTTAACCTGGACAACTAGTTTTTTGGATAACTCTCCATTATTGAGAATCTTAACACCATCTTTGGCATGTTTAATGATGCCGGATGCTAAAAGAAGCTCTTCGGTAACCACGGTATCATCAGCAAACTGATTTAAAGCAGCTAAGTCTACTTCGATGATTTCCTTGCCAAATATATTGGTAAAGCCACGTTTAGGCAAACGGCGATGCAAGGGCATTTGGCCGCCTTCAAAACCAGGACGGACGCCACCGCCGGAACGGGCTTTTTGACCTTTATGTCCGCGGCCGGAAGTCTTGCCTAAGCCGGATCCAATGCCTCTGCCTACTCTGGTAGCTTTTGCGCGTGAACCGGGAGCAGGGGATAACTCGTTGAGATTCATTCTCACACCTCCCTATTGTTGATTACTACGCCTGTTTTTCGGGCGCAGCTTCCAATGCTGTTTCTACAGTAACAAGGTGAGCAATAGCATGTACCTTACCCATGATATCAGGGGTGTCTTCCTGCATAACGGAAGTATTAAGCTTTCTTAAGCCTAAAGATACGGCAATAGCTCTTTGTTTTTTGTTATAACCAATCGGGCTTTTGGTAAGGGTGATCTTAATTTTTGTCATTTTACTTACCCCCTTAACCTAAAATTTCTTCGGTGGCTTTGCCCCGTAAACGAGCTACTTCTTCCACCGTCTTCAAAGATTTCAAACCCGCCAAGGTCGCCTGTACCATGTTGATGGCATTATTGGAACCTAAGGACTTGGTGAGAATATTTCTCATTCCTGCTGATTCTAATACTGCACGCACAGGACCACCAGCGATAACGCCAGTACCTTCAGCAGCAGGTTTGAGCAAAACTCTCGCAGCTCCAAAGGTACCTATAACTTGATGAGGAATGGTGGCGTTAACCAGAGGCACTTTGATCATATTTTTCTTGGCATCTTCTACGCCTTTTCTGATTGCTTCCGGAACTTCACCGGCTTTACCTAAGCCAGCGCCAACATTGCCGTTGCCATCGCCAACTACAACCAATGCACTAAAGCTGAAACGGCGACCGCCCTTAACGACTTTTGCTACACGGTTGATATTAACAACTTTTTCCGTTAATTCTAAATTATTGGCATCTATTTTTGCCATTACTTAACCTCCTTCGCCTAAAACTCCAGGCCGCCCTCTCTAGCAGCTTCGGCTAATGCGGCCACTCTGCCATGATAAAGGAGTCCGCCCCGGTCAAAAACTACTTTGGAAATGCCTTTCTCTAAAGCCTTTTTGGCAAGCAGAAGACCGGCCTGTTTAGCTGCTTCCTTATTACCGCCGTAACTTTCTTTTAAAGGCGCTTCTAATGTGGAAACTGCAACTAAAGTCCGACCTTGCTCATCATCGATCACTTGAGCATAAATATGCTTGCAGCTACGGTAAACCGCCAAACGAGGGCAGCTTGCCGAACCAATAATGTTTCTGCGGATGCGGTAATGCTTTTTGGCTTTGATAGCTTTACGATCTATCCTTTTATACATGTTTTCACTTCCTTCTCTCGCCGCTTTTATGAAAGATTATATCCTTTCTTGCGGCAGCTATTTACCAGAAGCCTGATTATTTCTTGGCACCGGCTTTACCGGCTTTACGTTTAATGATTTCATCAGAATATTTGATGCCCTTGCCCTTATAAGGTTCCGGCGGACGAACGTTTCTGACATTGGCTGCAAAAGCGCCAACTTTTTCCTTGTCTATACCGGCAATGGTAATACGGTTAGGAGCGGGAACATCAACATTGATTTCACTGCCGGGATTCATTTCCACAGGATGGGAATAACCAACAGTCAAAACCAGATTATCACCAGATTTAGCAGCACGATAACCGACACCGACTAATTCAAGTTTCTTTTCGAAACCGGTGGTAACACCGATAACCATATTGTTAAGCAATGCTCTGGTCAAACCATGCAGCGCGCGATGATTGGGATCGTCGCTGGGGCGAGTAACCAAAAGCACACCGTCCTGTAATTCGATTGATATTTCGGGAGAAAATTCCCTAGTCAAAGTGCCTTTAGGACCTTTTACCGCAACAGTGTTGCTTTCAAGCTTCACTTCTACGCCGGCCGGCACAGTGATAGGCATTCTGCCAATTCGGGACATGCTTTACACCTCCTATTGCGACTTCACGTTTACCAGATATAGCAGAGAACTTCCCCGCCCAATCCTTGTTTGCGTGCGTTTTTATCGGTCATAAGACCACAAGATGTGGATACTACGGCGATGCCCAAGCCTCCCAAAACTTTCGGCAGTTCATCTTTTTTCGCATAGACGCGGAGACCGGGTCTGGATATGCGTTTTAAACCGGTAATGACCTTTTCTTTGTTGCTTCCATATTTAAGATACAGACGGATAATGCCTTGCTTGCCGTCTTCAATATATTCTACGCCTTTAATAAAGCCTTCTTCTTTCAGAATAGTAGCCAGAGCCATCTTTGTTCTGGAGGCAGGTACTTCGACCTTTTCCATATAGACGGTATTGGCATTGCGAATCCTGGTCAGAAAATCGGCGATAGGATCAGTAACAACCACTATGAATACCCTCCTTCCGTTTATCCCCTTCTACCAGCTGGACTTGGTTATGCCGGGGATTTCTCCTTTATAGGCCAGATTGCGGAAACAAATACGGCAGATACCGAATTTACGCATATAAGCATGGGGGCGTCCGCAGATACTGCAGCGGTTATAGCCTTGAACTGTAAATTTCGGTGTGCGTTTTTGTTTCACCAACATGGACGTTTTAGCCATTGATTTCCCTCCTCTTTAGAAAATCCAATTAATTACTTTTCAGCGAAGGGCATCCCCATCAACCTGAGCATCTCGCGGCATTCTTCATCGGTTCTGGCGGATGTAACGAAGGCAATCTCCATTCCCCTCAACCTGTCGATCTTATCATATTCTATCTCAGGGAAAACCAACTGGTCTTTCAGTCCCAATGTATAATTACCTCTGCCGTCAAAAGCTTTGGTAGATACGCCTTTGAAGTCACGCACCCGAGGGATGGCCACTGAGATAAGCTTATCCACAAATTCGTACATCCGGTCGCCCCTTAAAGTAACCTTGCAACCAATGGACATACCTTGGCGAAGCTTAAACGCGGCAATGGACTTTTTGGCCTTGGTTATGATGGGTTTTTGTCCGGAAATAGCTGTCAGGTCGCCTACAGCAGCATCTAAGGCTTTGGGATTTTGAATAGCTTCGCCCAAACCCATATTGATAACTACCTTATCCAGCTTTGGTATTTGCATAACATTGGAGTACTGGAATTTTTCCTGTAATTGCGGACGTATTTCCGAAGCATAACGCTCTTTTAGTCTTGCCATAAAGATTCCTCCTTCCCTCTTTTATTTATCGAACTGTTCTCCACATTTGGAGCATTTGCGCACTTTGGAACCGTCTGCAAGAATTTCATTAGCAATTCTTACAGGTTTGGAACATTTACTGCAAAAGATCATTACATTAGAGCTGTCAATAGCGGCTTCTTTTTTGAGAATACCACCTTGCGGAGCGGCCTTGGTAGGCTTGGTATGACAACTGATGATGTTGATCTTATCTACAAAGACTTTACCTGATTTAGGATCAACGCCGAGCACTTTACCCTTTTTACCAGCGTCTTTGCCTGATATAACCATGACATTATCGCCCTTTTTAACATGGACTTTTTTAGCTTTTGCTACAAATCTTGCAGCCTTTGTCATATTTGTTAATTTAGCCATCTCTCTTCACCTCCGCATCAAAGCACTTCGGGAGCCAAAGAGATGATTTTCATAAAATCCTTCTCTCTCAATTCCCTGGCAACTGGCCCAAATATACGGGTTCCTCTGGGTTGCCCGGCATCATTGATAATGACTCCGGAGTTTTCATCAAAACGGATATATGAGCCGTCTGGACGGCGGATTTCTTTGGCGGTACGGACAACGACAGCTTTAACTACGTCGCCTTTTTTCACAACGCCGCCGGGAGATGCTTCTTTTACTGAGCAAATGATGATATCCCCCACGGTGGCATATTTGCGGCGGGAGCCACCCAATACTTTTATGCAAAGTAATTCTTTGGCACCGGTATTGTCTCCCACTTTTAGTCTGGTTTCGGCTTGAATCATCAAAGCCGCCCCCTTTCTTATCGCTTAATCTGTGCTACTTGTTGGATCTAAACAATAGGTGCCTTTTCTAAGATCTCCAGGACTCTCCAACATTTATCTTTGGAAAGAGGCCTAGTTTCCATGATGAGCACTTTGTCACCCATTTTTGCTTGATTTTCTTCATCATGGGCTTTGAATTTTTTAGTGGAACGAATGATCTTGCCATACAGAGGGTGACGAACTTTGGATTCGACTCTCACCACAACTGTTTTATCCATTTTATCACTTACCACAATCCCTGTGCGGGTTTTGCGAGAACTTCTTTCAACCAATTTCTATATCCTCCTTTCCTGCGACCACAAGTCAAAAAGGTTTTTGCTTTTTATTTAGCTTGTTTAAGCTCTTCGAGCTCTTTTTGACGGATAATGGTTTTCACTCTGGCCATATCTTTCTTAACAGCTTTGATGGTCATGGGATTATCCAATTGACCGGTGGCCAAACGAAAACGGAGATTGAAAAGTTCCGCCTTAAGGTCGCTCTCCTTTCTTACCAATTCATCGTAGGTAAGATCACGGATTTCCTTAGCTTTCATTGGCTTCACCACCTACTTCTTCACGTTTTACGAATTTAGTTCTGATAGGCAGCTTGTGTTGTGCTAAACGGATAGCTTCTTTGGCCAGTTCTTCAGATACACCACTAATTTCAAAAAGCACTCTACCCGGCTTTACTACTGCTACCCAGTATTCAGGAGCACCCTTACCACTACCCATACGGGTTTCGGCAGGCTTTTGAGTAACAGGTTTATGTGGGAATATCTTGATCCAAACATTACCACCACGTTTGATATAACGGGTCATGGCGATACGGGCTGCTTCGATCTGACGGCTGGTAATCCAACCGCATTCCAAAGCCTGCATTCCATATTCACCGTAAGCTACCTCATTACCCTTATGGGCAGCGCCTCTCATGCGGCCGCGGTGTTGGCGGCGATATTTAACTCTTTTTGGTAATAACATGGATTATTCGCCTCCCTCCACAGCATTTGCACTAACATTGGCTTCCACATTTCTTGCCGCTTTTGTAGGTAATATTTCGCCCTTATAGATCCAAACTTTGACCCCGATCTTGCCATAAGCAGTATTGGCTTCAGCAAAACCATAATCAATGTCGGCACGCAAGGTATGAAGGGGTACTTTACCCTCGGCATACCATTCGGTACGGGCGATTTCGGCTCCGGCTAAACGGCCAGCGCACATGATTTTGATACCTTCAGCGCCCATTCTCATGGTGCGCATAACCGTCTGCTTCATAGCGCGACGGAAAGCGATTCTCTTTTCCAAAGAAGCGGCGACATTTTCAGCAACCAATTGCGCATCAAGTTCCGGACGTTTGATCTCGGTAATATTGATGCTGACCTTCTTGCCGCTCATAACTTCTATTTCTTTTTTCAATACTTCCACTTCTTGACCACCGCGGCCGATTACGATACCTGGTTTAGCAGTGAAAATATTGATCTTGACCCTCTGTGCTGCCCTTTCGATAAAGATCTTAGACACACCGGAGGCATAGAGTCTTTGCTTAACATGTTTACGGATATTATAGTCTTCAACTAACCAATGTCTGAAGTCCTTTTTATTAGCGAACCAATGGGCATCCCAATCTTTGATGACGCCCACTCGGAATCCTTTAGGATTAACTTTCTGACCCACTCTCAGGCCTCCTCTCTGTCGCCTACTACCACAGTAATATGGCTGGTGCGATGTAACATTCTGTCGGCGCGGCCCATAGCGCGTGGTTTAAACCTTTTAAGGCTTGGGCCTTGGTCAACAAATGCCTTGGTTACAATCAGGGAATCTCTGGAGAGATTGAGATTGTTTTCGGCATTGGCCGCCGCGGAATGAAGCACCTTGATAATGGGCTCGGCAGCTCTATTAGCTGTATATTTTAATATTGCTTCTGCCTGTATCACGTTCTTCCCACGAATCAGGTCGATAACTAAACGAGCCTTTCTGGGAGAGATACGGACATGTTTGGCTACTGCTTTAGCTTCCAAAATACTTCCTCCTCTCACTATCTAGCCGTTACTTAAGTGCCGTCGATCTCTCTGTATGAGAGCCATGGCCACGGAAGAAACGGGTGGGAGCAAACTCCCCAAGCTTATGGCCGACCATATCTTCAGTGATATATACGGGCACATGCTTTTTGCCGTCATGTACGGCAATGGTATGACCTACCATTTGCGGGAATATCGTAGAACGACGCGACCAAGTCTTTAAGACTTTTTTATCGCCGGATTCGTTCATTTGTTCAACTCTGAAAAGTAATCTTTCTTCACAATAGGGTCCTTTTTTTAATGATCTACCCATGCAAACTATGCCTCCCTTCAGCAAACGCTTTCTTTTCCCAGTATTCGGACCAGTTTTATAGCCGGTATTTTTTAGGCGGCGTTTTCTATGCCGCTACTATTTGCTGGTACGCCTTTTCAAAATCAGGCGGCTGGAAGATTTCTTTCTCTTCCTGGTCTTGGCTCCCAGAGCAGGTTTGCCCCAAGGAGTAACAGGATTGCGGCCCACCGGGCTGCGGCCTTCACCACCACCATGCGGATGGTCGCAAGGATTCATTACGACGCCACGGTTTGCGGGGCGGATGCCAAGCCAACGACTACGACCGGCTTTACCGATATTAATGTTTTCCTGATCGATATTACCGACCTGACCGATGGTAGCACGGCAACGAGCTAAAACCATTCTCATTTCGCCGGACGGCATACGCAAGGTTGCGTATTTGCCTTCTTTAGCCATCAGCTGAACGGAGCAACCGGCCGAGCGAGCTATCTGCGCGCCTTTACCGGGGATCAGCTCAACATTATGGACCACTGTACCTACAGGAATCGAGGAAAGAGGCAGCGCATTGCCATTTTTGATATCGATGCCGTCCCCTGAAAGCAGGGAATCGCCGACTTTGATACCATAAGGAGCTATGATATAACGTTTTTCGCCGTCAGCATAATTTAAAAGTGCGATATTGGCTGTGCGGTTAGGATCGTATTCAATGCTAGCCACCTTGCCGGGGATATTGTCTTTATCTCTTTTGAAGTCGATAATGCGGTACATTTGTTTATGCCCGCCGCCCTGGTGCCGGGTCGTTAAACGACCCTGGTTGTTGCGGCCGCCTCTTTTATTAAGGGGAGCCAGCAAGGATTTTTCTGGGACGGTTGTTGTGATCTCTTCGAATGTAGAAACCGTCATCCCGCGGCGTCCGGGCGAGGTAGGCTGATATTTTTTAATTGCCATTTATTTTTTTCCTCCTTTGCCCAAGCTTTTTTATTGCAGGCTTGCGAAAAGTTCTATCTTGCTGCCGGGCTTCAAGGTAACGATAGCCCTTTTGGTATCAGGACGTTTACCTTCCGTACGGCCCATTCTCTTTACCTTACCCTTCATAATACGGGTGGTAACGTTTACTACTTCTACTTCGAACAATTCTTCTACAGCGTGTTTGATCTCAATTTTATTAGCAGCCTTGTTTACGATGAATGAGTATTTATCATTCTCCATCATAATCATGGATTTCTCGGAAACCATTGGCTTTATCAAAACATCATGAGAATCGCGCATTATCCAAGCACCTCCTCAAGTGAAGATAGGGCTGTGCGGGTAAGCAGAACCTTATCATGAAGCAAAACACTATAGGTATTGATGCTATCCGGAGCAGCTGCTTGAACCGTAGGCATATTGCGCATTGAAAGAGCAGCATTATTATTGCCCTCTTCCAAAATCACAAGAGCATTCACAGCATCAAGATTGTTTAATACCCGAGACATTTCTTTGGTTTTGGGAGCATCAAAATTCAGCTCATCCAAAATAATCAGTTTACCCTCCTGATTTTTCAAAGAAAGTGCGGATAATAGCGCTACTCGGCGCATCTTTTTAGGCATCGCTATCGAATATGAGCGAGGACTGGGGCCAAAAGTTATACCGCCGCCTCTCCAAATAGGACTACGCGAAGAACCAGCGCGTGCTCGGCCGGTGCCTTTTTGACGCCAGGGCTTCTTGCCGCCACCGGAAACCAGACCCCTGGTTTTGGTGGCATGAGTGCCGCGACGTTGAGAGTTTAAATATACCAGTACAGCCTGGTGCATTACAGGCGTATTGATTTGCCTGTTAAAAATAGCATCATTGAGTTCGATTTCACCAACAGAGGAGCCTTCTCTGTTGTATACGGCTACCATAGTCATGCTTGACCTCCTTTTCTAAGCGCTTAAGCCTTGATGGATTTTTTAATCATGAGTAGACCTTGTTTGGGGCCAGGAACAGCTCCCCGAACTAACATCAAGTTGCGCTCTGTATCTATTCTGACAATTTCTAGACCTTGGATGGTCACATTTTCGCCGCCCATACGCCCAGGAGAATGTTTGCCCTTAAATACCCGGGCAGGACCTTTAGCTCCAGCACTAGCTGGACGACGGTGATTCTTAGAACCATGGCTCATGGGACCACGGTGTTGATTCCATCTCTTAATGGTACCGGCAAAACCTTTGCCTTTGGAAACACCGGCGATATCCACCTTTTCACCAGGAGCAAAAACATCTGCCGTAATCTGTTGTCCTAATTGATAATCAGCGGTATTATCCACATCGATCTCTCTTAGGTAATGACTAGGAGACATCCCAGCCTTTTTGAAATGACCCTGTTGTGGTTTATTGACATTGACCGGTTTGATTGCACCAAAACCGATTTGGATCGCTTCATAGCCATCAGTGGCGTTAGTTTTAATTTGGGAAACTACGCAAGGTCCGGCTGCTATAACTGTCACAGGGATGATCTTCCCTTCCGGACTGAATATCTGCGTCATGCCCAGCTTCTTGCCGAGAATTGCATTCGGCATATTTAGCACCTCCATTTCATTTCTCGCTTGCCTGCCAATAAGTCTTCAACCAGGCAAGACTTTCATAGATAATAACACACGTTTCCGGGTGTATCATATTTTAAAAAAATTATCGGTAAACAAGCGTCTAGAGTTTGATCTCAATATCCACGCCAGCTGGAAGATCCAGCCGCATAAGGGAATCCATTGTTTTGGGAGTGGGATCAAGTATGTCAATAAGGCGCTTGTGGGTTCTCATTTCAAACTGTTCCCGGGAGTCCTTATTCACATGGGGAGAGCGTAAAATTGTGTAAATGTTCTTTTCGGTCGGCAGGGGAATCGGTCCCGATACCGAAGCTCCGGTTCTCTTGGCTGTATCCACTATTTTGCTGGCAGATTGATCCAAAAGTTTGTGGTCAAAAGCTTTGAGTCTGATTCTAATTTTTTGTTTTCCCATTTTTATTGTTACCTCCTTTTCGCCCGCATTTTTACGGACATTCTCAGCGAAAAAACCCATCCGGCGCATCCGGATGACAACCTTCCGCCTCATCGCAGTCCATTGTTCTTGGTCTACTGAGTCTTATCAGTAGGCATAGGCGCTAAAAGCACCTGTAGTTATCCTTGCTACCTTAGGCGCCCCGTTTTTTGCGCAGGGCGCCTAAGGGAAAAGCCAAATTAAGCATTAATACCAGTTACTACGCCGGAGCCAACGGTACGGCCGCCTTCACGGATAGCAAAACGCAAGCCTTCTTCAATGGCGATAGGGGTGATCAGTTCGATATCCATGTTGATATTGTCCCCAGGCATAACCATTTCCACGCCTTCAGGCAAATGCGCTACACCGGTAACATCGGTCGTTCTCAGATAGAACTGTGGACGATAGCCGTTGAAGAATGGTGTATGACGTCCGCCTTCTTCTTTGGTCAGAACATATACTTTGCCCTGGAATTTGGTATGCGGATGAATGCTGCCCGGTTTGGCTAAAACTTGACCGCGTTCTACTTCTTTACGTTCTACGCCACGCAGTAAGCAACCAACATTGTCTCCCGCTTCAGCATAATCAAGCAGTTTGCGGAACATTTCTACACCGGTTACTACCGAGTTCTTGCTTTCTTCACGCAGACCTACGATGCTGACCGTGTCGCCGACTTTAACAGATCCACGTTCCACACGACCGGTAACAACTGTACCACGGCCGGTGATAGTGAATACGTCTTCGATTGGCATCAAGAAAGGTTTATCCTTATCACGTTCAGGGGTGGGAATGTATTCATCTACTGCATCCATCAGCTTCCAGATCTGTCCACATTCTGGGCAATCTCTCTTGCCGCAGCCGCATTGTCCGGCCTTTAATGCCGAACCCGGAATGATCGGGATTTCATCGCCAGCGAATTCATATTCGGAGAGCAATTCACGGATTTCCATTTCAACTAATTCCATCAATTCAGGATCGTCAACCTGGTCGGCTTTATTCATAAATACTACGATATAAGGCACGCCAACCTGACGGGCAAGCAGGATGTGCTCACGAGTCTGAGGCATAGGGCCGTCGGCTGCACTAACTACCAGGATTGCTCCGTCCATCTGAGCGGCACCGGTGATCATGTTCTTAACATAGTCAGCATGGCCTGGGCAGTCAACGTGTGCGTAATGTCTTTTCTGGGTTTCATATTCCACGTGCGCTGTGTTGATTGTGATCCCACGGGCTTTTTCTTCCGGCGCTGCGTCGATCTGGTCATATGCAGTCATTACTGCGCCGCCTTCTTTGGATAAGCACATGGTGATTGCTGCTGTCAAGGTTGTTTTACCATGGTCAACATGCCCAATCGTTCCAATGTTTACATGTGGTTTCGTTCTTTCGAATTTTTTCTT
>Ga0074197_1000346_pt1 | contig 62049 bp, 56 predicted proteins | sample EPASupsiteSAE305_FD_64526 | JGI IMG/M metagenome (GOLD analysis project Ga0074197, IMG submission 64526) | Bioremediated contaminated groundwater microbial communities from EPA Superfund site, New Mexico - SAE3-05 reassembly with SPADES | ecosystem: Environmental > Aquatic > Deep subsurface >... | reverse complement strand
TTGTACTGGCCGTTTTCACCGGAATGGCGGCCGTTTTCCAATCGGGACGCCGGCCGTTTTCCCATCGGAATCGTGGCCGTTTTCCCGCCGGAACGCTGGCCGTTTTCGTCCAGAATACGCAAGTGGGCAACGTATCAGGCTGAGTTTCATTCAGAGCCACATTACTCAATGCATGCCTTGCTCATGTACCCGTCAAGGTTGCCGAGTTTCATGCATAGCCACAAAATATAATTAACCAGCCTGTCTCCCTCTTCTTTGCTTGAGAAAAGCCAGGAAATACCCATTAACTTTACCTATCAAATCAAGTGTTTCTGGATATTCCGGAGGCTGTCCATTAAAAATCGACCCCTGACCGGCGTTCCATGCCGCGACCACCAGATCCAGCCTGCCGTCGTAGGCTTTGTTATATTTGGAGATCAGATAGCAGGTGAGCAGGATATTCACTGCCGGGTCAAACAGATCGTCGGGCTGGAGACGACGTAACCGCTCAACGGAAACATGGTCAAATCGCAAGCCCTTGGCCAACAGTTCCCTGGCGGCGACCTTAGCGGTGGGGTACAGGAGTTGACAGAGGCCGAGGGCGTTTTTTTCGGACACGGCAAACGTGTCTCCTCCGGATTCAGCCAGCATCAGGGCACGGATAAAATCAGGACTCACCTTGTATCGGGGCCGAAAATAGCTGATTGCACTGAACGAATGGATCAAGTGTTCATACGAGCTAACGTTGGCTTTCTGAACGGCGGACAGCTCAATCACCTGATATTTGCGCACATAGGACTCAACAACGTCTCCATGCCCGGAGGTCGGAGCACAGAGCAGGCACAATAACGGCCAGACCGCATTCCTCATCACTGCCCAATACATCCAACGAACATTCTGTAGGATAGCCTCAAACATTCCCCGCCTCCCTGTTGCATGCCTGGAAGTTGCCGCTTCTGCACGTATGCCGTGCTGCCAATGCGGTTAAAAAAATAGTTGACTGTCGAGGCCAAGTTATATAACCTTCATTTATTAGAATCAACTAAATTTTATTGCAACCCCTTACACACTGACAACACGGTTCCAATCGACGATGAACAACCAGACATCTTCCACATTCCGCCAGGTCCCGAGCATTCAAGGATGGATGCCCGCGCCTGTCCTTCGAACTGCAACTCCCGCCTCGCGGCGCCGTCCAACGAGCAGGCACGACATTAGCGCCGAACAGCTCACCCTTGTGTTCCAAGGAAAAACCGTGTGCGAACAGCTTTCCTTTCTCGTTCCCCACGGGGGAACGTCTGTTCTCGCGCCCCACGACACCCTGTGCAAAGCCGCACTGTTCGCCCTGCTCAGCGGCAAACTTGCCCCAACGGCTGGACACTGCCTGATAAACGGCCACGAGGCGCACGATCTGCCGCTGACGGTTCGACGACAGATCGGGGTGCTGGAAAATATTGAACGGACTTACGAGGTGATGACCATCGGCCAGACAGCGATCTTTTTTAGCGGCTGCTTTCCCGAATGGCAGGGTGACCGCTATTACAGCATGATGGATAACCTTGGGTTTCCTAAAAGGATGAAAATCTGCAATCTTGCCACCCACCAGCGGGCTTTGGTTGCCCTGGCGGTGCTTCTCGCAAAGGATCCGGATCTGCTGATTATGGATGATTGGGTTGCCGGTTTTTCCCCCGAAGCCAGGGAGATTGTGTACAGCGCCATCCATCGCTACCGGGCCGCCTCGGCCAAGACCACCATCCTGGTAGGCCACCATGTTGGCCTGACCCCGCATTTGATCGATCACTTGATTCTGGTCGGCCATTCGACCTCGCTGACGCTGCCTGCTGCTGATCTGTTTGACCAGCAGACGGCTCCGAAGTCCGGCACGGGGCCTGCCAACCGTTTCAGCCGCATCAGGGCACGCCACCATGGCCGGTGACAACCGCTTGGATGACGCTCTCGAAGACTTGCTTGAGGCGCTTTATGTGATGATTCAAGATCGTGGCAGGACGAGCGGCAGCGACCTCGACAGCGGGATCTGGCCATCGTCAGCCGACATTCCGCTCAGCGTGACGCTTGAGGATCTTGATCGTCGCGGACTGATCGCCATCGCCGCAGACGGCGCAGTCACCCTTACACCCGAGGGCGAGGCCCGTGCGAGTGCGGTGCTCCATCGTCATCAAACGCTGAGAGATTTTTTTATTGAGGTGCTCGGGGTGGCTGCGGATGCCGCCGACAACGGTGCCTGCCGCATTGAGCATGTTGTCAGCGACGAAATCATTGAGAGCATGATTCATTACACCCGTGCCGTCCGCAAGGCCGGACAAACTGCATCGGATTCGCCCCAAGCCGGCAAACACGGCTCCGCGTCCATTCGGGGCCATCACAATGCACGCACGCCTGTATCCTCCGATCGCCCTTGACTGTTGCGCACGCCCTCTCCTATACCGGCCCTATCGCCGACTACATCCGACGTTAACCTCATAGCCAACCAGACGTCCGCTTTGAACGATCAGGCTTTTCACGACCAAAACCCGCCAACCCGCCGCCCCGGACAGCATTGGTCAACATCCCCCTCGCCTCAACCGGGGTAGGCGGCGCCTCTGCCCTCAGTTGTTCAGTGCGCCCTGATTGATCCATTGCTTCAGGATCTCGATCTGCTGCGGGGTCATGGGCGCCACCGTGGCGTGGCCGCCCTTGACCTTGACGTACAGCGGACTCGCTTCAGCCTTGCCCGGAATTAGGTATTTTTTCAGATCAGCTTGGGAATTGTCCCGAGTCATGTCAAAGGGCGCCCGGCCACCAAAATGGCACTGCAGACATTTTTCATTGAGCGCCGGCTGAATTGCCTTGGAAAAACTGACCTCTTTTTCAGCTTCCGCCGAACAGGCGGACAGACACAGCGTCAGACAAAGAGCCAAACCCGCCAGCAGCAACAGACGCCGCGTCTTTCTCCCCCCAAACAACGCATCCATTGTCAGCACGCCATCCACTCAGAAGGTCCGGAATTTCGGCTGATCCACCGCCCTGACGGCGATGCACTCGATCTCGACCAGCCATCCTGGCCGGCAGACCGGCGCCAGCACCACCACCTTGGGGATCGAACGATACTGTTCGGCAAAATACCGCTCAATGATCGGCGCGTCGGAGAGATCGCGCAGGTAAACGATCATCTGGGCGACATCCTTCATGGTCGAGTCGGCGTCGGCTAGCAGCGCCGCGATGTTCTCAATCACCCTGTCCAACTGCCGGGAGATGTTTTTCTGATGGAGAATCTCGCCGTTGTTGTTGATGCTCGCCGTGCCGGAGATGTAGCTGTGACGCCGGTCGCCGAAATCAACGCTGACCCCGCGCTCGAACGTCACCCCGTACTCATGGGTGGGGTTGAGATGGGTCAGGGCCTGGAGGTATTTGATCTGGGCCGGTTCCACGCCGGCAACGGCATAGGCGTCCATCATCACCGAAACCTTGGGGTCGGCGTGGCGGCCCTCGATGCCGGTGCTGGCGATGTAGTGGGTGTCTTGGGTCATGCCCAGGGTCTCGAACAGTTCCCGGCGCGAACACACCACGCCGTGATAGTTGTAGTCGATGTCTTTGACAAACAGCCAGGTGCGGATGCAGTTGTCCTCGATGGTGCAGTTCTGCTCACGCAGCAGACGCGTCAGCCGGGCAAAAGCCGCCGAGGTCTGGGCGTGGGAGTCGCCACCGGTTTCTTCGGCGATCATCTGGATGCACCAGATGTGCGAGAGGCCCTCGCGCCTGACCACGATCCGGTCAACAGACCGCTCCACCACCGGCTGCTGGACGCCGTCGTCGCGGATGGCGTAGAGCCATACCGCCAGCTTGTTGCCGGTGAGCGGCGGCTGCTGGACAATAGAAAACACGCACTGGTCGAAATTCTTACGGCAGCTCAGCTCAATGCACTCCAGGCAATCCTGCTGGTTCATGTAGTCGCTGACAAAAAGCCGGATAAATACTGTGCAGCCAAAGGGCATGCCCTGATCCCGGCAAAAGGCCGACATCGCCTCGAACACCATCTCCAGCTCGCGGTCGAACCGGTCCGGCTCGCAGGCGCGCGCCGCCAGGTGCATTTCCGTGGCATGGCCCCGGTGAAAAATGGAAGCGTCGAGTTGGACGTTGTTGATGGTGGTGTTGATAAACTTCATGCAGTGGGGTCCTTTCAATGGGGTCAACGGTTGGTTTCGGCGCAGCAGTTTATTGTCGGCGACCGGACAGCCTTCAGACCACAGCCTGAAACGCCTGGCAGGTCATCGGAAACTGCCCACAATATAGCGAGTCTTAAATATTTTTCTGTGACCTAAGTCACAGTAGGGCCAGATTCCGTCCCGCCGGATCAAAAAAGATCGCGACAAGGGCAGCCGATCACTCTCGGCGGGTCTCCTCCGGAACGTCCGGAACTGTAAGGGGCGGGGAATCAAGCAACGGGAGGCGACAGGCCTGACTGTCCCTCCCGAACAGAACAGGAGCTTATCGCGACTCGGGCCGCGACCCCTGGTTTGCTGTTGGACCAGCGGCGATCATTGCGGCCAGGGTGTTCCTGACCTGGGACAGATCGACCGATCCGCCGTCTATTTCTTCGAGCAGATCCCGCAGCCGGGCAGGCGTCGCTGGGTCGCTTTGCTGTTGCCGCATCCGATCCAGGCAACGATTGAGCGGATCGGCCAGTTGCGAAAAATAGTCGCTTTTCCGGAAAGCCAGGCGGCTGTCCGGCAAACGGCCCTCGCCAGCGTTGTCGAGCACCACGTGCAGTTTATGCATCATCCCGGCAATGGCGCGGCTGCGGCGCAGGCTGCAATACACGGTGAGCATGGTCACCATCAAGGCCGCCATGGCCACATAGACCGGGATGCGCTGGTTGTGGTTGACGGCAACTGAGCCGTCCCAGGCCACCAGGTAAAACCAGGACAGCAGCCCGGCAATCAGGACCGTCACCAGGATGTTGCCAACCACCACCGCCGCCATCTGGAGAAACTGATAGCGCGGATCGACCAGCAGTCTGCGGGGAAAACGGCGGCTCACAGGATGGCCTCCACCACGGCGGCATAGCGTTTGGTCAGTTCGATGCCCTCCCGGCGCTGGAACACCTGGGCATAGCGCTCTTTATCCGGGCCGTCGATGTGAGCGCCCTTCCAGGTCAAGTAGGGCGTGCCATGCCGGCTGACCACCACGTAGCCCTCGATGGCAATGGTGTTGACGTTCGGCCCTCGGGCTATCTCCAGGACAATGTTCTTTTCCGCCCGATCCAGGCGGAGATCGGTCAGCTCGCCGAAATCCGCGTCGCCAACCATGGCGCCTACCTTGCGGTTGAGCAAAAAGAGGATCGCCCCCTTGCCGCTCAGATAACGATTCTTCAATTTTTTCAGCTTTTTGAAATCTATCTTCATGGTTGTTTCCCTTTGTAAATGGACTTGTGTTCTCTATCCCGGCGGTCTACAGCATTGGAACCGCACCCGACGCAAATCGGCTCAGATTATGGCCCGTTCACCGTCAGGTCGTCCTCGTTGCCGGTGATGCCGTCCGGCCCGACGCTGCGCAGCTCATAGCTCCTGCCGGCGACGGCATAGAGGTAGCGGCGGCCCCAATGATCCTCGGCCAAGTCCTTGACGTTGGTTTCCTTGAAGGTGTCCTTGAGCCAGCCGTCGAACTCCTGTTCGCTGACCAGACGCCTGTCCATAACCACCTTGGCGCTGAGCATGGTCGAGATCGATTTCATATCGCCGGCGGTGCACACCTGCTGCACTGCGGCCAGGGTTTCGGTGTAGAGGCCCTTGAGCTGCTCCGGTACATCCAGGGCCACTGCGGACATGGCGCTCAACACCGCAAGCATCCCCACGGTCGACAGATTCATCGGAGGTTGCCCGTCCGGCTGTCAAATCCGGCGGCCTCCCTCTGGTTCCGGGCTGTGCGAAACGCGCCGGCCTTCATCGCGAAGAGGCGTCCCGGCGGCCGACAAGATGGGCGGCCGGCGACTCCCCGGAACCGCCGTCCTTGCCCGAACGTCGCACCCGCAGCCAGATCCAGCCCAGCGGCAACAGCGCAAGCACCGCAGCCTGACAGAGCATGGATTCCACGGTGGGGAACATCCCCAGCCAACTGATCATCGGCCAACCTTCCAGCTTGGTGGTGTGCAGCAGGCCGCTGACCTGGAGTTCAAGCATGCCCTGGCCGGCAAAGACCAGGGCCATCAGATACAGCAGCACCGCAGTGCCGCCGAAAAAGAGCCCCAGCGGCAGCCGCACAGAGGCCAGCCGCACCACCAGATACACCCCTGTCAGCCCGACCAGGGCCAGGGCCATGCCCACGGCAATGGCGTCGAATTCGCCCGAGGTTCCGGCCATCAGCGCCTGATAAAAGAGAATCGTCTCCGCCCCCTCGCGGAACACCGCCAGAAAGGCGACAAACCCCAGAGCAAAGAGGTTGCCCCGGCTCAGGGCCCGGTCCATCTTTTCCTTGATAAAGGCCTGCCAGCGGTCGGCGTCCCGCTTGGCGGTCAACCAGTAACTGACGTAGATCAGCACTCCGGCGGCAATGAGCATGGTCACGCCTTCAATCGCCTCCTGCTGGGCTCCGCTGGTTCTGACCAGGGTGTTGAGCAGCCAGGCCGCGCCGACGCTCGCGCCCAAGGCATAGCCCACGCCCTGCCAGATCACCCCGACTTTGTCGCCGAAACCGGATCGGCGCAGGTAGGCCGCAAGGGCCGCCACCACCAGCATGGCCTCCACGCCCTCACGAAAGAGGATGATAAACGACTGCAGCGCCCGGCCCCAGAAGCTCTGTTCGCCGTCGGCGCGGGCGTAGTGAACCACGGCGTAGTCGAGATCGGTCTTCAGAGTGGACCAGACGGCCTCCAGTTCCGCCTTGGGTTCGCCGCGCATGGACTGGCTGATCAGCAGACTGAAGCTGGACTCGATTTTGAGCATGAAGGCGTTGTCCTTGAGCCCAAGGGTGAACTCCATGCCCGAGGTCTCGAAGATGTCAAAATAGATCCGCGAGAACTCGTTGCCGGTTGCCACGCCGTTGCCGGACCCGGCATAGGCGGCGATCGCCGCCTCGCCGCGCTCGACGATCCGCTCGACCACCGGGCCGTAATTCTCGGTGGCCTTGCCGGCGGCCAGAGCCGATCCGGCGGCCTGGAGAAGAAGCAGCGTCAGAAAAAGAAATCGTGTGTACATGGTCCTCACGTCATGGAGAGAAAGCGTTGAATCTGACGGCGGAACAGCCGGACCGCCTCGGGGTCCGGTCCGCCGCCGTAGCGGATGTCAATGTAGCGGCCAACAACGTCTTCGGCCGCCGAGGTCAGGTCGGGCCGCTCCCGGCAGATGCGGGCGAGGTAATCCCGGGGACATTCCTGGTCGCTCCGGGCGATTCCCTCCCTGGCCATGCGCCGGCAGAATTGCGCCCAGCTCCGGCCGACCCGGTCCACTGCCCTGCGGCCGCGCACCCACGCGACCAGTCCGTACACGGTCAGCAGTCCGGCCACGCCGGAGACGCCGCCGATCAGCAGATCAACCCAGTTGCTCTGCTGCAGCCCCACGCCCTTGAGCAGCTCCATCTGCCGGTCCGGGTTGTAGTTGATCACCCACTTCTGCATCCGGGTGAACACCAAGGCCCAGTCCGGCAGACTCCAGCCGGCATCCGGACGCGCCGCCGGCGTCTTGGCCTTGGCCGCGGGCTTGTCCTGCCTGGGCTGTTCCGTTGGTTGTTGCTCCGACTGTCCGGCTGGCTTCATCTCCACCACCGTGGCCGATTGCGGCGTCTCCTTGGGTTTGACGGCGGCGCTTTTTTCCTCCGGCGGCGGGGCAATGATGTCCAACGGCTCCACTCGGCCCCAGCCCTTGCCGTCCTGCCAGGCCTCGACCCAGGCATGGGTGTCGGTGCGCTTGACAATCACGAAATTGGTCAGGGCAATGATGGTGCCGCCCCGGTAGCCGTTGACCAGCCGCGAGGGCACGCCCGCCGCCCGCATCAGCATGGCCGCGGCGCCGGCCAGATACTCGACCCCGCCGCGTTTCTCATCGAAAAAAAACCGATCAAGCAGATCAGCGCCCGGCTCGATCACATGGGTCGGATCAAAGCGAAAGCCGCTGCTGGCCAGCCTGGTGTACACGGCGTGGATGATCTCCCCGGCGCTGTGATGTTCCGCGGCCAGTTGCCGCCCCAGGGCGCGCAATCGGGCATTGGAGCCTTCCGGCCAGGCCAGGGCGCGGCTGCGCTGTTCCGGCGTCAGCTCATTGCCGGCGCTGTAGTCGAGGTAGGCCAGCATCTGCAGCTTGGGTTCCTGATCGTCAATGCGGCGGATGCTCAGAAGTTGCAGATCCTCGGAGATGAACGATTCCGGAGCCGCCGCAGCCGGCGCGTCCAGTCCGTAGAGCCAGCGGCCGCCGTTGGGCATTACCCGCAGGGTGTAGCGCACCGGCGTCTCTTTGGTGTGGATCAGTCGATCCAACTGGGCCTTGGAACGGATGGCGGTTTTCATCAGCCGGTTGCGGTCGTCCCAGCCGTCCGGCAGACTCCAGTTCTCGCCGTCATAGTCCCAGAACACCGGGCCGCGCCAGTACATCCGGCTCTTAAACGGCACAGCGCCCTCGAACTCGGCCACCAGCACATTGTCGTTGTTCTGCTGCGCCCGCTGGATGCCGCCGGGTTCAAGCACGGTGGAATTGCCGTGGTCGCCCGCGCCCCGATCCATCAGCGCTTTGACCGGCAGACCAAAGGCCAGGCCAATGTCCCACAATGGGCCGGGAATACGGGGAAAGGTGAGGAATAAGAGCAACATCAGCGGCAGACCAAGCACCACCAGCAGGCCGGCGCGCCGCAATAGAAAAACCGGCCGCGCCCCTTCCATATGGATGGCGATCAGGCTCAGGGTGAGAGCGAAGATCACCACCAGCATGTGCGCCAGGTTAAGCAGGCTCTCGAAATAGAGCGCGCCCACCGCCGCCAGGATCACCGCCGCAAAGATCAGCAGCAGAAAGTCGCGCCGGGTTCTCGCTTCGCTCCATTTGAGAAAGACCACGGTGATAAAGAAACTGAGCACCGCCTCGCCGGAGAACCAGCTCTCGAAGCTGTACCAGACGCCACCGATGGCTCCTGCCAGCAGCATGAGGTTGAGGCCGCGACCGTACCAACCCCGGCGGTATTTCCCCGCATAGTGCCAGGCCCCGCCGACCACGGCGACGGCTGCCACCCACCAGGGCAGGCGAATGAAGCTGGGCAGGGCCGCAAGGATCAGGGTCAGCAGCACCCAGGATGATGATCGATTCATGCCGCCTGCTCCCCGGTTGTCTCTTCCAGGCCGTACAGGGCCAGGGCTTCAAGGCAGCGGCGCAGATGCGGCTCCTCGCCGGCCGGGGCAATCACCGTGCCCGGAAGCTCCAGGCCATATTCGCGGCCCAGCCGGTGGGCGTCGAGCACCCAGCGGCAGAGCTGGGAGAGCTTGTCTTCCACCGCAGATCCGCGCACGTCGCTCCAGCGCAGCCACAGGGCGGCCTGTCCCTGGGCGCCGTCAAATTCCTTGGTGTAGAGTTCGTCAAATCGGGCCAGGGCCTTCCAGGAAATGCGCGACAGCGGATCGCCCGGCGCATAGCGGCGCATATCGGTGTACGAGCCGGACTCCCTCCACTGGTGGGCGTTGCGGTTGGATTGCTGATCAGGCAGCGGCTGCGCCCCCAGGGGCGCCGGATAAACCAGACAAACCGGCAGTTCGCCGGCGCCAAGCCGGGCCTCGAACAACCCCAGGGGAAAGACGCTGTGCATGGCAACCGCCAGCCGCGGCAAACGGCCGCGTCTGGGCGCAGGACGCCGGAGCGCCATCTCTGCCCGCTCGCCAGGGGCCAGAGACACCTCTCCCCCGCCCTGGGCGCCGGAGGCATGCATCCGCAGGCCGTGGCGCGCCTGGGCGGCGCGGTTCTCCACCTGCAACCGGAACACCGCCTGCTGTCCGGCAAAGACCGGCTCAGCCCGCCAGTCGGCCGGGGCCAGCCCGCCGAGGTTGACGCGGGTGAAATACCAGCCCGCCAGGGCAATGGCGATGAGCAGAAAGGTCATGGCAAAGATCAGGTTGTTGCTGAAGTTGATCGACAGCAGAAAACCGCAGCCGATCAGCCCGAGAAACCCCCAACCAGCCGGGGCAAGCCGCATCCGCATTTTTTTGATTCGACCGCCAAACGGCCGTTTGAGCGGAATGGATAAGGAAAGTATCGAGGCCATCACACCACTCCGCGCTTATTCCACCGGCGCCTGCGCCAGGATCTCCTCGCCAATGCGCGCCGCGCTGACGCCGCCGGCCAAAGGAACCAGCCGATGGCCAACCAGGGCGGGCAACACCCGCTGGATGTCGCCGGGCAGCACCTTGTCCTCGCCGTGCAACAAGGCCCAGGCCTGGGCCGCGCGCAGCAGACCGAGTCCGGCGCGGGTGGAGAGCCCCGCCTGAAACAGGCCGGAATTGCGCGTAAAGTCAAGCAACCGGTGGAGGTATTCGAGCACCGCTTCCGAGGTCCGCACCTGCTCCACCCGGTGCTGCAGCTTCACCAGTTGCGCCGGGGTCGTCATTGGTTCCAGGGCTTCCAGCAGCCGCCGCCGGTCCTCGCCGCGCAGCAGTTCCAGTTCGGCGTCCCGATTGGGGTAGCCCATGGTGATGCGCAACAAAAAACGGTCAAGCTGCGACTCGGGCAGGGGAAAGACGCCCGCCTGTTCAGCCGGGTTCTGGGTGGCGATGACGAAAAACGGCGCCGGCAGGGCGCGCGGCTCGCCCTCGACGCTCACCTGTCGTTCTTCCATGGCCTCCAGCAGCGCGCTCTGGCACTTGGGCGTGGCCCGGTTGATCTCGTCGGCCAGCAGCAGTTGGGTGAACACCGGACCCTGGGTGAAATAAAACTCACCCTTGTTGCGGTCATAAACCGAGCAGCCGATGATGTCGCCGGGCAGCAGGTCGCTGGTGAACTGGACCCGCTGATAACTCAGCCCCAGCACCTTGCCCAGGGCGTGGGCGAGCACGGTCTTGCCCAGGCCGGGCACGTCCTCGATCAGCAGATGCCCCCGCGCCAGCAGGCAGGCCAGGGCCATCTCGACCTGCTCCTCCTTGCCGAGGATGATGCGGTTGAGCTGCGCCAGCACCGGGCCAAGCACGGCGTCGGTGGTTTCTTCCTCGATGTGTGTTGCCATGGTGTTCATGTTGATCCTTGTTGGTAAAAAAGGTCTGTATGCGGTACCAGGCGGCGTTCCGCAGGATTAGAGTTTGCTGAATTGTATGCTCGTTCCCACGCTGGGCATGGGGATCGATCTCAACCGCGCAGCCCGGATGAAGCCTGCGAAATCCGGGGCTGATTGAGTGTGTTCCCGGATTCCATTGCACTTCATCCAGGCTACAGGATGTGGAGCGCGGTGTTTGGCGCCTCGCTCCAGATCAGATTCGGATCAGAATTTGAAGCCCAGGCCGACCATAACCGCGTGGGACTCCCACTCGGCCTCGTTGAAGCGGGCATAGCCCACTGTATCGTCGGAGCGATAAACGGTGTACTCACCGGCATCGGCATCGAACTTGCTGTACTTGTAGCCAACCGTCCAAAACCACTTGGCATTTGGCGTGTAGCGATAGGTGATCGCGGCAACCACGCCATCGCCGTTGGAGTCGTGCTCAAAACTGATGGGATGGGCAAAATCGCTGCGCAGGTTCCAGTCGGCGTCGGCCTCGTAGTCGACCCAGTGGTATTCCAACGAAGCAAGCAGCGCATGACGCAGATTAAAGGCCAGTTCCATGTCCAGCCCAATCCAGGGGCCAGCCCAATGAGCGTCGTAGTTGCTGTCCAGTCCGTCAAAGGGACCAAGCGGCACATCAAAACCGTAGCCGGCAATAACCTGCACGCCGTCGGTCATCTCCAATTCCTGGGAATGGTAGGAGTAACCCACCAGCGGCATCAGGCGGATGTACCGATCACGGCCGGAGAACGGCAGGTCAAAGCGATAGCCCGCTCCAACATCGGCATCAACCAGCGAACCGCCATCGCCGTCGGCATAGGATCGTGAAAACTCCATGGTGCGATTGTTTCCCAGATAATCCGAATCCCGAACATCGCCGGTTATGGTGCGACCAATATTGACGCTGCCGCGCACATAGACGTTTGAGCTGTTGCTCCAACGCATGTCGGCCGAAAGGGTCATGCTCTCAAAATCGTCGTACTCCAGCTCAGAGAGGATGTTGGGCGTGCGGCTCAGGGTCGCGATGTTAAAAAAGACACTGTCCCACCGATACCCGGCTCCCAGTGAGAAAGAGTTCGCAAAGGCCAATGAACGTGGGCGCGATTTTCCCGAGACCAATTCCGCCCGCTCATCAGCGGATTCGGCGGTGGACTCAGGCGGCAGCACCGTCATCGGGGTGGGCGCGGTCTCCTTGGCGCCCGAGGTTGTCGGCGTTGCAGCCTGCTCAACCGCATCCGCCTTCTCCTCCCCGTCGGCGCTGAAAGTAATCACATCGCTGTTGCCCTTGCCCGGCGACAGGATCATTTTCAGTTCGGCGGGGGGGCGTTCCGTCGCCCAGACTGCGACCCCGCTCCCTAGGGCGATTGCCGTTCCGCCCAGCAGCAGGGCCAGGGTCAGCAGTTGTTTCTTTCCCGACGCTTGCCCGTTGCTTTTTCGTGCGCTGCGCATCATTTCCCCCACGAGCCCATGGTTTTTTCAAATGGTTGATCCGAAATCAGGTAGAGATAGGTAAAATCGCCTTCTTTTCCCGCCGGCGTCAGCACCTGCTGCTCCAGGGTGGCGGCCCGCCAGGATCCTTTCATCTGGGCCACGTCCAACGCCTGTTCTCTCTTGCCGGTGTTCACAACCTTGACTGCCGTGATGTAGTGGTAGCCGTTGGTCCAGGCCGCCACCGGCACGGCGCTCACGCCCTTGAAGGCAAAGAGCCGAATCTCGCCCAGGGCCGGAAGAACCGCCGACTTGACGCTGCCGTCGGGCCGCCGGGTCAGCAGCGGCATGCGGACCTGCTTGGCCGCCACCCTGGTCAATTCGATGAAGCTCTTTTCCAGGCCGCCGGCGTCCCGTTCTCCCGCAACCCTGGACGCCTGCTTGCCGGAGCCGTCGAGCTGATCAAGGTTTGCCCTGGCGGCGTCCTCGCGGGAGCGATCCATCTCGTCAAAATACACATCCACCTGGTTGGGATGGCTGGTCAGGGCGTTGAGGCGACGCCGGGACACGTCCTCGCCCTGGGACGGCGCGCTGAGCACATGAGGCGTGATCAGCAGCACCAGCTCGGTCTTCACCGTACTCTTCAAATCCTCGCGAAAAAAGAAGCCCAACAGGGGAATGTCGCCCAGCACCGGCACCTTGCTGGCGCTGTCGCTCTTGGAGGTGCGCATCATCCCGCCCACGGCCACGGTCATGCCGTCCTGGGCCAGCACCGTGCCTTCCAGGGTCGAGGAGTTGACGGTGTCGATGTTGACGTACTGCACCGAGCTGCCGATCAGCACCGGAATCTTGCCGCCGTCGGTCTCCACGGTGGAATTTTCATGGACAATACGCATCACCACCGACCGGTCGGCATTGATCGAAGGCAGGATGCTCAAGGTGTTGCCGATGCTGCGCTTCTCGGTCTCCGGCACCGGCACGGTGTTGACGGTGACGTCGTCGCTGCTCGACGAGGTGACCGAGACCGATTCGGCGGTGAATCCGGTGGTGAGGATCGTCTCCTCGCCGATGAACAGCTTGGCCGGATGGTTGTTGGCCGCCAGCAGCATGGGCGTGGCTATCGAGCTGATGTTGCCTTCTTCCTCGAGCAACTGCAGGCGCACCCGCAGATTGCCGCTCAGGGCCTGAAAAACCATGGTTGAATTTTCCATCACCCCGTAGTTACCCGATCCCACCAGGGCGCTGCCCACGCTCGTGGCGCTGGTGTTGAGCGGGTTGATCGCCTGGCCGTCGTCCGGGCCGGTCTTCTGATTGCCGCTGATGCTGCTGATGTCAAAGGCCGACTGATATTCGTCGGTGAGTTGCACCTCCAGCACCTTCATCTCCAACAGCACCTCCGGCACCTGGAGATCGGATTCGTGGATGATCCGGGCGATCTCCTCCATGGCCTTGTCGTCGGAGGTGCGAACAAAAAGCATGTTGTGCATCCGGTTGACGGTCACATAGATGGAGGCTTCGGTCTGCTGTTGCGAAACCTGGCCCATGGTCGCCTCGGAGATCATCTGGCTCTGCTTTTTCTGCAGTTCGTCGAGCAGGGCAAGTTTGGCTGCGGTCAGGTCTTCGCTGCCCTTTTTCTTGCTGTTTTTCTCCTTGTCCCTGTCCTTTTTGTTCTTGCTCGACGACGAGGAAGAGGAGGAATCGTCGTCGTCCTCATCCTCGTCGTCCATGGTTCCTTCGTCAAAATCATCCGCAAAGGCGCCCGAGGCTTCGCCGACCTTGTAATCATCGCCCAGGTGGCGGTTGGCCTTGCCCTCCAGTTGGACCCGCTCGCCGAACAGATCGGCGATGGTTCGGGCCGCAATGCCCACGTTGAGATATTTGAGCTTGAACGCCCGGATCGGTTCGTTGCGGAACACCACGATGTCGCGCTGGTATTCATCGGTGGTCATGATCAGAAAGGCGCCGGTTTTGCTGTTGTAGCGGTACCAGAGCCCGGCGATCCGGCACAGACTGTCGACGATGTCGGCTACCGAGAGATTGCGGATGAAAAAGGTGACCTGCTTTTCTCCGGCCTCGGTGGTGGAAACAATATTGACCCCGGTCAGCTCGGAGATGACGCGGACCGCATCCTGCACCTTGGTTTTTTTGAATTCCAGCTCCTTGATGAAACTCTCCTCGGCCTTGGCGCCGACCTTGTCCGAAGACCGTTCCCCCCGTTGGGCGGCAAGGGTCGTTCCCGGGCCGGTCAGGACCAGGCAGACCACAAGCGGAATCAACAGCAGCCGCCAGAGGCGAACCGACGGGCAACGGAACAGGGTTAGCTTGAACAACATGCACTCCTCACTGGCTGCATCGCGCGTCATCGCACGATAATTTTCTGATTCAACGAACCCGACTCCACCACCAGGTGCAGCCGGCTGATCTTCTGGACCCGGATCACCGAGTCGATGCCAAAGTCGTGCAGTCCCACGGTGTCGCCCTCGCGGACGATGTAGACATCGCCGCCGACCAGCTCCAGCAGGGCCAGCACCTCGCCGTCCCGGCCCTGGAGATGGCCGCGCAGCCGCATCTTCGGCATCTTTTCCGCCTGCTTCACCGGGGTAAACTCAGACTCGGCGACCAGGGAGGCCGCCGCAGCGGGCTGGTCCTTGAGGGTCAGCAGCCTGCCCGAGGGCGCAAAGGGGTTGCGCGGCCCCTTGGTTTCGGTCAGGCCGCTGATCACCTCCGCCGCCGCAGCCCGCGCCTCCCCCAAACCCAGGGCCAAAAGCGGCTGGGGCTGGACGACGTCGCCTTCCGGGGGCACGGCTCCGGCGGCCGGCCTGAGCCAGCATCCCGCCAGGGCCCATGCCGCCAGGACCAGCAGTTTCCCTCTCCACCCACGACTTTTCATTTCACATTCCACCTTTGGAAACCGACATAACCGCCTGAAAAAAGGCGTAATAAACAAATCCAACCATGCCGCCGACCATCACAATCAGCATCGGCTCAATCATCACCGCAATCACCTTGACCTTGGCGGCCAATTCCTTCTGATAGTATTCGCCCACCCCGTGCATGACCGCGTCCAACTGGCCGGAACTCTCACCCACCGCCGCCATGTTGCGCATCATCACGGTAATGTGCGGCTGTTCAAAGGATTTCGACAATGGTTTGCCTTCCAGCAGGCCCGCAGCAGCGCGTTTAAAGCAGTCGCTCACTGCCAGGTTGGTGATCACGCCGCCGGTGATGCGCAGCGATTCCAGGGCGGTGACCCCGCTCGAGAGCAGCATCGACAGACTCCAGCCGGCCTGGGCCATGGCCGAGGCCTGAATCGCCCCACCAAGAACCGGGATGGCCAGCACCGTCCGGTCGACGATCCGCTTGCCCTTGGGCGTGGTCAGGGCGGCGAGTAAACCGAAGATGGAGGAACCAGAGACAATCAAGATCATGCGACCGTTGTCCAGCATCCAGCCGGAGACGTCCATCAGCATCTGGGTCGAGGCCGGCAGTTCGGCGTTGCGGGCGGTGAGAAAGGTGGCAAAACGGGGAATGACCCCAACCACCAGAAAGATCACCACCCCCACGGCGGCCACGAGCACAAACGAAGGGTAGAGCATGGCCGCCACAAGTTGCTGCTTCAGTTCCCGGCCTTTTTCCATATTGTCGGCCAGTCGCTCCAAAATCGAATCCAGGTTGCCGCTCTGTTCGCCGCTGGCAATCAGGTTGGCGATCATCGGCGTGAAGATTTTCTTTTCCTTGGCCACCACCGCAGAAAAACTCGATCCCTTGCGAATCTCGTCGCTCATCCGCCGCAGCGCCCTTCGCAACTGCACTTTTTCCACCATCTCGCAGTTGGCGTCCAGGGCCGTGACCAGGGTGTAGCCGGCGCGCAGCATCAGCGCGGTCTGGCGGAACAGCAGCACCAGGTCGCCGGCGCCGACGCTCAGGTATTGGCGGGGATTGAGCATGGGCAGCAGGCTTTTGAGCCGTTTCGCCCACCCGTCGCCGGAACGCGACCAGGTCCCCTCGCGCAGTTCGAGCACGTACAGCGCCCGTTCCCGCAGAACCCGCCGCGCCTCTTTTCCGTCCTTGGCTTCCACCTGGCCCTGCTGGTTCTGGCCGCGTCCGTCGAGCGCGGTGTAGGAAAAAATCGGCACGGCTTATTCCTCGCCGCGGAGGTGAAGCACCTCCTGCAATGCGGCCTCGCCGCCCAGCACCTTGGCGCAGGCGTCCTGCCACAGGGTGCGCAGGCTGGTCGCCATCTCGCGGATGTTCCGTTCCCCCGCCCCTTCGGCAATGGCCATGCGCAGGTCGCGGTTGATCCACAGGGCCTCGAAGATGCCGATCCGGCCGCGATACCCCGTGCCCAGGCAGAACGAGCAGCCCTTGGGGTCGTAAATCCGGGTGCCGCTGTCCTCGGCCAGGCCCAGGAGTTTCAATTCCTCGGAGGTGGCCGGACGTTTCTGCCGACAGTGGCGACAGAGTTTGCGCACCAGCCGTTGGGCCAGAACCCCGATCAGGGTGGAGCCGATCAAAAACCGTTCAGCGCCGATGTCCGCCAGCCGGGTAACCGCGCCCACCGAGTCGTTGGTGTGCAGGGTGGAAAGCACCATGTGGCCGGTCATGGCCGCGCGCAGGCCGATCTCCACGGTTTCCTTGTCACGGATCTCGCCCACCAGAATGACGTCCGGATCGTGGCGCAAGAAGGAGCGCAGGGCCTGGGCAAAGTTGACCTTGCCGCTCACCTGCACCTGACTGACGCCTTCGATCGGCTGCTCGACCGGATCCTCGACGGTGAGCACGTTCATCTGGTCCACCTTGAGTTCGCGGATGGCGGCGTACAGCGTGGTCGACTTGCCGCTGCCGGTGGGTCCGGTGACCAGAATCATGCCGTAGGGCCGGGCAATGGCGCGGCGGAATTCAGCGAGCATCTCCGCAGGCATGCCCAGGGCCTCCAGGCTCAGGTCGCCGGTCTCCTGGCCGAGAATACGCATGGTGCCGCGTTCGCCCCAGCGGGTGGGAATGGTGGCGACGCGGATGTCGGTCTCGCCGATGTCCCAGTTGCTGATGGTGTATTTCAGGGCGCCGTCCTGGGCCATGCGCTGCTCGGCAATGTCCAGCCCGGCCAATACCTTGATCCGGTTCATCAGGGCCTCTTCCTCGGACAAACTGAGCAGCCGGCCATACTCCTGCATCCGGCCGTCCACCCGCAGGCGGATGCGCATCGCCCCTTCGATGGGCTCGAAATGCACGTCCGAAGCGCGCCGCAGATAGACTTCCTTCATCACCTGATCAAGCAGCTCGACCGGGTCGTTGTCCTCGCCGGCAATTGCGACCGGCCCCGGCCCTTCGTCGCCGCTGCGCAGCACCGCCGCGCGCAGGGCGCGGGGATCGGCCAGCGCCGGCAGCAGTGGCTGACCGATGGCGCGTTCCGCCCGTTCCAGGGTCATCCGGTCTTCGGGATCAGCCAGGGCCAGCAGCCGCTCGCCGTTGCGGCGCACCGGCAGCATCGGACGCTGCTGGCGCATGGTGCGCGGCAGCAGGGCCAGGGCCTCATGGTCGGCCTTGAGCTCGCCCGGCTGGAGATAGGGAATGTTGTGGACGTCGGCCAGGGCCTGGTACAGGGCCGCCTCAGGGAAACGGCCGGCCCGGGTAATCACTTCCAGAAGCGGCAGCCGCTCGCGCTTGGCCAGCAGCCGCAAGCCTTTGAGGGCCTCTGCGTCCACCAGCCCGACGCGGATGCCGGCCTCGATCAGGGTGGTCTCGGTCACAGCCATCAGCGCCGCTCGCCCCCGGCCACGGTAAGGTGTTTTTTAAAGCCGTCCTGGTCGTTGCACAGATCAAGGGCAACCTCTTTGGCGACCTTGCCGTTCTTCACCAGCCGCGCCAGTTCCTGGTCCAGGGTCCACATGCCGTCCCTGGCCCCGGACTCCATCATCGAATAGAGCTGGCGGGTTTTTGAGTTTTGAATCAGGTTGGCCGCCGCCGTGGTCACCATCAGCAGTTCCACCGCCGGGACCCGACCCTTGCCGTCCAGCGCGGGCACAAGCCGCTGGGCAATCACCGCCTTGAGCACCATGGATATGCGGTGCCGGGCCACGCCCTGCTCCTCGCCGGAAAAATAGCCGATGAACCGCTCGATGGCGCCGATGGCCTCGCCGGTGTGCAGGGTCGAGAACACCAGATGCCCGGTCTCGGCGGCGATGATCGAGGCCTGCATGGTTTCCTGGTCGCGCATCTCGCCGACCATGATCACGTCCGGGTCTTCGCGCATGGCGGCGCGCACCGCCTCGGCGTAGCTGGGCACGTCGCGGTGAACCTCGCGGTGGTGCACCAGGCTCTTGCGGCTCTGGTGAACAAACTCCACCGGGTCCTCAACGGTGAGAATGTGGCACTCGCGGTTGCGGTTGATCTCGTCGAGCAGCACCGCCAGGGTCGAGGATTTGCCGCTGCCGGTGGCGCCGGTGACCAGCACCAGCCCGGACTTGAGATAGGCCAGTTCGCGCAGCCGCAAAGGCAATCCCAGCTCTTCCAGACCAAGGATGTTCTGGTCAAGATGGCGCACCGCCATGGCGGGTTTGTTCATCTCGAAATAGCAGTTGATGCGATAGCGTTCGCCCTCGGAGGACGAGTGCCCCAGGTCGGCGGTTCGGTGGACGGCAAACTCGCGTCGCTGGGCCTCGCTCATCAGGCTTTCGGCCATGGCGGCCACCGCCTCGGCGGCGTAGACGGTCTCGCCAAAAACGCGCAGCTTGCCGTCCACCCGGTAGCTCACCGGTTTGTTGCTGGAGAGGTGCATGTCCGAGGCCCCGAGCTTGACGCAGCGGCGCAGGAGACGGTCAAGTTGCTCAATGCATCCTTCCGCCTTGCTCTGTTCCACCCGAGGGCGGTTGCCTTCGTTGATTCCAACCCGGTCCAGCACCGGTCCTGTACCCGCCATGACCGCGCTCACATCGACAATTCCAGGAAAATGTTGAGCGAGCCGTCGTCCTCGCCCATCGGAACCGACGCGCCAGAGCCGGCGCCTTTGCCGGTGTCCTTGAGATGGCGGGAATAAAGCCGCACCTGCATCGGCGAGACGTAGAACGACAGCTCCTTGAGTCCGCGCAAAAAAGCGATCAGCGGCTGATACTGGCCCACGGCGTTTACCAGCAGCAGCGGCCGGCCCAGTTCCGGGTCCATGGCCGCCGGCCCGGCATCGGTCTCTGCCGGTTGGTTGCGTCGGCCGCTGCCCAGCAGCTCCGAACCGGACTTGCCCTCCAACCCCTTGCGCGCCACGGAAACCAGTTCCACGCCGGTGCGTTGAGCCAAAGTCGAAATCTCCAGCAGTAGTTGCTGGCGCATGTCGCTGGAGTCCACCGCTGCAAATCCGGTGTCCAACTCGTTGAAATTCTCTTTGATTTCCTGGAGTTTCTTTTCAGTCTCCTCGAGCTGCCGTTTGAGGGCCTGGGGGTTGGCCGAAGTGGTCAGGGCCTCGGTCTCGGTGCGTGTCACGATACGATTCTGGCGGCGGTGGAGCATGCTCCCCGACTCCACGAACTGCTTGCGGGTGAAAGGGTAGAGGGTCAGGCCGTAGAGGCCGAGCACCAGGAAACCAACCACGATCTGCACCCGCAGCCGCTCGCCGGGAGACATTTTGCGCCATTTGTCAACCATGCGACTGTTCCCCCTTGGCGTTTGCTTTTTTGCCCGATTTAGCCGGTTTCGCAGGTTTGGCCGGCGGCGCGGCCGGCGCTTTCTCCGCCGGCGCAGGCGCGGCCTGAGCCTTGCGGTCAGCGGCGGAACCGGCCAGAGCCAGCCAGATGTTGAGCTGGTAGCCTTCAATGCCCAGCCGTCCCTTGTTCCGGGTCAGTTTCACGTCCTTGACCCGATACTTCCACGGCGTCAGCTGCTCGTTAAGGGTGTTGGCAAACTTCTGCCCCTCTGTGTCGGTCAGCGCCCAACCGGTCAGATAGATGCCGGCGCGGTCTGCGCTCTCCTCCAGCAGGTCGAGCATCACCAATTCGCCGGTGGACTCGCCCAGCACTTGAAGCAAACCGGGAACCAGATCCTGCCGCTTGCGGATGATGCCGTCGAGGATGCTCCGCTGCTTCTCCGCTTCCTTGAGTTCCTGCTGTTTGACGGTCAATTGTCCCTGGAAGGTCTTGGCCTCGGCGGCCAGGGCCTCGGCCTGCCGCTTGACCTGCATCTTGCGTTCGTACTCGATGTCGAGCCGGGTCAGCTCGGCCTTGTTTTTGGCGGTCTGCACCCGCATATAGGTGTCGTAGGAACCCAGCCCGACCAGGATCAGCGCAATGCCCACCCAGGGCCAAAGGTCCTTGCGTTTCCACAACGGCGGCGCTGGCGGCTGGGCAGTGATCGGCGCCAACGGCAGGCCTTTGGCGCTCAGGCCCAGGTTATGGCGGGCCGCGCCGGCAAGCGCCGCCAGCCGTTCGCCGTCCGGTGGCTGCTGGCTGTCGCCTTCAGGGCAAACAATGCGCAGGCCGCGCCGGCCATAGGCCTGTTCCAGGGCGGCGGCCAGTTCCGGCCACTGGTCTTCGGGGGCGCACAGATGCAGCCGGTTGCATTCCGGCCGCAGCAGGTCGCCCACGGTCTCGATCACCTCGGTGACCACGGCGCGCCCAAAGGCGCAGGGCTTATACAGGGCGGCGTCAACCCGTCGGCCCTGGCCCCGCAACACCCCCCACTGTTCCTGGCCCACATCCGCCAGCAGCCATTCGGCCGCCGGTTCAAGCAGAGGCAGGCAGGAGCCCAACCGGGGATAGATGCGGGCGAGAAAGACGCCGTGTTTTTTGCAGGCCTTGACCCAACCATCGCGCAGGCCGGAACCGACCCCGGACACCAGCCAGGAAAATCCTTCCTCTTCTTCGCCCGCAGCCTGGCCGAACCAGCCGGTGGCCAATTCCTCGTCGTCGCCGACAAGCTGCTCCTGGAGCAGCAAACATTCCTCCAAACAGGCGCCGTCTACCGCGCCCTGATACAGGGCTGCGCTGGAGCGCTGATTCGCGGCCTTGGCCCGGCCCTCCAGTTCGCGCCGCTGCTCGAAACCGAGGTCGCCCCGGCCCATGAGCAGGGCGGCAAGGGTCCAGAGTTCGTTCTGCTGAACCGACAATTCCTCCAACTCCCAACGGACCATCTCGGCCATTTGGGGGGTAGGACGCGGTTTTTTTGGGTCGACCGGCAGGGAAAGCAGCGCGCTGGCGGCGCTGGAAGAAAGGAGAATGGCGGTGGCGGGCAACCGCTTTTTGGACTGGCTTTTAAGCTGCGCCAACACCTCGCCGACGGCTGCGGTTCTGTCGGTAGCCGTCGACAGAACCACAGCGCCAAGAGAAAAAGCCGACGAGGTTGTGCACGACGCCACCGCGCCGTGAAGGCTGTAGCCGGTGCTTTCCAGCACCAGCACCCGGCCCGGTTTGCTCAGCTTGCCAATTTTGAATTTTTTGAAATTGGTCCCCAGTTTGGGGAGTTTCAGCTTAAACATGATATACCTGCACCGCCCACCGGTGTCGAAGTTCAATACGAATTGATTTTCCGTTCAAACGGTTGCAGCGTTGTTCCGGGAACATAGGTAAAGGGGGTCCAGAGAGTTGATCCCGAAGGAAAAGTATTTGTATTAGTCACCTCAGCAGCGGTTGACGGGCAGGTGCTTCCTTTGGTGATAGCATAGGCCGCCTGCCCGAGGCACAGAGAGTCATCCGTGCCAAAATCGAAGGGTACCGTAGTGCGAGCACCGTTCCATGAGATAGAAACAGGTCCGACGGTTTTTACTGCTATGGCACCTTTAGATATATAGGCAATACTCATACATACTTGTTCATCAGGTCTCCATTTCGAGGCCATTGATTTACAATCTGTAGATATTATGTCTGCATCTTCAATCCATGTTCCGCCATCTGCAAGACAGTTATGATTGGAATTGAACATGCAAACTTGACTCGAAAAATTTTCCCAGCCATTACCGTGAGATTCACATTCAATTTGTGTTATATACGTAGAATCAGAGCACGAATATGTTTCTATTGTTTTCCATGTGCCATGATGGGATTTACATTTTACCTCATCTTGATAAAAGCACTTTTTGATTACCTTACCCCAAGACCCATCATTAGATTCGCAATCACTTTCATTGGTGTATATGGGATTTGAACAAGTATAGTAACTAGTAATTACATCATCCCATGTTCCATCATTGGCCACACACGCTGATTGAGTAGTGTGTGGACTAACGCATTGAAAGCACTGTGGTGCATTACTAAAATCAAACACCACATTAATTGTTTGAATTTCCCGCTGATATTCATCCGCATCAATTAGCGGTGCCGCATCTGGAGCAGGGTAATCTGCATCATACAATTCCGGTTCAGCACCATCGGCTGCGCCGTCTCTGCCGAGGCTTTGCACGGTCAAATCGCCGGTATTGGGTGTATCAAAAGCAAGACTCCACCCGAAATTGCTTGACCCATCGTTATTGCCCCAGCCGTCCAGATAACTGCCGGTGGCACCGAAGCCGGGCGGCAGGTACGGTCCGTTCCAGCCGCGCCATAGTTTTGTAGCTTCATCCTTACCATAGTCCGGCTGGCTGCCCTGCGTGGTCAACTCCTGTAAATTTTCCGGCAACCGCCCCATATCAGCCACATACCCCCGCACCTCCGGTTGCCCGTTGATGGTGCGAGAGGTGTCGCCAATGATTGCCCGGCGGATGGCCTGTAGCCGGTTGCGGGTGCCCTCGAAGCGCACCTGGTCGGCGTTGTTGCCAACCACACCCAGGCTCATCCAGGCGACGGCGGAGAGCACGGTCACCACCAGCAGCAGTTCCAGCAGGGTGAATCCGCCCCGGCGGCTGAGCATCCGGCGGCTCAGCCCATGCGGCCGGTATAATTCAGGGAATTGCGGCAAAGTCCACCACCAGGATGGCCGGCCCCTTGGCGTAGCTGTAAACGTGGTAGCCCTGGAAACGGGCCATCGCCTCTTCCTTGAGGCCAGCGTTGACTTTTTTCACCGCATTCGCCTCGATATAAACCGGGATAATCCGCCCCTCGCTGGATTCGACGAACATCCGGTGACGCACCTCGGGAATGGGCTTGACTCCGGACATTTCCATGGCGGTGTACACGTATTCCATCGGTTTTTCTTCGGGCTGACGCTTCAGCTTGGCTTCGAAGCTCACCGGCGCCATCATCTTGATCATCTTCTTGCCGTCTTCGGCGGCCTTCTGTTCCCGCTCGATAAACTGGTCCAACTCGACGCTGGCAAAGGTTTCCGGCTTGGCCTGCTCCTGCGGAGCCTGGTTTTCAGCCGGAACAGCCGGCGCCGCCTGGGCTTGCAGTTCCGCCGCCGGTTGTTCCTCGGCCCCAACGCCCTGGGGCAGGGCCATACAGGCCCAGAGGACCAGCGCCAACAGCGCTTTTTGTTTCGTTTGCATTTCGACTCACTCGAACGTGTTGAAATTATTCTATTGGCAGCACGATGTTGTCGTTGTCGTCATCATCTTCGCTGTCGGGATCGGCTATGCCGTCGTCGTACTTGCCGTCCGGGCCCATGCTGACTAGGCTCCAGCGACCGCCAACCTGCATAAACAGATAGGGGCGGCCCCATTTCGGAACCGCAACCCAGTTTTCATCACTGCTGGTGCGACTCCATTCGTAATATGAACCGGCAGGGGAGTGACTAAAGGGGTCGGCAATACCCACCACATCGGTCACCACCATTCCTGAATCAATGTTTTCGCCTATATTCACAAAACCGTCGCGAAACCCGTTCAGGTATGGCCCGCGCCAGCCTCGGCCGGTTTCAGCATTCCATTTGGCCAAGAGGTGGTCATTATCATCGTCTGCATCGCCATCGGCGAGCGGACTGGTAGCAGTGAGGAGTTGGTAAAAGTTGGCCGGTGAATAAAACCAGCGCCGCAGGGCATCATCCCCGAGATCCATCGCCTGATCAGGCAATCCATCATCCCCTACGTTACCGTCATCAATGGCCAATTCGAACGGCCCCTCCTTAGGGAAATACCCAGTGTCCTGCCTGAACTGGCGCAGGGCCTTGGCTATCTCCTGCATCTCCGCCCGCACCAACCGCTCTTCAGCATGCTCACTCACCCCACGGAAAGTGCCGGAAGCGATAAAGGCGGTCCCCGCCAGGATGGCCACCACCACCAGCAGTTCCAGCAGGGTAAAGCCGCTTTGCCCCGCCTGGGGCTGATATGTACATCCGGTTTTGCGCACGCCGTCCTGTTGGTGAAATTTGCCTTATCAGCCTCCCACATCTGGTTTCCATGCGGCGCATGAGAACTGGAGAAGGAGCCTCTTCTTGGGTGCGCGGCGCCGCTCGTAGCCCGGGTGGAGTGCAACGCAATCCGGGATCACGCCAACTTGGCCCCGGATTCCGCAGGCTCCATCCAGGCTACGGAACTGCGGAACGCCATCCGCAGAACAGAATCGGACGCGGCGCCGCGGTTGGGGTCGCCTGGGTGGAGCGCCGCGCAATCCAGGCACACACCATCAAGGCCCCAGATTGCGCAGGCCCCATCCAGGCCACGTTCCTGCGTTGCTTATTTTTGAGCCGGACCTGCCGGACTGACCGGAGCCGCCGATTTTGCCGCGCCTGCCGGAGCCGCCGCCTTGACGCATTCGGCGCGGGCCTTTTCCAGCGGGTCTTTGAAATCCGCCGAATACTTGCGCCGGGTCTTGCTGACCGCCTCGGATTCTTTGATTCCGGCGTTCATCAGGTCGGCCAGGTAATTGTAGGGTTCGCCTTTGACCGTCTTGCTGGCCGCCTCGGCAAAACAGGCGGCCTGATCGGCGGGCAGGCCCGACTTGGCCAGCCCGGCCTTCATGGCGTCCACATTGGGCGACGGGCCGCAGCCAGCCAGCAACACGGTCAACAACACTACGCATTGGGTTCGTTTCATGGTGTGCATCCTTTCCTCCAAGGACCCTCTCCTTTGGGGTTGCTTCGTTTTCAGGTGAATTTCGGGGTGCTACAGGCCGCACCAGCGGCCCGCCAAAAAAAACAGCCCCGTGGGTGGTTGCGCCATCACGGGGCTGCGTGCATACTCCAATTTCCAACAACCGGGCCAATCCCCGCACGAGGCAGGGGGGATGCGACGGCGCAAAAAGGGGGGGAGCGCCGCCGCATCCGAGGAGCGGCCCGGACGGTGCCCCCGGCGGAACATACCGGGGGCCGCCTCAGGTTAAGCTATTAGATGGTGTTGCGGGTTCCGTCCCACTCGCCGAGTTCCTCTTCCTTGGTGTCGAGGGCGCCGTCAACGATGGCGACGAGTTCAGGCTGGGCGCCGGGGGTGATTCCACCAGTACCGTCGAAGTCGCCTACGTTCCAAACTGCGATGAAGCGGTTGTACTCGTCTGGTTTGACGTGGCGATAAACAGGCACGGTGGTCATACCGCCCAAGGTGTTGGCGTCGAACAAGGTTGAGGACGGCCCGACACCGGTGAGCAAATAAGCATGGCCAGTGGCGGTGGCCAAGTTGCTGCCGTCAAACTCAACGGCCTCGGTGCCGTCGGCCAATTTGTCAGTCTGACCTGTCAGCCGCTCGCCGCCACCGGCCCACCAGACACCGTTTCTGACATTTGAAGTACCGGTTTCACCATCCCACAACACAGCGCTGTACCCGCAACCGTTGGCCTCCGGGGACATGAAAACGTTACCCGCGACAACAGCATTGGTTCGGGAGTTGATTAATGCGCGGATATGATCGTTATCGCAATCCAGAGTGCCGGCAACGCCATCCTCCGGCAGAGCGGTCTCGTCAATATAGCGAAGCTCCTCGATGCCCGCAGCGAACATACTGACTTGGACGTCCTCCGGAATTGCCATCCAAACAGCATCGCCAGCAGTACCTACCGCTTCAACTTCGAAGCCCAAGGTTTCCAGCGGCCCTTCAGCACCGGCTGCTGTGGCAGCTGCGTCATCTACGCTGACCAGCAACGAGTCAAATCGGTTGGGCAGCTCGTTTCTCTTTAAAACGCGATAGGTAGAAATACCCTTGTTCAACTCGTCCATCATGGTCACATGAGCCGCAGCCGAGGCGCGAGCGTCGGTGTCTTTCAGGGCGATGGTGGCGGTGCCGGCGATGGCGGCGAGGATGGCCACGACAACCAGCAACTCGAGCAGGGTGAAACCGTCGTTGTTGCGTTTTTTGGTTGCGAGTTGTTGTTTTCTGGTCTCAAGCATGTCTTTAATTTTCTGTGCGAAAGCCTTCATTGGTACTGCCTCCTGTTTAGAGTGAATTGATGCGTACATCTGTTTCAGGCCTCGCTCCACCCTAAGGAGCCGGCAGCCAGAGCCTTGTTCAACAAACTTCGTGACTGTAAGGCGTCGGACGACCCACACGTTCGGACACCGCATTGTGTTCGGCATGGCCGCTTGCCATCGCCGCGTTAAAGATCCTACGCCGCCGAGGCGTCCCGGCCGACCTGGGGCCCATCGTGCCCCATTTGCCCTGGATTCCCCTGATCGGCCCGGTTGGCGTAATCCACCACGAACCGATACTGCTTGCCGCAATGGATGATCACCTCCTTTTGCCCCCGTCGCAGGATTCGCATCTCCAGCCGGATGTCTCCATAGCCGTCGTGCGAAAAAACCTCGTGGTACAACGCTTCAAACTGTTCCAGCACTTCTTGGTTGGTTGCTGTTTCCATGCCCTCTGCACCCTGGCCGCTGTCTTCCTGTTCTGACGCCACGCCGGAACCCCTTTCCGACACCGGATGCGGCAGCCAACCCGCCGCACCTTTGAGCAATCGCGATCTTGATTAGCAGCGTCAATTCTTTTTAGCGCTCGCTAACTATGGCTCCACTATAGCCGATCCTAAAAACTTTGCTGTGACCTACGTCACAGTTTGGCAAAAAAAAGCAAAAAAAATGAAAAAAATCAAAACCGGCCAGGGCAAGACCTTGACTTAAAAAATTTGCTGTTAAAACAAATGATTAAAAATTTGAAACCTGGCGGCTTGGCGCAGGCTTGCCAATGGGCAATTATCGTCAAACCCCCTCACCGCCACTGTTTGCGGCAAAAAATCTCGACGCCAAACGACAGGTGTTTCTAATCCTATTACCAGTTGACAACTTTTTAAGTGCAAACTAAATCTACAGCCGCCGAAGGGATCCGACGAACGGGTCCGGGACCAAACCGTTGTCACTCAAGGAATCTATGAAACCTCTTACCCTTGCCGCCGAGCCGCCAAGCCAATGCGAAACGTCGACGCCCCAGGACCGGGCCTGGCTGTTGCGCACCCCGCTGCTGCAAAATATGGCGCCGGAGATTCAACAGCAGCTCCAGTTGATGGGCAGCACCCGCACCCTGCGCAAGGGGGAGTATCTTTTTCTGGAGGGTGAGGCCATCTCCAGTTTCCATTACTTGCTCACCGGCCGGATCAAGGAATATTATTCCGCCGGCGACGGCGACCAGTGCCTGCGGCGGATCGCCCTGGCCGGGCACTACCTCAGCCTGCATCAACTGCTTTCCGGCCGGATCAACTACACCTACTCGGCCATGGCCATTGCCTCGGTGCGGAGCTGGTCCTGGCCGACCGACCTTTTTCTCGACCTGATGCACCGCGAACCGTCCCTGGCCCTGCAGGTGGCGCGGCTGCTTTCGGAAAACGTCGAACTTTCCTGCCGGCATGCCTGCTTGTGCCGCAAGACCAGGGCGCTGTCCAAAGTGGCGGGATACCTGCTAAGCAAGAACCGCCAGATGGTGCAGCAACGGCGGCTGATGGGCGGCCGCGGGCCCAAAATCCGCATTGATCTGCGACCAGTGGAACTGGCTGCCGCCGAAATTTGCCTGGCGCGCGAAACCTTTTCCCGGGCGCTTTCCTGCTTGGATGAACGGAATCTGATTCGGGTGGAGTACGGCGTGGTGGAACTGGTTGATGAAGAGGGGCTTAGACAGATTAGCGCCGTGCATTGACGGCGAAAGCATACAATTTGCGGACCCTGGCCTGGGCGGAGCCTCCCTCCCCCGAAGTTTTTCCTCCTTTCCGCTTCGGGTTGACGGGAAAACGTCCAGGCCAGGGCGAGCACCCCTTTGTTGAACGCTGGAGAGTCCTCATCCCTGCGCTCGTCGAATGACGGATGGGCGAGGGATGGCGCTCGCCATTACGGATAGTTTAGGTTCGGAGGATTGCTCCCACGCTCCGGCGTGGGAACACCGCCCGGACGCTCCAGCGTCCAAAGCAAATCGACCAGCAGCCCGCCCCGCCGACCAGGAAACGTATACCGGCAAAATCCTTGCCAGTTTTGAGGGCACGCAAACCTTCTGGAGCAGATGGAAAGCTGGGAAGATGGAACGCAGAGGCTTGCGCTGAAGAACCGGACGCTGGAGCGTCCAGGGCTGCATTCCCACGCTGGAGCGTGGGAATGATCCTACCAGGGCAACACTTCCCAGCCGGAAATCTCGACCGCCAAAAGGTCCTTGCCCACAACGAGATGCCTCCTCGCTACGCTTGTCGATGACGAAGGCGCGTGTGATAGCGCTCGGGGTTACGCCTTGCCTGATCTTGAAACGAAAAAAGGGCGCACGCCGTGCGCCCCTATTCAAACCCCTTCGCCGGCAACAAGGCCGCATCAGCCCTTCAGATCGCTTTAAGAAACTCCACCAACGCGGCCCGGTCCTGGGCGGGCATCTTGCGAAACATCTCGCGGGATTCGGCGCCCTCGCCGAAGTGCCAGAGAATGGCCTCTTCGAAATTGCGGGCGCGCAGGTCGTGGAACATGTCGGTGTGGTCAACCGCATTGTCCATCAGGCCACGGGCCCACAACGGCGGTGTGCGGAAGGTCTTGCTTACTCCGTGGTTGATCTCGCCCATGTCGTGCAGCAGCAGGTCGGTGTAGGGCCAGATCTTCTGCTTGGCAAAGGCGGGCAGCAGCGGATAGTCGCCGGTAACCCAGGAGGGTTTGTGGCAACTGGTGCAGCCGGCCACGAAAAACAGCTCTTTGCCGCGCTTGACCTCGGGTTTGTGCAGATCGCGGGCAGCCGGAACCGCCAGTCCCCGGTGCCAGACGAGAAAGCTGTCGAATTCTTCGGCGCTCATTTCCACCGGCTGGTGCGAGGCCAGGGGGGTGACGTCCAGGCCGAGTTCGCCCTGCTTGTCGATCCACTGCTGGCTGGCAAAGAGTTTGGGCCGGTCGGCGCGGTTGATGTTGGTGACGTTCCACACCCCGTTGCCGCCGGGACCGTTGTTAATGGTGGCCCGGGTGTTGTGCCAGGTGAAACGACCCAGCCGCTTGCCGCCGTCGGGCTCCTCCACCCACTTGCCGTGCATGCCCTTGACCGGTCCGGGCTGGGCCTGCTGACGGTTAAACTCGGCGATGATGTCCTCGTCCCGGATGGCGTCGATCAGCCCAGAGCCGAAGATGCCGATGGTGGCCTCCAGGCTGACCTTGTAGTTGTCCGGCAGCGGCAGGAGCGGTTCAACGATGTCGGCGGTTGGGTAGATGAGCGTGCCCTCAATGGCTTTGCCCAGGTTGTAGGGCGTGCCGTCGGCATACTTGTTGCCGTGCTCGTCGACAAAATTATTCCAGGTGATCTTCACGTTCTTGGCGGTGGGCACATAGGGCGGCACGGCCATGGTCTGGAGCATGAACACGTAGCCGTCGACCAGCTTGCCGTCCGGAGTGTGGACAAACACGGTGTAGCCGTTGCCGAACTGGGTGTTGAAATCCTCCACCCGCCGCGCCCGTCCGTAGTTGGGATGGCAGTTGCGGCAGGCATTGTTGAGGTAGACTGGTCCCAGACCGCCAAATTTGGATTTGGGATCGGTGACGTACATGGCCTCGAAGATAATTTCGCCGTCGTTGAACTTTTTCAGCAGCTCCGGGTTGGCGCTGACGGCCGGGGCCGGCAGTTCAAGACAGCGCGAGGTGGTGCTGAACACAGTGCCGGCGCGGCCGCCGGTGAAATACTCTTCGCTCAGGCCCGGCGGAATGCCGCCAAGGTCGCTGTGGGCGAACAGCCGGGAATGCAGGCCCCCGGTCGTCAGGTCGGTGGCGGCAAGAAGGGCCAAAGTCCCCAGGGTCAGAGCCCAGTGCTGTACAGGTCGTTTCAATGCAAGGTTGGTCATGCTTCCCTCTCATTCATAAAATCATGCGCAAGACGCGACCGCCGGCACAACCTGCCGACGCCGGACTCGCCTGGTTCCATTACAGGGCGGTTGATGGGACATAGGCCGCCCAGGGTTCGGTTGCCGGGTCCATGCAGACCGGGACAATGGCGGCGGCAAACTTGTTGGCCAACTTCCAGCAGGAAGCGGCTGCGATCCGCACCTTCAGTTCGTGATCGGCCGCCGGCTCTCCGTAGGGATCGCCGACTGCGTTGATTCGGTAACGGACGTCGGCCAGGGCGATGCGGATGCGGCGATCGATCACCTCATCCTTGGCCGCCACCAGTTCAGCCATCGCTCGGCCCCGGTTGCCTTCCACCCCGCCAAGATAGGCATTCTCCACGCCTTGCAGCAGGTTGACGAGGTCGGATGCGGCATTGCGGCTGTCCTGGGATTCGCTGTCTCGCGGGTCTGTGGAGCCAAGCCACTGTTCAATCAGCGGGCAGACATCCTCGACCACGGTGTGACTCTCCTGAAACATCTCCTGGAGAACCACGGAGCGTGAAAAATAGCGGCTGCCAGGAGCGCCGGGATGGGCGAATTCCGCTGCATAGGAGGGACGTTCGGGCAGTTGCGCCGCCTTGAGCCGGGCGGCTGCGGCCGGCGGCAGGTTGGCGCTGCCTGCCCAGGAGGCCTGGAAGTCGAGACTTTCCTCCACGATAGCCTGGGTGACGGCCTTGAGATAGAGCAGCTCGGCCGGACGGATTGCTGCAGCCTTGCGCGGCTTGCCGTCGCGGAACAACAGGTGTTCGGCGGTAAAGAAACCGCGCTGGGTGGAATTGATCTTGCGGCGCAGCAGCCCGGAATCAATGGCCAAGGTTCCGGCGGCAATCTGGGCGATGGAATGCTCGATCATGGGCCGGTCAATTGGCCAGGAGGCGACCTGCTTGTCAAAATCGTAAAAGGCTGCGGGCCCAAAGGCAAAGCTCTGGATGGGCTGCCACTGGGCGCGGGCCGCCCGCCAGGCCTTGGCGGCCTCTTCGACGCCGGCGTCGGTGGGATTGGCCTGGAGTTGCGCGACCGCGCCGTTCAAGGCTTCGTTTTTTGCCACCACCCGCTCCAGGGTGTGCAGCACCACCTTGTCGGCGTAATCGGCGATGACCGCATCGATTTTCCGCTGGGTCAGATACGCTTGCACAGCAGCGGATTTGGGCAGCAGCATCGCCCCGCAGACCACCCCGGCCAGCGCCACCAGCCCTGCGATCCGCACCATGGGGCGCTGCAGCAGTTTTTTTCCGTCTGTCTTGTTGTTTTTGCCGGATTTCATACACCATGCTCCAAGCGGTTGAATTACATCTGGGTTTCGCCCGGACCGCGCACATCGACTTCCAGGGAAAGGGAGGCCTCGACGATCTGTTTCTGCAGTTTCTCGATGCTTTTGTACAACGGCTGCAACACCTTGTCGTCCTGCTGCAGATCCTTGCGCAGGCCGTTGCCGTCCTTGAGGGCGGCGAGTTGGGCGTCAATGCGCTCCAGTTGCTTGCGGACATCTTCAGCCAGCTGCGGGTTCCTTTTCGAGACCAGACCGTCCTTGACCGCAACCAGATCGACGACAGCGCCTTCGCCATTGCCAAGCAACAGCCGACGAAGACCGTCAATGCTGGCCTGAAAGGATTGACGGCTGGCGTCGCTGCGCCAGGCTTCGAGCAATTCCGTCTTAGCCTTGCCTTCAAAAAAACCGCTGGGGGCACAGATTCGGTCGCGCAACAGCCGCTCGGCGACGTTGAGCATCCGGGCAAAGACCAGGCTCAAGGCGTCGCCGGGCAGCAGGTAGGGTGTGCCGTCGCCGGCGGCAACAAAGGCCGGCGCTTGCCGCCGCCACTGGAGCTGGTTGGTCGCCGCCTGATCGGCAATCTCGGCAACCACGCTTTGCAGATGGTCGCACCGGCCTGCGGTGGTGGCCTCATCCACGCCGGCAGGAGCGAACAACAGGTACTCGGCGCCGGCAAATCCGCGCACATCCGGATTGGCCAGCAGGTGAGTCAGTTCCTTGGAGGCGGTGGCCCCATTCATCACCGCCTCATTGGCAGGCCAGTGCTCCAGCAACTGCTCCGCCTTGTACTCCTTGCCCTGGAGCATCATCGGCTGCGCCGTCCGCCAGGCCAGATAGGCCTGCTTCCAGGCAAGCCGGGTTTGTTTCAATGCTTCATCGTTTTTTTGTTTACAGAGACTGCGGGCCGATTCGGCCAACTCTTGCGAGGCGGCGGCGGCCTTGGCAAGACCGGGCTCAATGGCCTTGCCGGCCAGCACAGCCAACAGCTCTGATTCGGTCTGCGGCCCTGCGGCGGCCGCCGGGGCCGATGCCATAAGCCCGATCAGCGCGGCAGCGAAAACCCGCGCCCAGACTGCACCCGCCATACTATTCCATTGATCATTCCACTGCATTGCGACCTCCTCGAACATCCATCACCGGTCATGGCGCCACAACAACAGCGCGCCAGGCCCCCGTTGTACCCGTCTTCACCACCCACGGGCTCCCCATGCATTCAAGCGTCCAAGATAATTTCGTCTCCGCTAAAACCAGACAACTATACCCGTTTGCGAAATCATTTCTGTGACCATGGTCACAGTTGCACTCTTTTTTTAAAAAAAATGACTGAGCCAGCCGATGCGCCAAAGTCCGAAACACCCTGTGCATGCGGCCCAATCCATGCGATTTGATCGCGCAATGTCGGCCATCGACCACTTGCAGACGCGCCAGTTCCACGCATTTCGACCCTGAAGCCGTTCATTTCCCTGCAACAGCCAACCGCCTCAACAATAAAGTTCTCCTTGCGATGTGTGCATTGACCGTTTAGAGTTAGAGGCGTCTATCTTTATCAGGATGCCTAAATAAAATACGCGTCTCTGAGTCTGTCTGTTTTCAAAATACGGCCCGCTCAGGGCAAGGAGCACATTATGGCCGACGTATGTTTGCGACACATTCCAAGCAACGCCTCCTGCACCATTCGCGAGGTGCGGGCAGAGGGCGAACTCGGACACCGCATCCGGGAACTTGGCCTGATTCCCGGGGCACGCCTGTCCATTGTCGGACGGGCGCCCTTGCGCGACCCGGTGGCGATCCGGGTGCGCGACTACACCCTGACCCTGCGCAACAGCGAGGCCGATTACATCTTTGTCGACCTTATCGACGACCACACCATTGAGGCTGATCGTGACTAATGTGCTGGTAGGTCTGGCCGGCAACCCAAACTCCGGCAAATCAACCCTGTTCAACGCGCTCACCGGAGCCCGACAGCGAGTCGGCAATTTCCCCGGCGTGACGGTGGCCCGACATGAGGGCGCCGTCTCCCGCCGGGACGAGATCATCAACCTGGTCGATCTTCCGGGCATTTATTCCCTGTCTGCCTTCTCAGAGGAGGAAGTGGTCGCCCGACGTTTCATCATGGATGAAAAACCGCATCTGCTGGTCGATATTGCCGACGCCACCGCGCTCGAACGGAGCTTGTATCTTTGGGTCCAATTGCGTGAGCTTGGCCTGCGCACGGTGCTGGTGGTGAATATGATGGACGAGTTGCATCGCGCCGGACGACTGCTTGACTGCGATCAACTGGCGAAACTGCTGGGAGTTCCAGTTGTGCCGACCGTGGCGCGCAAAGAAAAGGGGCTGACGCAGCTGCTGGACGCCGTTGTCCAGGCGGCCCAGGCCGCGCCGCCTCCACCGCTGGTCCTCTCCTACGGGCCGGAACTGGACCGGATGATCGAGGAACTTGCCCGCAAGATCGAACGCACCGATTTCCTGACCGCCTTCTATCCCGCCCGGCTGGCGGCCATCAAATATCTGGAAGAAGACGGACCGATCCTGGCGCAGGGGCGGCGGGAACATCCGCAACTGAGCGCGGAAATCGAGGAACAGGCCCGCCAGTATTCCCTCCGTTGCCGGAGCGCGTTCGGGGAATCCGCCGCCTCCCTGATCACCGATTACCGCTACGGATTCATCAGTTCGATCCTCGGACGAGGCGTGCTCTCCATGGATGCGCACATCCGCCGCCTCAACCTCACCGACGCCGTTGATTTGGCGCTGACCCACTGGCTGATCGGCCCGGTGGTGATGCTGATGGTGCTCTACGCGACGTTCTGGCTGACCATCTCGCTCGGCAACGCGCCGATGGGCTGGATCGAATCGCTGTTTGGCCTGCTGGGGGATCTGGGACGGGAATATGTGCCGGCGGGGCTGTTGCAGTCGCTGCTGGTCTCGGGCGTGATCGACGGGGTGGGCGCGGTGCTCGGGTTCGTGCCCTTGATCGCGCTGATGTTCCTGGCGGTTTCCTTCCTGGAAGATTCCGGCTACATGGCGCGGATGGCCTACATGCTGGACCGGCTGTTCCGGATGTTCGGCCTGCACGGGTATTCGATCATGCCCTTCATCGTTTCCGGCGGCATCGGCGGCGGCTGCGCGGTGCCGGGAGTGATGGCGGCGCGGAACCTGCGCAGTCCCCGTGAAAAAATCGCCACTGTGCTGACCGCCCCGTTCATGAGTTGCGGGGCCAAGATGCCGGTCTTCACCCTGCTGGCTGCGGCCTTCTTCCCCGGATACGTCACCGAGGCGCTGTTTTGGATCACCCTTGCCTCGTGGGGATTTGTGTTTATTGCCGCCAAACTGCTGCGCACAACGATCATTGCCGGGCCATCCACCCCGTTTCTCATGGAGCTGCCGCCCTATCGGCTCCCCACCTGCAAAGGCCTGCTGCTGCACGCCTGGGAACGGGTGTGGCAGTACGTGCGCAAGGCCGGCACCCTGATTCTGGCGGTGTCGATTCTGCTGTGGGCGGCCATGACCTATCCGGGCCTGCCGGAACAGCGGCGGCAGCACTACGATCATGCGAGCCAAACGGTGCGAGAGCGGCAGGATCTCAGCGCGGAAGACCAAACCGCAGAGCTGGCCGCCCTAGACGCAGGCCGGGCCGAGGAGGCCATCCGTTATTCACTCGCCGGCCGCATCGGACGGGCGCTTGAACCGATCAGCCTCCTGGCCGGATTCGACTGGCGGACCGATATCGCCCTGGTCGGCGGACTGGCGGCAAAGGAGGTAATCGTCTCCACCCTGGGCACGGCCTATTCCCTGGGCGACATCGATCTGGAAAATTCCGGAATGCTGGCGCAACGATTGGCCCAAAGCCCTGAATTCACCAAAATCACCGCTGTCTCGCTCATCCTTTTTTCAATGCTCTACGCCCCCTGCTTTGTCACCGTCATTGCCATTGGCCGCGAAATCGGCATCCGCTGGGCGCTGTTTTCCGTTGTGTTCAACACCAGCTTTGCCTACCTGGCGGCCGTATTGTTTTATCAGACCGCGACCGCGCTGATCAGCATGGCTTAGATCGGATTGACGGGATACGCACAATGTCGATGACCACACGGATGTCCCTGCTTCTGCTGCTGATCAACGGTCTGCCGGCCGCAACGGCGGTGCTGCTGCTGGAGTACAAACGATACGATGAAGCGCTGGCCCTGGCGGTCCTGTGGCTGGTGGCGTTGCTGGTGCTGCTGGCGCCCATTGCGCGGTGCATTACCTACCTGGTGGTCGGCCGCGACCTGCAGCGGATCAATCGCATGTGCTGCAACATGCGCGACGGCGAGGCTGCCGGGGCCTTTGTCCTGCCGCTGGAACGCGAGGACGAGCACGAATTGATCCGTCTGAAACGGCACATGAACTGGATGCTGCATGCGGTGGCGTCGCGGGAGCAGCGACTGCAGAGCCGCCTGCACACGGTGACGCGCAACAAGCAGGAGTACCAGCGTCGTTCCACGGTGGACGCCCTGACCGGGGTCTTCAATCGCGGCTATTTCGAGGAGATCTTTCCCCGCTTGCTCGACGACGCCCACAGGCTCAAAAATTCCATCGCCCTGATCATGATCGATTGCGACGGATTCAAGCAGGTCAACGACACCCACGGCCATCAGACGGGCGACGAGCTGCTGCAGTTGCTGGGCGCTGTCCTCAAGAACGCGGTCCGGGAAAGCGTGGACATCCCCTTCCGCTACGGCGGCGATGAATTCGGCGTTATTCTCAGCGGCATGGCCGAGCTGCGATTGCAGGCAATTGCCGAGAACGTCCGCAGCCGATTCGAGCAGGGCAACGCCTGCAACACTACCCTTTCCATCGGTATCGCATTCTGCGACGGCAGCTGCGACGGGCGCCTGGCAGAAAACGAGTTCAAACGTCTGGCCGACCAGGCGCTCTACGAATCAAAACATCAAGGAAAAAACCGGATCATACTGCGAACCTGCACAGGTGCGGCCGTGGGCAGTTTGCACGAAACTCAAGGCGAAATCGGGACGAAATGAATCCGGCCACACAATACCCGGAAATTCATGAAAAATAGTTCGATGGCCTGGACGCGGGAAGACGCCGATCACCTCCCCTGAGCAGCCGGCGTCGCCCTCTCCCTGATCCGCGCCCGATTCATTGCACGGGAACCCCATTCGGGTTCCCGTTTTTTTTGCCGACTCGACAGCCCGCTGCTGATCTGTGGCGGGCCGGAACAACCGCCGTTAAAACGCCAGCAGCCGACTCGCGGTTACCCTGGCGACAATGGCCGTGCGCGTCTGACTGGAAAGATCCAACGAGCCGGCCTCGCTGATGGGATTCCAGCTATAGGCCCGCTGCACCACCTGTTCGTGCGCCTCGCGCAGCGCGGCAAAGGAGCGCTCCACCTCCGGATAGGCGTTTGATTCCCGGAAGGGCAAGCGGATGAAGCCTGTACGGCGACCGTCACGGAAAAAGGGCGCGGTCAGCCAGTGATAGTCCTGGGGCCGCCAGTCCGGGGCGCGTTCGTAGCAGTCCGGCAGGCAATAGGGCTCGTTGGGCGCGTCGACCCGCGGAATCCGGCTGCGGACGTTGACCGCCTCAACCGCCAGTTGGCGTTCATACTCTTCCAGTTCCAGGGTGTAGGTCAGGGCGGGACGAAAATTGCCGCGTTTCTTTTCAATGTTCCATTGAATTCTCATACTGCTCTCCGTGGCGGTCTCAGGGGGCCGCATAGGCAGGGGTGGAAGGCTGGAGGCGGACAAGGTCGCCAAAGGGAGGCGCAACCGCGTCGGCCGGGCCGGTGTGCAGCCAGAGGACCGGATAGACCGGCGCGAACTCGGGAAAGAGATCGCAGTCCAGGTCGGTCAGGTAAATCAGACAGTCGGGGCTGAGGCCCGAACGGGCGACATGATCAAACACCGGGCGAAAATCAGTGCCGCCGCCGCCCACTGGTTTAAGGATGAGAGGCGGATCGTGGCGCTGAAAGACCGCGCTGCGGACGATCTCCATGTCGCAGTACAACAGATGCACGGTGGCCGGGCACTGTTCCAGGATGGCGCCGATTTCGGCGGCAAAGCGCTGCAGGTCCGCAGCTTCAATGCTGCCCGAGGTGTCGACGGCAATGACCACCTCGCCGAGTTCGTGGTTGTTGAGCGACGGCAGGTACAGATTCTGATGCAGATGGCGGCGGTTGGGCCGCAGCCAGGAGTAGTCGGACCGGGCCGAACTGCTGACAAAACGCTGCAGCAGTTCGCGCCAGGACAGCCGCGGCGCGATCATCTCCTCGACCAACCGTTCCAGTCCCAGCGGCAGCCGGCCGGCGTCGCGGGCGTTGAGCGCAGCCTGGATCATGGCCTGCTCCCAGTCGGTTTCAGCTCCGCCCGAATCGCCCAGCGATTGCTCGCCGGGGTCGTCGCGCACCTCGCCGGCGAGTCCCGGGTCTGAGGAGCTCTCCTCGTCTTCGTCGGTCTCGCCGTCGTTGTTGGCGCCCGCGCCGGAGTCGCTGTCCTGTTCCTCGTCGGACTCCTGGCCCTCCTCTTCGGACTGGGCCGAATCCTCGGCCGCCGCCTGGTTGTCTTCCTCGCCCTTTTCGTCGCAAAGAATCTCGTACACCGATTCGGCGTTGGCGCCCCGATGCCGTTCAAGAAAGAGATGGCCGTCGGGCAGAGTCAGGCCGGCGTCGAGCAGAATCCAGTTGATCACATAATCGCAGGCCCGATTCCAGGTGCGCGGATCGCGGCCCTGGCGACGCCGATGATGGCCGCAGGCCGGATGCATCACCAGATGGGCGGTCAGGCCTTCAAGCTTTTCCGGCGAGAGCACGGACACGTACATGGGGTTGTAGGCCAGCACCCGACCGTCGGTCCAGGCGGTCCGGCAGGTCGGGTCTTCGCGCATCCTCAGCCGCAGGGCCAGGGAGGCGAAAAACGGATGCCTGAGCACCAGGCCGGTGCGGGCGCGGAGCATCCGGGTGTAGGCGTCGCGGTCTTGGATGGTCGACATTTCATGCATGGGCAAGGGGGGGCAACTGATAAATAAACGCGGCGCCCGATCAGACCAGGACGTCGGCATGGCGGGCGGCCCATTGGGCGAAATCGTCGCTGTCGGCGATTTCGCGGCAATGGCGGACCGCCTCGCGCACCAGAAGAACGCTGAACTCGTCGGGCAGCCGGCTGGCGAAATCAAGCAGCGGCCCGGCGTGGCGGGGAGCGGCGGCCCGGCCGGCCATCTCGCAGATGGCAAACAGCACGGCCGGATCGGTGGGAATTTCCAGGGCTTCCGGCGCGGCCAGGATGTCGTCCACGGTAGGCAGTTGCCGCCAGATTTTGAGAAAACCGGTGAACTCGGCCGCAGCCCCCGGCCCGATCGTGCCGGCGAGCAGTTCGCCCTGCGATTCCGGGTCGGGACTGGCCGCAGTCAGGCGCGAGGCGAATTCCCAGGACCGGGGCGAAGGAAAGGCGTTGCCGCTCCGCTCCGGATCAAAATCGTGGAGCAGGGAGGGCCGGAAGCGGAGAAAGGCGACAATCTCCCGGCCGATGTGGTTGCGCTCGGCCCACTGCAGCCACTGGTCGAGATCGACAGTGAAGTCGATGTGAACAAAACGGTTGGCCAGGGCCGAGGGCATGCGGTGCGCCACGGCCCGGTCGGTTTCCCGGTTGCCGGCCGCGATCACGGTCCAGCCTTCGGGCAGGGTGTATTCGCCGAGTTTGCGGTCAAGCACCAACTGATAGCAGGAGGCCTGCACCAGGGGCGGGGCCGCGTTGAGTTCGTCGAGGAAGAGAATGCCGCGGCCTTCCTGGGGAAAAAACGCCGGCGTGCACCACTGGGCCGTGCCGTCCTCGGCGATCCGGGGCAGGCCGCGCAGGTCCACCGGGTCCAGGAGGACGGCGCGGATGTCGATCAATTGCAGACCGGCGCGGTCGGCGGTCTGGCGTACAATCTGGCTTTTGCCCACGCCGGGCGGCCCCCAGAGAAACACCGGCTGGCGGATGTCGACAAGGAGTTCCAGGGCCTGGGATATTGCTGCTGCTTTCATGGGTTGTCCGTGGTTGTGGCTTTCATTTCAGGTGAATTTGACGTTAAAAAAACGGAAATACGGGACATGCGCCTCAAAGGGCGCGGACGGCCGCAGCCCATTCCCGGTCGCCCAGACTCGCGACGATGTCGGTTGCCACGCCAATGTACGCTGCACTTGTCTGGCAATCCTCGACCTGTTCGCGCCGGCGCGCGACCAGCATCAGGCTGCTCGATCACGATTAGGAATCTCACATTTAATTAGCTTTGTCTAATTTAATTGTCAATCGAAAACTCTTTTCAACCATCTGTTGCTCACAAGGCCAGACAGGATGCTTCCTCCACCTTTTGCGGCAATGTCTGGATCGTTTTTTTGCCGTGTTTGCCCGGTAATCAGGCAGAGTCAGGCGGGATAACAATTTTTTATTAGCTGTGGCTAAAAAATATTGACCATTTCTAAAATCTGGGACATTATGCAGCGGCGTTAGATATGGCTAACATCGAAAGGGAGCTCGAAACAAAACGCCCGCATCGCTGGCTCCGTTAACAGCGACCGGCCATTGAGTTCGCAGCCTGAACACGCAAAGCCGAAGCACGGCGCTTCAGACGGCTGCTTTAACGCCTTGTTTTAGCATTTCATCATTCAATCAAAGGTGCTCATCATGGAAACGCTTGCCCTGCCTCCACAAACCACGCAGCGGAAAAAACTCTGGCACATCGACGGATGCTATAAATGCGCCCTGATCGGAACCTGTCTCAGTCGCGCCGAATTACGCAGGCTTGCTCGGGAGCGGCAGTTTGCAGCGGAAACAGGGCTGGACGACTATCAATTGCACGCCCATTTCATCAAGATTTCCGACCAGGACGACGACCAGGCCAAGGCGCTTGGCAAATACCTGGAAAAAAAATACCGCTCCGCCGCCAAAAAATATCTCAAGGCGGAAACAGACGGTGAAATCAAAGCCTTATGGGATGAAGATTTGGCCGAAGGGCGGGTCGACAGCGCCTGGTGGGGGATACTGACCCATCCGCAGGCCTCGCTGGAAATCGTGACCAAAGTGTATGGGGCACTGCACATGCTCGGCCACGACTACGCGGTCAACGCCCACAAGGATCGGTCGCTGATTGCCAGTCTCCGGGCCAAAACCGACATGCTTGAAGAGGTGGTGGGGTCGGAGCGGCAGTTCTTCCGCCAGGAAAAAAAGCAACTCCGCGAGGACATTTTTGAATTGCACCGGAAGTTGGCCCACGGGGCGAATTTGGCCAAGGAAAACGAGGGGCTGCGCGAGAAGATTGCCGCCCTTAACCAGCGCTTCCGCGACATGGAGGATCAACGTCGCGAGGAGAACGATCAGCAACTGATCGCCGAATTGCGTCAGAACAACAACGGCCTCTACGGCCGGATCGACGAATTGACCGAAGAGCTCGACCTGATCAAGAGGCAGTTCAGCCAGGCGGTCGAGCGCCTGCAGGAACTCGAGCAATTACGCGGCCGGCTTGAGCGACACGAGAGCGAACAGACCCGCGAAATCGCCTCATTGGAAGGCATGCTCTTTCAGCACATCGCAAAGGAGCAGGATCCCTGCCTGCAGTGCGCCGATCAGAACACCGCCAACTGCCCCGGTCCCAACCTCTGCGGCAGGACCGTGCTCTACGTCGGCGGTCTGCACAAAATGGTTCCCCATTACCGGCAACTGGTCGAGCAGTTCGGCGGCCGCTTTCTGCACCACGACGGCGGCAAGGAGGCCTCGCGCAATCTGCTGCCCAAACTGATGAGCACCGCTGACGCCGTGCTCTGCCCGATTGACTGCGTTAGTCACGACGCTTGCAACTGCGTCAAAAAGATGTGCAAACGCTATCAAAAACCCTTTGTCCTCATGCGCAGCTCCGGACTTTCGTCGCTGGCCAGAGGACTCAATCAAATCATTCAATAACCGATTCACGCAAAGCAACCACAAGCAAACATCCAAGAGGACCCCATGGAAACCAGCCAACCTATTCAGATCGATCAACGCAACGGCAACCTGCACGTCAACCTGCACGGTCAGTTCACCCCGGAACTCGCCATCGCGCTGACCAGCGCCATTGCCCGCGACTACCAGGGCAAGGGCAACATCTTCATCCACACCTCCCACATCACCGCCGTTGCCCCGGAATCGCGCGGCGCCTTTGCCAACAACGCCAGCATGCTGGGACTGCCCCAGGAAAAAATGTACCTCACCGGCATCAAGGGGCTCGACATCAGCCCGGACAAGGGACGGGTGATTGTCTACGAGAAAAAGAAAAAAGGCTGCTGCGGTCGCTGCAGCAACTGCAAATGTCACGACAAACACTGAAACAACGGTTGTTTCAGCGCAATAATTCCATTGAACACCAGAGGAGAACAGCATGGCTAAGGCATTCATCGTGTACGGCTCCACCACAGCCAACACCGAAAGTGTGGCCAAACAGATCGGCAAGGTTTTGACCCAGGAAGGAGTTGAGGTGTGCATCCAGGACGTCGCCAAAACCAAGGTCGAGGAATTGGGCAACGGCTACGACATCACCCTGCTGGGCGCCTCGACCTGGGGCGACTCCGAGGTGGAATTCCAGGAGGATTTTGCTTCTTTTTTTGAGGAGATGGACAAGGCCGACCTCAAGGACAAAAAGGTGGCGGTGTTTGGTTGCGGCGACTCCAGCTACACCCATTTCTGCGGCGCAGTGGACCAGTTGCAGGAAAAAGTTGAGGCCATGGGCGGCAAGGTGGTCAACGATCCGCTCAAAATCGACGGCGATCCCGGCGACGCGGCCAGCGATGTCGTCAGCTGGGCCCAGGAAGTGGCCGGCTGCATCTGAACGCCTCTCTGCAGCTGCGGTCCGTTACCCGTCTCGGGCCGCAGCTGCAAGGCCGCAGTCAGGGCCGCATTTTTCACGCCATCACATCAACCAAAGCACAGACCGCGCATGAAAAAGCAGGAGAAAGCAATGAACAAGGGCGAATTGATCGAGAAAGTGGCCAAGGAATGCGGCCTGAGCAAGCACGCCACCGGGCAGGTTGTGGAAAGCATCCTCAACACCATCTCCGAGGCCCTTGCCTCGGACGACAAGGTCAAACTGGTGGGATTCGGAACTTTTTCGGTGGCGCAGCGGGCCGCTCGCGACGCGCGCAGCCCGTTCTCAGGCACGGTGATTCATATTCCGGCCAGAAAGGCCATTCGCTTCAAGGCCGGAACCGCGTTTGTCGAAGCTGTGCGCTCCGGCTGTTGAATCGGTCCGCTGCTTGCGGAAGCCGCTCCGGAAAAAAGGCGCAGGGAGTAGCCACGCCAACGGCGACTACTCCACCAGCCAAAGAACGCGTCAGCGTCAAAGTGTGCTCGAGGCTCCTTGCAACCAGTGCATGTAGAGCTCCACGCCGGATTCGACAGTATGAAAATCACTCTCGTATCCGGCGGCACGTAACCTTGTGAGGTCGGCCTCGGTAAAACTCTGATACCGGCCTTTGAGATGCTCGGGAAAAGGGATGTATCGGAGTTCGCCACGGCCGTGCGCATGCAACACCGCTTGGGCGACGTCGTTAAAGCTCTGGCTGCGACCAGTCCCGACGTTGAAAATGCCAGATATCACGGGATGCTTCATCAACCATAGGACAACGTCCACCACATCAGCGACATACACAAAATCACGCCGCTGCTCACCATTGCCGTAACCGTCGCAACCTTCAAACAATTTGACGGTCCCCTCTGCGAGCAATTGGTTCCGCAAATGAAAGGCAACGCTTGCCATACTGCCCTTGTGCTGCTCCCGTGGACCATAGACATTGAAATAGCGCAGGCCAACAATCTGGGTTTGATGCGAGGGGAGAAAACGACGAACGTATTGATCAAACAATGTTTTTGAGTACCCATAGACATTCAGCGGAGCCTCGTTCCGCCGTTCCTCGACGAACGCGGAGCCGTTGCCGTAAACCGCCGCGCTGGACGCATAAAGAAAAGGAATTTTGCGCTGAAGGCAGCAATGCAGGATTTCCCGGGAATAACTGAAGTTGTTCTCCATCACCAGGCGTCCGTTCCATTCCGTGGTGGAGGAGCAAGCGCCCTGATGCAGCATTGCTTCCACTTTTCCGCCGAACGAGTCGCCTTGTTTCAATCGCTCCAGGAATTCATCCTTGTCGAGATAATCGGCAATGCTTGCATCCGCTATATTGATAAATTTTGTACCATCGGTGAAGTCGTCGACGACAACAATGTCGTCATATCCGTCTGCATTCAAGGCATGCACGATGTTGCTGCCGATAAACCCAAGTCCGCCAGTGACTATGATCAATTTTTCACTCCTTGTTGCTGTGCGTAGTCCAATGTTTCTGCCTGTTGTCGAATCTGCTGACACCTTTCCGAATCAGTGATTTTCTGATTTTCGAGCTGCTCGATGTCCTCCCTGCTCAGGTGTATGCGTCCGCAAACCGGGCAGGAGAGATTGCAACAGTTGTAAACTGTTCGGTCTAAGAGCTCATCCACTGTCATGTGGCCAAGACTGCCGCCGGCACGCTGTGGACACTCGCTCCTCACCTGTATTCTTGTGTTCCCGCAGGACGACTGGTTGACTTTTCTCTTTTAATATTTTGATTTTAAAGATAAAAATAAAAAATGCGGGCTCTTGCCAGAATGATGTTACAAAATTTTCAATCGTAATACTAAATTTTAAAAAGGGGAAGAGCTTGCCGCAACAAATTTCATTTTTGCCGAAGGGGATCGGTTGGAAAGGCTCCACTTGCCCCAGTGCCAGCTGATATTTTTCATGTTTTATTTTAAACTGTTACGCAACAAATAGACGATAAAACCCTGCTGGGCGCGTTGATGAAAAACAGAGCCATACAGGAGTAATCGGCGGGGAAGGCAAGGCAAGACCTGATACGGCAGTATTTGCTTGACATTTCTCACCCCATCGGGTCTATGTCGCACAGTTCAGGTGTTCGTAAGAACTTAAACGGGAACCTCGTGCAAATCGAGGACGGGCCCGCCGCTGTAACCGGGGACGAAAGCTGCATAAACGTCACTGACCTTTGGGTCGGGAAGACGCAGCCATTAGGATGAACCGGGAGTCAGAAGACCTGCCTGAATGTTTGGAGACGACTGCGAGGACGGCGGCGTAACCGGTTTTTACTATTTCTGCGGATAAATAGGGCTATCCCGGATCGATTCTATCGATCCGGGATTTTTTTTTGCCCATCCAGAAACCCGGCCCCCCTTTGCTTTCGACTCCGCCACTCTTTTGGCGCGAGGAGCCCCATGCGAAGGAATCTGGCCACATCACCCGTTATTGCGTTGCCCTGCCCATTGACGGCGGCGCATTTGCTCCCAGGAATCCGTAACCGGCAAACCCGCCGTTCTCCGGCCCAAACGCGCCCTCCCCTCCCCCTCTTCGCTCCCCGACAGCAGTCGTATGCCAGGCGGCACCGCGCAACTGCGCCTTGTTCCCTGCGCAACCCCGGATCTGCTCCGATGTTTTTTTCGTCGCACCGCCTGCCCGCCCCGTCGGTCGTCCGGATAGTTGCCCGCACTGCTGCCTGGCCCGGCGCCGGCTGTTCCCCTTTTGATCATCTCAACACCGTGAGGATTCCGCTATGGATTGGCTGCACACGATAATCGATTACGGCGTGCTTGGGCTGCTGCTCCTGCTCAGCGTCATTGCCCTGGCGCTTGCCATGGAGCGGTTCCTGGTCTACCGCGCCGTCCGGATCGAAACCTTTGCCGATCGCAAGGAATTGGAGCTGCATCTGACCCACAAGCTGCACCTGATCGCCACCATCGGCGCCAACGCCCCCTACATTGGCCTGCTCGGCACGGTGCTGGGGATCATGCTCACCTTCTACGACATCGGCACAGCCGGATTCGACACCACCAAAATCATGCAGGGATTGGCCCTGGCGCTCAAGGCCACCGCCCTCGGCCTGTTGGTGGCCATTCCGGCGGTCACCCTCTACAACCTGCTGCTGCGCCGCTGCAAGGTGCTGCTGATGCAATGGGAGATCAGGGATGGACGAAAAGGAATTTGACTATCTCAACATCATTCCGTTGGTGGACGTGATGCTGGTGCTGCTGACCATTGTCCTCACCACCTCCACCTTCATCGCCACCGGCGGCATCCAGCTGGAGTTGCCCAAGGCATCGGCAAGCAAGGAAAACCTGCCGCTGACGCCCCGCACCGTGGTGGTCAACCGGGAGGGCCGCCTGTGGGTGGAATCCACGGAGGTGACGCTCGACACCCTGGCTGCGGCCCTGGACCCGGTGGAACGGTCGACCCCGATGATCGTTCGCGCCGATAAAAACCTCTCCCTGCAGATATTCGTGGACGTCTACGAGGCGATCAAACGTCTCGGTTTTACAACCCTCAGCCTGCAAACCGAACAACAGCCATGAAAGCACAGACCAAAGCCGCCCATTGTTCCTTGGCGCTGCATGCCGTCCTGGTCCTCTGCGCCTTTGCTTTCAACCGATATGCGGCCCAGACCCAACCGCCCACGGTGATGGATATGTCGATCATCATGTCCGGGGCTCCGGCCGGAGAGAGCGAAGGCCCGGCGGCGCAAACCCCGCAAGCTCCGCCGACCCCGCCGGTCAAGGCGAAAACTATTGCGCCTGCCGCCAAAAAACAGGTCGTCAAAACCACGCCCACGCCCAAACCGCGACCCGTTGCGCCCAGGAAAATCGAGCCGGCGCCGGCTGTTGAACCCGCGCAGCCCACCTTCGCAGCCCCGGCGGAACAAGTGCCGAAGCCCGAGGATACCGTTGCGGATTCCGAGCAACCGACGCAAGCCAGCGAAGCTTCGGCGACCGCAACCGCTGCAACCACCGCAACCGCTGCAACCACCGCAACCGCTGCAACCAACGGCAAGCCAGGCGCGAGTCCTAACGCAAGCCCTAAAGGTCCTAAAGATCCTAAAGGCGCTGGGGGCGGCGGCCTGTTCACCGCCAGCCAGTTGGACGGCCCCCTGACCATGCTGGCCAAAACCCCGCCGGTCTACCCCCACTCCGCCAAACGGCGCAACATCGAAGGATGGATCAAGGTGAAGTTCGTGGTCGACGAACAGGGCCAGGTGGATCAGGTCACAGTGCTGGACGCCGATCCCGAGGGGGTGTTTGAGCAGAGCGTGCTGCGCTGCATTGCCAGTTGGCGCTTCAAACCAGGCACCATCGGCGGGATGGCGGTCAAGGCCCTGGTCGAGCAGACCATCACCTTTAAGCTGGAAGGATGAGGGCATGACCATGATCACCAGTCACACCGCCTTTCAGATCGCGGGAACCTTGTACACGCTCGCCCTGCTGGTCGCCCTGGCGCCGGGAAAACGGCCCCTGCCGATCAATCTTCCGCTGGCCGCGGCGGTTGCCTGCAACCTGCTGGCGGTGGGACTTCGCTGTCATCAGGCCTGGCCGATGCTGCCGATGCATCTGGGACCCGTGGCCCTGCCGATCTGCCTGGGGCTGCTCTATCCGTTTACCGCCGGAGATTGCGAGCCCGCCCTGCGGCGACCGGCACAGCGGATTTTGCTCGCTGTGATCGTCCTTTTGACGGCGCTGGCCCTCTGCTTTCCCAAGGATTTCTATCTGCCTTTCCTCAAATCCAAAACCTTGCTGGCCCACGGTTTTCTCTGGTTTGGCGTTGTCGGCAAGGCCTGTTTTGTTTTCTGCGCAGTCTGGGCGCTGACCGCCCTGCTCCCCTCTCGGCAGCCCCATGCGATTTTGGCCATGGGCCGCAGCCATCGCTGGGCGGCCCTGGGTTTTGCCCTGTGGACCGTGTCGATGTTCAGCGGCGAACTCTGGTCCTACCTGGGCTGGGGCACGCCGGTGGTCTGGGAGGACCCTGCCCTGACCCTGACCATGGCCGCCTGGTTTTTCTACGGCTGCCTGCTCCACCTCCACCTGACCAAATCCTGGAGCCAGACGCATCGGGCGCTCTACGCCTCCCTGGGCGGACTGGTCATGCTGGCCCTGACCTGCCTGCCCGATCTCGGCCCCTTCCGCTCCCCCTTTGGATTATGAAGCCTGTGTTTGCACGCCTTTGGAACCGCCTGAGCAGCATCAACCTCACTGTGGCGTTGTGTTTGCTGCTCACCATGGATCTGGTCTGGGGGTATTTCTGTCTCAACCGCCGCACCGCCCTGTTCACGCCCTTAAACGACATGGGGCTGATCCCCTGGGCGCAGACCTACGGCAGCCACAACCTGATGGCCACCGGCTGGTTTTTCCTGCTCCTGGCGCTGCTGGCCCTGCTGGCGGCCAATACCTTCGCCTGCACCACCAGCCGGGTCGCCCAACTGCTGCGCGCCAAGGGGCCGGGCAGCCGGCAACGGCTGGCGCTCAAACTCGCCCCCCACATCATGCACTACGGCCTGATCGTCATCCTGGCCGGTTATCTGTGCAGCTATCTGTTCACCCAAGTCCTGACCAGCAGCACCCTGGCGCCGGGTTCCCACCTCTCCTTACCCGGCGCCGGGGGTCAGGTTCAGTTGCTTGCCGTGGAACCCGAGTATTACCAGGGCGAGCGCCTGGCGTTCTGGAAAAACGAAGTGATCGCCCTCAAGGCCCGCCTGCTGCTCAGCGACGAAAGCGGCCAGCGCCAGGCGGTCCTGTCGTGCAACCGGCCGGTCCGGTTCCAGGGCTACAGCCTGCACCTGATCGATTTTGCGCCCAAGAGTCTGAACGGCATGAAAATGAAAACCAGGATTGATCTCCACGTCCGCAAAGATCCAGGGGTTGCGCTCTACCTGGCGGGCATGGCGCTCTTTTCCCTGGGCCTGGTTTTGTATCTTTACCAATGGATTGTGCACCGGGAGGCACACAAATAATGCGCATGTTCAACATCCTTCGCCCTGGCGACTGCACCCTTGCCCTGACGGCGCTGATCGTCCTGCTGACGGCGGCGGGCTGCAACAACGACCCGTCCACAACCTCGCCTGCGGCCGGCAAAGGCGCCGGCGAAGAACGCCCGGCCTTTCTCCAAATCGGTGAATTTGCGATCAACCGCATCTCGCCCGCCCGGACCGAGGTGCGGGACGGCGCCGGCCGCGCCCTGGTGCTCATTCCCCGCGAAGCGCCAATGCCCGCCGACTGCGCCCCGAACCAGGTGGTCCGCGTGCCGGTGCAGCGGGTGGTGGCTTACGGAGACTTCGACATCGCCACTCTCCGCGCCCTGGGGGTACAGGAAACCCTGGTGGGCGTTACCCGATCTCAGGAGCACTGGTATGTCCCGGAGATCAAGCGCGGCATGGAAGCCGGCCGGATCGCCTATCTGGGCGACGCCAGCAGCATCGACTTTGAGCGGCTCAAACAGCAGCAGCCGGAACTGGTGCTGACCTGGGACCCCTCGATCATCCCCCTGCTGGATGCATTGCATATCCCCGCCGTGGTCACCACTACGCCGCAGGCCATGTGCCTCACCGCCCGGATGCGCTTTGTCCAATTCCTTGCGCCTTTTTTCCATAAGGAGAAAGAGGCCGACGCCTTTTTTGCCCGGATCGACGCCTCCCTGCGCGATATCCGGGCCCGCACCGCCGGGGTGGCCCATCAGCCCAAGGTGATGTGGGGCGATGTGTACGAGAAACGGGTGATGGTCGAACCGGGCAATGCCTGGGTCGGCGAGCTGGTTGGCCTGGCACAGAGCGACTACCAGTTCGAGGACGTCTTCGGCACCTCCTGCATCGAAATCACGGTGGAACGTTTTCTCTACTCCGGTCAGGACGCGGATATTTTCTTCACCTACCGCACCGGATCCATGGGGGCTTCCTCCAAGGCGGCCTTGGCCAAGCTCAACCCGCTGATCAAGGACATCGGGCCGCTCCAGCGGGGTCGGGTCTATGCGCCCTTGCCCCACTACAGCCAATCAGGCGACAAACTCGACGAAATCCTTACCGAGATCAGCGCCATCCTCCATCCCGAGGTCTATCCCGGCTATCAGCTGCACTATTTCGCCGAACTGCCCGACTCCGATCCGATCGCCGCCAAGGAGGCGTCCCATGACCGTATCTGAACTTGCCCTTACCCCCGCCCCATCGATGACCTGGCGGCGACCGCAGGTGGTCTTTGGCCTGCTGACCGTGCTCACCCTCTTGATGATGGTGCTCAATGTCGGCATCGGCTCGATCCCTTTCTCGCCCCTGGAAATCTGGCAGGTCCTGACCGGGCCCGCAGAAAACACCACCATCAGCTCGATCATCTGGAATCTCCGCATCCCCCGGGCCATTGCCGCGGTCCTGGGCGGCGCGTATCTCGCCGCCTCGGGGTTGCTGCTCCAGATCTATTTCCGCAACCCCATCGTCGGCCCGTATATCCTCGGCATCTCCTCGGGCGCCACCCTGATGGTTTCTTTTGTGATGCTCACCAGCATTACCGTGGGCTGGACCCTGTTCACCCCCTTCATCTCCACCCTGGCCGCCTTTGCCGGGGCTTACGGGGTGATGCTGATTGTCCTGGCCATCGCCAGCCGGGTCAAGGGCGGCGTCACCCTGCTGATTGTCGGCCTGATGATGGGCTACCTCTGCGGCGGGGTCACTGCCATTCTCACGGCCCTGGCGGAAAAGGAGAAGATCAAGGGCTTTGTCCTCTGGCAATTGGGCAGCTTTTCCGGCTTCAAATGGGATGAGATTGGCATCCTCCTGGTGTTGGGCGGCGCGGTCCTCATTCTCCTTTTTGTGCAGAGCAAGCCGCTCAACGCCTTTCTCCTGGGTGAGGAATATGCCGCCTCCATGGGCGTCAACATCCGCCGCTTCCGCCTGCTGATCCTGCTCTGCGCCTGCGCCCTGGCCGGAATGATCACCTCCATGGCCGGGCCGGTAGCCTTCATCGGCATGGCCGTACCCCACATGGCCCGGCTCAGTTTCGGCACCTCAGACAACCGTATTCTTATTCCCGGCGCCTGCCTAATGGGCGGACTGGTGGCCAGCGTATGCGACCTGATCGCCCGCACCGCGCTCTCGCCGGTTGAGCTGCCGCTCTCGGCCATCACCGCCTTTTTCGGGGCCCCCATTGTCATCACGCTTCTTTTAAAACGAAGAGTCAAACTATGAGCACCTCAACGACACCTCCTGTGATCAGCGCCCGCGCCCTGAGCGTGGGCTACAAAAACAAACCGGTCCTCCGTGGGCTGGATTTTGATTTCGAAGCTGGCCACTTCATCAGCCTGCTCGGCCCCAACGGCGCCGGCAAAACCACCCTGCTCCGCACCCTGTCCCGCCACCTTTCCCCCTTGGCCGGCGAGATCAGGGTGCAGGGCCGGCCCCTGGCCTCCTTGCGGGCCATCGATCTGGCCCGGATCATGGCCGTGGTGCTCACCGACAAAATTGCGCCGCCGCTGTTCACGGTGTTTGAGTTTGTCGCCCTCGGCCGTTATCCCCACACCGATTATCTCGGCCGCATGGGGGAGATAGACCGAAGTTCGGTGGTTAAATCCCTGGCTGCAGTCCATGCCGCTGATCTGGCGCATCGGCCCTTTGCCGATCTCAGCGACGGCGAGCGGCAGAAGGTGCTGGTGGCCCGCGCTCTGGCGCAGGAGCCGCAGATCCTGCTGCTGGATGAGCCCACCATCCACCTGGATCTCAAACACCGGGTCGAGGTCATGGCCATTCTCCGCGATCTCTGCCGCAGCAAGGGCATCACGGTGGTGGCCTCGCTGCACGACGTTGATGTGGCCGCCAAGGTCAGCGACCGGGTGGCCCTGATCAAGGACGGCGGCCTGCTTGACTGGGGCCCGCCGGAAATGGTCCTCACTCCCGAGGCGGTGGCCGGACTCTACGATTTCGACAAGGCCGAGTTCAACCGCCACCTGGGCGGCATCGAACTTCGGGGCGACGGCGATCAGGGTCGAGCCTTCGTGGTTGCGGGCATGGGCAGCGGCACCCTGGTCTACCGGATGCTGGCCAAAAAAGGTTTTGCCATTGCCACCGGCGTGGTCCACACCAACGATCTCGATTGCTATGTGGCTCAATCGCTCGGCGCCGACTGCACCTCTGTCCCTCCCATGGAAAAGCTCAACGGCTCCGCCCTGGTCCGGGCGACCGACCGGATGACGGAGTGCGATTTTGTCATTGATTGCGGCTTTGCGGTCGGACCGATGAACCAGGCCAACATGGAACTGCTGCAGTCGGCCCTCACGCAGGGCAAGACCGTGTTCACCCTCCGCGAGGGCGGCCTTCAATCCCTTACGGAGTCAGACCACAACCGCTCCATCCGCTGTGATGATGCCATCGGGCTGCTTGACGCCCTGGATAGCTACTCTGCTCGCAACGCACTCCACCCCAAAGCCTTGGAGGCCTGATGCTGCCCTATTCCCTCTGCTACTATTCCGCCACGGCCACCGAAATTCCTTCGCTGAGCGAGGGCGTCCGTCTCTATCTGGCTGACGGCGGCCAACTCAAAGTCCATGCCCGCACTCAGGTCCAACTCTTTGACCGCTCTCGGCAGGAGGCTTTCATCCGCGAGGCCATGCAATCCGATGTCCTGATTATCTCGCTCCACGGCGGCAGGGTTTCTTTTCCGGCCTTTGACCTGCTTCAGACTGCCCTGGACCAATGCCCCGAGAATCAACGCCCCCTGATTCACATCCAACCCACCCGCGGCGACGAGGACACCATCGAGGCGGCCCGCGAATTCTCCCAGGATTTCGGCACGCCAGCCTGGGATGCGATAAACCGCTATCTCAATTTCGGCGGTTCTCCCAATTTCCACCAATTGCTGTGCTTTCTCCATAACCGGCTGCACAACGCAGATAGCGAATGTCGCCCCCCGATCCCCCTGCCCGACGACGGCGTCTATCATCCGGACTTCAGCGGCATTCCGGAGTTGGACGCGTATCTTGCCCAAAAAATAGATCCCGCCAAAATCACCGTGGGCCTCTGGTTCTACCAAAACTACTGGATCAACAACAACCTCGCCTTTGTCGACGCCATTATCCGCTCAATCGAGGCGGCCGGGGCCAACGTCATTCCGGTGTTTCATCTGCGCTACAAGGACGCGGCGCGCGGCAACCGGGCCGCCGACGGGGTGATCGAGCACTATTTCATGGAGGGAGACGCGCCGCGCATCCAGGTGCTGATCAACCCACTGATGTTCTCCCTCACCCTGGTTTCCCCCTCGTTCAAGGATCTGCTGGCCAATCTGGGCGTGCCCTTTATCCAGGCCATGACCTGTTCCGCCCCCTTTGCCCAGTGGTCGGAAAGCGTCCAGGGCTTGCCGACCATGGACGTCTCCTATTCGGCGGCCCAGCCCGAGTTCGACGGCGCCCTGATCACCGTGCCGGTGGCCACCCGCGAACAGGAGGCCATCGACCCGCTCACCGGCGCACTGCTCGCCAAGTACATGCCCATCCCGGAGCGGGTCGACAAGATGGTGCGGTTGGCCCTCAACTGGGGCCGACTGGGCCGCATCCCGTTGAAAGAGCGAAAGATTGCCGTCATCTTTCACCACTATCCGCCGCGCAACGACCGCATCGGCTGCGCCGCCGGACTCGACTCCTTTGCCAGCGTTTCCACCTTGCTCGCCCGGATGCGGGCCGCCGGCTACCGCATTGAACGCGAATTTGGCGAAAAGGACGAGTTGGCCCATGAACTGCTTGCCAAGATGACCTGCGACCAGCGCTGGCTGCCCATGGATCAGATGGCGGCGCGGGCCGAGGCAAGGGCCGAAGCCGAACAGTACCTTCCCTGGCACAACGAACTGCCCGAAGCCATCCGCGCCAAGATGACCGCCGACTGGGGCGAAATGCCGGGCGAGCTGTTTGTCCACGAAAAGAAGATGCACTTTGCCGGCCTGCTCAACGGCAACGTCTTTCTCACCATCCAGCCGCCGCGCGGCTATCTGGAGCAGATCGACAAGGTGCTGCACGACCTCCACCTGTCGCCGCCGCACCACTATCTGGCCCAGTACCGCTGGATCCGCGACGTGTTCAAGGCGGACGCAGTGATGCACGTGGGCAAGCACGGTTCGCTGGAATGGCTGCCGGGCAAGGCACTGGGGTTGTCCGGCTCCTGCTATCCGGATCTGGCGATCATGGAACTGCCCAACATCTACCCCTACATCATCAACGATCCCGGTGAAGGGACCCAGGCCAAGCGGCGCTCCTACTGCTGCATCATCGATCATCTCACCCCGGCCTTCACCAACGCCGACCTCTACGACGATCTCGCCAAGGTGCAGACCCTGGTGGCCGATTACGCGGCCGCCCAGGCCGAGGACCCGGCCAAGGTGGAGATTCTCAGGCCCATGATCTGGGAGGCGGTGGCCGCCGCCAGCCTGGACAAGGATCTGGAGATTGACGAACAGACGGCCCTGGCCGACTTTGACGGCTTCCTTGAACGGCTCCACGCCTATGTCGAGGAACTGGGCGACACCATGATCAACGACGGCCTTCATACCCTGGGCACGCCGCCGGAGGGCAAGCGCTTGACTGAGTTCGTCACCCAGCTGACCCGCCTGCCCAACGGCTCGGTTCCTTCGCTGCGCGAATCCCTGGTTGCGGCCATGGGCTGCGATTATGACGACGTCATTGACAACCGGGGCCGCCGCGAAGCCCGTTTCGGCAACCGCACCGGCGGCGAGGTGCTGCGCGCCGCCCACGAGCAGGCCTTGGCGCTCACCGCCAGCTTGGCCGCGTTCGAGTATCAAGCCGCGGTTATTCCGGGGCTGGTGGCCGGATTGCCGGTCGCGGCCAGGGCCGAGGTGGAAACCAGCCTCACCTACATCGCCCAGTCCCTGGTTCCCAATATCCGCCTCTGCACCGAAGAGATTGATGCCTCGCTCACCGCCTTCAACGGCGGCTTCGTCCGCCCCGGCCCCTCGGGGGCACCGAGCCGCGGCCAGGCCGACATCCTGCCCACGGGCCGCAACTTCTACTCGGTGGACCCCAACAAGATTCCCAGCCCAGCGGCCTGGGAGGTTGGGGTCCGTCTCGGCGACGCCCTGATCGAGCGTTATCTCAAGGAAACCGGCAAGTATCCGGACTCCATCGGCATCCTGGTCTACGGCACGGTCACCATGCGCACCCGGGGCGACGACATCGCCGAGATCTATTACCTGATGGGCCTCAAGCCTGTCTGGCAGCAGGGCAGCGGCAACGTCAGCGGCCTGGAGGTAATTCCTCTCAGTGAACTCGGCCGGCCCCGGCTGGATGTTGTCCCCCGGATCTCCGGCTTCTTCCGCGACTCCTTCCCCAATCTGGTCGAACGGATCGACGAGGCGGTGCGTCTTGTCGCCGCCCTCAAGGAGCCGCCGGAATCCAACTTCCTCCGCCGCAACGTCTACCGGGACGTCGAAGAATACCGCAAGGAGGGTTTGAGCGAGGAAGAGGCCTTGCGCGAAGCCACCTTCCGGGTCTTCGGCTGCCCGCCCGGCACCTACGGGGCCGGGGTGTCCGAGTTGATTGAATCCAAGAACTGGCAGACCCAGGAAGACCTGGGCAACAACTATATCCGCTATTCCTCCCACGCCTATGGCCAGGGCAGCTACGGCAAGCAGAAGCCCATGGCCTACCGCCGCCAGCTGGCGCGCATGGACGTCACGGTCAAAAACGAGGATACCCGAGAATACGACATGATGAGCTGCACCGACTACTACAACTACTACGGCGGCATGATCGTGGCGGTGAAGACGGTGCGCGGCCACCTGCCTTTCGCGGTGATGGGCGACAGCTCGGACCCCAAGCGGGTCAAGATGCGCACCACCCAGGAGGAGGCCAAGCATGTGCTCCGCTCCCGCCTGGTCAATCCCAAGTGGATCGCGGGCATGCAGCGCCACGGCTACAAGGGCGCGGGCGACATCTCCCATGTGATGGACATTGTGCTCGGCTGGGACGCCACCGCCGAGGTGATCGACGACTGGATGTACGAAAAAATCGCCCGCGCCTACGCGCTCGATCCTCAGATGCAGGAGTGGATGAAGGAAGTCAACCCCTATGCCCTGCAAAACATCCTCGACAAATTGCTGGAGGCGATCAGTCGCGGTATGTGGCAGGCGGACGCGGCCATCGAAGAGCAACTGAAGAACGCCTACCTGGAGATGGAAGGGGAAATCGAGGAATGGAGCGAATAGGCCGGGCGGCGCGGGCTGCCTGTTCAGCTGTCGTCTGCGGCGGCCTGTTGCTGGCGGCCGGCGTTGCGCCTGCCCAGGAGGAGAGCGGGGCCATCGTCATTACCGGCGAAGAGATCCGGCAGATGAAGGTCAATAAGATGGCCGACATCCTCAACCATGTGCCCGGCGTCACCGCCGGCGACTCGTCGGTTGGCATCCACGGCTCGTACAAGGTCAAGGTGCTGGTGGACGGTCGGCCGATCAACGACCCGACCTCCAGTGCCGGCGGCGTCAACTGGAGCCTGGTCAGCCCGGAACAGATCGAACGGATCGAGATCCTGCGCGGCAAGGGCGGGGTGCGCTACGGTCAGGACGCCAGCGGAGGCGTCATTCTCATCACCACCCGCACAATCAGTGCGGTGAGCGGCAGGGTCAAGGGCTACGGCGGCAACCAGGACACCGGATTCGCCAGCGCGAACATCCAGGCCCGAGCCGGCCTCTGGGGTGCGGAGGCCAGCGGCGAGACGGAAACCACCCAGGGCTACTCCGTCAACAACGACAGCCTGCGCCACAAGGGCGGCCTCAAGGCGGCCTACGCCCCGGACGCGGATCGGACCTTAAGTTTCGGAGCCGATTACGTCGAGGACGAACGCGGCCTCACCGGCCTCCCGGATTACCCGACCCCTTTTTCCCGCAAGGAGAGCGAAACCACGGCGCTCTCGGCACAGGGCAAATATTTCCGCACCGCCAGTTCCGCCTTCTTCAACGCCGGCGATCAGCACAACACCGACGTCAGCAAGGGACTGGATCAGCGGCTGCGGGTCAATGAACTGGGCGAGGATCTGAGTTCCTCGATCGACACCGGCAACTTCGGCGGCAACTTCGGCGAACTCGCCTACGGCGCGGGCTATCGGCTGGCTCAAGCCAGCGGCTCCACCTTTGCCGACCAGAGCGAGGAGGTGTTTTCCCTCTTTGCCAGCCAGTCGCTGCAACGCCAGGGCAGTCCCTGGAGCCTGACCGCCGGCCTGCGCGCCAACGCCAACACCGCTTTTGAGGATGTGCTCAATCCGGAACTGAAACTGGTGTATCAGCAGGCGGGATGGAACCTGACCGGGGCCTACAGCGGCAGCAACAACGTCCCGTCGTTTTACCAGCGCTACAACCACTCCAGCTCGACCCTGCCCAATCCCGACCTGGGCATGGAGACCGCCGACAACTACAGCCTAGCCCTGTTCGTTCAGCCGCGCCCTGCCCTGTCCGGCCGGGTTTCGGTGTTTTACAACCTGCTCAGCGACCGGATCACCTATGTCGTCTTGGACGACGGCATCGGCCAGTACCAGAATTTTGGCGAGGTCAGCTACAAGGGCGGCGATCTCTCCCTGACCTGGAAGGCGCGAAGCGATCTCAGCTTCAAGGCCAGCTACACCTACCTCAGGGCGACCGACGAGCAAACCGGCCTGATCGTCCCGGCCAAGGCCGAACATCAGGCCAGCCTGGACGGCTACTGGCAGGTCACGGAGCAGCTGATGGCCGTGCTTTCGGGAAAATACGTCTCCGAGGTGTATCGCAACAAAGCCAACACCCAAACCGTGCCCGACTACATCCTGGCCAATCTCAGGGCCGAGTACAGCCTGGGCCGTTATGCCCTGTTCACGGAGATCAAAAACCTTGCCGACACCACCTATTACTACGCCGACGGTCTGTTGGCCCCACCCCTGACCTGGATGGCGGGTCTGAGCTGGAAATTTTAAAGGAGGGCCATGGAACGCACAGTCTATCCCCTGGCGGCGATGGTCGGCCAGGAAACATTCAAGCAAGGTTTGCTGCTGGCGGCGGTCAACCCGGCCATCGGCGGCATTCTTATTCGCGGCGAAAAAGGCACGGCCAAATCGACCATGGTCCGGGCCTTGGCCGCCCTGCTGCCGGAGATTCCGGTGGTGCGGGGCTGCGCCTTCTCCTGTTCGCCGGAGCCGGGCGAGGACCGCTGCCCCGACTGCCAACGCCGGTTTCCCCAGCTCGAGACGACCACCCGGCGGGCGCGGCTGATCAACCTGCCGCTGAACGCCACCGAGGACCGGGTGGCCGGCGGCATCGATTTTCCCCGCTCCCTGCAGCGGGGCAAGGTGGTGTTCTCGCCGGGGTTGTTGGCCGGCGCGCATCGGGGGTTGCTCTATGTCGACGAGGTCAATCTCTTGGACGACCATATCGTTGATCTGATCCTTGACGCCGCAGCCAGCGGTGAAAACCGGATTGAACGCGAGGGGATTTCCTTTCGCCATCCGGCCCGGTTCATCCTGGTGGGCACCATGAATCCCGAGGAGGGGGAACTGCGGCCGCAGCTGCTCGACCGGTTCGGTCTCTGCCTGGAGGTGGCCGGGGCCAAGGAACCAGAAGAACGGGTGGAGCTGATGGAGCGCCGGGACGCCTACGACCTCAATCAGGACGGATTTTGCGCAGTATACCAAGCGGCATCGGACCAATTAGCCCACCGGATCGCCCAGGCCCGCGCCCGGCTGTCCAGGGTGCGGATTGGCGCCAATCTGCGCGGCTTCATCGGCGAACTCTGCCGGGAAAACAATGTTGCAGGTCACCGCGCCGACCTGGTGATGGAGCAGGCGGCCCGTGCCCTGGCCGCCCTGGAAGGCCGCGCCGAGGTGAGCGTTGACCATATCCGGGTGGTGGCCCCCCTGGTGCTGACGCATCGCCGCCGCGACGCCCAGCCGCCGCAACCGCCGCCGCCACAACCTCCGCCGCCCGAGCCGCCGGAAGACCGGCAGGATGAACAAGACGAGCAGGAAGAGCAACAGCCGGAACAGAATCAGGAGGAAAACCAGCAGTCGCAGGAGCAGCAGGAGCAGCAGCAGAAGCAGCAAGCGCCGGAACAGCAGTCCCAGGCGGAAAACCAGGAACAGCCCGCCGAACAGGAGACCCAGGAAGAACAATCGGAGGGTCAGGAGCAGCAGGCCGCGAACAACCGGGACGAACAATTGTTTGAGATCGGCCCGGCCTTCAAGGTCAAGCCGTTGACTGCGGTCAAGGATCGCATTGTCCGCCGGGGTTCGGGCCGCCGCTCGCGCAGCCGCATCTCCCAGAAAAAAGGCCGCTACGTCAAAAGCTCCCTGCAGACCAACAACGACATTGCCCTCGACGCCACCCTGCGGGCCGCGGCGCCGCACCAAAGGCAGCGGGCCTGCGACGACGGCCTGGCAGTCCACCTCACCCGTCAGGATCTGCGCGGCAAGATCCGGGAAAAGCGGATCGGCAATTTCCTACTCTTCGTGGTCGACGCCAGCGGCTCCATGGGTGCGCGCGGCCGGATGGCCGCCTCCAAGGGCGCGGTGATGTCGCTGCTGCTCGACGCCTATCAGAAGCGCGACCGGGTGGGGATGATCACCTTTCGCCGCAACGAGGCCTTTGTCAATCTGCCGCCCACCACCTCGGTGGACATGGCCGGCCGACTGCTGGCCGAGATGCCGGTGGGCGGGCGCACGCCGCTGTCGGCGGGACTGGCCAAAAGTCACGAACAGGTGCGCAATTACCTGATCAGAAATCCCACCGCCCAACCCATCGTCATCCTGATTACCGACGGCAAATGCAATGTGGCCCTGGGCGAGCGGAAACCCGTGGAAGAATCCCTGCATCTGGCAAGCGCCCTGTCGCGGGACGGGCGCATTCGCACCATTGTGGTCGACACCGAGGAGGCCGGACTGGTCACCTTTGGTCTGGCCCAACGGCTGGCCGGGGCCCTGGAGGCCCAATACTTTAAAATCGACGACCTCAAGGCGGAAGCCCTGGTCAACATCGTTCGAGGACAACAGCAATGAACATTCGCCCGATCTATCCTTTCACCGCCATTGTCGGCCAGGACAAAATGAAGCTGGCCCTGATGCTCAACGTAATCAACCCCGGCCTGTCCGGGGTGCTGATCCGGGGAGAGAAAGGCACCGCCAAATCAACGGCGGTGCGCGCCCTGGCCGACATCCTGCCCGAGATCCCGGTGTTTGCCGACGATCCCTATCAGCTGGATCCCAACGAGGAATACGAATCCTATCTCGACATCCGCAAGGCCCTGCAGCTGCCGCCGCCCGAGCCCGGCGAGCAGCCGCAGGTCGGCATGCGCAAGGTCCGGGTGGTGGAGCTGCCGGTGGGCGCCACCGAGGACCGGGTGGTGGGCACGCTTGACCTGGAGCACGCCCTGAAAAAAGGCGAGAAACGGGTGGAGCCGGGCATCCTGGCCCAGGCGCACCGCAACATCCTCTATGTCGACGAGGTCAATCTGCTCGACGACCATGTAGTCGACGTGCTGCTCGATTCCGCCGCCATGGGCGTCAACACCATTGAGCGCGAAGGCATCTCCTTCACCCACCCGGCCCGCTTCACCCTGGTGGGCACCATGAATCCGGAGGAAGGCGAACTGCGGCCGCAACTGCTTGATCGTTTTGGTCTCTGCGTCAACATCGAGGGCATCCAGGCGGCCAAGGACCGGGTGGCGATCATGGAGCGCCGAGCCGCCTTTGACCTGGACCCGGAAGGGTTTGCCGCCCAGTGGACTGCGGAGTCCACGGCCTTGGCCGACCGCTTGCTGATCGCCCGGGCCCTGTACCCCCAAGTGCAGGTCGAGCGGCCGCTGCTGTTCGAGATTGCCCAGTACTGCCTGGACGTGGGGGTGGACGGCCATCGCGGCGACATCATCATGCTCAAAACCGCCAAGACCCTGGCCGCCTTTGACGGCCGCACCGAGACCGAATCCGCCGACGTTCAGACCGCCGCTGAACTGGTTCTGCCGCATCGGGTGCGGCGGCAGCCGCTGATGGAAATCGCCGACAACATCCAGGGTTTGCGCAAACGGGCGCTGGCGGCCCACTGAGCCGGGCTGTTCCTCCTTGTCGTCTGGAAATCGTCAGGAAATCGTCTGGAAAAAAGGCGAGAAAACAACCTGGCGTTGGGGCGACAAAAATAACCGCAGAACGCCAAGCACCACAGGGAACCTTATGATCCGCATTGAAAATTTACAAAAATCCTACGGCAAAACCAGGGCGCTCGACGGCATCGATCTTTTGGTGGCCGCCGGCGAGCTGTTTGCCTTTCTCGGCCCCAACGGCGCCGGCAAGACCACCACCATCCGCATCCTCACCGGCCTGACCCGGCTGGGTTCGGGTCGGGCGCTGTTGAACGGCCACGACATCGAAAGCGACGGCATTGCCGCCAAGCGCCAGTGCGGCCTGGTGCCCCAGCACATCAACCTCGACAGCGAGCTGACCGTGCTGGAAAACCTCGACATCCACGGCCGCCTGTTCGGCATGGAGCCCTCCCGGCGGCGGGCTAAAATCGAGGAGCTGCTGGCTTATGTTGAACTGGCCGACCGCACCCACAGCCTGGTGAAACAGTTGTCCGGCGGTCTGAAACGGCGCCTGATGATTGCCCGCGCCCTGATGCACGAGCCCCGGATTCTTTTTCTCGACGAGCCCACCGTGGGGCTGGACGCCGCCATCCGCCGCCGCATTTGGGCGCTGGTCAAGCGGGTGCAGCAGGACGGAACCACCATCTTCCTCACCACCCACTACATCGAGGAGGCCGAGTTCCTTGCCGGCCGGGTCGCCTTCATCGATCAGGGGCGGATTGTGGCCATTGATCAGCCGCACAACCTGATGGCGCGGCTTGGCCACTGGGCCATTGATCAGGTCAACGGCGAAGGCATGCAAACGCGCTACTTCCCCACCAGGGAGGAGGCGACGCAGTTTTCGGCCGGTCAGGACTGCGGTTTCACCCTTCGGCGGGTCAATCTTGAGGACGCCTTTCTCGCCCTCACAGGAAAAAAGGTGCTGTGATGCAAGGATTCATCGCCGTTTATCTTCGCGAGCTGCTGATTCTCAAATACCGCTTCAAGCGGCAGTTGGCCGGCATGGCCATCTCGCCGCTGCTGTACCTGATCACCTTTGGCTACGCCATGGGCGACGTCATCCGTTTCGGCGGCCATTCCTACCTGGAATTTCTCATTCCCGGCCTGGTGGCCATGGGCAGCATGACCCAGGCCTTT
>Ga0074197_1000342_pt1 | contig 62536 bp, 53 predicted proteins | sample EPASupsiteSAE305_FD_64526 | JGI IMG/M metagenome (GOLD analysis project Ga0074197, IMG submission 64526) | Bioremediated contaminated groundwater microbial communities from EPA Superfund site, New Mexico - SAE3-05 reassembly with SPADES | ecosystem: Environmental > Aquatic > Deep subsurface >... | reverse complement strand
CTCTTCGCCTGAAGGCGCGCGGGATTTTTTAATTCCGTCGCGGCTTTATCCGGGGAAGTTTTACGCCCTGCCGCAGGCGCCCCAGCAGTTTAAACAGCTCCTCATGGTTTCCGGGTTTGACCGTTATTTCCAGATCGCCCCCTGCTTCCGCGACGAAGATCCGCGCATGGATCGCCATTACGGAGAGTTCTACCAGCTGGACATGGAAATGAGTTTTGTTGAGCAGGAAGATATTTTTAAAATCATGGAGCCCTGGGCTCTGGAAATTACAAAAAAATTCAGCCGGAAAAAAGTTGTCGGCCTTGAAGCGGATGGTCGGCTGAAAAAAATTCCCTGGCGCGAAGCCCTGACAAAATACGGGATTGATAAACCGGATTTGCGCTATGATTTAGAAATTAAGCCAGTTACTGAGCTGGTAAAAGGTTGCGGTTTTACCGTGTTCGCCGGCGCGGTTGAATCGGGCGGCGTGGTTCACGCCCTGAAAGTTGACGGCGGAGCCAAATTCACCCGTTCGCAGATTGATGAGCTGACTGAAATTGCTAAAGCGAAAGGCGCGAAAGGTCTGGCGTATATTGTGTATAGAAAGAAACCAGTCCTGCCTGGAGTGAGACAAGTGGTTCAGTCCGATTTGGACACTAATCAGGGCATTGTTGATGATGTTGATACTGATTTGCAGTCGCCAATTGTGAAATTCCTTACATATGAGCTGTCAAAAAAAATCATGGATCAGGTGGGAGCAAAACCGGGAGACATTGTTTTTTTCGGCGCTGATAAGTGGCGGACAGTCTGCGACGCTTTGGGCGCGGTTCGGATCGCCTGCGCGGAAAAATTGAAATTAAAAGATAAGAAAAAAGCCGCCTGGTGCTGGATTGTTGATTTTCCTATGTATGACTATTCGGAAATTGAAGCCGGGAAAATTGATTTCGGCCATAACCCGTTTTCCATGCCCCAGGGCGGAATGGAAGCGCTCAATTCAAAACAGCCGCTGGAAATTTTAGCCTATCAATACGATCTCATATTAAACGGTTTTGAAGTCTCGTCCGGAGCGATTAGGAATCATGAGCCGGAAATCATGTATAAGGCTTTTGAAATTGCCGGCTATACAAAGGAGCAAGTTGACGCGAAATTCGGCGCCATGCTCCGGGCTTTTTCCTACGGCGCGCCTCCGCACGGCGGCAACGCTCCGGGCGTTGACCGGATATTCATGGCTTTAAACGATCTTGATTCCATCCGCGATATCTACGCTTTCCCAAAGGACGGTAAAGGCAAGGATTTGCTCATGGATTCTCCGAGCGAGGTGGATGAAAAGCAGTTAAGGGAATTGCATGTGAGGCTGGCCGGGGATATAGTTTAAGAAGGGAATTTATGTCTTTTCAGATTGATAACAGGCTTGTAAAAAAAATTGAAAGAGAAGAAGGTTTCAAAAATCCGGAAGATACACATGAATTATTTAATGTTGATGCCGGAGATCGGCTGGCCGAACGCTTAAGGGAAATTAGGTTAAATGTAGCTGATTTTCCTGATGAAGGTAAGTTAAGTTTTGAAATGCTCCGTCTGCTGAAAAAAGTAGAAGAATTCATTAGAGAAATCACATACGAAGTTTCGGAAAAATTCATTGAATCTTTAAAAGATTATAATAATTCAAAAGGAAAGATTCCGGAATCGGTGGCTCAGTATATTTTAAGCAAAGACCTGATTTCCCCGGTATTTCGGGTCGCTGATAAAGAATCAGGCGAAGAACAGTTAAAAAAGTATGGATTCTTAAAAGAAAAGATAGAAAGTGGAAACTTCTTGTTAAACTTGCAACTTCCTAAACCGATAGCTCAGTTTTGGTTTAAGCAGGAATCAAATTATAGAAAAAGCGGCATATTGTCTGAAAAAAAGAAATACATTCCTCCAGGCGTTGAATGGGGATATTTCTACGCTAAGATTATGCCGGTTATATGGAAGGTAAGGGATAGATGGGGCGAAGAGGAAAATATTTTTTTCAACAGAATTAACGCCGGAGGCAATCACAGTAGGAATCATTATTATTATTTATGGGAGATAAGTGATCACCCTTTTCCCGAATTAGAGGAGGAAGAAGAGGATACGACTGATGATATTTATAACGAGTAATCCGGAAAAACTCGTTCATGAATGGATAACCGCCGAGGCCGGGAAGGCGAATATTGAGAGTGCATTACCTTAAGGGAATATTTGGAATTAAAGATTTAAAGCGCATGCAAAAATTCATTGAAAAAATAACGCGGGAAGCCGGGGAGATAGTTTTAAGCTATTTTAGGAAAAATATCCGGTCAAGCTATAAGGAGGGAACCAGCCTGGATATTGTTACTGAAGCGGATTTTAAGGCCAATGAATTTTTGGTGAAAAAAATTAAAGAAAAATTTCCGGAGCATGGAATTATTTCCGAAGAGATGGACGATGATAATGAAAGCGCGGAATATGTCTGGATTATAGACCCCTTGGATGGCACTCATAATTTTTTCGGCGGACTGACTATCTTTAATGTAGTGGTAACGCTTACGCGGAAGATGAACCCGGAAATTACCGCCATTTACGATCCAATAAGCCGGGAAATGCTCCTTGCCAGAAGAGGAAAGGGTGTTCGCCTGGACGGCGCAAAATTAAAATGTTCAGCTTTAAAAAAACTGGAAAGCTCGGTAGGCACCATGTCGCCAGTTATCTATCCCGAAGATTATTTTTACTGGGATCGGATCATCGGACTCGGAAAGAAAAGAAAGTTTATCTTTAATATTCTCGGCAGTTGTTCTAAGAGCGCTTACGCGGTCGCCCGAGGTTCAAAGGATTGGCATGTTTCTTTTGACCGCCACGTTTGGGATATTATTCCGGCGATCCATGTCATGAGCGAAGCCGGATGCAAAGCGACAAACCTGAAAGGCAAGAAGTGGAAGCCCGGGGATATAGGCTTTGTCGCCGCCAATAAGTATTTGCACGGACAGTTGATTAAAGTTTTAAATAAAAAATAAATTTTAAACCATATGACCCTAAAGGGAAAACTTAAAGCCGATCTTGTGGCGGCTATGCGGGCCAAAGAGGCGGAAAAATTGTCGGTGCTTAGGATGCTCGCGACCGCTATCCAGACAAAAGAAATCGCCCTTCGCAAGGGCGAAGATGTCGTTTTAAGCGATGAACAGGTTTTAGAAGTAATCGCGGCTGAGGTTAAAAAGCGGAAAGATTCGGTTGCCGCGTATGAGGCTGGCGGGCGGCCGGAATTGGCAGAAAAGGAAAAAGAAGAAATTAAAATCCTGGAAATTTATCTGCCCGCGCAGATGTCCGACGAAGAACTGGAGCAAATCGTAAAAGCCGCGGCCGCCGAAGCCGGAGCGGGCGCTAATTTCGGCGCGGTCATGGGAAAGGTGATGGGAAAAGTTAAAGGCCGGGCCGACGGTAACCGGGTAAGCGCCGCGGTGAAGAAGTTGATGGAAAATAAATAGTCCCGGGAGCCGGAAAAAATCCGCGGTTCGCGAAGACTGACAACGTGGCGCGATAAAAATCAAAACCACCCCGATTTAAACGGGGCGGTTTTTATTTGAAACGGTTGTTTCCTGATTTTCGTCATTTCATCATCTGATCCATCATCATGCTTATCATGTTTTTCCTCGCGTCCAAAGCTTTTTCCATCATATCTTTTGTCATAATTCCAGGTAGGCCGTTTTTGTTGCCCATCATCTCCATCATCTTTTTCATCATTTCCATGTGTTTTGCCATGTCTTTGACTTTAAGCTGGCCGCGGATTTCGCCGTTCGGGTATTCATCGGTATGGATATTAACGTATGCCAAGCCGGACATCAAAGCCGTTTCTTGGGCATCAGTTACGTAGGCTGAGCCGGTAATCGGTTTTCCGGCCGGCAGGCTAATCATTACCGGCGCGTTTTGTCCCGCCATGGCCGGTCCGTGAATATGGGCACCGGTTCTCGTCCCTTCCAATCCATTATAATTAATCCAGAAAAGAAGGGTGTTATTAACCCGGTCAAGCGCGAAAAGTCCGGCTCCTCGCGCGGGGGAGTCATTTTCTGGAACCTCTTTTCCGCCTGTTAGTTTGGCTTTAAGGATAACCATATCGCCCATTACTTTATGCATTTCTTCCATATCCATGGATTCTTCATCTGACATGGCGGACATGTGTTTAAGCATCATATTTCCCGCCCTGGAATTCATATCCTTATCGCCTGAATCGGCGCTGGCCGGATAGATTGTCACTAATAGGAAAAGAGCCGCGACCGTTAGACCCAGTATTGATTTTTTGCCTTTTTTTATTGTTTTCATAAGTATGTCACCTCCCCTCTATGTAATATATCAAATAATGTTAATTATAGTATTTGTGTATTTAGTAAAATTAGAGACGTTTAAACAGCAAGTTTTTTACAGCCCCTTCGTCTTAATCGGGGGGGGGGATAAAAGGATTGCACACTATTTTGCTTTAGGCAAAATAGTGCTATAATATCCGTATAACTTAATCTAAGCCTTAATTATGATGATTATCTCCCTTTTGCTTCCACTGCTTTTTATCGCTTTTTTTATCATCTTGTTTTCGGCTTCAAAATCTATGGACTCAAACCAAAATTCGTCCAAGTACGCGTTTTTCTACATGCTTTCGCTCGTGGCCTTGATTTTCAGCTCTATTTCAATTGGCATGATCGCGTTCCAGATTATTAATAAATCATTTACCGATCCCTTAAATTTATTCCAGGGTCGGTTTTCTTCCGGCGCCCTGCGCTTCGCCATATCGGCGCTCGTAATCGCCGCGCCGATATATTTTGTCACCATGCGGCAGATTTTTAAGAGCATGGCGTCCGGCCTCTTAGGAAAAGATTCCGAAGTGCGGAAGTGGCTTACTTATTTTATCCTCTTCGTTTCCACGGTTGTCATGATCGGCTGGCTGATCGCCACCCTGAACAATTTTCTAAACGGCGAATTGACCGTAAAGTTTATCCTAAAGGCCGCGACTTCAATCATCATTTCCGGAATCATTTTCAGTTTTTATTTTTACGACATCCGCCGCAAAGAAGCCGTTGGCAAGGATATTATTCTCCAGGCTTATTTTTACGGCGCGCTGGCGCTGGTTATTGTTTCCCTTGTCGCGAGCTTTTTCTTCATTGAGTCGCCGGCCAAAGTCCGGGCAAGAAACCACGACCGGCAGATTTTAGCAAATCTAAGCCAGATTGATGACGCGGTGAATGTATATTATAATAAGGAAAAAGCGGTTCCCGAAAAATTGGAAGATTTATTCAAAGACCAGTCCCGGCAGATATTTATAACCGAAGACGCTTTAAAAGATCCGGCCAACGGAAAATTCTTTGATTACAAAAAATTAGCCGCTAACAGCTACGAGATCTGCGCGACTTTTAATTTAAGCAACAAAGAATCGGAAAAGGACGATTCGGAAATCATTGACCCTTTTCTTGAGGAGCGCTGGGCGCATGAATCCGGCTTTCAATGCTTTACTAAAAAAGCCGAGCTTTTAGACTCTCAGGGGTCGCCGATTAAGCCGATTGAAGCGAGATAATAGTAATTAGTAAATAGAAAATAGTAAATAGTAAACAGAAAATAGAAAATAGAAAATAGAAATTTTTTTATTTTCAGGTTGCTGTAATATTTTATGGCTAAGAAGAAAAAATTGAATAAGCCATCGGCGAAAAAGATCGCTCCGAAAGCGGAAGCGAAACTGCCGTTAAAAGTCGCCAAGCTGATTTCTTATCTTGAAAAGGCCGGAGCGAATCATAAGCTTTTCTCTCATAAAACCGTTTACACGGCTTATGACGCGGCCGCGACCATGAAAAAAAAGCTTTCGGAAACGGCAAAGTCCCTCCTTATTAAAGCTGACAAAGATTATTACGCGGTTATCCTTCCGGCTGACCACAACCTGGACATGGAAAAGCTTAAAAAAATCATTTCTAAGGCCGGCGGAAAAGACGTCAAAGCCGTTAAAATTCCGGCCGAAAAAATAATGACCGAGGTTTTGAAAGCGAAGAATATGGCCATGACCGCGTTCGGCGGATTGCATAAACTGCCGGTAATCGCGGAAAAAAATTTGGAAAAAGCCAAAAAGATAATTTTCCCGTCCGGCGGCTTTAATCATTCAGTAGAAATGGCGGTTAAGGATTTTGTTAAACTGGAAAACGCGGTACTCGGTAAATTCGGGGTGAAGAGAAGAAAAAAGAAATAAATAGTAAATAGAAAACCCGTCTCGCCCTCGGCGAGCCGAGGCGGATAGCAAATAGAAGCGTTAAAAAATCTATTTTCTTTTTGCTATTATCCGCTTGCTAATACATGCTATCCATAAAAATAGATAAATTTGAAGGGCCTTTAAATCTCCTTTTGAAGCTAATAGAGAAAGAGGAACTGGATATAACGAAAATCAGCCTGGCGAAAATTGCCGATGAGTATATTGAATTGGTAGAAAATTCGCCGGCGATCGGTCCGGGCGAGATGGCTGATTTTTTAGTTCTCGCGGCTCGGCTTTTGTATATCAAGTCAAAAGCCTTATTCCCGTATATTGAGCTTCCGGAAGAGGAGGGCGGAGATGACCTTGAAAAACAGCTTCGGATGTACCGGGAATATCTTCTCGCGGCGGAAAAGATTGAAAAAATCCTTAAGGGGAAGAAATTTATGTTTGGACGGGAATGGAACCGCAAGGCGATCGTCTTATCGGTTCGCGATTTTTCGCCCCCGAAAAATATTTCTTCCGGCTTCCTCGCGGAAACCATGAAGGAAATAATTGAGCGCATAAAACCGGCCAGAGAGAATTTAGAAGAAAAGAGCCTTGAAGCGGCTATCCATATTGAAGACCGGATCGCGCTTATCCGGGAAATGCTAGTTAATAAAATTAAGTTCACTTTTGGAAAACTTTTTTTAAAAACCGGTTCAAGAACCGAAATTATCGTATCATTCCTCGCGATGCTGGAGCTCGTAAAACAGCGGGACATAGTTATTGAGCAGGGAGAGCTTTTCGGAGAGATTGAGATTGAAAAATATTCACTTTCTTCTAAATTATGAATTTAAAATCCCAGATAGAGTCTTTGCTTTTTATATCGGCAAAGGCCATGACAATAAAACAGCTTTCCGGCGCCGTAAAAGCGACAGCCAAAGAAACGGAAAAAGCCTGCGATGAGCTGGCGCGGGAATGCAAGGAAAGCGGCCGGGGAGTAGAGATTGTCAGGCAGGCTGGTCGGTATCAGATGGTAAGCGCGCCGGACAACGCGGGGTTGGTCGGGGAGTTTGTTAAAGAAGAGGTTACGGGCGAGCTGTCCCGGCCGAGCCTTGAAGCCCTTACTATTATCGCTTACAGGGGTCCGGTAGCGAAGATTGACCTTGACCGGATTCGCGGAATTAATTGTGGTATGATTTTAAGGAACCTCCTTATCCGGGGTCTTATTGAAGCGCGCGAAGATAAAGTTAAAAGGGAAACTTACTACACGGTTACGCTTGACTTTATCCGCCACCTCGGGCTAAATGAAATAAATGAATTGCCTGATTATGAGCGGCTTAATAAGGAAGAGACGCTTGAAAGGATGCTGGAGAGTTAATTTTCATTTTAAATCAGGAATTTTGCTATGTTTTTCGCTCCGGCCTTAACATCCGCGTTTATCTGCTACACGATTCTGCTTAATACTGTTTTAGCCTCCGGCAATATACCGCCGGAGTTTTTCGGTTTAACGGCGGATGAGAGGAGCCGGATCGCTGGAATAGTGGGCGATATTAAAGACAATACCCTTGGGCTTTTGGGCTTTAATAAACTGCCGGAAAACGAAAATAAGCCCGCTCCTCCAAAGCCAAAGCCGAAAGTGGCGGGGATAAAGGTCGCGGCTCGGAGCGCCGCGGCCGTTGACTGCGAAACCGGAAACGCAATCTTTGAGCAGTCGGCCGGGGAAAAATGGCCGATCGCGAGCATTACGAAATTGATGACCGCTTTAGTTTTTCTTGATTATAATCCCGGCTGGGATACTGTTTACGAGATGAAAAGGGAGGACAGGCGGGAAGGAGGGAGGATTTATCTTTATTACGGCGAAAAAATAAAGGTGAAAGATATTTTTTACGCGAGCCTTGTCGCTTCCGACAATACGGCTACCATCGCGCTTATCAGCTCCGCCGGAATGAGCGAAGAAAAATTCGTTGAAAAAATGAATGAACGGGCGGCAATGCTCGGGATGTCAAATACTAAATTCGTTGACGCGACTGGCCTCAGAGGAAACGAATCAACGGCCGAGGAAATCGCTAAATTCGCGGCCATAGCCCTGCGCGACGAAAATATCCGCCAGGCGACCCTGACCGGGGAATACCGGTTTAAAACCATGGACGGGAAAGCGAAAATAATACCTTCCACCGACCAGCTGTTAAAGGAAAAAATGGAGGGCGATCTGGAGATCGCCGGAGGGAAAACCGGATTTACCGAAGAAGCCGGCTACTGCTTTGCCGGACGGTTTAAAAAGGACGGACATGAGCTTGTTACCGTTATCCTTGGCGCGCCGACAAACGAAGCGCGGTTCTCTGAAACAGGCAACCTCGCGAAATGGATTTTTGAAAATTTTAAATGGGAAGACGTTGTTGCCGATGAGGAGGGAAAGTGATATAATAATTGCAAAGTAAATTAAAAATAAAAAGGTATAATTATGTCCAACAGAATAGTCATTGCCAACTGGAAAATGAAGCTCGGATTAAAAGAGTCCGTTGATTTGGCGGAAAAAATGAAAGAAAAATTTAAGGGATTTAAAGACGGCGAGGCGGGAATCTGTCCGAATTTTATCGCTATAAGCGAAGTGAGAAAAATATTGGCGGGCAGCACCCTGAGGCTCGGGGCGCAGGATGTTTTCTGGGAAGAGAAAGGCGCTTATACCGGCGAAGTTTCGGCGCTTAATCTAAGCGAAGCTGGCTGCAATATGGTTATTATCGGCCATTCCGAGCGGAGGCAGTATATGCTGGAAAATTACGAAATGATCCATAAGAAACTTAAAGCCGCGCTGGAAGTGAAAAACCTTATGCCAGTCGTCTGCGTCGGCGAAGAAAAAGACGAACGCAAAACCGACAAGCGCGATTTTATTTTGATTGACCAGGTTAACCAGGCCTTTGGCGGACTTAATCTATTGGAAGACCAGAAAATTGTCGTGGCTTATGAGCCGATCTGGGCGATCGGATCAGGAACGGCGATTGAACCGTCGGAATGCGATTACGCCCATAAGATAATCCGCCTTACCTTAAACGAGCTTTTTGGCGCGAAAATTTCCGGACAGGTTTTCCGGATTATTTACGGCGGAAGCGTTTCGTCAAAAAACGTCGCCGAATTCAAAGGCCTCGCGCATCTTGACGGATTCCTTGTCGGCGGCGCGAGCCTTGACGCGGATGAGTTTTACGAAGTAGCGGAATCAATTATCAATTAAAAATTACGAATTACGAATTACGAATTATTATTAAATTGATAATTAATAATTCGTAATTGAGAATTGAATATGCTGGTTCACATTAAAGAATTAATTGAGGAGGCGGAGAAGGGCGGTTACGCCCTCGGGGCGTTTAATATTCTAAACGTAGAAATGGCGCTCGGCGTGGCGCGCGCGGCTCAGAATTCCGGCTCGCCGGTCATCATCCAGGTCTCCCAGAACGTTATTGAGTATATGGGAGTCAAGCCCATTACTCATCTTGTTTCAACTGTCGCGAAAAACATCGCTGTCAACGTTCCGGTCGCCCTGCATCTTGACCACGGAAAAAGTTTTGACGCGGTTTTTGAATGCATCAGTTCCGGCTTTACTTCCGTCCATATTGACGCTTCTCATCTTCCTTACGACGAAAACGTAAGCCTTACCCGGCATGTTGTAGAAATCGCGCGCCCTAAAGGCGTCTGGGTTCAGGGCGAGCTCGGCGAAATGATCGGCGGCCACGGCAGTAAAGGAAAGACTATAAGCGGCGTAAAGATCGCCGATCCGGATAAAGTCGCGGAATTCGTCAAAGCGACGAAAATAGATACGGTCGCCGCTCCGATCGGAACGGCTCACGGAGTTTACGAAAACGAAAGAGTTGATTTTGAGGCCTTAAAAGCCATTAAAGAAAAGATAAAAATTCCTTTTGTCCTTCACGGCGGTTCGGGCGTTAAAGAAGATGATATGCGGGAAGCGGTGCGGCTGGGGGTGAATATAGTCAATATCGGTAGTGATTTAAAAATCGCTTTTTCAAGAACTTTGATTGATACCTGCGCTAAAAATAAAAATGAGACTGATCCGCGGGTGCTCCTCGCGCCGACGATCGCCGCCGTGGAAAAAGTGGTCGCGGAAAAGGTGAAAATCTTCGGTTCAGCCGGGAGGTATCCGGTCGGAAGGGCGGAGACTTAGGAATATAAGGATTTTTACATTTTGCATTTATTTCCATGCTTGTCGGAAAATCAACCAGGAGGGTGCTTATTCGGAAGACTTTTGTGAGTCTGGCTTTTTTATTGGCTGGATTTTTATTGCTGTCCATTCTTCTCTCAGCCGCGCCAAACCCGGCGCTGGCGCAGACCGATTTCGGGCTTAACGAGGCCGCGCGAATCGGGCTTGATTCTTCTGATCCAAGGGTAATTATTGTCCGGGTGATCCAGGCGATTTTAGGATTTTTGGGTCTTATTGCTGTGTCGCTTATTATTTACGCCGGTTTTGTCATGATGACTTCGGGCGGCAACGCGGAAAAGGTGGAACAGGCGAAAAAAATCTTAAAAAACGCGATTATCGGCCTGATTATTATTTTATCTTCTTTTGCCATTGTTTCTTTTATATTAAATAAATTAACCGGATCAATCTGGGGCGGCGGAGACGGCGGAGGCGACGACAACGGCAAACCCGGCATCGGCGCGCTCGGGAACGGAATAATCAGGAGCGTTTATCCGACGCCGGGACAAAATGACGTAGTTAGGAATACGAGTATAATCGTAACCTTCCGGGAGAAAATGGATCCGGCGACAATTTGCGACGCTGTTGACGGAAGCGGCAATTGCTCCCCGGGAACTAAGATAAAAGATGAGAATATAAGGATTTTTGAAACCGATCGGGGCGATGCCTGCCTGGACGATAACTGCGGCCAGAATATTACTGAAGTCCGGGTTTCCACGATTGATAATGAAACATTTGTCTTTCAGCCGCTTAATTTGCTCGGTTCGCCGTCAACTGATATTTGGCACGCGGTAAAACTGACTGAAGACCTGAAAAAAGCCGACGATAGTCCGGCTTTCGGCGGGTTGTCTAACGGATTTGAATGGAGTTTTGAGGTTTCCAGTCTAACTGATCTTACTCCGCCGCAGGTGAAAGAAGGCGGAGTTTTTCCGGCGCCGGACAACGAACGGGATGAATATTTGGAAGCGGCCGGAGCCAAAGCCGCCGGAAGCGTAGAAATAAAAACCAGTCCGCGAGTATATTCCGCTGCTTCGGCAGGCAATCCGGTTAAAGATCCGCTCACCGGAACATGGCCAGCGGTTAAAGCTGAGGGGGAATACAACTGCCTTGATGACGGAGAAATATCAGTTACCGTCGGCGGCGATAGTGATCTGACGGTTACGGCATCAAGTCCGTCGGTTAAGGGGTTAGTATCGGGCGATAGCGCCAAAGACGGAAAAATTGCCATTGGCTGCGGCCTGACTTTAATTCCAAACGGAAGCGGTATTTTTAGCGCCGGAAATAAATGGAAATTCAGCGTTACCGCGGAAAAACAGGCCGATACTTTAAAAGTTGGTTCCCTGGAATACGTTTTTGTCAGTGGAACCGGAGGCGGTAATAAAATAAAAATCGGCAATAATTCGCAAACCGCCGCCAATATCGTTGCCGCCTTGGCCGGCCATCCGGAGATTGCGGCTGGAATAAACGCGGGCAATAGTAAAAAGATTGATATCGCGGCGAAAAATGCCGGTTTTAGCGGAAATAGTATTGAGCTAAAAACGAGTAACGAGGAGGCTCTGCAGATTGAAATAATGCAGGGCGGAAAAGACAGGGAAACCGCGGCTAATATTAAAGGCCGGGGCGACAAAGCGCGGAACGCCGTAATTCAGGTAAATTTTAATGAAGCCATAAACCCTTTGACGATTTCGGGAAACGCGGGCGACGTAAAAAATTATATTAAGATCATAAACGCGGAAAAAGCCGCGGGAGCCGGGGAAGATTGCTCCGGCGATTCAGGTTGCCTCTCCTATAAATGCGAAGCCGGAAAATGCGTTAATAATTATCTTGACGGAAAATTCATTATTTCCAACCAATACAATACGGTGGAATTTGTTTCCAATATTCAGTGCGGAGTGAACGCCTGCGGAGAAGCGGTCTATTGCCTGCCGGAATTAAGCCACTTAAAAGTAGTCTTAAAAGCGGCGGCTCTTGAGGATTGCGGAGAAGATAATTGCGCGAAAAAAATCCCCTTTAATATTTGCGGTAACGGAGTCTGCAAAGACAGCGATGGTAAAAAATATCCGCTTTCTAAAATGCCTTTGGACGGGATCGCTGACATGGCTTTAAATTCTCTTGACGGCAACCGGAACAGCCCTCCCTCTCCGGCTATCGGTTTTGCCGACGGTCCGGAAGCGCAAAGCGGCCAGGTCGCCTACGACGAAAATTACGACAGCGCCGGTTCGGCGCATGGCGACGATTATGAGTGGTCATTTTTCATAAGCGACGAAATTGATTTAACCCCGCCGGCGATTAAAATAACCCGGCCGACTCATAACGGCAAATCCGCGCTGTATAAAGAGATTGAAATTGAATTTAATGAACTTATGATGTCAGGCAGTCTCGCGACCGGAGAGAAAACAATAATAACCATAAAAAACGAACCAATAAAGCATAAGCTTATTAATCTTACGAGTTTTACGGCAGACAAGCCCGGGTACTGGATAAGTAAAACTGATATTGACAATCTGCCTCCGGCAGAGGGCGTTGTTCCGGCGGGCGACGGGGAGCCGGATTGGACTATGGCCATATTAAACCATTCAGGATTTTCCGAAACAACGAAATACCGGGCGCAGGTTGGTTCAGGCGTAAAAGATATTTACCAGAATTGCTTTATGCCGTGTTCATCAAGCGCTTGCCAGGGCAATCCGTCTTGTTGTGGAGAGGTGCCGACTATTGATGTGGAATGTAAAATGTGATTTTTTTTATTTTTAATTTATCATGAAAAGCCGTTATAAAATCGCGTTAATTATATTATTCTTTGCCGCAGTTGTTATCGGGACGGCTAATTTCGCTTTGGCTCAGAACGGTATTGATCTGGGGCTAGAGGCTGGAGAACAAATCGGCCTCGGGAACGCTGACCCGAAAACCGTAATCGTTAACGTTGTCCGGGTAATGCTTGGATTTTTAGCGCTCATTGCCGTAATCCTGATTATATACGGCGGTTTTGTCTGGATGACGGCCGGAGGCAACGCGGAAAAAATTGAAAAAGCGAAAAAAATTCTCCGAAACGCCGCCATTGGCCTGGTAATAATTTTATCAGCTTTCGGGATCGTGAGTTTTTTAATGACTAAGCTCATGCCGCCGCCTCCGCCGTGCGTTGGGCCGGATTGCCCGGGAAACTGCGAGCCGCCGTGCGCCGACGGACTTACCTGCTGTCCCGGAGATTTTTGCGCTGAAAGTTGCGGAACTCCATCGTCGGATTCATTCCTTATTAGCAGGACAGTACCGCGAAATAATGACGCGAATGTCATAAGAAATATTGTTATCAGGGCATTCTTTAATGAGCCGATTGACAATACTACTGGCCAGACGGCGTTAGAAAATAATTTTGTCGTTGAGGATATGGGCCAGGTGGCGAAAAGCGGAGAGCTGATAGCGAAAAATTATCCGCCGAAAATTATCGCCATGGAAGCGAAAGCTCAGTCCGGGATAACCGGAAATGTAGCGAGTTCTTCGGCCTGGCAGGAAATAAATTTTCGGGCGCTCGCGGAATGCGGCGACGAAAAAAATACGCCAAATTGCCTGCCGGGTAGCCGGCGGATTCGGGTGACGATAAACGGCGCGAGCGGAATAAAATCAGTCGAAGGACAGTCGCTCTCCTGCGCCGGAGTCAGTTGCGCGTTTACTTTTACAACCGGAGAATTAATAGATACTGAAGCGCCAATATCGGGAATCATTCCGGCTCAGATGTGCAAAGACGATGGCAGTCTGAAACCGGACGCCAATACCGTCGGCGGCTGGGGCAGAGATGATATTGCTATTGCCAAGCTGGAATTTTTTTCGGAAGCGTCCGGCGGCTCGGAAAACCTCGTTCATCTTGAACCAGGCAATCTGCGGCAATACCAGTATCTTGACTGGAAATATGATACTTCGGCGATGAATATCGGCGACAGCTATGCTTTTAAAGTCCGATCCGAAGATTTAGCCGCTTCGTCTTCGGTCGCCAGTTTTAGCACGACTATTAAACCGGGTCACTGCTGTAACGGCGTTAAGGATGCCGGCGAAGAAGATGTTGATTGCGGCGGAGCGGATTGCCTCGCCTGCGTCGGAGCGGCCTGCAACGCTCCGGAAACGCCGAACCAGTGTTCGGTCGGAGGGGTAAATAATTGCCGGGATGATTTATGCTCTTCCTGGTTTTGCCCCTGCACGACCGACGATTGTTTATGCAACGTAAAGCCGATGATTAAAGCCGTAACTCCGGAAGGCGGATTCTGCGACGGAGACATAAATAAATTTTGTCAAAGCGACGCGGATTGCGCCGGAGTCGGCGGCGGTACATGCAACACAGAAACGCCAAACGGCGCGGTTGGAAATTTTATAACCATCCATGGTCAAAATTTCGGCACCACGACCGGTGAAGTCTTTTTTGCCACCGGCAACAATAATAAATACGCTTCAGTCGTAAACAGCCGGACTACTGACGAAGTATGGCGCGTCCAACTAAAACAGCTCGGCACGAATCTCCGCGACAACATAACCTATGCCGGTTCGTTCAAGGCTAAGTCGGCCGATAGCGGGAACATAGATATCCAGTTGCAAAGAGAGGTTGATCCCTGGGAAAGCTTTATCGGCGACGACATAGTGATACCCGTCGCGGCGGGAGACTGGAAAACTTATAACTTCGCTTTTACTCCAAAAAATCTTCCCGTGGATAAGAATCAAATTAGATTTACCATTTATTTGGGCAAACTTTTGAACGTTTCAATTGATGATATAGAAATCCACGAACAGGCGAATCCTTCAATAAACCTGATTCGCAATGGTTCATTTAACGATGGCCAAAACGACTGGTTTTTAGAAGATCATTTTGGCATTTCTAATTTCGGAATAAAAACTCAGGCATCTTCCTGGATTAAAGCAAAACTCGCGAACGACGGAACCGACGGTAATTCGGCTTGCGGGAATGAGGTCTGGAAAGATTCGCAGATTATTGTCATAGTTCCGGACGGAGCAAAGACCGGTCCGGTTAAGGTGAAATCCGGGGTTACGGGTTACAGTGATGTTACTGATGATGTATGTTCTGAAAATAATTGTGGTCCAAAAATTAATGACTTTTTAGTTAATACAATATCGCGGCCGGGCATCTGCCTTTTGGATCCGTATAAGGGGAACATGTCAACCCTGAAAATTGATTATAGCGGCATAAAAATGAACGGCGGCAAAGCCTATTTTGGCAATTTAGAAAAGAACGCGATTGGTTTGGAGCCGAATGTTTTTAATGATAAATTCGGAAATTCAAAGGTGCCAAATATTGAAACCGGATTAACTTCAAGTTTTGTCGTTAAAAATAACGTCAACAGTAATTTTCTTGAGTTTATTAAAGACGATGAGCCGTATCTAGGGCCGCTCATTGAATCTTTTGACCCAAAAATCGGAGCTTCCGGCCAGTATGTTACGATCCGGGGACGCGGTTTTGGTAATGCGCGGGGAGAGAGCCAGGTATTTTTCGGGAACGAGAGCGGGAAAGAAGCCGCTTATAATTTTCCAAAAGTCTGCGCCGAAAGCGTCTGGACTGATAATCAGGTAATCATAAAAGTTCCGGCGGGAATCACCGACGGCTTAAACCTGTTAACCATGAAAATCGGAAACGTCGTAATTAATACTTCAGAACTGGCAACGCCAAAATTTGAAGTTAAGAGTTCCGAACCGCTTAAGCCGAGCCTTTGTAAAATACAGCCGGTCATGGGGCCAATCGGCCAGCCAATAAGTTTTTGGGGCGAGTATTTCGGCGCGAAAGACGCTAACAGCAAAATAAAATTTTATTTAAATAAATACCAGTCCGGTTCAGGGATTGGATTCTGGGGAACCGAGGACGCGCCTGACGGAATAGATCCGGATAAGGCGACAACGACAGTTTCGGTTAGAGCCGCAAGCGGGCCGGTTTATGTAATTAAAGGAGGAATAAGCTGTAAAAAAGACGATGACTGCGGAGAAAACAGCCATTGCGTAAATAAAATTTGCGAGCTGGAAGGCAATAGCCTTAATTTCAGAGTTGGGGAATGCTCTAAATCGGAAGAATGCGGAAGCGAGGCGGTCTGCTGTCCCGCTGATTCCAGTAAAAAAGGTCGGTGCGCCGCTTATGAAAAAGACGAAAGCGGAAAAGTAGTTAAAAGCTCGGTTGAAGACCTTTGTTATGATGACTTTAAATCCTGCGTTTACGAGTGGGATTTTGATACCAGCCCGCGAATCGGCCAGCCCTGCGACGGCAAATTGGATAATAATAAATGCGATCCTGATGAAAGCATGTGCGGCTCAGAATTAATTTGTTATAACAATAAAGAAAGCGCTGAAGATCTGAAAAATTGCACCTGCCAGTTGCCTTGCGACAAAGACAATGATAAAGAAAATGGCTGTAATAAAGATGATAATAAATGTAAAAGCGAGCTTGGCGATGATTATGTTTGCGACCCGAATAGCGATTGCACCTGCCAGCCGACTTATACTGAATCTTGTTCTGGTTATGATATTGAGCAATGCGCTTATAACTATTGTTCGGGTCCGAAAAAGCCGGGGCAATGCAGTGTTAATGTTAAGCCCAAAGAAGGGAATAAATGCAATACTAAATATTGCGAGGATCTTTGCGGAGGCAAAGCGTGCGAGTACAGCGAGACACTGGATAAATGCGCGGATAAAGCCGCGATTTGCGGTTTGTCCCATAAAGATACGATTCACGGGACTGACGGCAAAGATTATCCGGTTGATAAATATTGCGCCGCGTATAAAGGAAAATTCCGCTGGCAGGTGAAAAATTTTGAAAATTGCAATCTGCTTGGTAATTCCTGGCGGAACGCCGGCGGAAGCGTCTGCGCTGATATTGGTTCAGAATGCGGCGGAACCTGCAAAGCTGGGTTAGATTGCGTCGGAGAAAATGGTAAAGATAACAACGGCGACGGGACTCCTGACGCGAATTGGACAGGGATTTGCGGAGTTGATCGGCCGGTCTGCGGTTTGGGATATAAATGCGGTGATGGCGTCTGCAAACAGGAAGCCGAAGGCAGTTGCGAGTGCTGTTGCCAGAAAAGCGAGAATAAATACGACACAGAGACTAAGGAGTTTAAATACAATCCCCAATGTTGCGCGCCTTTAAAATGCGGAAGCGAGTGCGGAGAAAGCGTTGGCAAGCCGGATAAAGTCTGCAAAAAAACCGACGGCGCGCTTACCAATAAAAAATGCGATACAGTTTTTGATTGCGATTCCGCGGCCGGGGAAACTTGCGTGGAAAATTTGCCAGCAAAAGATTTTGGTCTTTGCACTATGTGTACGGTGAAAAATAACGATGGGACGATAAATCAGAAAAAATCAGACGAAGCCTGTAATTGTCCGGGTTCAGACGGAAAATATTGCGACGCGGCAGGCGACGGAGGCAATGGAGTCTGCCGCGAATGCGGAGAGCTTAGTTATTTTCCCGCCGAGTGCACAGCGCATGACGCGTCTTGCTGTGTTGATGGCAAAGACGGCAATGCCTGCCGGGGAATAACCCAGGGCGGCGGAACTGTAAAAGAAGGCGGCCTGGCTTATTGCGGCTATTATGACTGTACGACTGACGACAGCTATCAGTGCGATGTAAAAAATCCGACCAAAGACGGAACTCATAATAGTATTAGTTGCGACGGAAAATGCGGAGCGCCGGTCGGAACGCCATGCAAAAGGCCGGAAATAGAATTATGCCAGACCGGAGCCGATAGCTGTGAGGCAACCTATGACTGTTTGACTTTGGTTTACGACAGCGTTCCGCAGGGCGATTGCCGGTGCTGTTGCGACCCGGATAAAACAGGCACGGATAAAACAGATTTAACTACTTATGATACCTGCCGGAATTTGGATTCGGGAAAATTAGGTTGTAAGCCGGACAAAGAACCCTGCACTACGGAAGAAAGAGGACTTTGTTGCGGGTGCGAAGCGGATAATGACTGCGTAGTAACCGGAGAGCAGGCTGTGTCGGTCGGCTGCAGTTCGGTTGACCAATGCTGTCGCGCCCGGCCAGATGTGCTAGAAGATAGCGAAATGCCGAAAAATGGCCAAAAAGACGCTTGCCGGAACGGGCAAATCAGCGCGGTATTTAATGAGCGAATGGACATTCAAAGTTTTCCGAGCAATATTATCGTAGCCGGAGAATATAACGGCAAATGTCCGGACGGGACGGTTTATGTCGCTTTGGAAGGCAATGAACCGGGATTTTTTAAGCGGCTAATCGCGAGAATTTCCGGGCTGGTTAAAAAAATAATCCATTTTAGATCCAATGAAGCCTTGGCTCTCGCGCCGGCGGCGGGAAATAATTATTGCGCCGTGCCGGGGACAGTCTCGGGTTATCAGACCGCGGGAAAGAAAACCGAAATTATTTTTACGATAAATAAGCTTCTTGATCCGGGCCGGCAATATTATGTCATAATTAAAGGCGATGAAAATCTGGACAGCCGCTCTGGGGTTTTAAGCTCCTGGAGAATCGGCATGAACGGCAAAGGCTATGATAATCCCGATACCGCGGAAAAGGATTGGAATGAAACGACATCAGTCACCTTTAACGGGAAAACATATAAAAATTCCCATGTCTGGACATTCAAAACCATGGACACCAAATCGGCGAATAACGGGGTGTGCGTGGTAAAAGACGTTAAAATTGATCCGGGTTCATATCTATATAAAACCAACCTGGACGATTTGGCAGAAAACGACGCTGATGATAATGACCGGACTTTTGATACGGCTTATGACATTGATAAAGTTTTCCTTTCCAAAGCCTTGTCAAAAGACGGGCAGGTTTTAGTTCCGGTTGAAGAATATGGCTGGGACTGGAAATGGGCGGTTGATAATGAATCAGTAGCGAAGATTTCCGATGCCGCGGGCGACAAAGTTTTTAGTAATAATTCGCCGGAAAGCGACCGACAGCTCATCCGGGCGAACGAGAAAAAAACTGACGGGCAGACTCATGCTTCATCAACCGTGATTTTTAATTCGGAAAATAAAGTTGGCCAAAAATCAGGCTCAGTTTCCGGCAAAGCCAAAATCTGGGTCTTTATCTGCGATAACCCTTGGCCGGCGATAGAAAACGGGCTTTGGGCGCCCTGGATTGACAGCGGGGCGGAAAGTTTCTGTAACGCCGGAAAAACCGGTTCCAACGCGAAATGCCAGGATACTAATTATGAACTTTATTACTGCCGCGACTCGGGCGCGGCAGGGACGGCCGACGACTTGCCGGTGATTAAATCGTCTTCAATATTCCGGCGCGATCCGGATACCAAAATCCTGAAAGAAGTCTATTATCTTAGAGGTCAGTTGCCAGCCGGCGGGTATGATCTATTCGGTTTAACGGGCGGATCATCAGACTCCGGAGAGGCGGTCCTGCTCCACTGGAACGCGCAAAGCTATGTTGATAATTATAAAGTGTATTACGGCGTAGCCTCTGGGGATTATATTTTTAATAAATCCATTAGCGTAATAGCCGAAGGAACGCCGGAACCAAAACAAGTTCTTTGCCAAAGCGGGAGTTGCGAATATTTAGTTTCCGGCCTGACCAGCGGGCAGACTTATTACTTCGCCATAACTTCATTTAATAAAACCACCGGAGCCGAGAGCGCTTATTCAAGCGAAATAAGCGCGAAGGCCGAGGATAAGATCGGGCCGGACAAAGTTAGCAATGTTATAGCCGCGCTCTCTAATAAGCAGGTGAAACTGGAATATTCGCTAGCGACCGGCGCGGTGAGCTCAACGGTTTTTTACAAAGCAATCGCCGACGCGAGTGACTGCTCCGGAGATGTTGTTTTTGGCGGATCGGTTAAGGGCGCGCAAAAGGACGGCAAGGGTTCGGCGGTTGTAAAATCTTTAACTAACGGCCATCGCTACTGCTTTGGCGTTGTTTCTTACGATTCTTCAATAAATCCAAGCGCCACTACTACAATTTCAGCTGTTCCTTTCTCAAACCTGAGCAATCTTAAAGCTGAATCAGCCGAGGCAGGAAAAGCGCGGTTAAGCTGGGGCGCGGCCGAAGGGATAGCGGGTTATAGTATTTACCAGAAAAAAGACGGCGATGAAGAGTACGCTGAAGTTAACTTAGCGGTTTCTCCCGATTATACCTATTATAATCTTGACGGCCTTAAAAGCGGAAAGAAATACTATTTTAAAGTTGATCCGAAGAATATTGACGGAGTTAAAGATGTTTATTTAAACGAAGTAAGCGTTGTTATAAAATAAATTTAATTTTTATCGCGTAACGCGAAGCGCGCGACCCGCGGCGGATCAGGAATAACGTGAGTTAATATTCGTTGCGAGTTATGAGTTATGAGTTACGCGATTTAATCGTATGTTTGAAAACACGAATCAGAACAGTCAAAATCCGGCCGGACAAAACGCGGCCGCTTCTAATCCCGACCCGGCCAAACAGCCGGTGGAAGATATTTTTTCCCAGATGGACGGCGGAACCAAGCCGCCCCGCCCCGCTGTTTTGGAGCCAAAAAAAACCGGTAATCCGGCCGAAGCATCCGCCCCGGAAACCGTAGATGTCTTTAAAAAATCCATGGACGCGAAAAGGATCGTATTGGCCGGAGTCGGACTTCTAGGGTTAGTTTTAATTTTTATCGGAGCATGGTATAGTTATAATATCTTTTTACCTAAACGGCAAGAAGCCAAAGAAAATTCGCCCGTTGCCGAAGAAAACGCGGTTAACCAGCCTGTCGTAAATAATACTACCGCCAATACCGCGTCCGGTAACGAAGCGGCCAGCGAAGAAGAACCCGCGGAGCCGGCAACCGAAACCGCCGGAACCCTTTTAGGAACGGATGTTCTAAATAACCCGCTTGAACCGGGCGGGGCAAAAGAAAATGGCGATGCGACCGCGGTTGATCCCGGGCGCGACAGCGATAATGACGGCCTTAAAGATTTGGAAGAGGCGGAATTAGGCACAGACCCGAAAAAAATTGATTCTGACGACGACGGCCTTTTTGATAACGAGGAGGTAGGCGTTTATAAAACTGACCCTCTGAATCCCGATACTGACGGCGACGGGTTTACCGACGGGAGCGAGGTAAAAAACGGTTATAACCCGAAAGGAACCGGGAAATTGTTTGAGGTAATTCCCGCGGAATAATAAAAGCCGGTTCGCGGTGCGCGAAAGCGCGTCTAAGCAGTCAAATTAATTATGTTTAATTTTTTCAATAAATTTATCCATAAAAATAAATCGGCGAATCCACCGGCGCCGGTTAAGGATGAAAATAAAAATCCCGCCCCGGATGAGCCGCTTAATATTTCTATCCATGTTATGCCTGAGCGTTTCCGGACCGCCGCTCATTCCGCGAGAAAATCAAAAAGCGCCGGGATGGCCATACTTCTCTCAGGGATTTTTTTACTGCTTTTTCTAAGCGCAGGGGGTTATTATTTTATTTTTGTAAGGCAAAAATCTAACGCCCCGAAAGAGCCGGCAACCGTTGAAACCGGAAACGAGATAACTCCGGCGGAAGAAAATGAAAATGAGCAAGAGCAAAAAGAAAAAGCCGAAGCCTTGAAAATTGAAGACGCGAAACAAAGCTACATGAGCTTTAAGAAAAGCCTAGCCAAAGCCGGTTCAATTGATGAATACGAGCGGACTTACGCGAGTCTGGCCGGAGCCGAACTTCTGGGCGAGTGGCAGGCCTTAAAAGAAAAGGCTGATAAGCTCGGAGAGAATGAAAAAGAAAAATTTTTAACTCTGTTAAAAAATTTCCGACCCGGAGCCGGGGAAATTGAGCAAGGTTTATCCGGAGAAATAACCGAAAGCCAGACCGTCCTTTCGGCCAGCGCGGCCGGATTTAATGTTACGGCCGAACTCTCTGGCGAGAGCGGAAACTGGAAACTTTTGAAAGAAACCGGGTTTGAATATTTTGACGAAAAAAATGCTACGACGACTCTGGCCGAATGGCTCACTGCCAACGAAACGCCCAAACTGCCGGAAAACGAAATTGAATTTAAATCTGGAAGCGATTCGGATTCGGACGGCCTTACTGATAAAGAAGAGGAATTATTGGGCGCTGATTCCGAAAAAGCCGACTCCGACGCTGACGGCTATTCCGACTTAAGCGAGCTCAATAATTTTTATAATCCAGCCGGAGCCGGACGGCTGGCTGAGAACGCGGGAATAAAAAAATATTCCGACGCTTCTTTTAATTTTGAAATTTTATACCCGGCTGGCTGGAGCGAAGAAAAATCCGGCGGCCAGGCGATAATCCTGCGTTCGCCGGACAATCATTTTCTGCAGGCGCTGATACAGCCTAACGCCGAAAAAGAGGATATTGAAGCCTGGTATTTAAAGCAATTTGATATAACCGCGGTTCCGGATGACTGGAAAACGGAGAAAGAGACGCTTGATGGCAAGACGGTCTGGCAGGGCATAAAGAGTCCGGACGGCCTTACTATGTATCTTACCGGCGCTGATAAGGAATATATCTACGTTTTAACCTACAGCCCGGGAGAAGGGCGGACGCTTGAATACCTGAATATTTTTAACATGGTGATAGCGAGCTTTACCTTGCTTTAAAAAAGCCTAATATTCATAAGAGTGGTAGAAATAAATAACCAAACAAATAATAAGATTGACGCGGCGCTGTTAAAAAGGGTCGCCGAAGAATTTCTGAAATCCCGCCGTAAAGCCGGTCATGAGCTTTCCGTAGCCATTATCGGCGACGCGGCCATGAGAAAAATAAACCGCGCGTGCCGGAAAATTGATAAGCCGACTGATGTTCTGTCATTCAGGGGCGAAGGAAAATTTTTCGGCGAAATCATCCTGGATTACAGCCAGGTTAAAAGGCAGGCTCGGGAATCCGGGAAAAACGTGAAGGATGAATTAGTCTTTATCCTGGTTCACGGTTTACTGCATTTAGACGGGTATGATGATAAGACGGAAAAAGAAAGATTGAAGATGATCGGCCTTGGAGAAAAATTCATAAAAAAGATTAATCTATGATTCGCGTTAAACGCTTAGCAAAAAGTTTTACCTACGCCTTTAAGGGGCTCCAAAAGGTTTTTAAAGAAGAGCAGAACATAAGAATACTGTTTTTTATCGCCCTGGTTTCGGTAACCTTGGCGGCTTATTTCCGGATCAGCCGGATTGAATGGTGCGTGCTTATTATTTCCCTTACCCTTCCGATACTCATGGAAACGGTAAACAGCGCGGTGGAAAGGGTGGCCGACGTTTTAAAGCCGAGGATTGATAAATACGCGAAAGAAGTTAAAGATATCATGGCCGCGGCCGTCCTGTTCGCATCAATCGCGACTTTAGTAGTCGGAGCGATTATCTTCCTGCCTTATTTGCTTGGCGGAATGTAATATTTTTGGTATAATAAAAATTATGAGAGAAAACATCATAGCCGGCCTGGACATCGGATCATCAAAGATACGCCTCGTCATCGGCCAGAAATTACTGAACCGCGAAGAGCGGGGATTTCAGGTTATCGGCGCTGTTGAAGCGCCAACCGAAGGGCTTTCCCGCGGCATCGTAAATAGCATTGAAGACGCGACATCTTCAATTTCGTCGTGCCTGGAAAAAGCCGAACGCCTGACGGGCGCGCCGGTAAAGAGCGTCTGGGTGGGGATTAATTTCCCGAACGTCAAGTGCGAAAAGAGCCGGGGTGTTGTCGCGGTCGGAAAATCAGACGGCGAAATAACGCCGGACGACGTGGAGCGGGCGCTGGAAGCGGCTCGGGCTCTTTCGGTTCCGCCGAATTACGAGATTCTTCACGTCATACCGGTGAAATTCACGGTTGACAACCAGGAAGAGATAAAAGATCCGATCGGCATGACAGGAGTCCGGCTGGAAGTTGAAACCCTTATTATCCAGGGTCTTTCGTCGCAGATAAAAAACCTTACCAAAGCGATATACCGAACCGGGTTGGAAATTGAAGACCTGGTTTTATCGCCGCTCGCCGCGGCCGAAGCCGTAATCAGCGCCAAGCAGAAAGAATTAGGCGCCGCGCTTATCAACATCGGCTCCTCAACAACCAGCCTCGCGGTTTTTGAAGAAGGCGAGCTTTTGCATACCGCGGTTTTACCGGTCGGCTCCGAACATATCACCGCCGATATCGCCATCGGGCTCCGCTGTCCAATCAACCTGGCTGAAAAAATAAAAATTGAATACGGCAGCGCCAGGCCGGATCAGTTTTCAAAAAAAGACGAAATTGATTTAAACCTCATGGCCGAAGACGGGGAACAGGGCGAAGACAGCCAGGTATCCCAAAAATACATTTCCGAAATAATTGAGGCTCGGGTTGAGGAAATTTTTGAAAAAATTGACGCGGAGTTTAAAAAAATTGACCGTTCGGGCATGCTTCCGGCCGGAGTATTCCTCGTCGGCGGCGGTGCCAAACTCGCCCATATCACCGAAATCGCGAAGAAAAAATTAAGGCTCCCGGCCTGTATTGGAACCAATAAAACGGCGCGAACCGTAATAGACAAAGTTGACGACCCGACCTACCTTACGGCGCTCGGACTTTCTATCTGGGGCAACCAGGCGCTGGATCACGAAAGCGTCCGAAAAGTTGACTGGCTTAGGGGCGCCGGGGCGGTTAATAAATCGGTGGATAAGATTAAAAAGTGGGTATCTTCTTTAATGCCGTAGGGGGTCTTGCAAAAATTCGGGCAATACTATAAGCTTATTTTACTAAAAACATTACTCTTAACTCTTAAAAATCTCAATAAATATGCCTGAAATAAAACCGGCGATTGAGACAATCGCCAAAATCAAGGTAATCGGCGTTGGCGGCGGCGGCGGAAGCGTCGTTAACCGGATGGTTGATGCCGGAGTCAAAGGCGTTGAATTTATCGCCGTAAACACCGATGTTCAGGCTCTGCATTACAATAAAGCCTCAAAAAAGCTCCATATGGGAAAGGCCGTGACCCGGGGGCTCGGAGCCGGCATGAATCCAGAACTCGGGCGCCAGGCGGCCGAAGAATCGCAAAATGAAATCCGCGATCTCCTTAAAGATTCAGACATGGTTTTTATAACTTGCGGTTTAGGCGGCGGAACCGGAACCGGAGCCGCTCCGGTCGTTGCCGAACTGGCTAAAGATATTGGCGCGCTTACTATCGCCGTCGTAACCAAGCCGTTCGCCTTTGAAGGGTCGCAAAGGAAAAATATCGCCGAACGGGGACTTTCCGAATTAATTGATAAAGTTGATACCATAATTACTATCCCGAACGATAAACTCCTGCAGGTCATAGACAAAAAAACTTCGCTATTAGACGCGTTTAACGTCGTGGATGACGTTTTGCGCCAGGGCGTCCAGGGCATTTCCGAACTGATTACGGTTCCGGGCCTCATTAACGTTGACTTTGCCGACGTAAAAGCCGTCATGTCTAACGCCGGATCATCGCTCATGGGAATTGGTCTCGCTACCGGAGAAAATAAAGCCATTGAAGCGGCCAAGATGGCCATCAATTCGCCCCTTTTAGAAATGTCCATTGAAGGCGCCCGCGGCATCCTCTTTACCATAACCGGCGGATCGTCCCTTAGCATGGCCGAAGTTTCCGAGGCGGCCAAAGTAATCACCGCGTCAGCCGACGAGGAAGCGAAAATAATTTTCGGCGCCGTGATTGACGAAAAAATGAAAGATGAAGTTAAAATTACCGTTGTCGCCACCGGATTTGATTTTAAATCCGGCAAAAGGGAAGAAGCGGGAAAAGAGCGGGCCTATACCCCGAGTTCGTTCATGATTAATGATGAACGCAAAGACGAAGCAAAGGAATTCGCCATTCCTGAGCGGAAGAAGTCCAAAGTCTCATCCTTAAAAGCGGCTCAGGCCGAACCGGCGAAGAAAAAATCCGATTACGCCGAGGAAGACGACGAACTCTCCATCCCGGCGTTTATTCGGAAGAAGATGATGTAACAATGCTGAAAATTAGTTAAAGTTGGTTAATTATACGAGACTACAGACAAAATCTGTAGTCTTTTTTGTCGGTTTTTTTACCTTGTATAAAAGCTGGTAAAATGTTAAATTCAGATTAGATGAAAGAGTATGAAAATAAAACAATCATTCTATAGATGTAAAAATTGTGGCGATGAAATCGGGGTTAATGCGAATAGCCGGCTGGTTTTTTTGCCAGTGCGGAAAGTTAGGCGTTGACGGTGATGAATTTTATGTCCGGGTAATAGGGAATGAAAAAGATTTTGAGTTGGTAAAAAAATATGAGTCCAAAGTTTGATTTTAAATGATAAATTAGAACATGTATGCTGGAATCTCTGGGTAAAAGTTCAGCCAATTACGAGCTTTTGGACAAAAAGGCCGGAAAACAGGCGGAAGAATTTCAAATTAGGGGGGGGCTGGAAGGCGATGAAAACGCGGCGGAAGTCCACGATAAGATAAACTGGAGTTTTTCCGACTATAATAATAAAGTCCGGGAAGTATTTAGCGCCATTGATTTTAGCCGGGAGTTGCCAGAAAAACAGAAAAAAGAAATTAAGGCGCTTTTGATAAGGAGAAAGGAACTGCTGTCTAATTTGTACGATGGCGTGGAAAAAAACGGGGCGCTCGCGGAGATTGAAAAGAAAGAATTAAATTTTGAAGCCGATCTGTTCATGGTCATGCACTGCTATTTCAGCAAGCTTAAAATAAATTCAAGGAATTACATAAGAAGAACCGTAAGGGGATATAATGGAAGAGAGAGAAATATATACAGCGACAACCAAAGGAACGTGGCTTTGGCTGAAACCCAGCAATTTCTAGCCATGCTGATTATTGCCAGCGGCAAACATAGTTTAGAGAGTATTACGGCTTACGCGGACAAGATTAAAGGACTCTATTACGACGGCGGAGAGCAGGATTTATCCAAAGACGAAGAGGATGATCCGGCGAGACAGCTGGAAAAAGGAATTTCAGGACTGGCCGCGGCTTACTATTATTATCAGTCCAAAGGCTACTCGGTTATTATTTCCAGTCCGGCAATGGATGCCAATCAGGGGATCGATTTATTTTTGGCGGATACCAAAAGAATGCGCCATGATCATGTAGTGGAACAAAAATTTGATTTTACAAACATTAAAACTTTGGACGAGACACCTTCCGCTTTAAGACCGTACATAACCATCGTCCAGGTTAAGTGCCACGCCGACAAGACCGGCAGGGAATCAAAAGAGTTGATTTACAGCCCTCGTTTACTGGCGGACTATGTTGAAAGGATAAATCACCACCGGTTAAAAAAGTTTTATGAAAAGAAAAGCGGGCATAAAGATTGGCAAAAAAATAATAACGGCGGCTGGGACGATTTTGATGAACAGTTTAAAGAACTGGAATTCCCCGAGACCGTAAAAATTGAGGAACTGGAAATTCCGAGCGGTTTTTGCGCCCGATACATTGATTTAAAGTTTAAAGACGCTAAGGAACTGATTGACGCCAGGGGAGAGCCGGATCGCGGCTGGACCGATATTCATCAGGAAAGGGTGATCGGCGAGGCGATTTATCCGGCTAAGAGGTAGCTGGCCGGAATTGGCGTTGTAATTGATTTTACCGCGAAAAAATGCTAATTTTAAGAAAGAAATGATAAAGAACCGACAAGAAAATTGACGATGAGGTTTATGGGCTTTATGGGTTGGGGGAGGAGGAGAGGAAAATTGTGGAAGAGAAATAACTTTATAAAAAATAATTGTTCAAACGATATGAACATTTTAAATAGCGAGGCCTTTTTGATTGTTATATCTGGGGTGGTTATATTCACGCTTCAAAATTTAATTTCCCAATTATGGATATTACCTTTGGTGGAATTTAAAAAAAGTTTAGCAAAAATAGAGACCCTGCTTATTAGATACGCGTTTTTATGTGATTTTACATATAATTCTAATGGTGGACTTATGGATGTTGAAATAGAACATTTCCGTAGAGAGTTAAAGAATTTAGCATCGGAAATAATCGGTGCCTATAATATTTTACCTGGAGCTGAAAAATGGTGGTTTGAAAAAATTAAAAAGGTCAATATCTTAAAAGCTAAAACAGAATTACTAACTTTATCTGCCGTTGTGAGCACGGAAAAAGATGTTGCGAAAGAAAAACCTCGCGCGGAGATAGCCATAGAAAATATTCCAAGATGTTTGGATTTACCTGAGATTAAATACAAAATTGCCGATATTTTAGGAGAGTAATAATATCTGTTGATGCTATATTAAAATTTTATCTTCGGGATAATAGCAAAAGCTAACATGCTTATCTACTTTGACGAATCATACGATAACGAACACCGGTATTTATTGCTCGGGGCGCTTTTTAATCCTCATCCGAAATATCTGCATCGGGAATGGCTAAGATTAAAAAGAGAGGCTGGCCTGGTCGGCTCGGACGGCAGAACATTTGAAATAAAATATAATAATTGCACGACCAGAAGAAGGCAGGAGTTGTGTTGCGGCGCCATTGATATATTTTTTCGGAGTACTAGCTATTTTTGGGCGATTGTGATTGACCAAAATATAATGAATTTAGATTATTTTGGCCGGAGAAGCGAAGATAATACGATTAAGATGGCCCGAGCCTATAAAAAATTCGCGGAATTGCTCTTATCGCATAATACGGAAAATATTTATAACGGAGTTTTACTGACTGACGAATTGAGCCGTTGCAACGGCGACAGATTTATTGAAATAATGAAGCAGGATTTTTGTTTGGTCGGCGGACTTCACTGCAAAGACAAGGATCGGCCTGCTTTAAAAGAGATAACAGACATTAAATCCCACTTGGAAGAATATCATGTTAATCAGATAAACGATATTTTATTAGGCTCCATTTTAAATAATCTAATGCCTACCAAAAAGGAATATAAAAATAATGTCAGGAATTACTTAATAAAGAGATTGGGAATTAAAAATTTATTGCCAGAGACCTGGAGCAAATACTCTAAAACATTAGTGGAAGAATATTACCCAAAATACAACGTCTGGTACTGGAAGCCGGGTAATAACAGCCAAAATCAAAAAGCCCCTGTTTAAAAACAGAGACTTTTTAATAGGTCTAAGTGCTGGCAAGGGTATTAGCGATCGTTGAACAGGTTTTCAACATCTCCCCTCGCTACTCTGACCTGATAATATAGTAACATAAAAACGGTTAAATTTCAATGAAGTTAAGAGAAAATAATATATGTCAGTATTTATTTTAATTTTAGCCAATTTATAAGAATTATAGATGTTAATTATTTTTCGCGTAAATTTACTTATCCCCACGCTTAAACCCAAACAAAAACTCTAAATGACCCAATCCCAAGCCTTGAAAATTTTAAAATCCGGGGAAAATGTCTTTCTGACCGGATCGGCCGGGACTGGCAAGACTTTTCTTATTAATGAATTCATCGGTCATTTGAAAAATAAAAAAATCAAAGCCGGGATTACCGCTTCAACCGGCATCGCCGCCACCCACATCGGCGGCCGGACTATCCATTCCTGGGCAGGGATGGGCATTGAGAAAAATCTGAGTCCGAAGAAAATGAACAAATTAGTCAGGAATAAGAAAACAAGGCAAAGGATAGAAGAAACGCAAACGCTCGTTATTGACGAAATATCAATGCTGGACGCTGACCGGCTTAACCTGGCGGACAAGATATGCAAAGCGATTAAAAATCCTTTTCTGCCGTTCGGAGGAATTCAGGTTATTATGAGCGGTGATTTTTTCCAGCTTCCGCCGGTGGAAAAGGACGCGGAGTTCGCTTACGAGTCTTTGGCCTGGAAAGAAGCTAAGGTAAAGGTGTGCTATTTAGACGAACAGTTCAGGCAGAATGATTTGGTTTTTACGGATCTTCTTAATAAAATCAGGAATAATTCGGCCGGAGCGGATGAGATGAACTCGCTGAAGTCGCGCCTTTTTAAATCCATTAACGGCTTTGACAAGCCCACCAAGCTCTATACCCATAACGCCGACGTTGACGCGGTTAACAGCTACGAACTCTCGCGCGTTCCCGGGAAAGAATCGGCTTACCAAATGACTTCCAAAGGCCCGGCGGAACTGGTAAAATTTTTAAAGAAGTCCTGCCTCGCGCCCGAAGAATTGAAATTAAAAACCGGCGCCATGGTAATGTTCGTAAAAAATAATTTTGAGGCCGGCTACGTAAACGGCACTTTAGGCGTTGTAACCGGTTTTAACGAGGATAATTACCCGCTGGTAAAAATCAAATCCGGCGAAGAAATAGCGGCAACGCCGTCCGGCTGGAACATTGAAGAGAATGAGGAAATCGTAGCGTCGGTAAATCAGATTCCTTTGCGCCTCGCCTGGGCGATTACGGTTCATAAAAGCCAGGGCATGAGTTTGGACGCGGCGGAAATTGATTTGTCGCGGTCTTTTGAATACGGCATGGGATACGTCGCGCTCTCAAGGGTTCGGACTTTGGCGGGCATGCGGCTTATGGGAATAAACAAGGGAGCCCTGCGGGTTGACCCGAAAGTTTTAGAAAAAGATTTGGAATTTAAAAATTTATCAATATAATCATTATGCCAAAACTGATTTTTGACATTGAAACCATCGGGGAGAATTTTGACGAGCTGGACAAAACAACGCAGAGCGTCATGACTAAATGGGTAAAAGGCGAAGCAGGCGAGGAAGAGCATGACGCGGCAGTAGAGGATATAAAAAAAACCCTCGGCCTTTCACCTTTAACCGGCGAGATTGTCGCTATCGGCGTCCTGGACGGCGATAAGGACAGGGGCGCGGTTTATTATCAGTCGCCGGGAACTAAAGAAAAAGATTCGGAAGAGGACGGCGTAAAATTCCGGCCCATGGATGAAAAAGCAATGCTGAAAACTTTCTGGGAAGTAGCGAAAAATTACGACGAATTCATAAGTTTTAACGGCCGCGGTTTTGACGCGCCATACTTAATGATTCGTTCGGCTATTCACGGCCTTCGCCCGAGCCAGGATCTCATGTTTAACCGTTATTTAACGAGCCAGAAATATAACAGCGCCAGGCATATTGATTTAATGGATCAATTGTCATTCTACGGCGCGACCCGGAATAAAAGCCTGCACCTTTTTTGCCGGGCGTTCGGGATAAAAAGCCCTAAAGCGGGCGGGGTAGCCGGGGATGACGTGGCTGGATTATTCAAAGACGGCCGGTTTTTAGACATCGCCCGCTATAATGCCGGCGATTTAATCGCGACCAAGGCTTTATATGAATACTGGGAGAAATATTTAAGGTTTTAGCCGCTGTTTATTCTTTTTTTCTGCCGGAATATATTTAACCGGTGATATTTATCCGCTAAGCCGCGGAAGATGTTTTTACGCCGGACTTTTCCACAGTCTGGACCAAAAATTTTAGTTATCCACAGGCTAAAAAAGTAAAAATTTTTAAAGCCTCAGAGGTCGTTTCTGAATCCGTATTTTTTTCTCTAACCTTAAAACAAATTTTTTTAATCTAAGGCGTCTTGACGGATTCAAAGATGGTGATATAATTAATACAGGATATAAACACTATATATTGTGTTGATAATAAAAATGAGTCCTCAATATATGGGAAAGACTAAATTTTAATATAATTTAAGAATTTAGTCAAATACAGCTGAAATTAATTTTATTTTAATCAATCTTGGGTAAAATCCGTGTATAATTAATTTGAAATTATACGCGGGAGGGGAAGTCCTTATGAAATGCCCTATCTGCTATTACAAAGATACTAAAGTGGTGGATTCAAGGGTAGCATCGGACGGGTTTTCCATAAGAAGGCGGCGGGAATGCTTAAAATGCGGCTTTCGTTTTTCCACCTACGAAGAGCTGGAAATCCTGGAACTTACGATTATTAAGCGGGACGGCCGGAAAGAAGCCTACCAGCGGGAAAAATTAGAGAGAGGTCTTAAAAAAGCTTTGGAAAAGCGCCCTATAACCAAAGATAATTTTAAGAAGCTCGTTAACCTTATAGAACGGGATTTGCAGAAACTCCGGAAAAGCGAAATCACTTCCAACCAGATCGGCCTTTTTATCATGAAGCACCTAAAAAAAATGGACAAGGTCGCCTATATCCGCTTCGCGAGCGTTTACCAGTCCTTTAAGGACGTGGAAGAATTTTCAGAAGAACTCAGTAAGCTGGTTTCAAAGCGGAAAGAGAATAATCCAGGGAAATAAAATTAGCAGTCTAGATTTTTTGGGATTAATTGAATTAAAAATTGTCCGCCCGAGGCGGATCCGCCTTTGGCGGAAAAATTAATATCTCCCCCATGCAACCTTCCAAAGAAATAAAAAACAGCATAACAAAGATTATAAAGCGCTCCGGAGAAATCGCGCCATTCCTCCCGGAAAAAATTACCGAGGCTATTTTTAAAGCGACCGAAGCCGTTGGCCAGCCTGACCGGGCGCTCGCGGAAAAATTAACCGCTGAAGTGATTGCCGCCGTAGCCGCGAAGTTTCACGAAAGATCCATTCCGGCGGTTGAAGAAATCCAAGACATGGTTGAAGAAGTCCTTATCGCCAACCGGCAGATTAAAGCAGCGAAATCCTATATCCTCTACCGGGATCAAAGGGCTCGGCTCCGGGACATGCGGTCGCTCGTTGATTACGCTACGCTCGTTGAATCCTACATTAATAACTCGGACTGGCGGGTTAAGGAAAATTCTAACATGAGCTACAGCCTCCAGGGTTTAAATAACCACATCGCCTCGGACATTTCTTCAAACTACTGGCTCAATAAAATTTACACGGCCAATATCCGCGAAGCCCATAAAGACGGCGATTTGCATCTGCATGACCTGCAGATCATCGCCCCTTACTGCGCCGGCTGGGATTTAAGGGATTTGCTTACGCGCGGCTTTGGCGGAGTTTCGGGAAAAATTGAATCCGGACCGGCCAAGCATTTTCGCACGGCGCTCGGGCAGGTGATAAATTTTTTCTATACCGTGCAGGGCGAAGTGGCCGGGGCTATGGCCTTTTCCAACTTTGATACCTATCTCGCGCCTTTTATCCGCTATGACAACATGACCAAAAAGGAAGTTCGGCAGAGCCTGCAGGAATTTTTATTCAATATCAACGTCCCGACCCGGGTCGGATTCCAGACGCCATTTACTAATATTACCCTGGATTTAACGGTAACCGGCGCGTTAAAGGATGAGCACGTAATAATCGGCGGAAAGCCCCAAATTGAAACTTATAAGGAATTCCAGAAAGAAATGGACATGTTTAACGAAATTTTCGCCGAGCTAATGATGGAGGGCGATGCTAAGGGGCGGGTTTTTACCTTTCCCATTCCGACTTACAACATCACTAAAGATTTTAACTGGGATTCGCCGGTAACCGAAAAAGTTTTTGACATGACCGCTAAATACGGCATCCCCTATTTTTCCAACTTTATTAATTCTGACATGAGTCCGGACGACGCCCGGTCAATGTGTTGCCGATTGAGGCTTGATAACCGGGAACTGAGAAAGCGCGGCGGCGGACTCTTTGGCGCCAATCCTTTAACCGGTTCCATCGGCGTCGTAACTATCAATCTGCCGCGGATCGGCTATCTCGCGAAAACTGAAGGCGAATTCTTTGACCGTTTGTCCGACCTAATGCAAATCGCCCGGGAAAGCCTTGAAATAAAAAGGAAAGTTTTAGAAGACTTAACCGACGGCGGGCTTTATCCTTACGCCAGGCATTATCTTGATAATATTAAAGCGCGCTTCGGCGGTTATTGGAACAACCATTTTTCAACCATCGGCATTATCGGCATGAATGAAGCCCTCCTGAACTTTAATCCGCTCCGCACCAGTATTTCCAGTCCGGCCGGCCGGGTTTTTGCCGAAAAGACATTATCTTTTATCCGGGAGAAAATGATGGATTACCAGAATTCCACCAACCACCTATACAATCTTGAAGCGACGCCGGCCGAGGGAACGACAAGAAGGCTCGCTAACCTTGATAAGAAAAAATACGCTGATATTATCGTGGCTAACGATAAAGAGGTTATTGCCGGCGTCGCCGCTCCGTTTTATTCCAACTCCACTCAATTGCCGGTGAGCCATACTGACGATATGTTTGAAGCGCTGGATTTGCAGGACGGACTGCAGACCCGGTATACGGGAGGAACCGTATTCCACGGCTTTGTCGGCGAGGCTCTGCCTTCGGCTGAATCGGTAAAAAATCTTGTCCGGAAAATCGCTTACAATTATAAACTGCCTTACTTTACGATTACCCCGACTTTTTCCATCTGCCCGAAGCACGGCTATCTTGCCGGCGAGCACCATTACTGCCCGAAGTGCGACGAGGAAAACGGAACCGGGACGACGCGGGCGGCGGAAAAAAAAATTGAAGAAAAGCCGTTAAGGCGGGAAAATCCGGAAAACGCGGCCAGCCAGGGAAATTTGGAAAGGGATTTAATAACGTTATTAGCATAATAAACAAAACTATGAGTCCAGTAGAAACAAAAAGACAGCCTTGCGAAGTTTACAGCCGGGTTTGCGGTTATCTTCGGCCGGTAAGCCAGTGGAATGATTCAAAGCAGGCCGAATTCGTTAACCGTAAAATGTATAAAACCGAAAATAGCGATAAATAATGAAAATCGGCGGTTTGCAAAAATTCAGCCTTCTTGATTATCCGGAAAAAATTTCCGCTATCATCTTTACGAAGGGTTGCAATTTCCGCTGTCATTATTGCTATAATCCCATGCTTGTTGAGCCTAAAGGCGGACGTGTCCTGACCCGACGGCAAGGCAAGGTAGTATATTCTTCGCCCGATCCCGAGAAATCGGGAGAGGGCGAAGAGCAGGAAGGTCATCCCCTAAAAGAGGGTGATCTTTTTGTTTTTCTAAAAAAACGGATCGGGAAATTGGACGCTGTCGTAATAACCGGGGGCGAGCCGACGATCCAGCCGGATTTGCCGGAGTTTCTCGCGAAAATTAAAGCCTTGGGTTACCTTATTAAACTGGACACAAATGGATCTAATCCGGAAATGCTTAAGAAAATATTGGAAAAAAAATTAGCGGATTATATTGCCATGGATTTAAAAACCGCTTTGCCGGCTTACGAAAAAGCCTGCGGAATTAAATTCAATTTGGAAAAACTGGAAAAAAGTATTAAAATAATTAAGGAAAGCTCTCTGCCGCATGAATGGCGGACGACGCTTGTTCCGGGAATCGTTGAGGCGGCTGATATTGAAAAAATGGGGAGACTTTTAAAGGGCGAGGCCGTCTGGTATTTGCAGGAGTTTAAAAGCCAGACCCCTTTGGTTAACGCGGAATTCCGGGGAAAGAACGCGCATACCGCGAAAGAAATGGAAAAGATGAGAAAGATCGCCATGAAATACGTTAAGAAGTGCGAGATAAGATAGATAATAATTTAAAATTAAAAACCTGCTTTATGGACGGCGAAAAACCAAAAGAAGAAAGGCTCGCTGAGCTTTTGGAAAGAAACCTCGCGTTAACCGAGGAAATTTATAAAATGACCAAAAGCGTTAAGAGGTATATAAATTTCCAAAAGGTCATGAGCGTAATTTATTTTGTTTTGATTGTTGTGCCGATAATCCTTAGCGTCCTTTATCTTCCGCCGCTTTTAAAAGGGATTTTCAGCCAGTATGAGTCAGTTCTTGGCGGAGACGATTTTATAAAAATCATGAACCCGTCTGATTTAAGGAATGCCTCCCCTGGAGATTAGAGACCTTTTAGAAAATTAAGAATCTTAACCACATGAAAAGAGATAACAATCTTACCGCTTTTGAAGAACGGGTTTTAAGGGCGATTAAGGCGGTAAAAAAGGGGAGAGTTACCACCTATAAAGAAGTGGCGCGAAAAATCGGGGCGCCCGGAGCCGGGCGAGCCGTTGGGAACGCTTTAAGCAAGAACCCATGGGCGCCGAAAGTCCCTTGCCATCGGATAGTAAAGTCTGACGGCCGGATCGGCGGATACGCCGGCGGAGTAAAGAAAAAGATAAGGCTTTTAAAAGAAGAAGGCGTAATTATGCGTAATAACAGGGTGGCGGGGTTTAATAAGATTTTAATGAGGCTAAGTTAGCCTTAAATTTATGCATAATGAGCAGAAAAAATTATTAATTTCAGTTGTTATTACTTCCATAATCGTCAGCTCTTTATTCGGCGGGGTGGTTGGATTTTGGGCTGGAGCGGCTTCGCGGGAGGCTCCATTCAGCCTGTTAAAAGACAGTATGTTCGGAGCGGAAAAGGTGGTAAAAGTTGAAGAAGAATCCTCAGTCATTTCAGCGGTGGAAAAGGTTTCGCCGGCCGTAGTGAGCATAATTATTTCCAAAGATTTGCCGATTATTGAGGAATTCCGGGAGACTCCGCCCGGGTCGGATTTTTTTCGGCAATTCTTCGGCGATGATTTTGGATTGGATTTCAATACCCCCCAATTCCGGCAAAACGGAACTGAGAAGCGGGAAATCGGCGGCGGAAGCGGATTCATAATTTCGCCTGACGGCTATATTGTCACCAATCGGCATGTTGTTTCGGACGAAGCGGCTGATTACACGGTTTTAACCAACAGCGGAAAAAAATACCCGGCCAAAGTCCTTGCTCGGGACGCGGTAAATGACTTGGCTGTCCTAAAAGTTGACGCTTCGGGCTTGCCGGCCGTTGAATTCGGCGACAGCGCGAGCCTTAAAGCGGGACAGTCGGTAATTGCCATTGGCAACGCTTTGGGGGAATTCCGCAATACGGTTTCGGTCGGCGTTATTTCCGGCCTCGCGAGATCAGTCGTAGCGAGCGGCGGGCTTTCAGGGAGCGAACAGCTGTCTAACGTCATCCAGACCGACGCTTCTATTAATCCCGGCAACTCTGGCGGGCCGCTTTTAAATCTCGCCGGCCAGGTTATCGGCATAAATACAGCTATTGTCGCCGGGGCGCAGAATATCGGTTTTGCCCTGCCAATCAACGAAGTTAAGTCTTCAATTGAAAGCGTTAGGCAGACCGGAAAAATTGTCCGGCCCTGGCTCGGGGTGCGCTATGTTTTAATTGATGATGCTTTGGCTGAAACGCGGAAACTGCCGGTAAAAGATGGAGCGCTTGTTATTAAAGGGGAAAACGAAAACGAACCGGCCGTTATCCCCGGATCGCCGGCCGATAAGGCGGACTTAAAAGAGAATGATATAATTTTAGAGCTTGACGAGGCGGCTATAAACGAAAGCAATCCGCTCGCCAACGCCCTCGGGCGCTTTAAGCCGGGCGACGAGGTAACCCTTAAAATCCGGAGCGGGGAAGAGGAAAAGGACATGAAAGTCAGGCTGGAAGAGTTGAAGTAGAATTTTTGGGATTTTTAATCATGGAATTGTTATGACAAGGCTGGCTAACAACCAGCCTTTTATTGACCTTAAACTCAAAAGAAGATAGGATAAATACATGGAGAACCTCTTAAAACAACTAGAAGAACTAAGGGAAAAAATCGCGGCTACGGCCGGGATCTTGGATATTGAAAAAAAGAAAGTTGAGGCCGGGGAGCTGAGACTTGAGACGGGCAAGGCCGGATTTTGGAATGATCGCGAGCGGGCTGTGGAAATCGGCCAAAAGCTCCAAGGTCTGGAATCGGAAGTCCAGGAATGGGAGGAGCTCCGAAAAGAGATCCGCGAGCTGGAAGAGTTTGTCGCTATGGCGGAGAATGAAGCGAAAAAAAACGGGGATGGCGACAACGGTGAAAATAAAGGATTGCATGATGAAATGGAGAAAAAGTTTCATGAACTGAAAATAAAATTTGAATCCCTGGAATCCATGGTTTTATTTTCCGGAAAATACGATCGTCAGAACGCCATCCTTTCCATCCACGCCGGAACCGGCGGAACCGACGCGCAGGACTGGGCGCAAATTTTGCAAAGGATGTATTTAAGGTTTAGCGAGAAAAAAAAGTGGAAAGCGGAAATTTTAGATACTACCTACGGAAGCGAAGCCGGAATAAAAAGCGCGACCCTAAGAATAAAAGGCGATTGGGCTTACGGCTATCTTCGGTCGGAAAACGGGGTGCATCGCCTTGTCCGCATTTCGCCTTTTGACGCTGAAGCCATGCGCCATACTTCGTTCGCTTTGGTAGAAGTCATCCCTGAACTGCCGGAAACCGAAGACGTGCCGTTAAAAGACGAGGATTTGCGCGTTGATGTTTTTCGCTCTTCCGGGCCGGGCGGCCAAAGCGTTAATACAACTGATTCGGCGGTCAGGATTACCCATCTCGCGACCGGACTCGTAGCGACCTGCCAGACCGAACGCTCCCAGCATCAAAACCGGGAAAACTGTTTAAAAATTTTAAAATCAAAAATCGCCAAACTCGCCGAAGACGAGCGACGGGCCGAAGAATTAAAACTCCGGGGAGAAGCGCAAAAAGCCGAATGGGGAAAGCAAATCCGCTCTTACGTCATGCAACCTTATAAAATGGTAAAAGACCACCGGACAAAGCACGAAACCCAGGACGTGGACGCGGTTTTAGATGGCCGGTTGGAAGAGTTTATGGAGGCGTATTTGCGTGAAACACGCGCAACATATAACACATAACATAGAACAAGTTTTAAATTGCTGCAGGACTGATGTTTCATGTTTTTTGTTTTGTGCTATGTGAAAATATGGAGGGGGAAGTTTTTACCAGATCAAAAATATTATTGGTAAGCTGTCTTAGCTTCATTGCCGGAGTGGGATTGGCTTCTTTTTTACCAGCCGGACTTTTAGTAAAAGATTTATGGTTTTTTGGCGGTTCTTTAGTCGGCGCGATTTTACTCATAACGCTCAGGGGTTTTAAAAAAGAAAGCGAATTATTCAGGGCTATGACCCTGATTTTTTTATTTTTCACCTTTTTATTTTTAGGAATCTGGCGGTACGCGGTGAGCCTGCCGAAAAATTACCCGGATCAGGTCAGGCGTTATAATGGCCAAAGAGTAAAAATTATCGGCGCTGTGGCGGACGAGGCCGATATTCGGGAGGCTAACATGAAATTAAAAATTGACTCCGAATATCTGGTAATCAGCGCGGAAGATATTAATAGCGGAAAAGACGATGGTGAAAACGGAACCGGCGCGGAGGATGGACCAGGACTTAAACAGAAAAAACAAAGCCGGGAAATAAAAATGCCGGTTAAGGGAAAAATTCTTACGACCGTAAACCTTTATCCCGAATACAGCTTTGGCAATCGGCTGGAGCTTTCCTGCGAATTAAAGAAACCCGAACCTGTTGAAGACTTTTCTTACGACCGCTATCTTTCGCGCTATGATATTTATTCGCTTTGTTATTACCCAAAAATAAAATTTTTAGAAAAAGAAAATTTCGGAGGTTTTTCCGTCGGCCGGCTTTATGAAAAAATACTTAAGATAAGAAAAAAAATAAAGGAAATTTCCGACCTTGGCATGGGCGATCCGGAAAGTTCCATCGCCCAGGCCATAACTTTCGGCCTTAGGAACTATCTTTCTCAGGAATTAAAAGACGCGTTTTCCCAGACCGGCCTTACCCATATCATGGCGGTTTCCGGCGCGAACATAAGCATCCTGACAATGATTGTCATGAATTCGCTTATGGCGCTCGGCGCGAAACGAAAACTGGCCTTTCGGATAACCGTGGCCTGGATAATATTTTTCGTTATCCTCGTCGCCGCCCCGGCCTCGGCCGTTCGGGCCGGAGTGATGGGCTTTATCGTCCTCTGGGCGTTAAATCTCGGCCGGTTAAATAAAACAACCGGCGCCATAGTTCTCGCCGCCGCCGTCATGCTCCTTTTTAATCCAAAAATCCTCCGGGATGATCTCGGTTTTCAGCTTTCTTTTCTCGCGACCTTAAGCCTCGTATTTTTTTATCCGATTTTTAGCGCCTGGTACGCGCGCGGGGAAAAATTAAAGCGCGTTCCGAAAATTATAAGCGAAACGCTTCTTATTACTCTCGCCGCTCAGGTTCTTACCACTCCGGTACTGGTTTATAATTTTCATTTTATTTCGCTTTCCGCGCCGCTCGCGAACCTGCTCGCGCTTTGGGCGATACTACCGATTACTTTTTTTACTTTTTTTGGCCTGGTTTTTTCTTTAATCTTTGCCGGATACGAAAACCTGATTTTTTTTCCGGCCTGGGCTTTTGTTAAGTATTTGGTAGTACTCGCGAAGAATTTAGCTAGCCTGCCTTTTTCCCATCCAAAAACCGGGTATATTAGCGGTTATGTTTTTCTTATATATTATTTAATTTTAGCCATTTATTTAAAACGTCGGAAGAATGAGCCGATTTCTATTGACTTCTCATGAATTTCGTGTTATATTAGCTAGACTTTTAGAGTGTGTCTAAAATTATTCCTGCTGCGGCTTTTCCGCTTCGGCTCCGACATCGTCAGACTTCGCAAAATAACATTCACCGTAGCTTTGGCTACGCCTCATGTTCTTTTGCTCGTCTTCCTTGTCTCGCTCAAAGCGGGAAAAGCCTCGCGACGAAATAATTTTAGACACACTCTAAATACGGTCATCCCCATTGCATTGATGGCGCGAGCTCGCCCATCATAATTAATTAACGCGTAAAATCCCGATGGGGAAAATTTTTATCGTATGGAATCCGTAAAAATAAACATAAATAACCTCGGCGAAATCAAACCAGCGGAAATAATTAATGAGTTGCTTTCCCGGCTAAAAGAGCGGGAAAGGGATATTGTTATCCGCCGGCACGGCCTTAGCGGATCGGAAAAGGAAATTTTGGAAGGAATCGGCAAAGCCCATAACCTTACCCGGGAAAGGGTCAGGCAGATTGAATCTGTTGGTCTCAAAAAAATCCGGGAGGCGAGGGAAAAAGAGATATTGTCCAAAATCGGAAAATTGATCCAGGAGCTTATAGAAAGCCACGGCGGAATCATGGAAAAGGAACATCTTTTTGAAGTGCTTTCGCATTACGGATTGGACGGAGCGATTGATTCGGATCGGGCGGTTTTCAGGAATTTTTATAATTTTCTCATTTTAAAGGTGCTTGACGGCTTTACCGAAGTCAGCAAGTCGGATGAATTTTTAAACCATATAAAACTGGCCGGCAAGGAAACCGGCCATCTTGACGGACTTGTCCGCGCTATTAAAAAGGCTATCGCGGATAAAGGAAAAATTCTTACCACCAAAGAGCTTTTTGACGTCGCCGAAGAGGCGGCTCGGGAGCTTGGGATTACAATTGTTAATTCCGAAGATTTGGATCTGAGCCGTTATTACGAAAAGCATTTTTCCGGCGACGAACCAAAATTATTAGCGGAAAAGAAGTCCCTTTTTTCGGTAATCAGAGCCGCCAAAACCATCAGCCAGAATGTTTTCGGACACTGGGGGCTTTCCGGCTGGCCGGAAATAAAGCCGAAGAATTTAAACGAAAAAATTTACCTGATTCTGAAAAATCATGGCAAGCCGCTCCATTTTTCCGATATCGCCAAAAAAATTGACGATGTGCTTTTTGACCGCCCGCCTATCGTCCGCCTGCCGGACAATCAGGGACGGGCAGGGAAGAAAACTAACGTGGCTTCGGCTCATAATGAACTGATTCTTGATAACAAATTCGTTTTGGTGGGAAGAGGCATGTACGGACTTTCCGAATGGGGATTAAAAGAAGGAACAGTCGCTGAAATAATCGCCGAAATCATGAAATCAGCCGGATCGCCTTTAACCAGGGAAGACGTAATTGAGCGGGTGCTTAGGGAACGGATGGTAAAGAAAACTACTATCGCCCTGGCGCTGTCCAATAAAGATAAATTCGCGAGAAACGGCAATGCTTTTTTCATCAAGGCTGATAATGTTGAAGCGGCCGGATAATACGGATAGCAAAAAATTATAAACACAACACCCCGTTAACGCGGGGTTTTTGTTTATTCCGGCGAATTATGGTAAAATAAAATAGTGAATAGAAAACAGAAAATAGAAAATAGAATTTCTATATTTTTCTATTTTCTGTTCTCTATTTACTGATAATATGGATGTAGTTATTAACATAACTCCGATTCTTGAGTTTTCCCGGCTCCCGGCCGATCAGATGTTTTTAAGCGTCTTTTTTACGGTTGGCTGGCTTCCGCTTTTTATCCTCTATTTATACGCGTCCAAAGAGCTTTGGCTCTATTATATCCAGATGAAATGGGGCGGAAAACAGCGGTATGTTTTTCTCGCCATTGACGTTCCGCGCGGAAACGAGCAGTCGCCGAGAGCGGTGGAAAATATTTTTTCCTACCTCGCCGGCGGACATATGAGTATTAATTTTTTTGAAAGATGGTGGCTGGGCGAGTGGCAGGTGCGCTTTTCCCTTGAAGTCGTTTCCATAGAAGGCTACATCCAGTATATTATAAGAAGCCCGATTAAATACCGCGACCTGACTGAAGCGGCGATTTATTCCCAGTATCCGGACGCGGAAATCACCGAAATAAACGACTATTCCAAAGATCCGTCCTTGCCGGAGCGTTTTCCGGACGAGAATTGGGACTTAAACGGCGGGGAATTTACTTATACCAACCCCATGGCTTATCCGATTAAGACTTACCGCCAGTTTGAAGTCCAGAGCCCGGGAGAAGATGAGGCGATTTTCAAAGACCCGAACGCGGCCTTGATGGCGCTTTTATCCAGCCTCGGCCCGGGCGAACAGCTTTGGTATCAGATCCTTATCCAGCCCATCGGCTTTGACTGGATGGGCATGGCGGATGACGAAATAAAAAAAATATTCGGCGAAGCGGTCGCGAAGAAAAAAGGCCCGCTGGAGAGCCTGGCCGATCTGCTCTTGCAGGCTCTTCATGATTTAAGCGAAGCGATTTATGAGCTTTGGGGCGGAATTAAGGATGAGGAAAAAAAGACAGAAGAAAAAAAGCCAAAGACCATGATAGAGCTTAATCCGGCGGAAAAGAAAAAGGTGGAAGCGATTCAGGAGAAAGTTTCTAAGGTTGCTTTTAACACCAAAATCAGATATATTTATCTCGCCAAAAAAGAAGTATTCAATAAAGGAAAAGCTTTTGGCGGGTTCGTCGGTTACATGAAGCAGTTTATTGACCTGGATTTAAACTCCCTTAAACCGGACATGGAGCAGACCGTAACCCGGGCGCATTATTTTTATATTGAGTCGCGGAGAAATTCTAAAAAAAATAACATATACCGGGGATACCGCGGCCGGGACGGAGTAATCGGCAAACTTCCCATAACCATGAACGTGGAAGAACTGGCTACGCTCTGGCACTTCCCGCTTGAGAGCGCCGTAAAAGTTCCTTTACTGCAGAAAGCGCCGGGACGCAAAGCCGAAGCGCCGATGAGCCTGCCGGTTCCGGCCGAAGCCCGGGACGAAGGATTATCCGATTTTTTTACGGATATCCGTCCGTCTTATGTTTCTTCTTCTCCTAAAACCGCGGAAGAAAATGGCCGGTCGGAGAAAGTTGAAAGTTTTTCGGCTGAAACCGGCTCAAAGGGTCAGGCGCCGGAGAATCTGCCATTTGTATAATTAAAATTATGAATAACGACATAACATTATTCGGCATAACTACTTTCCGCAATAAGAACCGCGCTTTTGGCATCAAGCTTGATGACCGGCGGCGGCACATGTATGTTATTGGAAAGACCGGAATGGGGAAATCCACCCTTTTGGAAAACATGATTATCGGCGATATCCGGGCCGGCCGGGGGGTGGCGGTCGTTGATCCGCACGGCGACCTCGCGGAAAAGGTGATTGACTTTATTCCGAGCGACCGGATTAATGATGTAATATATTTTAATCCGTCCGACATGGAATATCCGATCGCTTTCAATATCCTTGAACGGGTGGAGCCGCATCTTAGGCATCTCGTCGCCTCGGGACTCATCGGAGTGTTCCAAAAACTCTGGGCCGATTCCTGGGGGCCGCGGCTGGAATATATTTTAAGGAATACTATCCTCGCGGTTTTAGATTATCCGGGCGCGACTCTTTTAGCCGTTACCCGGATGCTTTCTGATAAAGATTTTCGGAAAAAGGTAGTGGATAAAACCCTGGATCCGGTAGTGAAAACTTTTTGGACCAAAGAATTCGCCGGCTACGCCGATAAGTTCGCCTCAGAAGCGGTTTCGCCGATCCAGAACAAAGTCGGCCAATTTTTATCCAGTTCGCTCATAAGAAATATTATTGGCCAAGTTAAGTCTTCCATAGACGTCCGAAAAATTATGGACGAAGGAAAAATTTTAATCATGAACCTTTCCAAAGGCCGCATCGGCGAAGATAATTCAGCCCTTTTAGGGAGCATGATGATCACGAAAATCCAGCTGGCGGCCATGAGTCGGGTTGACGTGCCCGAAGCCGAGCGCCAAGATTTTTACCTTTATGTTGATGAATTCCAGAATTTTGCCACTGACAGCTTTGCTAATATTTTATCCGAAGCCCGGAAATACCACCTTAACTTAATTATGGGCCACCAATACGTTGAACAGCTCGGAGATGTCGTAAAAGCCGCGGTCTTCGGCAATGTCGGAACTTTGGTCGTCTTCCGCGTCGGCGCCATTGACGCCGAAGAGTTAGTAAAAGAATTTACCCCGACTTTTACCGAGGAAGACCTTGTTAACCTGCCAAAATACGAAATGTATTTAAAATTGATGATTGACGGAGTGTCTTCGGATCCTTTTTCGGCCCGGGGTCTTCCGCCGATCGGGGAGGAAGTAAAAACCGACAGCGCCGAAAAAGTTATTAAAGTTTCCCGGGAGCGCTATGCCAGGAAAAAAGACGAAGTTGAGGAAAAAATAATGAAATGGCACGCCATTGACGAGGCGGCAGTTAAAACGCCGGATAAGACCGGGGCGCGGAACGTTTCAGCCGGGAAAAACGCGCCTTCCGGGAAAAACGCGGGGCAGGGAAAAGAGGGCGGAAAAAAGAGCGGTTTTTTGCCAAATAAATCATCTTCCGCTCCCGCCGCGGCCAGCCGACCGGCAGATATGTCCAAAAAAAAAATCACTAATGATATTCCCCGCCTTGCCTCTCCCGCGCGTGAAGCTAGGGAGGACGAAAGAATCGCGAATAAGCCCCGGCCGGTTGCCGCCGCCGAAGTTTTGGCGAGTGAACCGGAGAACAAACCTCGCTCTGTTGAGGCCGCGGGAGACAAGCCTCGCATTACTGAAAATACGCGGAGTGAGTCCGGGGATAGCGAGACGTATAAGTATGACGCGGTTTGCTCCCGCTGTTCCGCGTCGGCTCGGATTTCTTTTCCGCCGGACGGCATCCGGCCGGTCTTCTGCAAAAATTGCCTGACAGAAATAAAAAAAGAAAAAGTTAATGAGATGGAGAACCGAAAGAAAAAAAAGCGGGAAGAGCTGGAAAATCTCAATAAAAGGGAAGCGGAAAAAAAAGAAGCTTTGTCCGGCCGCAAAACCGGAACCGATTCGGAAGCCGGAAAAAAGAGCCTCTTTATTAACAAAGAATTTGATAAAGACTGGAAAGAGATTTCTTTAAGCGAGCTCGCCAGCTTAGTCCCGGCTAAATTCGCGGATCTAAAAAAAGAAAACAGAGGCAACGAAAGGCGAACCGAAAATGCCCTGCCGGAAAAAAACGGCAGTGGAGCAAAAAAAATGGTTCCCGGCGAACCGGTTAAACTCGGATAATGTTTATAATATATCTTTAAAATATGCATCTTAAAGCAAGCTTGCACACCCACACCAAAGAAGATATTTCGGACGGACACGCGATCAGCTATGATGTTTACGGGCTTATTGACCGGGCGAAAGAGCTCGGGTTTGATGTTTTGGGGCTTACCTGTCACCGGAAATATATATACAAGGAAGAATACGGCGAATACGCCCGGAAAAAAGGGATAACGCTCATACCGGGAATTGAGTTGGCGCTCAGGTTTTTTTTCCGCCAAAACCATGTCCTTTTATTAAACTGCGACAAGTCGGCCGAAGAGATAAAAAGTTTCGCCGAACTAGCGCGCTATAAAAAAGATAACCCCCATGTTTTCGTAATCGCGCCCCATCCGGCCTCGGCTTCGGGAATCATCGGCTCAATCGGCCGGAAAAAGCTTAGGAAATTCATCCATGTTTTTGACGCGGTTGAGCACTGTTGGCTTTATACCGGCCGGTTCAATCAAAACCGGAAAGCCGAGGAAATCGCCAGGGAACGCGGACTGCCGTTTATCGCCACTTCCGATATTCACACCATGAGATACTTTGACACCGATTATCTTATAATTGACGCGCCCGGCAAGGATGCGGCTTCGGTTTTTAACGCCATCCGGGCGGGAAAATACATAAGCTGTACCCGGCCAAAAAGGGTATTAAGCGTCTTTATCATGCTTTCGGTTTTTTATCTTATATATATATTGAAGATCCCTTTAAAATTTTACCGCCAGAAAACTCTTAACGTTGCGGCTCACGAATGAATAAAAATGATTACTTAAAAATAGGCAAGGCGACCGACCTTGTTGGATCTGACCGGAAGCTTTATCGCGTTTTTGAAATCCTGCCGGGCGTTCTTTCCTGGACGACGCTTCTCGGGCTGGTTTTGTTTTCTTTTTTAAAACCGGTCTGGGTGGCTTATTTTATCATCGCCTTTGACGTTTACTGGCTGCTCTTAGTCGTTTATCTTGGCATCCATCTTTTTGTTTCTTACCGCAAAATGAAAGAAAATCTCCTGATTGACTGGAAAGCCCGATGCCGCCTTTTGCCGGGCTGGGATGAAATTTATCATCTGGTAATTTTACCCACTTACAAAGAATCTTATGAGGTTATCCGCCCGAGCGTTTCAGCGCTTTTGGCCGAAGGCTACCCGGGCGATAAAATAATCGTGGTTTTAGCCATTGAAGAACGGGAGGGCGCGGCCGGGGAAGAAAAAGCCCGCCGCCTGGAAAAAGAGTTTGCCGGATCTTTTTTTAAATTTCTTGTTACCCGCCATCCGGACGGCATTCCCGGAGAGCTGAAAGGCAAAGGCGCTAACCAGTCGTTCGCCGCCCGGGAAGCCAAAGAAAAAATCATTGACCCGGAAAAAATTGATTATGATAAAATTCTCGTGAGCGTTTTTGACATAGACACTATTATTTATCCCGGGTATTTTTATCGGCTGACGCACGCTTTCTTAACGGTTCCCGATCCTTACCGGGCAAGCTACCAGCCTATACCGCTTTACCATAATAATGTCTGGCGGGCGCCGTTTTTCGCCCGGGTGGCGGCGGCATCCAATACTTTTTGGCAGATGATGCAACAGGTGCGCCAGGAAAAACTCGCGACCTATTCTTCCCATTCCATGACCTGGCGCGCGCTTTACGAGATGGGATTCTGGTCAACTAGCATGGTTTCGGAAGATTCGCGCATTTTTTGGCACGGATTTTGCCACTATAACGGCGATTACCGGGTTGAACCGCTTTATTTCCCTTTGTCCATGGACGTAACCATGGATAAAAATCCTGTCGCGACCATGAAAAGCCTTTACCGCCAGCAGAGGCGCTGGGGCTGGGGAGTGGAAAATGTTCCTTATCTTTGCTTTAATTTCATAAAAAATTTTAAGACCGCCCCTAAGGGCAAATATTTAGGCCGGATTTTCGTCCAGGTTTACGGCTTCCATTCCTGGGCGACGAACGCCCTCATTATCGGCGTTATCGGCTGGCTGCCGGTTTTGATCGGCGGCCATGATTTTAACGCCATGGTCATATCTTCCAATCTGCCGTTCGTAACCCGGACGCTCATGACTATTGCCATGATCGGCCTCGTATTCTCCGCCGTTATTTCCACCTTGCTTCTTCCGTCGCGTCCGAAGCATTATGGTTTTAGCAAGAGCCTTTCCATGTTTTTGCAGTGGCTGGTTTTACCGGTGAGCATTATTGTTTTCGGCTCCATTCCGGGGATAGAGGCTCAGACCCGCCTCGCGCTCGGGAAATATCTCGGGTTTTTCGTAACGCCGAAGGAAAGGTAGGCGGGGCGGAAGTTGCGCGTTATTCGCTTTTTTCACTGCGGAAGCTCTCGTGTTATTGCGATGAATTTGTTATCAGATATTACTTTTACATGCAAAAAATTCATTTTTTCTTTCGCACACGTCCTCGTTTCAAAAAGCGAATAAAGCGCAACTTCCTTATAAAAATAAATGTAGAATATAATGTTGAGATTAACAAAAATACTCCTGGCGCTAGTTTGGTTCTTAATGGTTTTGCGGCTCGTAACCATGCCGATGCCGTATTATCCCGAGGCGATTGAGCAAATTACCCTGGCCGATAAGCTGGTTCATTTTATTTTGTTTGGCGCGCTCTTTTATCTTTTAACGGATGCGTTTTTAAAAAAAGATTTTTCAAAATGGAGATGGGCGGTTTACCCGAGCCTTGTTTTCAGCGTCCTTTTTGCTTTTTTCACCGAGTATCTTCAGCTTTATATTCCGAGCCGTACATCTTCTTTGCTTGACACTTCAGCCGGACTGGCTGGTATTGCTTTTTTCACCCTGATTTTTTGGAAAAATAAGCAGGCGAAAAAGCCAGGATTGCTTCTGCACGTCTGCTGTATCGGTTGCGGGGCTTTTGTAAGCCGGTTGTTAAAAGATAAATTTAAAGTCACCCTGTTTTATTACAACCCCAATATTTTTCCGGCCGAAGAGCACGAAAAAAGGCTGGAAGAAACCCGGAGGATCGCGAAAAAATTCCGCCTGCCGCTTTTGGTGGAAAAGTATGACCATAAAAAATGGCTGAAAAAAATCAAAGGCTTGGAAAAAGAGCCGGAAAAGGGTGGGCGATGCCTTGCCTGCTATCGCGACCGGCTTACTATCGCCGCCCGGACGGCCAAAGAAAAAGGGAATGATTTTTTTACTTCAACCCTTACTGTCAGTCCGCACAAAGACGCTAAAGCCATTAACGCAATCGGCATAAAACTGGAGAAAAAATATAAGGTGAGATTTTACGAGGCGGATTTTAAGAAAAACGACGGCTTTAAAAAATCCTGCGCCCTGTCCCGCGAACTAAACCTTTATCGCCAGGATTACTGCGGGTGCGAATTTTCGCGGAAAAAACAGTTGCCGAAAAAAGGCCGGGTTGTTTCCGAAAAGCTGAAAGGAAAAAAACCGGAAAAGCCGGATAAACCCGCCAAGGCCATTGATAAATAAAGGATAAGAAGTTATAATTCAGTTATAAGTTATAAGCCATAAACTTATGGATTTGTCAAAATATTTTCAGGAGGCGATTGATAACAAAGCGTCAGATATTCATCTCGTGGCCGGGAGCATACCGGCTCACCGGATTAACGGCGAACTCATAAAATTAAACCATCATCCGCTAGACGGAAAAGAGCTTGAAAAGGCTATTTATTCGCTGATTGACAATGAGACCATGGAAAAATTCAAGCGAAAAAAAGAGCTGGATTTTTCCCGGGAATTTTTCGGTTCCCGCTTCCGCTTAAACCTTCATTTTCAGGAAGGAAAAATCGCTCTGGCCGGCCGGCTGGTTCCAAAATACGTTCCTAAGCCGGAAGAAATTGATTTTAGCGAAGTGATTTACAAACTTACCCATCTCCAGGACGGGCTGATTCTCGTTACCGGCCCTTCGGGCAACGGAAAAACAACAACGCTCGCCACCATGATTGATATTATTAACCAGGAACGAAAGTCGCATATCATTACTATTGAGGATCCGATTGAATACATGTTTGAGGAAAAGCAAAGCATTATTGAGCAGAGAGAAGTCGGTTCAGACACCAACAGTTTCGCCCGGGCGTTAAAATACGCCTTGCGCGAAGACCCGAACGTGATCATGGTCGGAGAAATGAGGGATCTTGAAACAATTTCCGCCTGCCTCACCGCGGCCGAGACCGGACATCTTGTCCTCTCTACCCTCCATACTTCAACCGCGCCGGAAACGATTTCCCGCATTGTTGATGTTTTTCCCGCCCATCAGCAGCAGGAAATTTTAAATATGCTATCAACGGTTTTGCGCGCCATTATCACCCAGCAGTTATTGCCGAAAAGCGGCGGCGGCCGGGTTGTAGCGCGGGAACTGCTTTTAAACAATCAGGCGGTCGCCAGCCTGATCAGAAGAAACCAGATCGGCCAGATTTTAACCGTCATCCAGACGAGCCATCAAGACGGGATGATTACCATGAACAAATCCATTGACCGGCTTTTAGACAAAGGACTCATTACCGAGGAAACGGCCAATAACCGGAAAAGAAATCTGGAAACCCAGGCGGTGTATTACTAAAACATATGGCTCCTGAACGCTGGAAAGACATTCTGGGGAATGTCAAAGACAATTTTAAGGTGGAAGACGAAGGTAGCTTTCATGACGAAGAAGAAGGCGGGGTTGACGTTGAGTTTATTGTTTTTGCCGGTCCGCTCGGCCGGATGAGGCTTGAATATTCGGTAAAACCGGCGGTGATTGACAAAAAAGTGAGTTTTTCCAACCGCATTGGATCAAAAAGCGAAGTAAAATATATTTACAGTGATACGGAAAAAGTTCAGAAAATGAAAGCTTATAAATGGGACGATAATGACGAGGAGTGGGTGGAAATGGAAGCGAAAAAATTTGATTTGTAAGGTTCCGGATAAAAAGGTTTACTAAGCTTTTTTGTAAGCAGTTATTTAAACTTTATAAAACGCGGAAATTTCGCTGACTGAAACGCGGATGGACGCGGAAGAATAAATATGACAAGGAGATATAAATTAGTTAGTTACACCCTGATCGTCGGCCTGCTGGTAATGGTCTCGGCTGTTATCCTTAGTTCTCGGAACGGAGCTGATGAGCCGGAAAAAACCGTTCCGACCGTTGACCATGAAAAGCTCGTCGCTGATTATCAGAAAGAAGTCCGGCTCGCGCTAGCCGGATATTCGGTAATCGCGGCCAAAGAAAATCTTCATGCTGAAGAAATCAGGGAGGTGGAAAATGACTTTCTCGCTATCAAAGGCGTGCCGGCAGAGTATAGGGATTTGCACGCCCGATTGTTCTTTGCGCTCGCCCAGATTGAAAATTCTCTCGCGAGCGGCGATTTAAAAGCCCTGCAAGACGGGCAAAATAAGATTGGCGAAGCCAAAGCGGCCAACGCGTGGCTTAAATAAAATGAATAAACCATTTCTTTTATCGTTAATCGCCCCATTTTTTCTTTTTTTATCGGCGGAACTCATTGATTTCTTTCCCGGTTCCATTTACTATCTTTTGCCGCTCGCGAACGCTTTGGTTATTTTTACTGTTTACGGCATGGTAAAGAATAGCTCTTTTTACGGACGACTGGATTTTCTTATTTTTCCGCTGGTTTTTTTAAACGGTTCCATAGCCAGTCTTTTAATCCTTAATAGCCGCTTTTTAGCTCAGGGGCTGATTTTTTTTTCCGCCGGCATGATCTGGTACTATATAAAGTCCGTTTATTTTTTCCACCACAAGCCGATTTTTTATAAAACTTTCCAGATCAGGAACATTTCGGTTTACGGAAACTTCCTCTCTATTTTTTTCTTTTCTTCGGCTCTTTTCGGGATTCGTTCATTTCTTAACTGGCCGGTTTGGGGGATTATCCTGGTTTTGACATTTCTCTTCCTTCTTGTTATATATCAACTTAACTGGGCGCATAAAATTCCGCTGGCCGACTCGGGCGTCCATATCCTCGCCGATTCTTTAATTCTTGTTGAAATCGCCTGGTCGCTTTCCTTTTTACCCCTCCGTTTTTATATCCTCGGCCTGCTCCTTTCCGCCGCTTACTATATTATTACCGGACTCACCCGGCATTATCTTCTCGGAACGCTCGCGGCGAAAAACGTCAAAGCTTATCTTGGAGTCGGGCTGTTCAGCGTAATAATGATACTTTTGTCAGCGAGGTGGATTTAAGCGGGCAGGGAATTTTGATAATAATTATTAACATTCGCGATTCTATGTTTAATAAAATAAGGGAAAATAAGAATTTAATAATAACAGTTTTCCTCTCGCTGGTTTTCGGAGCCGGAGGCGGATTGGGGATAATCATTATTTTCCAGAATTACCTGGCCGGAGGGATTGGTTTGCCTTTCAGCTCGGTTGACGTATCATCAACTTTGGACGGCGGCCGGGTTATTATCCGCGAGCCGAAAAATTTGATTGTCCAGGAAAACGTGAAAGTCAGGGAAACCGCTGATTCGGCGGCCGCGAGCCTTGTCGGCATATTTAAGAAAAAAGATATCCCTAAAACCCCGATAGCGGGCGGTGATTTTTCCAAATACTATGTTTTGTCCGGGGAAGAGCCCGAGGGGCTTATTATTACCGGAGACGGCTGGATTATCGCGAAGAATTTTGAGGCGAACGAAAAAAATATTGTTAACAACTATGTTGTTATTACCGCCGATAAAAAAATATTTGAAGTTGACTCGGCGATAACGGACAAGGTAAGCGGCTATACATTTTTAAAAATTAAAGCCAACGGATTGCCGGTAAAACGTTTTTCGGGACTCTCGGGAGTTTACCCCGGGCTTTCAGTCATAGCGGCTGGCCGGCTGGGAAGGATTTTTCCGGCGTATGTTACCGGGATAAAAGGCGCGGCCGGATCGATAAAATCAGGCGACTACAACCCGAGGGAAATAATTTTAAATTCAATTCCAAAGGAAGGGTTTAAAGGCGCTTTTGTCTTTACTCTGGCCGGAGAGACGGCCGGTTTTATTAATCAGGATGGGAAAATTGACCATATAAATAATTTTTTGCCTGTTGTTGAAAGCCTGCTTAAAAACGGAACAATTAAGCGGGCTTATTTTGGCGCGAACTATGTTAACTTAAAAGACTTAGCCGGTTTTTCCGAAGAAAAAGGGGCGCTTCTCGCGGCGCCGGCCGGCTCCGAGGCGGTGAAAAAAGACAGCCCGGCCGCTAAAGCCGGACTCCTGGAAGGCGATATAATCCTGGCAATAAATGGCCTGGAAATTGACAAAAATAACGACTTGGAAGCGGTTTTAGCCCGATACCGGATCGGAGATAAAATAAAAGTAAAATTTAAGAGAAATACGGAGACAAAAGAGGCTGAAGCAATAATGGCAGAATTGAAGTAATTTTTTTGATTCGCGTCCCGGCCATTCAGGATCAGCCCCGGTTTTCCGGCGGCTGATTTTTTTTATATTAAGATGTGCTATAATGGAAATGCGGGTAAATAGTTAGTAGAAAATAGAAAACAGAAAACAGAAAATAGAAAATAGAAAATAGAAAATAGAAAAGCGATAGGGAAATTCTATTTACTGTTAAGTAATTGCTGATTACTAAATTATTAATATAAGGTTAGCGTGTATGAAAGTAAAATCGTTGAGAAAAATAAAAAACATCAGGAATAAAAAAGTTTTTTTAAGGCTGGACTTAAACGTCCCGCTGAAAAAAGGCAAAGTGCTGGATGATTTTAAAATCGCGGCCAGCCTTCCAACTATCCGCTACCTTTTGCGCTATAACTGCCGGATAATAATCGCGAGCCATCTTGAGCCGGCCCGCTTCGTCGGAGCGAATGCGAGGCGAGTCGGCGGAGAAAAAAACGCTTCGCTGAAAGCTGTTGCCGAGAGGCTTGGGGAAATGCTCGGAAAAAAAGTCGTTTTTGTCCCGGATTGCATCGGCGAAAAAGCCGAAAAAGCCGCGGAAAAAATCCGGCCCGGAGAAATCCTTGTCCTTGAAAATCTGCGGGCGCATAAAGGCGAAAAAGCTGATGACAAAAATTTTGCCAAGGCTTTAGCCGGACTGGTGGATAAATCAACCGGTTCGCGGGCGAAGCGGATTTTAAAAAAACTTTCCGGCTCGGAAAACGAGGGAATCTATGTTAATGATTCTTTCGGGGTTAATCACCGCAAGCACGCTTCGCTTTCGGCCATAAAAAAATTCCTGCCCGCTTACGCCGGATTGCTCGTGGAAAAGGAAATTGAAAATCTTAACCGAGCCATGAATCCGGCCCGGCCGGCCGTAGCGATTGTCGGCGGCGCTAAGATTTCTACGAAGATCAGCCTGATAAAAAGCCTTTTGCCGAAATACGACGCCATACTCATCGGCGGAGCCATGGCCAATAATTTTTTCGCTGCCCAAGGCATGGAAGTCGGTAAATCCTTAGTCTCAAAAGAGGATATCGCGCTCGCGGGAAAGCTGAAAGACAAAAAAATAATATTGCCGATAGACGTAATAGTTTCTTCGGGAAAAACCAAGCCGGTTATAAGGCGCGTTACTCCGGATAAGGTAAAAAAGAGCGAATGTATTTTTGATATCGGGCCGGAAACCGTTAAACTTTACGCTAAGCATATCCGGTCAGCTAAAACCATCATGTGGAACGGACCCATGGGAAAATTTGAGGAAAGGCCTTTTTCGCACGGCACCATGGCCATAGCGAGCGTTGTCGGCAGTCGTTCAAGCGGACACGCGTTCGGCGTGGCCGGCGGGGGCGAAACCATGGACGCTTTAAAAAAGAGCCGGATGATTGAATACCTTGACTGGGCGTCAACCGGCGGCGGAGCCATGCTTTCTTACCTTGGCCGGGAAAAAATGCCCGGACTGGAGGGGTTGGTAAAATAAATTACAGGTGCTATGCCGATGAGAGTAAACAATAAAAAAGGCTTTACTTTAATTGAACTTCTTGTAGTAATTTCCATTATCGGTTTTCTAAGCACCTTGGCGGTTGTGAGCCTGAAAAACGCCCGAGAAAAAGCCAGGGATACGAGGAGAAAAGCCGATTTAACCCAGATCAGAAAAGCTTTGGATTTATATTATGACCAATACGGCTACTATCCTCCTTCCGCCGGTTGCGGCTACGATTGCAACGGTTATTCATTCAGCACCAGCGGTGGCAATTGGATTGCCGGCCTTCAGGAGTTTTTGCCGAAGATTCCGGTTGACCCGATCAATAATTCATCCGGACCTTGGAACCCAGGCTATTATTCCTACGCCTACGGCAATGTCGGTAAAGACAGTTATCCGGCGCAATATGATCTAACGGCGCAGCTAGAGAGTGTCGGCGACCCTGATCGTTGCGCAGTCAAAGGTTACAAATTTTATTTTAACGATCAGCCTTGGTGTGGTTCTTACTCGGCTCAGATATTTGAAGTATCTCAGTTAAAAAGTTTTTAGCATTCTATGCGTGGCATAAACAATAAAAAAGGCTTTACTTTAATTGAACTTCTTGTAGTAATTTCCATTATCGGTTTTCTAAGCACCCTGGCGGTTGTAAGCCTGAAAAACGCCCGAGAAAAAGCCAGGGATACGAGGAGAAAAGCCGATTTAACTCAGATATCCAAAGCCCTTCAGTTTTATTATGACAATAGAAGCACCTATCAGGTTGCGAACAGCGGCAGCGGAGGAACAGGAACGGGATGGTTTAGTTATAACTATACCGGTTACGATTCGGTGGCCAAGGAGTTAAACGATCTTGGTTATATTGGAAGCGTAGTCCGCGATCCTTCAGGTCTTGATGCCGGATATAACGGCACGGGCGCCGCTTATATGATTTACGCTGATGCTAACCATTTTACATTATGGACCAGCCTAGAAAGACCCTCGTCAGTTGATATAGCCACCCAGAATACCTGTTATTTTTCCAGCTATGATAGTTACCATTCAAGTTATCCGGCTGACCGGCGCATGAATTATTGCGTAAGCTATTAACATCTTTTTATGCCAAAAATTAAAAGCATTATTGCCCGGGAAATTTTAGATTCCCGGGGCAATCCAACGGTGGAAACGAGGATAACGCTTAATAACGGGATAACGGCTAAAGCCAGCGCGGCAGGAGCCGGTTCTTTTAGCGCGCCCGGAGCTACGGAGTTAAGGGACAGCGACAAAAAAAGATATAATGGAATGGGCGTTTTAAAAGCCGTGGAAAACGTCAACAAGGTTATCAGCCCGAAACTTATTGGTCTGGATGCCGAAGATCAGGAAAAGATTGATAAGCTGATGATTGAACTGGACGGCACGGAAAATAAGAAAAAGCTCGGAGCCAACGCCATCCTTCCGGTTTCTCTGGCTTGCGCGCGAGTTGCGGCAATGAGCTGCGAAAAAGAGTTGTATGAATATATTGGCACAAAATTCCAAATTCCCTGCCTGTCCGGCAGGCAGGCAAATTCCAAATTCCAAATTCCGATACCGTGTTTTAATATGTTTAACGGCGGGGAGCATGGCGATACGAATTTGGATTTTAAGGAATACATGGTAATACCCGCCTCACCCCCAACCCTTCTCCATTCGCTGCCGCTCATGGAGAAAGGAACTGGAATAAAATATTTTTCCGGTATGGTTCAGATGGGCGCGGAAATTTATCATGAGCTCGGCAGGGTTTTAAAAGAGGCCGGTTATGATACTGATACCGGAACCGAGGGCGGTTACGCGCCGGACATGCATTCGTCAATCCAGGCCATAGAGCTCGTAATGGCCGCGGGGGTTCGCGCCGGTTATAAGCCGGGAGAAGATTTCGGTATAGGCATTGATATCGGTTCCGGGAGCCTGTATAATAAGGAAACTGGAAAATATATTTTTAAGCTGGATCAGGCTAATTTCACGAGCGCTAATCTTACCGGGTTATATTATGAGTGGTTCCGGAAATATCCGGTTACTTACCTTGAAGACGGACTTTCCGTTGATGATCTTTCCGGCTGGAAAGATTTAACCCGTTCGCTCGGACGGGAAATCGCTTTGGCGGGCGATAACCTTTTCGCGGGCGGCATAAATCGGGTAAGGGAGGCGCTAAAAGAAAAAATCGCCAATACGGTCGTAATAAAGCCGGGACAATCCGGCACTCTTACTGAAGCTATTGAATGCGCTCTGCTCGCGAAAAAACACGGCTACAAAATAGCCGTATCAGCGCGGGGCGGCGAAACAAATGACGATTTTATTTCCGACCTGGCTGTCGCTCTTGGCGCCGAATATATCAAAGCCGGATCATTATCCAGAGGAGAGAGAGTTTCAAAATATAACAGGTTGATGGAGATTGAGGAAAATGCAAAATATAAAAATCAATAAGTATGTCAAAAGACAAAAAATACAAAAATATCCTCCCGATGATTCTTGTCATCCTTGACGGCTGGGGAATCGCTCCGGCCTCCAGGGGCAACGCTGTTACGCTCTCCCGAACTCCGGTCATGGACGCGATAACGAAAAAATATCCTTATACTCTTCTTAAAGCCAGCGGCCGGTCAGTCGGACTGCCGTCTAAACAGCCCGGCAACTCGGAAGCCGGACATATGAACCTTGGCGCCGGCAGGGTCGTTGACCAGGACGCGGTAATAATTTCCAAAAGCATAAACCAGGGAACGTTTTTTAAGAATCCGGCTTTTCTTTCCGCCGTAAAAAACGTCCGGGAGAAAAAATCCAACCTCCATATCATGGGCATGCTTTCCAACGGGGAAAGCGCCCACAGCGATCCGGATCACCTTCTCGCTCTTCTTGTTTTCGCGCGCCAGAAGGGAATTCATAATGTCTATCTCCATCTTTTTACCGATGGCCGGGATTCGCCGCAGTATGACGGACTGAAATTGGTGCAGGATCTGAAAAAAGGCTTTAAGAACGGCGAAGTAATAGCGACAATAATGGGCCGCTATTACGCCATGGATCGGAGAAAAAAATGGTCCAACACGGAAAAAGCCTTTAACGCCCTGGTTTTGGGAAAAGGCAGGAAATCCGAATCAGCCGAAGCGGCCATTACTGAAAGCTATAACCGCGGGGATTCGGATGAGTTTATTGAGCCTTACGTCATAACCCGCAAGGGCAAGCCTTTGCCGAGGATAGGCGATAATGACAGCGTTATTTTTTTTAACCTCCGTTCGGATCGGGCTCGCCAGCTCGCCAAAACATTCGTCCAAAAGGACTTTTGTGAAAAGAATAGTTCCTGTTTTTTTCCGGCGAAAAGGCTGAAAAATATCGTCTTTATCGCCATGACCGATTTCGGACCGGATCTGGGAAATATTATTTCGGCTTTTCCGAGCGCCGATATTAAAGACACGCTTCCCATGGTCTTAAAGAATTTGAGCCAGGCCTATATCGCCGAGACGGAAAAATACGCCCATGTCACTTATTTTTTCAACGGCGGTTACTCGGGAAAAGTTAACGGTGAAGATCAGATTATGATTCCTTCGCCGGACGTAAAATCCTACGACGCGACTCCGCTTATGAGTTCCGCGGCGCTTACTGATATTGTTCTTTCAAACCTGAAAGAAAAAAAATATGAATTTACGGTTTTAAATTTCGCGGCTCCGGACATGATCGGCCATACCGGCAATCTAAAAGCCGGGATTGAATGCGTCGCCGGCGTTGACCAGCGCCTTGGAAAAATTATAGACGCATACCGGAAGGCCGGCGGAACAATTCTCGTTACCGCTGATCATGGCAACATTGAAGAAATGATTAACCTTAAAACCGGGGAGATTAATACCGAGCATAGCTCCAACCCGGTTCCTTTTGTTCTAGTGAATGACAGCCTTAAAAAAACAGCGCTTAAATCCGGCCGGGCGCTCTCTGACATCGCGCCGACCGCGCTTAGCCTCTTAGGGATAAAAAAGCCGTCTTTAATGAAAGGGGAAAATATTATAAATTAATTACAGCTATGTCAAATAATTTTGTTAGGCCTAAGCCCGTTGTCCTTTGCGTCCTTGACGGCTGGGGAGTTAACCAGCCCTACTCAGGCAACGCCATCACCCAGGCTAAACTGCCGTATTACAACGAGCTTATCGCCCATTATCCGTCCCTTACCTTAATGGCTTCGGGCGAGGCGGTCGGCCTTCCCTGGGGCGAGGCCGGAAATTCGGAAGTCGGCCATCTCAACCTCGGGCTCGGCAAGGTGGTTTATCAGGATTTGCCCCGGATTAATAAGGCCATAAGCGATAACAGCTTTTTTGAGAATAAAGCCCTGCTCGGCGCGGCTGAACACGTGAAAAAAAACCAATCCGCCCTCCATCTAATAGGACTCCTTTCCAACGGCGGCGTCCACGCTTCAATTGATCATGTTGTCGCGCTTCTGGCTCTCGCCCGGGAGAAAAAAGTTGACCGGATCTTTATCCATGCCTTTTTAGACGGCCGGGATACGGCGTATAACAGCGGAGTCGGATTTATAGAAGATTTGGAGCGCGCCACAAACGAATACGGCCGGGGAAAAATAGCGACTGTTTCCGGACGATTTTACGCCATGGATCGGGACAGCCACTGGGACAGGGTTGAAAAAGCTTATTCAGCCATAGTTTTCGGCAAAGGGAAAACAGCCGCTGATCCGGTAAAAGCGATTTCCGAAAGTTATGAAAAAAAAGTATACGACGAAGAATTATTGCCAGTCGTTATCGTTGACAATAAAGGGGAGCCGGTCGGAAAAGTAAGCGAAAACGACGCAATCATATTTTTTAATTTTCGGCCGGATCGGGCGCGCGAAATTACCAAAGCCTTTGTCCTTCCGTCTTTTGACAAATTCAAGCGCGGACCGGCGATTAAAAATTTATTTTTCGCCTGTTTTACTGAATACGAAAAAGGCCTGCCTGTTCAAATAGTTTTTTCCGATGAAGCGGTTAAGAACACCCTGGGCGAAGCCATATCAAAGGCCGGCTTAAAACAGCTCCGGATCGCCGAAACCGAAAAGTACGCCCATGTCACCTATTTTTTCAACGGCGGCAAAGAAGAAAAAAGCGAAGGAGAGGATCATGTTATTGTCCCTTCCCCCCGGATTGATTCGTATGACTTAAAGCCGGAAATGTCGGCTAACGAAGTAACGAAAAAAATTGAAGAAGCCGTCCGGAAAAATCTTTACGATTTTATTTTGGTCAATTACGCTAACGCCGACATGATCGGCCATACCGGCAACCTGAAAGCGGCGATTAAAGCGGTAGAAACAGTTGATAAATGCCTTTCCCGCCTTTGCCGGGCTGTACTCCGATCCGGCGGCGCGGTAGTCATAACCGCCGACCACGGCAATGCCGAATCCATGTTTAACATGCAAACCGCGACCATGGAAAAAGAGCACAGCGTCAATCCCGTCCCCCTGATATTGGTTGGCAAAGATTTTGAAGGCAAAGCGCTTTCCGGCGGGGATGCCATCGGCTCAGACCTAACGCTTTCCCGGCCGGCCGGAATCCTCTCGGATGTCGCCCCGACCATACTGAAAATAATGGGCGTGCCAAAGCCCAAAGAGATGACTGGAAGATCACTAATATAATTTTTAATTTTTTAAAATTTTGTTTAAAAATTAAAAATTATAAAATTAAAAATTTTATATTATATAGTATCCAATCAGGCTGACAAGAAAGCCAATAATCGCTCCGACTAAAACCTGAGCCGGAGTGTGGCCGATTTTTTCAAGAAGCCTCGGATAGTGCCGATCCAGGAGGTCATCCTCTTTTAAATCCCGAACTAATACATTTAAGACTTTTCCCTGGTTGCCGAGATATTGCCGCAGGCCGAACGCGTCCCGGATAATAAAAATAGCGAGGAAAAAGCTCAGGGCGAACGACGGTGACGAAAATCCCAGCTCCAGCCCCATGATGACCGCGAGCGAAACGACAATGGCTGAATGCATGGAGGGCATGCCGGAATAGGCGACAAGACTCCGCCAGTTCCACTTATAGCGGTTGGAGGGGATGAATAATTTTGCCAGCTGGGCGATCGTGCCGGCAATCATCGGGAAGAGAAGGATATTGTACATAGGAAGATTTATTGTGTTATGTATTCTTACATTAAGATTATATCATACTCCGGCTAAAATACCATGTCCTTAATTGAAGATTTAATAAAGTCTGGTATAATACAATCATGCTTAAAAAAATATTTTTGATTATTATCATTCTGGCCGCCGCTTTTACCGGTTTGGCCTGGCAAAAAACCAATAATCCGGCCGACCCGAACGGAGCGGATCGGTTTTTTACGGTGAACGCGGGCGAAAGCACTAACCAAATCAGCGAAAATTTGTTCAGCCAGAAACTGATTAAATCAAAACTGGCTTTTGAAACCTACGTTTGGGCGCGCGGCTGGGAAGGGACGATTAAGGCCGGAGAGCACACTCTCAGCCCGAAATTAAGCGTCCGGGAGATCGCGGGCGCTCTTGTCCGCGGCGATACCATTAACCGGGAAACTGATATTAAAATTATTGAAGGCTGGAGAATTAATGACATAGACAAGTATTTAGCTGATAATCAGATTTTGGCGGCCGGTGAATTTAAAGCGCTGGCAGACAATGAGTTACAAGTTAAAAGCGCAAAGTTAAAAGCTTTTGACTTTTTGAATAATATACCTGAAAGCGCGACGCTTGAAGGCTATTTATTCCCCGACACCTACCGCGTTTTTAAGGATTCTTCGGCCGAGGACATTGCCGCTATAATGCTCGCTAATTTTGACCGGAAGCTTAACCCTGAGCTGTGGAATGAAATTGAGAGACAGGGAAAAAGCGTTCATGAAATAATTACCATGGCTTCGCTCATTGAAAAGGAAGTCCGGACAGCGGAAGACATGAAAATAGTTTCCGGGATTTTTTGGAATCGGATTAATAACGGCCAGGCGCTCCAGTCCTGCGCCACTCTCGCTTACATTATCGGGGTAAACAAAACCCAGTATAGCGAAGAAGACACAAAAATAGATTCGCCCTATAATACTTATCAGAACAGGGGACTGCCGCCCGGGCCGATCGCCAACCCAGGACTGAACGCTATAAACGCGGCGATTTATCCGACTCCGAATAATTATAATTTTTTTCTCACCGCCGAAGTAAACGGCGAAGATAAGGTAATTTATTCCGAAACTTTTGAAGATCATGTGCGGAATAAGGGAATATATCTTAGATGATTTAAGGCGTTTTTTCGTTACCAAAAGGATCAGTTTGTAGTTTTAAACCTCTCTATGATATAATAAGCCATATGAAGATGAAATTATTCATCGGTTTTTTAATAGTGGCGAATATCTTTTCCTGGAGCCCTTTCTTTGATTCCGAAAAAAAATCGGCGAGTTCCGCGGGTTTGGCCGAATATGAAGACCATGAAATATTGGTTAAATTTAAGGCGGCCGAAAGGGCGGTCAGGGTTTTTTTAACGCCGGACGAAAACGCGGAAGACGCGATAAATGAATACGAAAAAAAACCGGAAGTTGAATACGCCGAGCCGAATTATAAATACCGGGCTTCCATCATCCCTTCGGACACCTATTACGGCGACCAGTGGTATTTAAAAAAAATAAAAGCCCAGGAAGCCTGGGATTTAAAGCGGGAAAGCCCGAACGTCATCATCGCGATCATTGATTCCGGAGTCCAGATCAGCCACCCGGATTTAAAAGATAATATCTGGATTAACCGGGGGGAAACTCCCGCCAACGGGATTGACGATGACCGCGACGGATACGCTGACGATATTAATGGCTGGGATTTTGTCAACAACGAAGCTGACCATTCGCCGAAATTTAAAGAGGGTTTTACTGAAGGCGGGATTAACCACGGAACAATTGTCGCGGGCATAGCGG
>Ga0074197_1000340_pt1 | contig 62787 bp, 32 predicted proteins | sample EPASupsiteSAE305_FD_64526 | JGI IMG/M metagenome (GOLD analysis project Ga0074197, IMG submission 64526) | Bioremediated contaminated groundwater microbial communities from EPA Superfund site, New Mexico - SAE3-05 reassembly with SPADES | ecosystem: Environmental > Aquatic > Deep subsurface >... | reverse complement strand
GAATGCCTGGCGATCCATGTCGATCAGGCGATCAAAGGCAAGGATGTAGTTCAGGTGATGGAACGGTTGCGACTCTTTGCCGATCGTTGCCCTGGGCGAATCCAGGTGGATAACGGCCCTGAGTTTATCTCCAAGGATTTGGATAAATGGGCCTATGAGCATGGGGTAACGCTTGACTTCTCCAGGCCGGGAAAACCAACAGATAACGCTTTGATAGCATCATTTAACGGCCGTTTCCGGGATGAATGCCTGAACGTGAATTGGTTTTTGTCTGTTGACGACGCCAGGAAAAAGATAGAAGCATGGAGACGCGAGTACAACAGTTTTCGCCCCCACTCATCGCTGGGCAATTTGACCCCGGCGCAATTCAGGGAGCAATTTCAAGTAAGCCAGAAATCTCTACAATTGGCTGTCTGAATTTGGGGAGAGGCTCACCCCAATTTGTACCCCAGTAAAATTTTGGCATAAAAAAGGGGTTGCAATTAACTTGCAACCCCTTGATTTTACTGGTCGGAACGAGAGGATTTGAACCTCCGGCCCCCTGAACCCCATTCATATTTTATATTAATAATTTTAAGCGATTAAAATTTTTATGTGTAAAAAATTGTGTAAATTGTTTTCTCAGCTAAAGTCCCTTTGCATAATTTCCCAGTCTTCCACGACCATTAATGTTGTCAAGTTGCACCTCACCAAATTTGTACCTAATCGAGGCATTTTAGGAAGCGAGAAATCAATTTTATCATTCTCGTAAAAAGCTCCGCAGATGATCTTTCTATCATTTTAACTTGCTTTTTTTACGTCATATAGTTTTAAGGACATCAATTTTGATTAAACTGAATTTTCCCTTTTAAACCCGCAGGGATCAAATATTCTCTATTTGCCAACTCGACACGAACACCAAAAGTCCCGCTGGCGGCATCCATTACCTGATCAACTATAGTTACTTCACCTTTATGTATCCCTCCCACAGGTTCCTCGGGATGAACATCTGCGCGCATTCCTTTTTTTATGGTTCCGTACAAGCGAATGGGAACTACGACCTCCACATTGAGCGGGTCAATGGCGGAGGCCTTGAGGATCGGCGTGTTTTCACCAGCATACTCCCCAGCATATAGCACACGCTCGATCACGATACCATCAATGGTGCTGCGGATGGTTCTGAGTTTGAGGCGTTCCTCCGCTTCCAATAACTGTTTTTCCAACTTCCGCATTTCCGTCTCAATCTCGTCCTTTTCCTGCTGGGCAATAAGATTGCGTGCCGATAAGTCTCTGTTACGCTCATTTTTCCTTCGGGCAAAATCGAGCAGTGTTCGAGTTTGTTGGACGACAGCTTCCTCTACACCGTATTTCAATCGGGCGATGATTTGCCCTTTTTTGATACGATCACCCCTATCCACCAATACCTCATCCAAAATTCCAGGACTCTGACTACGAAACTCAACAGTGATACGCGGCTCAATAATGCATTCTAAAAATTCTGACGCATCACAAATCGGGATACACCACAACAGAACGCTGGAACAGAAGAACATCCATGGCTTCAAATGTTTTATGCTCACAATATTTCCTCAATAAATCCGATCAATGCAACCAGGTGTTAATGGCACTTAGATCGTCAACGGTTAGAGTGCCTGCAGATTGTTTTAATTTTATCAAGTTCACCACATAATCATACCGAGCTTTAGAGTAATTTCTTTTCTCCACTGCCAAGTCTTTGGCCACATCAAGCACCGTCGACGAATCATATAAGCCGGAATCATACCCTCGCGTTTTTGCCTCAAGGAGTAACGACTGGGATTTTACCGATTTGGCCAATGCCCCTACTTTTTGGATCGAACTTTTCACGCCAAGAAAAAAGTCGTGGATCTGGCGAACAGCCTGACGTTCCAGTTGCACAACTTCCTGCAATGTTTTTTGTTCAAGTGCCAAAACTTCTCGAACTTTTGATTCTGTCATACCTCCACTGTATAACGGTACTGTGATTCTCCCCATTACTTCGAACGAATTTACTACACTCCCGCCACCGTACAGAGAACCGCCTTCATCATCCCAGTTCCAACGACTGACGAGATCGACAGCAGGATAGTGACCTGCTTTTTGCCGCTTCACCTCTTGGTTGTATTCTTTTGCTTCTAGCCGTTTTATCATCAGCGGAGGATTTTTTATCTTCCCAGTCTTAACCCAAGTATCAACATTATCTGGAGAGGGATTTTTGAGGGGGGCGGTTGGTGTCATCGCATTGACATCGATTGAGACTGCACCGGTCACCTCCATAAAAGCTTGAATAGAAGTATTTAAAATCCTTTCTCCCTCGATTTTTTGAGCTATGACCACGTCCAGACGTGCTTCAGCATCTTGCAAGTCTGTAAGAGCAATCAATCCTTTTCTATGTTTTTCCTCCGCAATCATTAAATGCATTTCAAGCGCAGTTTCCTCTTCCTGGATGCTTTGCAGAGAATCAATCGCCATGAGTACGCCAAAATAGAGTTCAGTGACTCGAGCCAATAGATCCTGTTCCTCCAGGAGCAATTCCATGTCCCCCTTATTGAGAGTGACCTCAGCTTGAGAAAGAGTGTGGAAATGTTCTAAGTGAAATAACGGTTGGACAACTTGAGCAGAATAACGTTGAGAAAAAAAATCCGTTTTTTCTCTTGCATACACTTGGTTTTCCGAGCTGATTACATCCTGGGCTGTTTGGCCAACATTTGCTTCAGCAGAAACCATTGGTAAAAATCTTGCCCAAGCCTGCCGAAGCGTTTCTTTGACAGCGTCATGCTTAAAGCGAGCTGCTTGCAATTTAGGGTCTTGCTTGACAGCGAGATTGTAATAACTAATTAAATCAGCTCCTTCAGATAAGGAGGGTATTAGGTTAAATAAAATCAATGTGATAAAGAGCGCAGCACGAACACGCATAATAAATACTCTCCTGGTAAGGTTCGACTATGAGCAGTTTCCAGAGGCTATTCAACCTTTCCGGTGAAGGAAAGCATTTGATCCAATCTCCGATCAGCACGCAGCGTTTCTTTTCTGATCGCCGCATGTTTGCGCTCAGCTGTCACCTGCGACAGATAGACGAGCAAGCGCCGCATCCACAGAGGGAGACGGTGCCTGTGCGTAAAAACAGGCTGAATGATCGCCGGCAAGTTTTCCCAAAGCCCCCCGACCACTTCATCTTCTAGGGAAAGAATGGCGATGCAACTGCCGGGATCACCCTGGCGCGCCGCTCGACCAAACAACTGTCGGTCAATTCGCCGTGCTTCATGACATTCTGTCAGCATTACATGCAAACCACCTACTGACGAAACGCCCTCTCCCAGATGAATATCCGTCCCCCGTCCCGCCATGTTGGTGGCAATGGTAATCCGGCCAAGTCCTCCTGCATGACTGACAATCTCAGCCTCCTGTTTGTCCTGCCGGGCATTCAACACCACATGTTCCAGTGCAGCACGTTCCAGCATGCGGCTGAGATGTTCCGAATCCTCCACCGAACGGGTACCGATGAGAAGCGGCCGGTTTTCCCGTTGATGAACCATACGGATGTGCGCAACGATCGCCTCCCATTTCTCCTCACGATTCACATGGATCTGATCAGGTAGACGACGGCGCAGGCAGGGGCGATTGGTGGGAATACGCACGCTCTTCAAGCGATACACCAGCCACATTTCCTTAGCCACCTCTGCCCCTGTGCCGGTCATGCCGGCCAGGTGCAGATACCGCCTGAAAAATCGCTGGTAGGTAATTCGGGCGATGGTTTCCTGTGAGCCGGTTATCTCACACCCCTCCTTGGCCTCGATCATTTGATGCAGCCCCCCTTCCCAATTTCGGTCGGGCATGACGCGGCCGGTGAATTCGTCGATGATCTGTATCTTGCCGTCATCAATCAGATATTGTCGATCGCGGGAATAACAGTGCAGCGCCTGCAGGGCAATGGTCACCAGTTCTTCCCGATACGGCCGCACCTGCCAGAAGGAGTCCAGAGCACCGACCAGCGCCACCAGCTGTTGCTTGCCGGCCTCGGTCAGGATGGCCCGCCGATCACTAGACATAAGCGTATAGTCGGCTGGCGTCTGCAAGGTATCCGCCAAGCGCACCGCCTGCTGATAAACGCTCTCGTCAAAGCGGGCCGATTTCTGCCCGGCGATGATAAGCGGGGTACGCGCCTCGTCGGCCATGACGCTGTCGGCCTCGTCAACAATAGCGAAATAGAGACCTCGATGCATCAAGCGGCCGGATCGAGGCTTTTGGCGATAAAGTTTTTCCAGGTGCAGATGGGCCGGTGAAGACATCGCCCCCAGGGTGATGCGATCCTTCAGGTAGTCAAAGACCAACTCCTTGTTGTTGCAGTAAGTGATATTAGAGCGGTAGGCGGCAATGCGCTGCTGCGGATCCATTCCCTGAATAATGCAGCCGACCGTGAGCCCCAGCGCCTTGTACACCGCCTCCATCAACTCGGCATCCCGCTTCACCAGGTAGTCGTTAACGGTGATGACATGCACCGGCAGACCGGCCAGGGCCGCCGTACAGGCCGGCAATGTTGCAGTCAGCGTCTTGCCTTCGCCGGTGGCCATCTCGGCAATATTACCCTGCAACAGTGCCAGCCCCCCCATGAGCTGCGAGGGAAAATGACGCATTCCATTGATACGAAAGGATATTTCACGAATCAACGCAAAGCTGCGGGCAATGAGATGCCGTTGCAAGCCATGCCGACTGAGCTGCTCCCGCAGTGCGGTGGCCTCCGCTCGCAGAGCCTCGCTCTCCAGCTCTTCCAACTCCTGCCCCCGGCGCAATACCGGGTCGACTATCCAAGACAGGGAGCGGCTGGAGTTCCATCGATGCCAGCAGGACCAGGACAGGGAACGCCACAGATTGTAACCGGCGTGATCTTCCCGTTCGATCTGCTCGGGGAAGCAGGCCTCGGGGTTCTTATTTTTCAGCAACAGGGCCTTGCTAATCGGTTTAGACATCCAACTTCGTTAAAAAGAGCTGACGCATGGAACGCCACCAGCGGCGGAACAGAGGCTCCGGTTGGTGATCAAAGCGCACATACACCCGATCGCCAACGTGGACAGCCGACCAGGGCAACGGCAGGTGCAGATCAAACTGAAAGGTTCGGTTGAAGGTTTTGGTGCCGCTTTGCTCCCGTGGATCAACGACTATTGTCCCGCCGCCATCCACGCTCAAGGTTTTACTGGGGAGATGCTCTAATCCAGACGGAACTTCACGTGCTATGGTCACCGGGTAAATATCATGGAGATTCTGGGCCAATCTGGCCTCAACCCGTCCGACGCCGGCACGAATCATCCCTACCTGTTCTTGCGGCACCACCACACGAACGGTTACCGTTGCATCGGGAAATACATAGCCAATAGTTTCCCCCTGTTTTATGAATTTTCCCGGCAGGTCTTCCAGTTGCGGCAGCACCAGTTTGCCTCTTGCTTTACTCCGCACATTCAGGTCACGTAATTGCCCCTGAATCCGCTCAAGTTTGGCCTGTTCCTGCATCACCTGCTGTTCCAGAATTTCTGCCTGTACCCGGTTTCCCACCTGCTCGGCCCTATATTGGGCCTGCAGTTCATCAAGTCGTGCCAAGGTTACTCTTTCTTTGGCCGCCAACGAGGGTTCCTCCAGGAGCAGCACCGTCTCTTCAGGTGGCAGCATTACACCGGAAGGTTGAATGATGCGCTGCACAAAGCCACCGGTTCCCGCCCGGATAAAAGACTCCTCAGGGAGCCATACCACCCCCTCCACCACGGTGCGCATTGGCACGGGGATCACCGCCACCAGGCAGCCCAAACATGCCACGACCGTCGCTGATACGAGGATGGCTCGCAGCCGGTTTTCCCGCAACTGTGCATTGGCAAACAGGTATTTCAGGCCACGGAACGTCGGCAGCACCAGCATGGACAGCAGTGACCACGCGGTCACCACCAAACCAATCACCAGGAACTTCTGGGCTAAAAACATACCGATACCGGCAATGATCAATAACCGATAGAACCAGGATGCCGGGGCGTAGAAGAGATACCAGGCCTTCTCCGACCAGGATTCGGCGGGTTGCTCCTGATGCTTCTGCCCAAAGGCGTAGCTGGTCACCAAATACTGGAGATAGCGATTGGCGCGTTGGCCGAGATTGGGCAATTCCACCGCATCCGAGAGGATGTAATACCCGTCGTAACGGATCAGGGGATTGGAGTTAAAGAGCAGGGTGGAGATGCCGGAAACGATCAGCATATTGTAGGCGCAGTTGCGGATCAGGCCCGGCTCGACATTGACCCACACCGCCAGGGCCACACTGGCCAACACCAGCTCAAACATCATGCCGCCCGCCGCTACTACCATACGTTGCCACTTGGACACGAAGCCCGAGCTGGCACTGACATCGATATACGGTACCGGCGTGAACACAAGCAGCATGATACCGATCTCGTGCACCTCGGCCCCCCAATTTTTGGCCAGCAGGCCGTGGCCTACCTCGTGAAAAAGCTTGATAAAGGGAAACAGCAGCCAGACCAGCAAAAGATTTTGTGGGGTGAGCACCTGATCCAGGACGTTGCTGGAAAGCTCCTCCCAGTGCTGCCCGGCCAAAACTCCGGTCATAACCAGTAGCAGCAGCCAGGCGATGAAACCGACCTTGCCGAAAAAGGGGCGAAAAAAAGGCAGCAGCCTGGCCAGAAGGCGATCGGGGTCGTAGAGGGGGATGCGTATGGAAAGCGGATTGAGGAAGGTCTGCGCTTTTTTTGCTTTTTTCTGGGAACGGTAACGACGGAACAATTCGGCGGTATCCGGTGGGACATCGCATTGCAGCAGATCGGCGCCATGGAGCTGCCCCAGCAGGGTGATCACTTCATCCTGAGTCGGGGCGTAGTCGCGCAGCTTCTCCTCGGCAATTTCCCAAAGCTGACGAATGGAGCGTTCTCCGTCCATCAGGCCAATCAGGGTGTAGGCATTGGATGTAAAGCGGTGTAACTTGCCCGATGCCGCATCATTGATCACGTACCAGATTTGGCCACGATACAGATGGCGGCGGATGTCCAGGTGCGAGCGTAACCGGGGTTTCAAGTTTTCGACCCGGTACCAAAACTGGCTGAAGCGCGGCTTAATCATAAACCGACGAGTCTCACGGCGCCCATTGCCAGAACGTTAACACCATCCATTCAACAACCCGATGGGTCCATATCCATAGCAGACTGCACCGCCCGGCCACTACTTTCCCGACACCCTCCATTCCCGGCCTCAGTAGATCGGGGGCCTGATCCAACTCTGCTTCAATACGAAAATAATTACGCCCTTCTTCCGCAAGAGAGACAGGTGTCACCTGTTTGACCGTAAAGGCAAAGGTGTCGTGGGGCAGGCTGGACAAAACCACTTGTCCTTTTTGGCCGATCCGCACCTGGGCAAAATCGCGTTCATCCACCTGGAGGATGACGCGGTATTGATCCAGAGGGGCGATCTTGAACAGCTCTTCGCCCTGCTGCACCGGCGAGCCCTGGCGTTGGTGCAGATCGCCGCTGATGATGATGCCGTTGAAGGGCGCAGTGATTCTGGCCCTTGTCAACTTCTCATCCAGCAAGGCGCCCTCGGCCTCGGCCTGCTTGAGCTGGGCATCGGTGATGCGGGCCTCGGCTCGCTCGTGTTTGGCAACCGACTGCCGGTATTTCTGCGTGTACTGTTCACCGACCGTGGACCATTTTTTCCGTTCCAAGGAAATGTCACGGTCATCCAGGGTACAGAGCACCTGCCCCAACTGGACGACATCCCCGGGCCGGGATTCGGCCGAGGCGATGAAGCCGTCAAAGGGTGCAGCCAGGGTCCGTTGCACGCTCCCCTCGATCACTGTCTTGGCATCAACACGATAATCGGTGCGGATCAGGGCCAGCAGCACCAGAAGCAGCACAAGTCCGCCGCTGACCACCTTGAGAATAAAACCATCCGGCCCCGTATAGCGTTGCAGCAGGCGCAGCGGCGCCCCGAGCAGCCTGGTTTTAATCCAATGCTCCTGCTGCCATTGCGCCTCAAGCACCGGCCCCAGGAGATGACCAACACCCTTGAGCAATTCGATGGTTTCCCCGTCAAAGGGGTGGGTGGTCCGTTCGCAGAACAGGGCGCCAAAGGGAACCGATTTACCGGGCAGGGGAACGGTACAAACCGAGGCCAGCTCATAGCGCATGCAAAAATCATCGTGCATCCGCGAGATCAGCACCTCGCCTTCGTTACCCTGTGAGGGAGAAATGATCAAACTCTGCTGATCAACCGCTTCTTCCATGGCAGATCGGGTTGCCTGGGCGAGATTGCTTCGCTCCTGAAAGTTGCTGGTGTTGGAGACCGCAATCAGTTGGAGCGTATTGCGTTTGACCACACCCAACGTCACCCGATCACAGGGCAAACGCGCCGCCAGTTCATTGACCAGGGCCATCGCGCCTTGGCCAAAATGCTCATATTGCACGGAGCGCACCGTCAATTCGGTGAGCGTGGCCAACCGTTCGACCGTCTGCCGGCCCTCGTCTTCCATGGCGCGACGGATACGAATTTCCAACCAGGCCCCACCCCAGAGCAACTGGCGCATCACGGCCTGAAGCTGCGAAGCCGGCCGGTCCGCCAGATCAAGCACCGTTACCCCATGGAGCACCCCGGAAACCTCCAGCGGATAGGCCACTTGCCGACTGATGTGACCAGTGGCTTCCAATTTAGCGGCATCCGTCAGCACTCCCTTTCTGCGGACAAGTGCCTGTTCAGCAGAAAGAGCGAGATACTGTAGATCATGGGTTTGCTCGGGCCAGAGTGCCACCGGCGAATAGGGACCTTCATTGGCCTTGCCCATCAACACCATGGCACCAATCACGCCGTCGATGGAATTGCAAAGCAATGCCAGCCAAGAGGACGCAAACCCGGCAAGATCTTTCGATTCAATAAACTGCGCCCAATGACTGTCGTCAGCGGATACAAAGGCGGTCGTCTCGTTGCTGGATTCCATAGGGAAGCTATTCTCGTTGCAATGCATGATTCAACCAACTCCGTCGATGACCGGAAACCGACAAAGTTGGGATAGTTCTTCTTGAACAAATTCAAAATATTAAACCGATTGGTCATCGTACACCACGTTCCAGCCAACAACCAAACAAATTTCTGCGCCACAACAACAAATGACCGTTCGACATAAAAACGGGATGATGGAAATATGCTCCATCATCCCGCCAACATTGGCACAAACAACGAGGGGGTTATTTCAACGCCCCAACCCCAGCTTCGTAATCGGTCATCAGCTTGTTAAACAGATCCACAACAGTTTGGCGGCAAAGGGAGCTGAAGATGATGCCGGGGATTAATCTCCATTTTCAATAGGGTTTAGACAAGGGTTAAGGTATCGATCGATTGTTCCGTCAGCACTACATTTTTCAGGGTTCCGCCGACTTCGCGTTGCGTGTTTGGAAGCGTCACCTTGATCCGGTTGTTGGGGTTGGCCACCTCATCCGCCAAGGTGGTGGCGAACGTTGTCACCCAACCTTGTGCAGCCGATTTCTGCACATTGGTGGTTGCTGGGGACATTTCTGCGGGTGCTGTGTTCCACTGAATAAGACCCGAAGTCGTATTGCTTGGGGTTGCTCCACTTGGAGTGACGAGCTTGCGCCATAGATCGGCACCAACCTCATGCATAGTCTGCGAGGTGCGGGCAGGAACCGGAACAACAGATCGTTTGGTCTGTTTTGCCGCTGCCGTGACGGTCAGCCGCCCATCGGTGGCATCCTCGCCCGGCACGGGCACCGGGGTGAGCACCATCTGACCGTCGTTGAGGTTGACCCATTGCAGATCCATGGCGGTGCTGCCCGTTGCCGGCAGGCCGATCACCCGGAACACCGCTAGGGCGATGGAGCCGGTACCGGAATTCACCATCTTGGCACCGCCGTTCATGTCGATCTTGAGCAGGCCGTCGGCGGCTCCGTAGAGAAAGATGCCGAAATCCTGCGTCAGATCACCCCGGCGCACCTCCACCAGTTCCAGCACCGACGGATCGTAGGCCAGCGAGATCTGGGCCGAGGAAAGGCCATCGGCGGGATCCACCAGTACGGGTACGGTGACCAGTTCGCCCTGGCGGGCGGTCAGCGAGGTGGGGATGGAGACAAAAGGATCCGGTCCCACCGGCTCTGCTGCGGTCACTCCGGCGGGCAGGTCCGGAATCTCTGGCCGGTTGGAAGAACTGTAACCAGGCAGATACGATTTGGCCTCGTTGGAAATTAAGAGGGCGTCGGTGGCATCGACGGCGCCGTTGCCGTTGATATCGGCGATCAGGGTCGGATCCACGGTGGCAAATGCGGCAAAACCGCTATTCCTCCGCACCGCCACATCGGGCACCAGCAGGTAATCGTTGGAGGTAATCACCTTGTTGCCGGTGGTGTCACCCAGGTACGCCACCAACTGGAAACCGTCATCATCGGTCACGGCAACCGTGCCATTGTTCAAACTGAGATTGGTTAGATCGAGGATCTGCTTGTCGCGATAAGTGGCAGAAGACGGAATCGAAGCCGTCAGTTTGACCAGGTCAACCGCCTTTGCCGTGGCCGACAGGGCGGTTGTCGAGTTGATCTGGACCGTCAGGGTGCCGGTGGCCGTGTCGTTGGTGAAGCTCAGGGTGGCGCCGGTCGGCAGGTTGCCGCGCTGAACATTCGAGATCGTCAACAGGTACGGATCGTACCTGAGGGTGAAACTGACCTGGGTGATGCCGCTGCCGTTGCTCAAGCGGATGGGAAGATCGCTATTCAGATCAGCGGCTTTAATATCCACGGTCTGTCCCGGTCCCCTTGCAAAGTCCAGGATACTCAGGGTGCGTGTCGTTGCGCCGAAGGTGAAAGTGGTGATGAAGTTATCACCTGCCGTACCGTCGCTGTTGCCGTCCAAAAGTCGGCCTTCGCTATCGCGGAAACCGTCGGCCGCGCTGCGCAAGGTGAGGGTGTAGGTGTCGGCGGCCAGTACCCCGCCGGTCTTGATAAAGGTGAGGGCTTTTCCGGAATCGTCAACCATGAACGAACCTTTGACTGTGCCGGTGGCGGCCCCGACGAGGGAGAGATCCGCCACCGTGCCGCTCAGGCCGTAAAGGTTGAGGGTATTTGTATCCAAGGCGTGGTTAAAGGTGATGGTAACGCCGGTGGAGGTGGGGACAACACTGGTTACTTGCAGTGGTTTCGGTGCGACCGTAATGCTCACTGTGGCCGTATTGCTGTCTGTGATGCCGTCGTTGGCCTTATAAGTGAAGCTGTCGGTGCCGTAGAAGTTGGCGGAAGGGGTATAGGTGAAACTGCCATTGGCATTGAGGGTCAGGCTGCCGTGGCTGGGGCCGGTGATTAGGATGGCGCTCAGGGCATCGCCGTCGGGGTCGCTGTCGTTGGTCAGAATATTGCCACCGATCACCGTATCCTCTTTGCCGTTGGCCGTATCGTTCACCCCTGCCGGCGCATCGTTGACCGCTGCCAGGGTGAAGCTCTGGCTACCGGCAACCGTGCCGCCCTTGCCGTCAGTCACGTTGTAGCTGAGGTTGACTGGGCCATTGAAGTTCAGTGTTGGGTTGATGGTGAAGGTGCCATCGCCGTTGTCCGCAACAGTACCGTTGTTGGAGACAAGGCCGGTCACGCTCAGGGTGTCGCCGTCGACATCGCTGAAGCCTGTCAGCAGATCGGCTGCGCTGACAATGTAGGCGGTGTCTTCAGTGCCCGCTGGTAGTGAGGCGGTGGCTGAACCGGTCGGTCCATCGTTCACCGCTGCTAGCGTGAAGCTCTGGCTGGCTGCAATCGAACCGCTATGACCGTCAGTTACGTTGTAGATGAGGTTGACCGGGCCGCTGTAATTCAGGGTTGGAGTGAAGGTGAAGGTGCCATTACCGAGGTCGGTAACCGAGCCGTGGTTGGCTACAAGGTCGGTCACGCTCAGGGTGTCGCCATCAACATCGCTGATGCCTGCCAACAGATCGGCTGCGCTGACTGTGTAAGCCGTGTCTTCACTGCCAATAGGTAGGCTGACAGTGGCCGTTCCGGTCGGAGCATCGTTCACCGCTGCAAGGGAGAAGATTTGGCTGGCTGCAATCGTGCCGCCCTTGCCGTCAATCACGCTGTAGCTGAGGTTGACTGGGCCGTTGTAGTTCAGGGCTGGGTTTATGGTGAAGGTGCCATCGCTGTTGGCAACCACTGTGCCGTGATCGGCACTCAAGTTAGCAACGCTCAGAGCATCGCCGTCAACGTCGCTGAAGCCGGTGTGCAGATCGGCTGCGCTGACGATGTAAGCGGTGTCTTCAGCGCCCGCTGGCAGTGAGGTTGTGGCGGAACCGGTCGGACTATCGTTGACCGGACTCAGGGTGAAGCTCTGGCTGGCCACAATCGTGCCGCCCTTGCCGTCGGTCACGCTGTAGCTGAGGTTGACCGGGCCGTTGTAGTTCAGGGTTGGGGTGACGGTGAAGGTGCCGTCGCCGTTGTCGGTCACCGTGCCGTGGTAGGCCACCAGGCCGGTCACGCTGAGGGTGTCGCCGTCGACATCGCTGAATCCTGCCAACAGATCGGTTGCGCTCACGACGTAGGCGGTGTCCTCGCTGTCCGCCGGCAGTGAGGCCGTGGCGGTACCGGTTGGCGCATCGTTGACGGCTGCCAGGGTGAAGCTCTGGTTACCGGCAACCGTGCCGCCCTTGCCGTCAGTCACACTGTAACTTAGGTTGACCGGGCCATTGTAGTTCAGAGCAGGGCTGATGGTGAAGGTGCTATCGCCATTGTCGGTGATAGTGCCGTGGTTGGCCACAAGGCCGGTCACGCTGAGGGTATCGCCGTCAACATCGCTGAAGCCGTTCAGCAGATCGGCTGCGCTCACGACGTAGGCGGTGTCTTCGGTGCCCGCCGTCAGTGAGGCCGTGGCAAAACCGGTCGGCCCATCGTTGACCGGATTGATCGTAATGGTGACTGTCGCTTCATTGCCGCTGATCGCGCCGTCATTGGCGACGTAAGTGAAGCTGTCCGTACCGATATAGTTAGCGGTCGGGGTGTAGATGAAACTGCCGTTCGCATGGAGGGTCAGGCTGCCGTGGGTCGGTCCGGTAACTAGGATGGCGTTCAGGGTGTCGCCGTCGATGTCGCTGTCATTAGCTAAGACTCCCGCCACCGGGATGATCGGAGTGGTATCTTCGGTGATTGTATAGCTATCGGCGGTGGCGGTGGGCGGGGTATTAACTACATTGAACTGGGTAAAGTAATTCTCAGATGCAACATGTCCGGCATAGAGTCGTACCTGGCCATCAGACGCCCCAATAAGAATATCCGGAACACCATCGCCGTTAAAATCGCAAACAAACTCACGGCTTCGCGTGGCAATCAAATCTATCGCCGCACCTTCAGCTTTAAGGAATTCATGGCTTTCAAATACAGGAGAAGTATCTGCCCCTGTGTTTCGATAGAGTACAAGTTGTCCATCTGTATTTCCCAGAATCAAATCTTTGCGTCCGTCATGGTCTAAATCGAACACGCTCACACTGGCTCGGCCACTGGATACTGTCAGGTCGGCAGTTCCTTCCTGCACGATCACAGCACCTGCCAGGTCAGGCTGGGTCGTGGTACCCTGGTTGAGGTAAACTCGCACCTTACCGTCCAACCCACCAACGACTAGGTCAGACAACCCGTCATTGTTCCAGTCCGCCATATCGAACGCCGCCCTGGCACCAACGTTCAGGTCCGCCTTCTGGGACATGGATCCTGCCTGGAGTTTGGTCCCTGCATTCAGGATCGGAAGAGTCACTGTGCCGGTATTGAGGAACGCCTCGATGGTGCCATCGGCTAGTCCCACAAGTAAATCCTGCTTGCCGTCTTGGTTCCAGTCAACTACGCGGGGAAAGGCTCCCAGGCAGCCTGAGGCGGGGACGGTCAGGTCACCACTTGTGGTTTGGATATAGGAATACCCGTTGAAGACCGGTGTGGTGTTGGTTCCGGCATTGAGATACACCCGGACCTTGCCGGCACCGTTGGTCTGCTCGCCAACGATCAGATCGGCACGGCCATCGCCATTCCAGTCGGCCAGAGTGGGCACCGAGTAAGCTGCCGCCTGGATATCCGTTCCTCCGCTTTGGATATTTGTTGCCGCCTCAAAATCAGGTAGACCAAGCAAGGTGACACCGCCGCCATTGCCCTGGAGAGTATTTCCAGTCAGATCGGTGAACTTGTTGTAATCGAGTTGGATCTCATACCGGCCAGTAGGCAGAACCTGGGTTCCACCACTGACGCCGTTAAGGTTCCAGGTGAGGGTATGTGTTTGTGCATCATAGCTGAACTGTGCTGCATTGAGCGCGATGTTCGCGATGACGTGGGTGCCGTTGGCATCAAGTCGAGCCAGGCTGACGGCATGGATAATCGAGCCGTCGTTGATCATGGCCTGGATGTTCACGGCCTCGGAGAAGGTAACGGCAAAGGTGTCCACCTCTTTCATGCCCTGGCCGTTTTGAATGACCACGCCGGTTACCGTCGGTCTGACGGTGTCGCTGATGCCCACTTGCCAGTTTGCCGTCACCTGCCCTGCGCCGCTGTTGCCGGCCCGGTCGGTTACGCCGGCAAGCGAGAGGCTCAAAGAATAGGCGCCATCTGCCTGGGCAGGGACCGCCAAGTTGGTCAAATGAAAGGTAATGCCATCGGTGGTGATCAGTTGTGCTCCGCTGAGATCAAGGGCAATACCGTCATGGGTGAGGACGAGGTCGTTAACTGATAGGGTCGCGGGATCAAGTGCCTCAGAAAACACCAGGTTGAGGCTTTGCAACGGTAGTGCAGAAACGCCTGAAGGCACGCCAGTGAATCCTTGCAGACTGGGCGCAGTCAGGTCGATGAACACATTCAGGGTAGTATCCGCTACATTGCCGGCCTCATCAACCAGGCGTAACTTGAGCTGATGACTGCCGGCAGTTGCCAGGGTGATTGGCAGGTTCAACACCGTGCTGTCCATCCGCTGCGCAGCCAGTACAGTGTTGCTGGTTGTATCCATAACCTCGACCATCAAGCCTGATTCCGGCAACTCGCCCTGAATGGAAAGATTGAGGGTGTTAGTCAGTTCATCCGTGTTTGAAACGCCCAGGTCCGGAGTGATATGGAGGTTGGCAGGCAACAAGGGCTTGGTTGTATCCAAGGTCCAAGCTTCAGCCACGCTTCCCGTGCCGGCGTTGCCCGCCAGGTCGAGAATATCAGCCAGGGAGACGTTCAAGGTGTAGGTTCCTTCTTGGCCAACCACCCAGTTGAAATTGCTGATCCGGTAGGTGGTGTCATTGATCTTCTGCACCGTGACCGCATTGGTGATCAGATTACTGCCGCCATCCCTGGACAGGGAAATGTCGTGCCAATCAAAGCTGCTGGCCTGAATCTGTTCGGAGAAAATAACATCCAAAGATGGCACCACAATATTCCTGGGGTTGGTGGCCAAGTCGGTAATGCCGGTTGAGGTCGGGGCCGTGGTATCCATGGTCCAGGTCTTGATCATGGTGCCGATCCCCGCCGCACCGTCCGTATCCGCAACCCCGGAGCCGTTGATGGTCAGTGCGTAGGTCCCTTCAGAGGTGGTAAGTGCACCAAGGCCGCTCAATCTGAAAGAGGTTGCGTCCAGGGCCTGAATGTTCAGACCGGAGAGATCGATCGCAGACCCGTTTCTGGTCAGGCTGACATCCTCGATGCCAAAGCTCGATGCATCAATGCTCTTAGAGAACACTACGTCGATTGAATCCACCTGGCTGTTGCGAAGACTCGGCATGCCGTCACCCACGGTAACCACTACCGGGGTAATGGTGCCTTTGGCCCAGGAGGTAGACAAGGTATTGCTGCCGTTGTTGGCCCCGAAATCCTGAATGCTTCGAGCGTTCACGGTCAGTTGATAGTTGCCGTCTTCGCCGGTCAGAGCGGCTAGGTTGCCAATCCGATAGGTACTGCCGGAGACCAGGGAGACAGTGACATTCGAATCGATCAAGTTGGTGCCGCCATTTCTGGTCAGCGTTACGTCTTGATAATTAAACGTGGCAAGATTGATGGGCTCCGAAAAGGTGACATCAATCGACGAGACTGGTCCGGTGGCAGGGTTGGGAGTAACTTGATTGATGGTTGTCAATTCCGGAGCGATCGAATCGTCGAGCACATAAAACAGGGTATACGAACCGGTACTGTTGTAATCGAGCAGATGCAACCGCTCTTCACGCAGATACGACTGGTTGGTTTCCGCAAAAACATAATCCGTTTGCCAGGCGTTGTCCCCAACCACAATCTCTTTGCCGTCAGAGCGCACCACCTTGCTCAGCTTGTATCCAGCCCCCGGATCATCGATGCGCAGGTAGCTCCAGCCCGAGGTCATGTTGGCGCTCAGATGCACCTCCAGATTGGAGAGGCTGGCAGTGTGATCAACTGACACTGCATCGGCCACATTGACCACTGCCGAGGTTCCATCGCTGAGATACAAGGTGTCGGGCAACACTTGCGTGTCTTTTTCATCGTTGACCAGGAAGTCGTACTGGCTGTCGTCTCCAGGGCGGTCAGCACGTACAGTGTGGATCAGCTCGTGGATATTAACGCTGTCGATCAAAGACAGACGCGAATCACCCAGTCCGTTGACATGTTCAAAGGTGGCCGTGTAGTCGACAAAACGTCCCTGCAATGAGGAAGTGAGCAGCCAACGAGCCTCTTGAGTTTGTCCAGGCGAAATATCGCCCAAATTGGCAGTCAAGGAAGGGGCAACGCTTTGGCCACCTACTTGGGTGCCGACAATCTGGAAATCGATCAACAAACCTTTTTCGTTTTCAATGATCTTGGGTTGGGCCGAGGTGATGGTCAGGTCCTGGGCCGTGCCATGCCCGGTATTGTGCACCAACAACCCCAAGGTAAACTGTTCGGAAGCTTCGACTTCTGTTGTGAACGGATCATCGCCGATTACATCGCGCTGCTGGAAGTAGTCAAGTTCCAGTTGGGCATCAGGATAGACCGTGATGGTGGAGGGGAACAATGGCACCGTAATCTCCTGACCGGTTTCGGGAGAGATATATCGAAGCGTGCCGCCGATATGGTAGACTGTGGGTTGAACCGGCGCTGCATCCCGATTAGGAATAAAGGTGTAAATTGCTGTCCCGTTACTGTCAGTGGCAATAATGCCGCTACCGTCCACCCCGCTTAGCCCGGTAAGGATTGGACCAGTAATTCCGAATTTATCCTTGGCAGAGTTGCCGTTCTCATCAGTGATCTTCAAATCAACTAGCACCCCCTGGATGGGCCCGGCAGTGCTGTTGTTGTCAATCTCAAGCGTCCCCTTAAAGGCATTGCGAGTCATGACCGCTGTCTGATCAATTTCGATCTTGACCTTTGCGCAGACGCCAGATTGGCCCGAATAGGATTCGATTAGTTTGTTTTTGGCATCCGCGAGCGCTGTCAATGGGTCGTCGAAGCCTTGGGCAAGGCATCTGACCAAAACATCGTTTGCCGCTTGGAGTTCAGCAAGACGGACATCAAGGGCAAGGTAGTCGGTAGACTGCCCATTTGGGACATCGGTCGAATTGATAATTCCCTCTGACCAGTACGTTATAGTTCGGTTCCAACGGTTGATGAATTGGTTGATATCCTCGGTACTCAACGGTGCCAACAATCCACCATTAACCAGATTACTCCGTTCGGCTTCCGAAATCAGGCCACCAAGTTCACTGTCGTCTTGTTCGTAATTCTGAAAGCTTCCAATCCAGCTTTGCAGGGCATCCGCATCATTGATGTCCAGCCAGGCGTCATTGCCAAAAAATCCAGAGTAAGCATTCAATACCGTTTCGAGGTCCGCGGCCCGTTGCCACAGAAGGGATTCCGCCGGAGTCAAACCCTCAGGCATATCAGCAAATAGAACAGTTTGCTGCGACAATAGGTTTGTACTTGCTAGCCCAGCAGCGAGTAATGTGGGAGGTGAATTCTTATATAATGAATCATAAGCGCCAGAAATACATTTGAGTGAATTTTTCATCGATTTAAAGGGATCGTAGGGTGTTCCCAGGCCATAACCCATTGGCAGGGTCCCTCCTTTTCCTTTAAATATTATAGTCTTAATTAAATCTAATCCCATATCACCACAAGCTTTCCAATCGCTATTTATATACTCGTAATATGGCGACCCAAAATCAGTATAGCTGAGAATCTTTGTAGCTATGGTTTCTCCACATTTGAACGAATTCACAAAGTAGTCAACCCAACCACCTATTGGCGTAAGATCTAGTGCGCACTGTCCCAATGTAAGAAGAAATTTAGTCTCAGGATCTTCTATGGAATTTAGAAAATCCTGATAACTTGGGAAATCTCCAGGATTTGGAAGATTTCCAAGAAATAGTCCACAAGAAATTGGAATTGATGTGGCAACCGGAATAAAATTACCTGTTGCCCCCCCCACCCCCCCACCACCACCGATGCCGCCACCTCCAACTCCAATACCCCCACCACCACCAGACGTCCATCCACCCGAGCTTGGTAGCATAGCGAATAATGCCTTAATAGCACATACATTAACTCCGAGCTTCACGACCGTGCTGCTTTCATGCCACACATGATCAGGGCCGCATACATGATTCCAAATTACACCGATCGAGACCATGCAACCATCAAGAGGAAAGGATGGATCATTAATACTCCCCAAGTTTGAAGCAGGAACCGTGGAAGACTCATTCGCAGCAGCGATGCTTGGGCCTGCAGCGCTTGGCATGGTATTTTGAATGCCCGAAGCAGTTGTGGTAGCACTGCTATCATTAATTCCGGCCGCGAGCATTGCTTCAGATTGCTCTGATGAAGTTGCACCTGGGAAAGTGGAAGATTGTGCACTAGAAACTGAAGAAAATGAACTTGCATCTGTTGTTGAAGTAATCACCTTTCTCGTCACGACGACCGGTATAGTAACCGAACTCTTGGCAGGAAGGACACCAAGATCAGTGACCAGAGGTGTCATCGTGTATTCTTTGAGTGTGGGCACGTTGAGAGCCACATCCTGAGCCGCGATCAAACCGTGGTTTGTCACCACCACCTCAATCTGGGTGCTTTCACCGGGTAGTAAATCAGGAAGTCGCTCAGGTCCTTCAATGGTCACCACCGGGGCAGGCACATTCGTTTCGAAAGTTGAGACAAGTTTAATGTCGTATTGATCCTGGATGGTCGTAGGCACGACCTCCCAATGGTAGGTCACCGTTTGCCGGCCTATAAAGATCTGCGAATCGTTAAGCAGGCCTGGTTGCACGACGAAGGTGCTTTTAGAAGAACCGTGCTTGTCCGCACTCACCTCAAGGAGATAACTACCTTCCGCGATGGCAGCGAGAGTCACCATACCGGATGCGTCGGTAACGCCTTGGGCGATGATGATGGAATTGTCATAGGGATCGCGCAGAGTGACCGTGGCGCCCGCAACTTTTGGCGCCCCCTCAGCATAGAAGGTGTAATCATCCACCACGGCAATCTGGACATCTCCAATAGCACTTGAGGCCACGGTAAACTCAAAGCCCATGGAAAGACTGGCGTCGGCGCCTTGCACCGCTATCGTACCGGCGTATCGCCCCAGGATGACATCGTTGGTCGGCGTCAACACAAGACTGACAGTGGCGTTCTCCCCAGGATTGAGAGAGGCGATGTTTGGGTTGGTCGCCAAGGAAAACCAAGGGATATCCGGCAGGGCAACGTGCAAATCACCGGTTGGGGCCCCACCGGTGTTGGTGAGCGTAAAGGTGTAAGTCGCCTGTTGGCCACGCACCACCCCACCCTTGAGATACCCTTCAGCGGAAGACAATGCCGGGGTAAGGGGAATGACGGTTGTCTCGATGGGCACATCCAGGGTGGCGCCTTGGTCGGTGGTTAAATGCAGTATTACGTATCCATGCGTGTTGCTGCTGTCAGAGGCGTTGATTTGATAATCGAGCACAACGGAGCCCTTGCCAGCCAAGGTGTCGGCAACACTGATGTTGACCGCGATGTTCTCCGGAGCCTGGCCCACCGTTCCGCTTAGGCCCGTGAGGGCCAGACTGCTCATATTGCTGATGGTGATGTGTCCGGTCACGGGAACACCTGGAACCACCCGTATCGCCGTCTGTGAGGGAGATGCGGTTATGCCGACCAAATCGAACGAATCCTGCGCCACATCTTCCGTTACTCCTGGATGGGCAGCCGCCACCACATAATGCCCGGCTTCGTTGGCCAACGGATTAAACGTTACCGCAAAATCACCGTTTTGATCAGTTGTTCCGGTCAGTACCCTCCGGACGCCATTAGTCAAAATTCTGATGCTCACGGTTTGATTGGCCGCTGATTCGCCATTGGCCATCAAGGTGGCATGGCCATGCAGGGGGATTGCGGTCCCTTTGGGCGCAATCTCCAGATCAGCTTGAACGGTAACCGTGTAGGGTGCGGATATGTTGACCGGGTTTATTGTCACGGTATTGTTATTGTTTTCAAAGGATTCGCTTAGGGTGGAATACGCGTCGGTGACCACCAGGAGTTTGTATTGCCCTGTTACAGTGGGTGTCGTAAATGAAGCGGTCTCCGTGTAACTCGATCCGGCGGCAAGCGAATTGGCATGGGTAACGCTCCCAACGAGTTTGGCGCCGTTGAGCGTTCCATCTGCGGAAAGATAGACACGATCCACCCATGAACCTTGGGCAAGTGCAGTTCCGTTATTGGCAACAGTCCAGGTAACTTGCATCTGGTCGCCGAAGAGTGCTGATCCTGGCCCTGTGACTGAGGTGACCGATAAATCGGGGGCCAGAATTTGGATCGGTTGCGCCGAGATGACGGTATTATTTGCGGTGCTGAACTCATAGGCGCCATCGTTGGAGGCTATGGTGACGACAACATAGTGATCGCCATGCAAACCGGCCGGTATGTCGATGCCTGCCGAACGCGTAATGGCCTCGCTAGCTGCAAGTGGTCCTGAAAAAGTGATCGACCTGACCAACACCCCGCCGACGCCTTGATTCGGGGAAAGATAAATATTTTCCGTCCATGAACCGCTTGTCGCGGCGTTACCGATATTTTGCGCTTCCCAAGAAATGTTGATCCGCTGCCCGGCGACAGCTTCATTTGGAAAAGATACGTTTTCCAGGGCTATGTCGGGATAGGCTGCTAAATCGGCGACAAATTCCACCACTGCAGCATTGTTACTTTCGCCCATTCCGGATTCGTTATATTCAAAAATTTGATTGCCAGCATCGGCGCTGACCGTTACCCGAATGTTCCCTGCACCGGCTACCCCCTCCGGAAGCTTGAAGCTGAAGGATCGGGCTAGGTTGCCGCCCACAGTCACGGCACCATCTGTAGCCGGATCATGGTAGATGTTGCTGGACGTCAAAGTGGCGCCGGTGGTGGTGTTAACCACCTGGATGCGATCATACCAAGCTATTGCCGCTGCTGAATTGCCCGTATTCACATCGTTCCAGTTGATAGTCACCGTCGATCCGGACTGAATGACGCTGGGGTGGCTAGCGGTTAGTCCTTGAACCTCAAGGTCAGGATACACAGCTAACGCTGCGGTGAAATTCGTCACCGCAGCATTATTGCTTTCGCCTGTGCCGGATACGTTGTGTTCGAAAACCTGGTTGCCGTAATCGGTGCTGATTGTGACCTGTATATTCCCCGTTCCAGCGAGTCCATTCGGCAAATCGAAACTGAATGATCGAGCCAGACTGCCGCCCGCCGTCACCACGCCTTCGGTTGCGGGATCATGAGAGAGTGTGGTCGAAATTAAGGTGGCTCCAGTGGTGATGTTGACCACCTGGATACGGTCGTACCAAACCGCTCCCGCCACCGAATTGCCCGTATTCACATCGTTCCAGTTGACGGTCACCTTGGAGCCGGACAATATGCCGCTCCCCGGGCCAACGGTCAGATCTTGTATTTCTAGATCAGGCAGGTTGGGGAGAGAAAGTGAGATTGCACTGCTTACCCCGGTGTTGTTGGCAGTGGTCAATTCATGCTGTGTCCCGTTAACATCGGTCTGGATAATGAAATAATACGCGCCATCGGCCAAGGATATATTAAGCGGCAGTTGCACAGAAGCGGTGAATGTTTGGTTGGCGCCGACAGCTAGTGAAGTGACGTTCTGAAGTTGGGTGAGAAGGAGCGTGTCCTCTGCACTGATGGTGGTGTTGCGTGAGAGCCAAACCCGATCAGTCCAAGCGCCCTGCGATGCGACCGAACCATTATTATTGACGGTCCAAGACAGTTCAACAGCGTCACCGAAGTAGGCTTGGTCAGGTGCCGACACCATGGTCACCTTCAAATCGGTACCGTTGATGGTGAAAGCTTTGCCTGTGGAAGCGTTATTATGTTCGCGGAAGAACTCATCCACCGCATTTGCGCTGTCAGTCACCACGAAAAGCTGAAAGTCACCGCTTAAACCTACTGGAAGAGTTACCAAGGCGTTTCCTGTATAACTTGCTCCAGAAGCCAGGGCGCTGTTGTGGTAAATACTGCCGAGTGTCACATCATCGCTGTTCCCAAGCTGCGAATCTTTGCTCAGGACGATCCGGTCATACCAATTTGAAACTGCTGTGGTCTGATCGCCGCCATTGGCCACGGTCCACTGCACTGCAATTTGCTGGCCGACAGTTGCCGTAGTTGGCGCAGTCACACCCGTCACGGCGAGATCCGTGTAGGGAACACCATTCACTACCTGAGTGATACTGCCATTCACCACTGTGCCGTTGATTTTGATGGTTTTGGCATACAGGTGCAGGCCGTTCAAGTCCAAGGTTGTGCCAGTTGGCACATTGATTTCCAGTACGTAGAGCGCCTCTTGTCCAGAAGCAGCGGTATTGTTGGATTGATCAACCAGCTTGACATAGGTGTTGTTGCTAAGCGAAAGGACGCCATAGGCAAAGTTGTGCACGAATCCTGACGCATCCGCACCCACATCGTTCCCCATGACCTCAAGGAGTTGGGGGACGCTCGACGTGCCTGTACCGTTGAAGACCACCGTGCCTTGAGGATCAAAAGAGTTGGGCTCCGCAACGGCACCCGTCAGGTTTCCTCGCAGATAGAGAGTAGAGGATGGCTGGATTGCCAAGTGACTTCCTGTATTAATGTTCAGAAAATTCAAGTAGTTGAGAGTTGATCCAGTCTTAATCTCGACATTGCCCTGATTGACCAGGGTGCCATAGGAGCCGTTGATATATCCATACCCGGTCGCATGCAGGGTGATGCCGGCGCCGACGGTGAGAATGGCGGGGCTAGAAGAGGAGCCGTTGATGGCAAGGCCAGAACTATACCCTGCAAAAACTACCAGCCCTGAACCTGAAAGCGACTGAGAGCCGTTAAACGTCAATTGGTCATAATCGCCGAGCGTCAACACGTTGTTGAGATTGAGCCCGTTGGCGATAGTGAGGTTGCCGGCTGTGGTAAGATCCGTGTTCAACGTTACGTTATCCAAGGTCCCGCCGGTGGAACTCATCACGTAGCTCGGATCGTTGGCATCCAGGCTGCCGCCCTTGATCGTGCCGCCGGCGAGGACGACGTTGCCGGAGAACGCACTGTCGACCAACAGGGTCGCGCCGGTATTGTCCAGAGTACCGGTGAGCCGGACTGTGGAGTTGCTGCGGTTGAAGGTGCCCAGATCGGTCAGCTTGAAGGAACCGCCGAAGTTGACCGTCGCGTTGCTGGCCGAGAGTATGCCGTTGTTGGGCCAACCGCCGTTGATGGTCAGGGTCGAGCCGTCGGCGGCGATCGTGCCGGCGTTCTGGACCGTAGCCAGGGTCAGAGTACCGCCACCGGCGATATCTACGGTACGACCGGCATGGTTGGTCAGGGTGCTGAGCGAAAGATTAGCCCCGTTGCTGGCAGTGATGGCGCCGTCGTTGACCAGTGAGGTCAGATTGCTGAACGAGAGCGTACGGCTCGAGCTGTCGACGCTGATGGTCCCCTGATTGATCAAGGAAGCGTAGGAGCCGCTGATGGTGCCATAGTTGCTTGTGCTGTTCAGGGTGATGCCTGCGCCCACGGTGAGGGTGGCAGCCGTAGAGTAGGAGCCGTAGACGTAGAGGGAAGAGGAGTATCCGGCAAGGAGCACCTGGCCGGTGCCGGCGAGGGTCTGGGTACCGCTGAAGGTTAGGGAGGAGTAGTTGCCGGCAACTGTCAGGATATTGTTCAGGGTCAGGCCGTTGGTAACGGTTAATGTGCCGCTTGAGACCGTGAGGTCGGTGTTCAGGGTTACGTTGTCCAGCGTGCCGCCGGTGGCGGTGACGGTCCCTCCGGCACTGGTTTGGTCTATCGTCGTATTGCTGATTGTACTGTTAATAAGTGTGAGAGTGCCGCCGTCCAGCGTGATGGAATGACTCGTGATAACGTTGTCGAGCGTCACGTTTCCTCGAATGATCAAATCATCTTGCAAAGTAATGTCTTTTAATACGGTCGTCGTCCCTGGGTCTATGATGACAGTGCTCTCGCTGAAGAAAGTGTTGGACATGTCCACCAAAGGCGGCACGGTCGAGTCAAGCAATAGAATCGTAGACTGGTCCGATGCGTTGTTACCCAGTGCTTGTTCTTGATCGAGAGGATTGGGGACCGGATTGAGATCGCCGGAAAGGAGTATTCGGGGCTCCATGGCCTCAAAAAGTACTCGTCGATGAGACAAATCGAGACGAGAGGGAGTGCAGGAACTCGCCGGGTTAAGATCAACTGCGGGATCAAAGGTTACAGCCCTGGTAATACGCTGTTTCAGATTTTTTATGACAAGTCTTTTCATATCGTTCCTCAGTGCTCAATGAGACAATAGGGTGCAATCATCGTCGTCCTGTTCTTCAGCGATCGAATGGCGACACAATGCAGAAGAAAAACGTTCGGAAAAAAATAAAAAAAGGCCGGAAACCGCTTGCAGCAGTTATCCGGCCATAAGGCTCACAGATTTGAAGTTTCAAGTATCATGACAAGTACACTCCTCTAAGTTCCAGCAGAAATATCCTACTGTTCAGGAGCGACGAGTACCAGACTTGCGACGGCGACTGGCCGCCAGCATTGCCAAACCTGAGCCAAGCAGTAATAAAGTGGAAGGTTCGGGAATCGGTGCAGGTGTCGATTGGTTAATACTAATGGTGATGGGATTACTTTGATTTGGATATTGACCGGTGATGGGTTCAAAATTGCTAGTATCCATCGAGGAAACAAGGAAATGCATTGAGGTGGCGCTGGCGTTCGTACTGGAATTAATCGTGAACTCTAATGTCGCCAATGTGTGCTCCCCTGGAGTAGGGTAGAGTCCACTCAGATTAGCAGCAAAATAGGTGAGAAAAGAAGTCCCAGAATCATGATAAAGATCGTTCCAGTCTTCCTCGCCAGTCATCAACGAAGAAAAGTTACTGTAGCCGACATAGTTCAACGTTGCTGGATCAAAATTGATATCAAAGGTGACAGCGGTAAGATTCTGTTCATCAATATCCAGCTTCAAATCAAGAAAAAGAGTATCACCCGGTGAGCCGGATAAGTTGGAGCCGTTGTTCGGGGTAAGTGACAGCGAAAAATCCGCAAAGGCATTGTTGTTACAGATGAAATTCAGGAGACATCCGAGAAAAAACAAATAATAAAAATGCTTCACGACCTTCGCTCCCTTTTTATGGTTATGGGGTGCTGACAGGTAAAATCCCGCGAAACAACACCCGAAAAATCAACGAAAGGTTGCAAATCCCGCACCAGCTACCTCTGCCATCAGTAACAAAAACAATTCATGAGCAACCGCAAGCTCTTCAGGCGAATTGCCACGCCAAGTTTTTTCTTTTAGTAAGTCAGTTTTTCCGAAATATCGGAGGATGAGCGGTAGGTGCGGTTTGATTGTTTCCAAAAAGAGAACAAGCTTATCGTGTTAATATGACACAACAAAAAGTTGTTAATTTTGTAGAGGGCTTATCACGGCACAAAGCTTTGTATCGTTTTGTAAATCTGGGTTTTTCGTTTGATATTCCATTTTTCCGGAAAACATCTCCTCGTGCGTTAACTCGCAAGGAGATAAATTGGTTCAATATTGGGGCCTAATCAAAATTCAGTACGTTATATTGTTAAGTGGTTATGGATGAAACTCACCCTTCTCGATTGGTGTATGCGTCAGGTTAGCGGTGAGCAAGCGTAATGGGATTTCCGGCTCCCAAAATTTCTGGTTGAATCGATAGCAGAATTCATCGAGATACTCTTGGAGGTACCGCGATGAAACGCCATAAAAGTTCGTTTTCTTTACTCATACTGGCCAGCTCTTAGCAGCTGGCTTTTATTTCGGATCTTTGGTAAATAAACTCATAAATAAATCAAAATAACGCTTTGTCTCATCGAGACGAATTTATTTACTCAACCAACAGATACTCAATGAAGATAGGATACGCTCGCATATCAACTCTTGACCAGAACCACGACCTCCAGTTTGATGCGCTAACACAAGCTGGCTGCAAAAAAATTTTTTCTGATAAAGTATCTGGGGCAAAGGTGGATCGCCCCGGCCTTCAGGATGCATTGGAATATTTAAGAAAGGATGACTGCCTGGTTGTGTGGCGATTAGATCGACTTGGTCGCAGTTTAAAACATTTGATTGAGGTGGCGGAGGGATTGGAAACACGAGATATTGGCTTAGCCTCTCTGCAAGAAGGTCTGGATACCTCCACCAGCGGCGGCAGATTGATTTTTCACATCTTCGGGGCACTGTCCGAGTTTGAGCGGAACCTGATCAGAGAGAGAACCATGGCGGGCTTAGCTTCCGCCAGGGCAAGAGGACGAGTAGGTGGCAGGAGCAACAAATTGGATAACGGCAAGAAGCAAACACTCAGAAAAATGTATGACTCTCGCGAATATACAATCAGTGAAATTTGCCAATTACTAGAAATCAGCAAACCAACATTTTACAGGTATTTGAGGATGTGATGATCAGGAGTGTCGTGAAAATTTTGGCGCTATTTGACAATAGAATGGCGCCTCGAAAAAATGTTGCTTCAAATAGGTATGAACAGCAGATCTTTAGATCGATTTATCAAACTGCATAGGGCACGACGCGGTACCCACCGTTCGATTGCCTTGATCAGGAAGGTAAGGATAAAAAAGGGGAGGGTGGTAGCGTTTTCGTATTTTACTTGATTATGCTTTATTTTTATCGTACGTTCTAGCTGTCGAATTAACCAGCGGCTGCATCCTGTGCGTAGAACATAGGCTTCTGTTCACTATGTTCTACGCACATAAAAGGTACAAGCTCGCATGAATTATTTTGTACGATCAAGATAAAGCGTCATGAGTATTTTGAACCAAAAATATATTACATACGCTGAAGCCCAAAAAATATACAGCGTTGGCAGATCCAGATTGCAACGTCTTGTTGTAACAGGCGTTATTGAGGCCTACCGTCCAGGTAAGGAAACCCTGCTTGATTCAGCAAGCCTCAATATTTGGTTTCAATCAACCAAAGTCAAACCTATTGTGCGACGAGGGCGCCCGAGAAGGAACGTGCAGTGCAAATAACTCACTATATTTTTATGAAAAAGAGAACACGCGGCCCTCAAAACAACTAACCCTGGAACAGGGGCTTCCAGTTTTTCCCAGCATGTTCATCAGGCGATATTGTCCGGTTCCCGCGCGGTCCCCGCGCAAACATCACCTAGCCACATCTTGTGCATGCTGCAAATATCTGCAGCAGCCAACCGATACCCTCAGTCGTACACCCAAAAAAGTGCTATAGCTGTTTGGTATGTTTCTCTTCCCTAATCGCATCACGCATGATACGATTAGGCCATGCAAACACATCAATGGATTTGGCAACACCATAACTGGCCGCATTTTTCATTTCACGCTGACCGACTTCTGAATGATCTGGGGGAAGCCTCGAAGATGATTGGAACGTTGGAAGCAATAAGCCGATCGATCAGTGACCAGGCAAACACAGCAGCGCTTGAGCGCGTGTTATCTGATGATGCCATGGAAACATCGGCAATAGAAGGGGAGACACTCCGGCGTAGTTCGGTAAGATTTTCAATCCGTAGAAGACTGGGGTTGCCTATAGAACAAAATGACCAGGATATACGGACAGATGGGCTCATTGCCATGTTGTTTGACGCCAGAAGTCAGATACAAGAGCCTCTTTCTGCTTTAAGAATGCTGGGCTGGCATGCAGCACTCTTCCCCACGGGTTTCTCGGGACTCAAAAAAATTCGTGTTGGTCAATACAGAGGTCTTGAGGAAATGCAGATCGTTTCCGGGCCACTGGGCAAAGAGATTGTTCATTACATAGCCCTTCCGCATAGCAGGTTGGAACTGGAAATGGAACAGTTCCTGAGATGGGTGAACACAAACAGGGAACATCCACCATTGCTCAAGGCCGGAATTGCTCATCTCTGGTTTATCATGATTCACCCCTTTGATGATGGGAATGGCCGAATTGGAAGGGCTGTCATCGACTATATTATGGCCGTACATTATCCCAGGCTTATGCAACTCATCTCATTTTCCAAACAGTTTAGCCAAAACAGAAAGGGGTATTACGCAGCATTGGAACAGGCCGGCAAAGGTGGAATAGACATCACCGACTGGCTCAAATGGTTTCTCCAGGCGGCCATTACGGCAATGCAGGAAGCACAGTGGGTGGTCGATACTGTGATACAGAAAACCAGCTTCTGGGAAATGCACAAAGGGACAATATTCAATGAGAGGCAGAGAAAGGTGATCAACCGGCTTCTTGATGCTGGTGGTCAATTTGCAGGGAACATGACAACTAGAAAATACGCAGGCATGACCAAATGCAGCAAGGTCACCGCCAGCCGAGACCTGGCAGATCTTGTTACAAAAGGAGTACTACAGAAATCTGCCGTTGGAGGAAGAAGCACAAGCTATGTCCTTTGCGTGGAAGCATGGCACGTCAGATCAAATCTAGATTTATAATTTATGAAAAAGCAATAAGATTAGCTAATTGCCCCTCATTAGACGCTCACCTGGCTTTCGACTATCAAACTTACACAGCTTCCCTTTTTCTTTCTTTTTCTGCCACACTTCCATCTCGCCGAATCGTGACGGAAATTCCTGGATAAAATCAATCGCCGTTCTGGCGCACCGACCGTTAACTTCAGCCTGCCACTGTTTTACAAGTTCGAAAAACTCGTTCATGATCTGTTCGTATCCAAGTGCATCTGGCGATTGCTCATACGAAGCAGTGTCGCTGTCTCGCTTGGATACAGAGGGATGGTTTTTGAAAAGCGGAACAATCTTACCAGTCTTTCCAGCAATTTGGTTAAGAAGATTTTCCCTGGTTACCCCAAACTGTTCATGAATGATCACATACCATGATTCTGGTATCCTGTTTTTCCTCTTGGCATCGGATATTGCCTGAGGTGAAATCCCTAGTTTTTCAGCGACTTCTTTTTGGTTCCCTCCTCCCGCTATTGATTTGATCTTTTTGAATAAATTTTCAAAATCTTCCCGCTCCATTATTTTCTCCAAACTTATACTTGATAGGGCTTTGCGATTCGATTAAAAATCAAGCATGTGTAAAGCAGATGCAAGCAAAATAAAGCAATTGTTGAAACAATACAACATTAGGCAAAAGGATATTGCCGCTTTCCTTGGAGTATCTGCTCAATTTGTCAATCAGGTGATAAACGGAAAAAGATCTACAGCCAGCGTCATGAAGGCTATTGCATTTTTAACGCACAGCCCGATATCAGAGCTCTGGTTAAAAGAGGAGTAACCAATTCTATTTATAGAGAAATTTTAAATAATTAAAAAGTCGGCAATTTCTCATCCTAGCAATATTTCATGGAATTTTGCAAATGAATTTAGTTCATCCGTTCTGTCTTATCACAACCAATGTTCACGCAAAATATCGTCCAACTTTCTCGAAACTCAACTGTACCAAGCAGTTTAGGGTTTCTTTATAATTGCTCGATCAACACATTGTGGCATGTATTTTTTTTAAACTGCTTGATTACAGTTAATGGGTAAGTCCAAAATTCAAATCTATGACCAACTCCAATAAACCGGATTTACACAATGTTAAATAATATCATCTGGGTTGGGATTTCTATCATGATGAATTGTCGTCCCATTCTCGGTACCTCGTTTCCTGCTACTTGGGCTTGCTGATTCTTCTTTCGAACCTGATTTTTTTTCTGGCTTCAGGTTTCTGTAAAAAGCCTGATAACTCATTGTTATTTTGTTATTATCTTTCAAATTGTCATATGCCAGTTTAATGCTGTATCCGGCAGCCAATAATTTTTCAACTTCTTGGCGGACAGCGAAAAATTCGATCCTTGCGAATCCTTTTTTTAATCGTTCCATGATAAATAATAATAAATAAAAATATAATTTAATAGATAATCATACATTATGACTATCTTATGATAGAAAACCATAAAATATGCACGGATTTTTATGGTTCTCTTCGAATCTGTGTTGTTCTTTCTGATTTTTTATTTGGAGTAAAAGGCAGGATAGGTGAGGTAACGCTACCGCGTAACTCACTCTCCAGCCCTATCCGGGGAATGCTTATTCGCTTTCAGCTCAACGCAACAGCCCATTGAAATCATGCCCAGCACGAAAAAACGGATCACCACCTATCTTAATGACGAAGAATACCAATGCATGACCCAGGCAGCAGTTCAGGCTGGCCTGTCGGTTTCAGAATACGTCAAAAGGGTTTGCTTAGGGCACTCAGTCACGAGCACTGTAGATTATCAAGCGGTTCTCGCGCTGACCAAGGCCAACGCTGACCTTGGTCGGCTTGGAGGACTTTTCAAAATGTCGTTATCCGAAGGCTCTGCCGGCAACAGTTCGCCAGAGATTCGCAGCATTCTGAAAAGTATTGAAATTTCGAAGGAGCATATGGTGCGTTGCTTCAACGCGCTGGTCGAGGGCTTCTCTAGGAGACAACAAAGGAAACCTGCAAATGAAAATTCTCCTTAATTTTCTATATATTGCCGGAAGTTTAATCCTTAGCTCCTTTTTGGCACTGTCCTGGCACACTCGCGGTTTCAGTGGAGCAGGAAAAGTGTTGGTGATCTTGGCAACGGTGGCTATCGGAATCTGGGCAACCATATGGATTGGCCGCTGCTGCTTCTGGTTAATAACCGTCATGTTGGCAGGTTTCCTTATCCTGCTTGAAACGGCCTGCCACAAGCTCAAACAAATGGTGTTGGGGCAATGATCGCCAAACGGATCAACATTGATAAGGCCAACGATAATCCAGGTCGGCTCGGTCGATACATCGCCGACGCCAGCCATGCAGGTGAAAAATTACTGTTTGCCTGGCATTCTGGGTGTCAAGCTGAAACATATGATGCCGCCCTTTTTGAAATTGAGGCAACCCAAGGCCTTAACACGAGGTGTCAGGGAAGCAAAACTTATCATTTAATGATCAGCTTTCGGCCTGAAGACGAGCCCTCGCTGACTAAAGAGAATATCACAAGCATCGAAAAGGCTTTTGCGGAGGCCCTTGGATTTAGCGATCATCAGCGGGTGTGTGGCGTGCACAAGAACACCAACAATCTGCATTTGCATATCGCCTACAACATGGTTCATCCTGAACGGTTCACCAAGCACGAACCGTTTCGCGATTTTTACCGGTTGTCTGAAGTTTGCAGGGAGATGGAGCAGCGATATAACCTGGCGATTGACAATGGAGTCATGCACGAACCAGGAAAACAACCGCGAATAAATCAACGCGCGGCCAGCATGGAAGCCCACAGCGGAGAGAAGTCTTTCCAATCATTCGCTATCGACCATAAAGATGAAATCGAAAGGGCTTTAGCAGAATCCAGGAGCTGGTATGAGGCCCATTCGGCCCTGGCCAAGATTGGAGTGAAAATTGTTCCAAGGGGAAACGGGCTGGCGGTCGTCAGTATCGACGGACGGGGCGCAATCAAGGCAAGTGCCCTTGGCCGAAATCTTGCCAAAGCTCAACTGATACAGCGTTTAGGAAACTATTCGCCGCCAAGTCAACATTCTCCCCAAAAAAAAAGGTATGAACGCGAACCAATCCAACCGAAGAATCAAGTTCGCGAGGCCTTGTTTCATCAATATGAAAACCTCAGGGCCGAGCGGCAGATGAGACTTCAAGAATCTCGGCATGAATATCTCCTCGGTAAAAAACAGATTATTTCCTTGTTCAGCCATCAGCTCAAGGTGATTGAATCACGCATTCTTCCGCGCAAAACAAAAAGAAAACTGGTGCAGCTTCTCTATCTTGAGAAACGGTCGACCCTGGCTGACACCAGTGTCTCCTATGAAGAAAAAATTCTAAAAATTCGAGAAGAAACCCCGTTCAATAACTGGAATGGGTATTTGAAGTGGAAGGCAAATCACGGGGACGAAATCGCTCTGAATGTACTCCGATCAAGGCTCCAGAATTCGACTATTGAAAGAGCCGATGAAAGAACACCAGAAAATTTGGCGGAGAATAATGCAAAAGCAAACGCATCAGTTGTTCAATGTGAAAAGCAAATAGCAACAGCAGGCATCTCTGGGAAGTATCGGTCAAGATTAATGGCCCTCACCAGAATGGAACTTTTAAAAGCTCAAGAAAAAATTAATCGGTCAGCAGATGCATGTAAGCCAGCGATTTTTTCAGGCACGCACTACACTATCGACAACAACGGCGTGGTGATTTTTTCATTGTCAAGCGGAGGCACTATCCGAGACACAGGCAGCAAACTCTATTTTTCTTGTGACGAAGCCACGGAACGTGCGGCTGTTCTGTATGGACTGGCCAGGTTTGGAAAAAACATTTTTTTGAAAGGAAACACCATTGAACGAAAAAACGGTAAAGGAACCGACCTCCCCCGATCAAGAACTCACCAGCCTTACATTGCTCGCGCTCAACCAAACCATCAAAACAGCGTGCGCCAGCTGTCCGAACTCGATGTGGTTCGGATCGGAAAAAGATCAAAAATGTTTCTGCAGGATAATGCACGCAGTGACATGGAGCGCTGAAGAGCCCAACACAATAACTCACTGTGACGGGCATTTTTTTGATAGTTGAGGCCGAAGGAGCCACCTCTGTGGGTCAAGGTAAACTGGAGATATGTGGACTACTGACCGACGAAATAACTTGCGAGTTGAGAGATTGCTCCCCTTATCGAATGCGGCTATTTTTATACAGGTTTATGAAATGGTTATGCTGATTGGTAATGGTTCGGAAGATTGAACTCACGCTTTTTTCCATGAAAGGATTCGTAAAGTGATCGATGCCTTTGAAGCCCTTATTCATCTTTTCGAAACTCGCAAAGATTCAAAAAGCCCAGACACGAGGAACCGAAACAACTTGCAAATTATTAGAATAGCGAAAAAATCCATCAGACTGCTTCTAGGAAAATCAAAACTAGGGCATAGAGATAAATCCTTTTAGTAGTGCAGTCGAGGTTAATTCGGGTAATAAGAAAAACATCCCTTTTTGACTGCGATTCAATAAGGAAGTTGAGGCCTCGGATAACAGGCTGTTTTTTCACTGAATTCGGAGGAGTATGATCTCCATCAATACTGCTGTCTTTATGACCGGAGTAATGCTGCTGCTCGGTATCGGTTCGAGTAAATTCTCGGCCCGGATCGGCATGCCGGTCCTGGTGCTGTTTCTGGGCGTGGGCATGTTAGCCGGATCAGAGGGGATCGGAGGGATCGCATTTGAAGATTATCATTTCGCCAATAGTATCGGCAGTGTAGCGCTGGCACTCATCCTCTTCGATGGCGGACTGCGCACTTCACTACGGTCGGTCCATGTAGCTTGGCCAGCCGCCCTCTCCCTTTCCACCGTGGGTGTTGTGCTGACCTCGCTGCTCACCGGCTTTGCCGCCGCCTGGGTGCTCGACATCCCAATTCTCCATGGCATGCTGCTCGGTGCCATCGTCGGCTCCACCGATGCGGCCGCGGTCTTCTCCATTCTGCGCACCAGCGGTCTCCGGCTCTCCCAACGCCTAACCGCCACTCTCGAAGTCGAAAGCGGCTCCAACGATCCCATGGCCATCTTTCTCACCGTTGGCCTGATCGCCCTGATCATGGGAACCGCTGATACAACGACCGGACTTCTCCTCCTCTTTGTCCTCCAGTTCGGCGTCGGCGGTCTAGTGGGTATCAGCATCGGTGTTGCCGCCACTTGGGTTGTCAACCGCATTAACCTCGACTACGCCGGCCTCTATCCTGTGCTGGTACTAGCCTTTGGTTTGCTGGCCTTTGGCCTGGCAGCAGTCCTCCAAGGCAGTGGTTTCCTCGCCGTCTACATCGCCGGTATTGTTCTAGGCAACAATTCCCTGATCTATCGCAACGGCATTTTTCTATTCCATGACGCTGCAGCCTGGCTCGGCCAGATTGTCCTGTTTGTCATGCTGGGCTTACTGAGCTTTCCCAGCCGCCTAGCAGCGGTCGCCTTGGATGGCCTGGTCATTGCCCTGGTCCTTATTTTTATTGCCAGACCAGTGGCGGTAGCACTTTCCGCCTTTCCTTTTCGCTTTAACCTGCGGGAGATGTCCTTTCTCTCCTGGGTTGGCCTCAAAGGGGCGGTCCCCATTACCCTGGCTACCTTCCCGTTGCTGGAAGGTGTGCAGGGTGGAGGCCTGATTTTCAACGTTGTTTTTTTCGTCGTCCTGGTGTCAGCCGTTACCCAGGGTTGGTCGTTACCCCTGGTTGCTCGCTGGTTACGCTTAGGGATACGGTCCGAGACAACGACACCGATAACCGTAGAGATCAACGCCTTACGCCATGTGGACGGCGACATCGTCGAATATCGGGTTGCCTCAGCCTCACCAGTAGTCGGCAAGACGCTACGTGAACTCGCTTTACCTTATGAGGTAACGGTGACCTTGGTGGTACGCGGTAGTGAAGTCATCATGCCTCGTGGTAGAACGGTGCTCTTGCCCGGTGATCAGGTCTTTGTCGCCATGCGTAAAAAAATCAAACCGTTGCTCGATTGCCTGTTCGACACCTGTGCCGAACCATTCGTCCTGCATCCTGGTCAAAACATTGTTTTTCGCGCTGACCACACCGTAAGCCACCTCTGCGCCTTTTTCTCCCTGGCTTGTTCACTGGAATCCGAGAACACCCTGGGATCGTTGCTTGCAGAAGCAGACGATGGACAACCATGCCGTATTGGTCCTTTTCTTGTCACGCCAGGCACTGATGACGGGCTGGTGACGCTGATCTATGCCCCTGACGAAGCTGTTATCCCTGCGACCTGTAACTGCCCGGATAAGCCAAACGAGACGAGCCCAATCTGACCGGACCGCTCACTTAAAGGTATGCTTGCGGCAATTTATCATCACCCTTAACCTTTATCTCGCCCGACGTATCAGAAAGGAGTATGCCATGCGTAATTTTCATAACATCCTCTACGCCAGTACCGGCCTGGGCAACGATATCGAAGGGCTCAAGCAGGCGCTGAGTCTCGCCAGGAATAATGAGGTAGGTCTCACCTTCCTGTTGCTCTCCCCTGAGTTGCCCGCTAGTCAGCGTGTTTACCAGGACAAATTTCTGGCCTTCCTCAACCAAGAAGCACAGAAGGCTTTAGACAACGCCCGTGCTGCCTTGAACATGGGAGACGACATCCCCCCCGTCACCATGATTACCGAAGGGGGAGAATCACCACCGGCTGTCAGTATCATCCGTCAGGTCTTGCGCCGGGAACACGACCTGCTCATCAAGGAGGCAGAACCATTGGAGGAGAATTATGGATTCAAGGCCATGGATATGACCCTGTTGCGCAAATGTCCCTGCCCGGTTTGGCTGGCACGTCCCATCTCCCGGCCTCGCCATGACATTCGGGTAGCGGTGGCCGTCAACCCAGAAAGCCGCGATCAGGCCGAACGCGACCTGTCACTCCGCCTGCTGGAACTTGCCCGCACACTGGCCGACGACTGCAGTGGCGAATTGGACATCTGTTCCTGCTGGGATTTCGAATTCGAGCGGTATCTGCGGGGTAGCAGCCGTGCCGACATTCCAGATCGGAACATCCACGGTGCTGTTGATTATGCCCAAGCCGCGCACAATACCGAATTGAACAACTTGATCCATGCATCCGGTATCGGTGGTGTCTTTCACCTCCACCGACTCAAAGGTCGTGCGGAGGAACGTATCCCCTCCTTTGTTCGCGGCAGGGGTGTGGATATTCTGGTGATGGGGTCGGTGGCCAGATCTGGCATTGCTGGCTTTCTCATGGGCAATACCGCTGAGAACATCATGCGTAAACTCGATTGCGACCTGGTAGCACTCAAGCCCAAAGGCTTTGTTTCGCCGGTGAACGCCTACTGATAATTGCCGTCATAGTTACATTGGATTAAATGGCTCTGAATGAAACTCAGCCTGATACGTTGCCCACTCGCCTTGCTTCAGGATTCACACCTGGGTGGGAAGATGGCATTAACTTTTTGTCGCAATGCCAACTCGGGCGCGGCTTCACTTCAAATTTTGCTGAGTTTGATATAGAGCCACTATAATATTTGATCAAATCAATGATTAATGTAAGAATAAATCCTATAATCTATCTCAATTAAATGCTGGAAAAACACCTCATATTAACGGTGGTAATCACCAGAACGTTCGGGTTGATAGGTAATTTCTTCAATCTTTACTTTTAATACCCCGCCTCCAGGTTTCGGCCACATAATTTCATCGCCTTGGGAAAGACCAAGAAGGGCACTTCCCACAGGAGCAAGTATTGAAATAGTGCCACCATTCGCATCGACATCCTGGGGATAGACCAATCGCAAGCAGAACTCTTCCTTTGAAGGCGCAATTCTGAATCGAACGGTCGAATTCATCGTCACGACAGTTGGTGGGATGTCTTTTGGTTCTCGAATTTCAGCACGGTACAATTCATCTTCCAGATCTTCACTACACGGGAATGAATTTTCAGGCAAAGATGCAAGGAGAGCTCCTAACCTTTCTGCGTCAAGCGATGAAATAATGATGTTTGGTTTCATGCCCCCTCCATTTATCTTACCGTTTTAATAAAAAATCTGCGATTGCATTCAATGCATATCATTTCTAGCCCTGTTTGTGGTCAACATGCAGCTAAGGACTGTCTCGAAGCATGGGTCTTTTGGCCAATCTACGTTTTACTCAAATTATTATCATCGGAATATTTTGTATATGCCTCTGGTAAGATTTTTTCGTGCGCCTTGACCTTGGCTAAAAAATCTCATTTTTCGATGTAACTTTATGCTTCTTGAGGTTAGCACCATGAAACAACCATGCTACCAAACGATGTGTCGGCGCAAGTGCTTTCCTTGCTGACATGAATAAAGGATGGGCAAATTGCAAGCAAAAAGAACATTCTTCCCCATCTATCATGGACCCCTTTGGAACGGGGTAAAAATTCTCAGTGGTCACTATTACCCCGCTTCTTCCTACTTTGCCAGAGGATCACGACAGACGGGCAACTTCATGAATCTACCCTGCAATCCGGTCTAGCTCGTTTGCCGCGATAGTGTTCTGCCTCTTTTTACCGCAATTTTTTTGCCATTAAAGTTTAACAGCCGAAATATTTTTATCGAGTCAATTCTTTGGCGAGGTTTATGCATAATCTTGGGAAATAATGATGGCATGCACGACGCACCATTTATATTCGAGGCTCGTTGATGAGCTCTATTCTCACGGGAGACGAAATTTGGAGAGATTGAAAATCAAAAAATGGATACATCCAGTCGACAATTTCCCGCGCATTTCATACCGGGCTTCTCTCATGGAAGCGGTGGCTGCACTGAAAAAGGCAGATGCATCTTGTCAGACGGGCCGTTATCCACAGAGAACTCTCTTAGTGTATGACGCTGCGGGGAGCATTATCGGCAAACTCTCTCCGATCGATATTGTCAAGGCGCTAGAGTCCCATTGCAAGAGTTCAAAGGCGAATATGGGCAGATGGCCTGCCAGCCTGTTCATGGCGCTCCTCGAGAAATTGGGGAAACATCTCTTGCCCGGGTGCACCCCCCTGGCGGAACATTGGCAAAAAGCTCACAGAATTAACATGCTCCCTCACATCAAGAGATCCTCTTCCAGCAACATAATTGGGACCAATGACACCATGGAATTGGCTTTTCACCTATTTGCCACAGGCCGTCATGACTCGTTGTTCGTGGTCCAAAAAAATGAAATAAAAGGCTTGCTCCTGTTTGCGGATATTTACGAAGAAATCAGCACCTTCTTACAATCCTGCCCCCTTGCGCAATTGGGTGATCCCGATATGGGACTAACGGCAACCGATGGTGATTTATCTAAAGCGACCCAAGGGTTATCAGCGATAGCCTCGGCGACAAAAACCGTTTGACCGCACCGTTGCCGTCCTCTTTTGGAATAGCTAACATCCACTTGTCGTCATTTGACACTGTCGTGAAGGGAGTCAACATTTGTCGAACAAAACAATTTTTATCACAGCAAGAGACAAAAAACGCATTGAACAACTGATGCTCTTCTGCGACTTTTTCAAGGAACAGGAAAGAAAGAGTATCCGTAAATTGCATTACGCTATTAGCCAAGGCTATGTGGTCAGCGCCGAGAAAATGCCCTCTAATGTTGTCACCACTCATTCGCAGGTAGTCCTTTATGATCTTCTCTATGGCAAGGTGTTTGGCTTAACTCTGGTCTTTCCCGAAGATGCTGATTCACAGGGGTTCAAAGTGTCCATCCTCACTTCCATAGGAACAGCGCTTATTGGCCGGAAAACGGGAGAAACCGTAGAATACTCTACTCCTTCGGGTATTCGCAGGTGTACGATTAAGGCGATTTCTCATTCGACAAATCCATGAGTAAAAAATTTGCAGAGTTCGGCTCAGGGAAGGGGCATTAACTGCGTACCGGAAGGCAGAGGGTTACAAGCGTGCCCCCCTGTGGCCTTTCCTTAGTTGAAATTCTCCCTCCCAGCTTATAGACGATGTTGCTATACATGGACAGATTGAGCCCGGCTCCCTTGCCAGATCCACTGGAGACTGCAAACGGTTGCCACATTCTTTCCATTCTTTCGGAGGTTATCCCCGGTCCATTGTCGGCAATTTGAACACATACCGCCCCTGATTTGTTATAGGTGACGATGTCGATTTGGCCGTCGGTACCTACAGCATCCAGTGCATTTTCGGTCAAGTTGAGGAGCAGTTGCTGCACCTGCGAACCGTCGGTCCTGATGGTTGGCAACTGTTCGTCAAATTGCAGATTAAGGACAATGTTCCTGTCCTTCGCCTCTTGTTCATAAAAGAAGAGGAATTCCCGGAGGATCCAGTTAATTTGAATGTCATATTTAGAACCGATTTTTCGAGAGAAACGGGTCAGCCTGTCAAGGATAGTCCTGATGCAACGAGAGTGGAGCTGGATTTTTTCCAGGGCGACCTGATTTTTTTTGAATCGGTTGATATGTTCTATTTTTTCTTGATGAATAAGCTCCTCGACCTTGTGCGCCTGTTTTTGTATCTGTTGCAGGGGACCATTGATTTCCTTGGCGATACCAGCTGCGATTCGACCAATGTTAGCCATTTTATCTACATGAACTAATTGACTATATAATCTTTTCTGTTGCTGGTCCCGCTTTTCCATCCAACTGATGATGGTCTTACTCATGATGATCGAGAAAAACGTGAAACATGCCGATGCGACAAGGACGACGCATATTGTCAACTCCCGATACTTATAATATGCCTCAAGAGAAGTGCCTAAATGAGTTTTTAGAAAAAGTTTCCAGCTATTGCCATCAAACCATTTACTGATATAAAGGAACTCCTTGTCACTGGAAACTTCCACTTTATGGTAGTAATTGAGCATGTTTTTTTCGATGGAATTGAGATTCCCATCCTTCCGGAGGCCCGGTGTCTGCAACACTCCGTTAACATTGAGGATATACGCTTCGTTGTTCGGGTTTATTCGGACACTCCGGAGCATGGCGCCCAAAACGAGAGGGTTGACGGTCGCCCGCAACACACAGGTTTTGAGTGGGTCGGTTAATGCGATGACAAAGTTCCGATTATCACGGTGATCTGCAAAGACATCGCTAACAGCCACGCCGCGTGCCAACACCTGCTTGAACCATTCGGTATCTTGATAATTCCTTGATGAGTCTTTTTTATCGTTCGGTCCCGCGTGAGCCAGCTGGTCGCCATCGGTATTTATCAATTCCAGATCGACAATATCATTATCTTGGCCGTTATCGTTGACCATCTGAAGCAGGGTTGCGAGATTTTTCCTATCTCGCAGGTGCTCAAGGGGATAGAGGTTTATCAGGGTGGAGAGGAGAGTAACCTTACTCCGCAGATAGGTGGTTATATCCTTGGTACTATGCTCAACCAGTCGCTGAGCAGTTACCTCCAACTCTTTGATCGAAATATCTTTGACATAGGCAATGGAACCACAAGCAAAGAAGATGATGGGGACAACGGTGACGATGAAGATCCCGGCTGCAAGAATTTTTTGCAACCGGACTGAATCAAATTGTTTCATTATTATATGCCCCCTTGCCGACAGATGGTGTGGAGACATCTTGGTGCAATTTGCACATCCCTTAGATGAACTCCCATAAAAATTACGCGTTTCAATTTTGAGTGATCAGATCGTTGCTGATCGAACAACTCTGGTTCTTAACCGAGATAGATTGCTGAAATTGCAATTGACAAAATCAATCGATACAAAATTCCCAATAGTTATGTGCGTCGATTATGTTGCTCATCAAAAACCTGTTCAGTGACTGACAACCAATAGTCCTTCTAATTTGCTCAACACAGCCCCTCTTTTTGAAGAAGAAATCTATAATTTCAAAATGATGGCTATTGGCAGAACTCGTCCTTTTGTTACCAATGGGGCTGATTGCCCACCTGGAGGCCGGTGACATCTTCGGATGTGAGCACGGTAATGAAAGCGTCCGGGTCCTTTTTCAGGGCGATTTTCTTGAGCGAGGAGATATCTCTGCGGCGAACGACCGAAAAAAGAATCATTTTTTTGGAACCTTGATATCCTCCTCGCCCATGCAGTTTAGTAACACCAAGCTGGTATTTTGCGGTCAGGATGTCAGCTATTTCTCGTGATTTTTCCGAAATGATAAGAGCTGCCTCCCGTTTGTTCAGTCCATGAAAGACGCTGTTTGTCGCCAGCATAGAAACAATGGCGTAAACTATTGAATAAAGAATTTTTTCCGCAGGAAAAAGGAAAGCCGAAATGGACAAGATCAGAATGTTGAACAACACTTTCCCCGCACCAATCTGTATGGAAAATGCTTTGTTGAGAACAACACTAATGATGTCAGCGCCCCCGGTCGAACCGTACGACCGTAGAACAATAGCGGAGCCGATACCGGAGAGACAACCGGCGACAACTGCGGCAAGCATTGGGTCCGCCAGATCAATTTGGTAAGAAACGAGGTACAGCATCAACGAGTATATGAGCATGCCCCATAGGGAGTACAACATAAATCGCATGCTGACAAATAAACCTCCTATCAGGAACATAGGGATATTAATCACCGCATAGATGATTGCCACAGAAGTGATCGGATATATGTAATGCAGAATCAAGGCTGCTCCAGTCAGCCCTCCCGCGAGAAAACCCTGCGGAATCAAGATGACTTTAACCGCGAAGGCACAGATGCCACTGCCCAATGCCAGCAGCACAGTATGATAAAACCAATCAATCAGTTTGCGTTTCATCTCTCTCAACTCCAAAAAGAAAGCGCCGGGATGCCCGGCGCTGCATTAAAAATTACTTCTCTCGCGATTTTTTTGCTAACCAAGGTGGTCTTGTGCTTGTTGATAGGCACTTGCAACGGCATGGAATGATCGGGCTTCCCATCCCTTCGATGCTGATAAAGACATCATCAATCTGTAGCCGTAACGACATCTTTGCCTTGACGAGAAGTCTTAACCCAAAGGGTTCCCGTGATCGCTGTAAATTGATAATGGTTTTTAAAAGACTCTAGCCCCTCGTTCGTGTTGCGACAGAACCATTTCCCAGTTCCTGAAGTTTCGATAGACATCTTTTTTGACAGGGTAGTCCCAGGAACCGCTATTGTGCATAATGCGACCGCCAAAACCGGTTTTGAACCGGTACATTCCATGAAAGGAATGGCCGGAATCATCGCTTGGCGAAACCGCTCCCATATCGTAGCTGCGGCACTGCCGGGCTCGGGCATACTGGATCGCTTTCCAATGCATTGTGTACGGAGCCATGAACTCCCGTTTGTGGTTCGAAGAGGCTCCATGAAGAAAAAGTGCCCCTTTCTCCGACAAAGCAATGATTGCCCCGGCTAGTGCATCTTGCTTGTGAGTTGCCAGCAGCAGCAGGATTTCTGGAGCGGAGCGCTGCTTCTCTTTTGCCGAAAAGAGAGTGGAAAAGTAGCGGTATTCACTGGGTTGAAAACCATTGCGCTGTGCCGTTTGGCAATACAGCCGGTAAAATGTCGGCAGTTTATCAACTGGGGCAATCTGCACACGTACTCCCTTCCGTTCTGCCAGCCTGATGTTGTAACGTGTTTTCGGTTTCATACGGGATAACAGATACTCTTCGTCGCCATCTAAGTCGATGACACAGGTGTTGGCGACAGTTACATCAACCGGAGCTTTCTTGAGATTCCAGTTCATTGTCCCGAAATTCATCCGCATTTCCCGAATCCTGGATTCGGGAAAATCGCACCAGTTCTGCTGCTGCATTTCTTTAGCATATGGTGATTCCCATGGGAGATCGTAGCGGATGAAGGTTATTTTCGCGTCCACATGTTCTATCACCGACTCGGACAACGCTTCCAGATAGGCCCCGTATTCCTCCTTATTAGGAACAAACTCCGGCCCTTGAGGCACATAGGCGGCCACTGTATCAGGGCCAAAGGGCTTGACAATCACCAGCATATCTTTGTTTGATTGTGGGGAGTCTATTTCAAAGGCATAGGTTTTCCATCCCAACCGGGCTTTTACCTCGCTCCAGTACCTGCTTTGGAATAAAATTTCCGTCGGATACAGTTCTCGTGGCGGCTTCGGTTCAAGCATCAGATACACAGCTTATTCTCCTTAAGGTGTTCCCTGCGATAATTCGGCAGGTCGTCAACGTACTGACGAGATCAAGAAATTACCGCCCCACCTTGGAGCGGTATTGGTTCGTTACAGAACATGAAGGAACAAATGGTTCCACATGGATGTCCCGTGGGGGTGGGCAACCAAATCTTTTCCACAAAAAGGAGCGACTCATTGCATCTTCCCTTGTTGAATTATGGGGGGATTCAACTAGGTTAAAAACAAAGAGTCGCTCATCTTGCCCAGTCTTTGTCGACAAACCAGCAAGCATCGACAATGTCTGGTATAGACATTAATTATCGGTACGATCAGAATGGTAAGAAATCATGGCTGTTCAATGCAAACCATTAATGTGAGGGTGCCGTCAGCGTCGTTTGCAAACTATGGCCTCTGGTATTTTGGTTTTCTCCTAGCAGGAACTTGCATTCCCCTTTGGCCTAGATTAAAAATTATGCAAAGTTCTTTTTGCCTCCTTCCCTGGACTTTCAGTGGTCCACGTTGAGGAGGCTTCTTTATTTCGAAGTAGCCGTCACTCTCTGAAAGCATCTAGCAATGCGATGGGTCCCCGAGGGAAATCGCATCATGAATTCTCGCAATGTAGGCCCACGCGTATCGTTGCTTATAGGATAGCAACTATCATGCCTATAAATCCTCAACAAAGGATGGGCACTCGACCGAAGATCTAAGCGGAGCACCTTGCTCACTCTTGCGGTCAGAGTGGAGTTTGAGGTGGGCCATCCACAGCATAGAGGGGCACTTGACTTTGTGTCTTTTAAATTAGTGCCCATTGTGGACCGGGGAATTTCCGGCCAGTGGTCTGTTTCACCCCATCAGCTCCTCCGCTCAGTCCTTGAAGGCGGGCGAAAGTGGTAGGTATTCCCGCTATGGGTCTAGTTCTCATCATTGTTATTTTCCGGGGTTTGTCGAAAAACACGGAGGAAGACAAAAAAGGAAGCGTAATATGCAAGAGAAAGCATTACTGGAGGAACGAGCGAAGTTGATCGAGCGCAACAAGGAACTCTCTTGTCTGTATGAAATAGCCAAGATAGTCGCTCATACAGAAACGACGGTTGCGGAGGTTTTGCAGGCTATTGTAGATGTGGTGCCCTCGGCATTTCAGTTTCCCAATCAGGTTTGCGCACGGATCGTCGTGGATAACAAGGTGTTCATGACTGAAGGTTTTTCGAAATCCAGTTATGTGATTCGTGACACCCTTCAGATGCCCACTCCCTCACATGGCGTCATTGAGGTTTTTTATCATCGGCAGAACGAGGTCGAACTGGAATTAGCGGACGGATTCTTCCCTGAGGAGCGCAAGCTTCTGCAGGCTATTGCCCATCAGGTTTCCCTGATGATTAATATCAAGCTGTCCAACGAGAAACGGGCCCAACTGGAAAACCAGTTGCAACATTCCGATCGTCTCGCAAAGGTGGGACAGCTGACGGCAGGGGTGGCTCATGAGCTCAACGAACCGTTGGTTAGCATTTTGGGTTTTGCACAATTGGCTACGAAAAAAATCGACGCGCCGGTTCAGGTTACCCGTTACCTCGACAAGATTATTCAATCCACGCTTCATGCCCGGGAAATCATCAAAAAAATGATGCTGTTTAGTAGCCCCATGCCGAATCAAAAGACTAAAACAGATCTAAACCAAGTACTTGCCGAGGGGATGGCCTTCATCGAGCCCCGTTTCTCGAAGGCCTCTATTAAGTTCACATCAGTCTTTGATCCGGAATTACCACCAATTCTGGCGGATGCATCGCAGATCACTCAGGTACTAATCAACCTAGTGATCAATGCAATTCATGCCATGGACGGCAAGGGAACGCTGACTTTGCGCACAACCAGCGCTGACCGGTTGGTCCAAATGGTCGTGCAGGATACCGGAATCGGCATGGACCAGCAGACTATGGAACAAATTTTCCTGCCCTTTTTCACTACGAAGGACTTGGATCATGGAACAGGCCTAGGGTTATCGGTGGTTCACGGAATTATCTCGGCTCATGAAGGCACTATTGACGTGGAGAGCACGGTCGGGCAAGGAACGATCTTCACTATCACTTTTCCAGTGTATGTTGGCAAAGACCAGTAACCCGTCTCTTTCGATACAACCTAGCGAGTCCGGTCCTCGACAATCGCTTGCCGTACATGACAGAATCTACCCGGAGGGGCAAAGTGATGGATAAGAAAAAACAAGCGCATGCAGGCTTGTTCAGGATTTTAGTCGTCGACGACGCCGCTGATGCCCGTGAGGTGATCCAGACCCATCTCGAAGATGAAGGCTATGTGGTGCGAGCCTGCGCGAGCGTGGAAGAAGCGTTGCGGGCCGTGGAGTCGTCTGTTTTCGATGTTATCATTACCGACCTGCGCATGCCCAAAACCAGCGGCCTGGAACTGATTCAGCATGTTCGCAACAATCTGGAGGATATCGAGATCATGATGATCACCGGCTATCCATCCATCGAGGGGGCTGTCGAAGCCATCAAAACTGGCGCCGAACACTACCTGCCCAAGCCCTTCACGGAACGGGAACTGTTAGAGGCTGTACAGACGATCGTTGAAAAATTGGTTCGCAAACGACTGGCGCATGGCCGAGCGGCCTCCGCCCAGACGTATGGCATCGTTGGCGCATCAGGCGCCATGCAGCACGTTTTTAAGCTGATCGATAAAGCCGGCGACAACACGGCAACCGTACACATTTCCGGGGAGAGTGGTACCGGCAAAGAACTCGTGGCCCGCGCTATCCACTATGCCGGAAAACGCCGATCCTCGCCCTTTGTCTCGGTTAACTGCACTGCAATACCCGAAAACCTGATCGAAAGTGAACTGTTTGGCCATGTAAAAGGGGCCTTCACCGGAGCTGGGACTGCCCGCAGCGGATTTTTTGAAATAGCTGACGGGGGTACTCTCTTCCTGGATGAGATTGGCGACGCCAGTCTGGCCATGCAAGGAAAGCTATTGCGGGCCATCCAGGAGAAGACCATCTACAAGGTAGGGTCCAGCAGGCCCGTGCACATCAACACCCGTCTCATCTGCGCAACCAACAAGAATCTGCGGCAACTGATCGAAAAGGGGTTGTTCAGAGAAGATCTGTATTATCGGATCAACGTGATCGATATCCCTTTACCACCCCTAAGGGAACGAGAGGATGATTCGCTCCTGTTGATTAATCATTTTCGGGCGAAATTTGCCAAGGACCTAGGACGTCCGGTCCCTTTTTTCAGTGACGAGGCATTGCGACAACTGATGGCGTACCACTGGCCCGGAAATGTGCGGGAACTCGAAAACCTGGTGCAAAAACTGGTGCTCATGTGCGACGGTGAAAAAATCGAACTGATGGATTTGCCGTCAACGTTGAAGCCCTCTGTCTGCGTAGCCAGACGACTAGATCGCAGCTTGGCCGAATATGAAGCGGAATATGTTCACGAGGTCCTGGACAGTGTGCAAGGCAACAAAACCAAGGCGGCCGCCATACTCAAAATTGACCGCAAAACCTTGCGAGAGAAAATAAGCAATCGACCCTAAGGAGGGATCTGAATATGGGAATTACCTTAAAGGAGAAAGGGAACTCTAATAAACGGTTCAGATTGTGGTTCGATGGGCTCTCACAATCTAACCTTATTCGTTATGTCCTATATTTTATCATCATCTCGATGAACTGTTTTAGGAGAAAATGCAGGCAAACAAACAGCTATATATTCAGCACCATCTTCATTCGGAGTACTATATTGTACGCACTCATTTTCATTTACAATAATTGCTTCGCCAGCATGTACTTCAAATTCGTTTGATTCAGTTTTAACCTTCAGCATTCCTTTTAGCACTATCGTATACTCAGTAAATTCTGGTTTTTGGCAAGGTTCAATCCAACCTCCCGGACTAACCATTCGCGCTATGCTTAGAACTGAGGTTTGAGAGTTAACTAACCCAATATATTCTTCAATTATTTTGGGTTTGTTACCCGTTGCTTGAATAACTGTTGGTTTTTTTATTTTAGTAGCCATTAATATTTTTTTAAAATAAAATTGTTATGAAAAAGTCTAAATACCAATTTCTATTTTTCAACGTGCAAAAGATGTTGTGCAACAATGTTCCAATCAAGGTGAACTGGAGATATCATAACTTTTATCACAGCGATATCTGATGATAAATCTATGAAGGCAATTTTTCATCCAACACCTCCCTGAGGAGTTCGGCGATCTTTTTCTTAGAAAAGGGCTTCATGGCAAATCCCTTAATCCCATAATTCTTGGCTTGCTCCTGGTTGACAAGATTACTGTAACCCGTGCAGAGAATAATGGGCAGGCCTGGTCGAATCTTCAGCATCTGCCGAGCAAGGTCCACCCCAGTCATTGCCGGCATGGTCTGGTCGGTAATCACTACATCAAATTTGTTTGGTTGGTGCTGGAACGTCGTGAGCGCCTCTAGGCTGCTTGTCCGAGCAGTCACTGCATATCCGAGTTGCTCAAGCATGGTCCTGCCCATTTCAACTAGCATCTCTTCGTCGTCAACTAAAAGAATGCGTTCTGTGCCAGGTAGAGCTGTTTCTGTCAAGTTGACATCATGGCCGACTTCCTCTTCGGTGGCGGGGAAAAACACATGAAATATCGATCCGTTGCCATGGTTACTCTCTCCGGTGATGAACCCATCATAACTTGTGACAATGCCGTGCACGATGGAAAGGCCCATGCCGGTGCCTTTGCCGACCCCCTTGGTAGTAAAATAAGGATCAAAAATTCTGCCCCATATATCCGGGTCTATTCCTGTGCCCGTATCACTGATCGAGAGCACAACGAAACTGCCTGGTTCTATTTCTGGGTGCTGCTGAAGATCATTACGAGAGAGTTCACAGTCCTTGAGAGTGACCTCGAGGGTACCCCCGGTCTGCTCCATGGCATGGAAGGCATTGGTGCAAAGGTTGATTAAGATTTGGTGCACCTGCGTAGGATTGGCGTGAATGGTCTTGGTCGCTGTTGCGATCTGCTGCTTGATCACAATGGTTGACGGCAAGGACGGGCGGAGAAGACCAAGGGCTTCTTTGACAATGTAGGAAGGCTTCAGGGGAACACGTTCAATGTCAGTCTGGCGGCTGAAAGCAAGAATCTGTTTTACTAGCGTCGCTGCCCTGTGGCCTGCCTCCATTACTTTATCAAGACTCTTGGCAGCAAAAGACTCCGGAAGGATGGCATCCCTGGCGACTTCGGTAAAACCGAGAATAGCCCCGAGGATATTATTGAAGTCGTGGGCAATGCCACCTGCAAGTGTGCCGATAGCCTCCATCTTCCGTGCCTGCATTAAATGACTTTCAAGCTTTTCTTTTTCAGTTTCAATTTGTTTTTGTTCTGTAATATCTCGGATTGATTCTATAGCGCCAACTCGGTCGCCATGGACGTCGTAGAGGGAAGCTGCTGTTGCCCAAAAATATGCTCCCTTGCCACCATTCAAGGCAGGGGCAAAAGCTTCCGCGTATAATGTGCCCCCTCTTTTTTTGATATATTGATACTTGCTGATTACCTCTTCGTCTTTGATTTCAAGTAGATCTAAAAGTTGTTTTCGCTTTTCACCATAAAATGGAACGGTATAGGCATAATCCCCCATTCCAATTATATCGTCTTTATGGACACCGGTCATCTCTTCCATGGCCTTGTTCCAAAAGATCACTTTTTTGTCGTTGTCGATAACAAAGGTTGCGTCAGGCAGAAAATCTATGATATTCGCTAGTTGCTGTCTGGATTGTTGCAATGATTCATTTGAGTGGACGAGTTCATCATTAATATGCTGTCGTTTTTCCATCTCTGTTAGCAATGAAGATTCCGATAGCCTTAATTTTCGATTTAATTGTCGAGAGAAAATTAATAGACCACTCATAATTGCCATCACCACAATTACACCAACGCCATGCCAGCGATACTCCGCATACAACTGGGGTAGTGTTATTTTTCCGTAATCTTTATAAATACCCAATCGGAGCTCTTTCATGCATTCTTCAACCGGTCCATAATCAAGAGGAACGGTCCATCCCGCAATTTGAGCTGCCAGCGCTGGCGGGCTATGTTTAGGCATACTGAGTAGAGCAATCGCCACTTGTTCGGTTAGCTCGTCCGAGGTGTGCTTGAGCTTTGCAAAAGGCCATTCCGGGTAGAGGCGAGTACTGAGAAAATAAGGGAAAACTTTATCATCCTGCTGGTTGATAATTTTAAAGGTGTCTTGAGCGATTTTTCCTTCTGCGATCATTCTTTCCAGAATGGGTGTTGCAACTGTACCCGCATCAATTTTCCGGTCTCTGACGGCATAAACAACGTTATCGTGTGTTTCCCCATAGACCAAAGGCACAAAATCATTATGAGGGTCGAGCCCTTGCTTTCTCAACTCTCTCCACGCCGCTATCCACCCTCCAAAGGAGGTTGGGTCGACGGCCATGAAGGATTTACCTTTAAGATCCTTGAGGGAAAGAATGTCCCCACGATCTGCTCTGCAAAAGAGGATTCCACCGAAAAGGGTGAAATAGCCATTGGGTGTGGCCCGTTTGATCGTAACCATTCGGTTGACACCGAACAGGCTTTGCAACTCAACATAACTGGCCGAATTTGTAACGATAAAATCTACAGCGTCGTTTTTTACAGTATTTGTTAATTCTTCGAACGTGAGAGGGATAATTTTAAAAGAAGTTCCAGGGATATGCGCTTCAAGATATTGTGCGGTAGGTGACCATTCCAGAAGACATGCTTCACTGCCTCTTCTTGCCAGCACACCGATATTGAAAGTTTTTACTTCAGACTGAGCTAATACAATACTGTTGCTAACAATAATTGCGACCACAGCGAGAGATAATATAAATTTCAAAAACCTACAATACATTGCCATCTGTGATCCAATTTTAGCATGTGGTGGTTACGAGTAGAAAACCATTTTCACGATACATGGATAGTAGCTTTATGGTTTTTGTGATTCCAAAGCGCAATTATCGGTCTTATGTGCAAAGGTGATGACATTCGAATATCTTTAAAATACGAGTCAGAGCAGCAGCTGAGTCAACATTTACAGGAGGAATATGGACTCCTAACGAGGGGGTCACTGATTTATCCTGTGCATTAATTTGTTATTGTGTCCTGCCTGTAAGCCTTGATCCGATCAATGACATTCTGTTCGATATTGCGGTAGAAAAAGGTGTAGTCGTAGCCGTGAAACCAACCCGGCAATGTATTGTAGGGGGCGAAAAAATTTTGGTAGTTTGCTGGAGCAGGCAGCGCGGCCGGGTCGATCACCAATGCCCCATTGTTACTTTGTGCTCCAATGTAATGGCTCACCTCGTAGATGGAGCTGCCGTCCGGTTGTGGCTGGAAAATTGCGGGATCTGCTCCTGGCAACGAACCCTTGTAAAAAACCGCCCCCAAATTCGCCGTCGCGGGTGTGGCAGTCGACTCAATGGCACCGGGGTCAGTGGCAACCCAGGTCAAGGGGTTCACGCTGTAGGCGTTCTTTCTCACCAATTCCATCTTTCCCCGCATATTGGCTGGAACCAGTGACCAATCCCCCGGGGTTTGCTGAGTGTTATAGGTGACAATACAGCCGGTCTGCACCTTGTCACGGCAAATGCCGACAAGCGCCAGCGAGTCGGGGTAACTGTTCATGTCGTCTGAAGTCACGGACCAACCGATCACATAGGCAGCCACCAGAAGTTTCCGCAAGGCCGGGTCCCAAAACTTGTTTTCCAGCAAATAAAGCAGCATGTTTGCGCCCTGACTATGACCGGCCAGGATGAACGGACGCGGCTGCCCATTTGGAGCTTTATTGTAGTGGGCCATGTAGTAATCGAACGCATTCGATACGTCCGTATAGGCCACTTGGAGCGCCTGGTTTGCGACGTCGGCAAATTGCGGGGTGTTTTTCCACAAGACAGCATTCAACACGTCGAGCCCCGACGACTGCTGGTAGTAGGGAATGTAAACGTTGGTGCCAGCTTTCGCAAAAACACCGATCTGGGTTTCGACGTGCCTTTTGATGATCGGATCAACGTAGGCTTGGGCCAGTGACTGGTTCCATCCTGGACTCCAGGTTGACGTCAAAGGAGGCTGTGTTTTGCTGTTGTAACTGTACGTTGTCGGATAGACGAAGAAGATATCCACTGGCTCTGAACCAGTCGGGAGAGCCAGCCAATTGTGCGTTTGGGAGTAATCGGTGGGAACCGCAACGGGAGCGGGTTTCTCTCCATCGATACCGTAGGCAGTCAACGATGACATGATCGAAAAGACGAACACACAAGCCAAGAACTGAAAAGTCTGAAGCCAAATCTTCGTCGTGTTTTTCAATACGGTATCCTTCTCGCCCTTGGCTTTGCCCATCTTCTCCCCCTTATGTTGATATGTATTATCCAGCAAGAACATTTCGTTGTAATATTGACCGCATGACTTCGTCCTCCGGCAACTCACCTCCAATTATTCTCACAATTCCCCTGATCATCTTTATCTGATTACTGCACAACGGCTGTGACGGGATCAGATAGCCGATGCAGGAAAGAGCGTCTTCAGGGCGGCCACCATAGTCGGGCTCAACTGCTTGAACAGTTCCGCGTTGTACGAACCGTGGTACGGCACGGGAACGGCAGCATTGCTCAAGTCTACATGCTTGATCGTTGGATCGATGGAATCGGACGCGTCGCTCTGGGGGCGGGTTGGGTCCATGCTGGGCACAGGGAGTTTGCCGGCGCCTCCGGCGGTCAAGTTGTTGGGATTATTCGCATGTATGTCATTCTGGACGATCTGCTGCGCCGCGATCGCGTACTTGCGCGATGTGGCGGCAGGTGTTCCCTCCGCGACCGCCGGATCAACGTTGACCGTGACAATTGAAACGGTGTAATCGCTGTTCAGATAGATCTCGAACGTCCGGAACTGCTGCGGAAAATCCCGCAACGACGCGGTCTCCACCTGCCAGAAGCCCTGCTCCGGCGCGGCGGGGTCCGTCGATGGAAAAGCCTTAACCGTATTCATATGCCGATGTCCGGCAATCCACATGAGCAAATTCGGTGAGTTCTGCAGGGTCTTGACCAAATCAACGAGGCTCACGGCATTCCGGTGCTGAGGCGCGATATCTGTTGTCTCGCCCCACCATTCCATCTCCGAGCCAATGGGCGCAACTCCAATGGGAATGTGGGCAGCGATAATCATCAACTGATTGTCGGCCTGACCCTTGGCCAGTTCGGCTTGCAGCCACGCCCAGCGTTCCCCGTCCAGATATCCGTGAACATGAAAATCGGTCGAGCCATCATCTTTTCTTTGCGTATCATCCAGAACAATCATCTTGAGAGGGATTTTCGGGTTGGGCAGGAAACTGTAACAGGCAAAACCGGGCGAAGCGTTTTTATCGACCAAATGGAATCCATGGCCGACAGGTGTGGTTGCTGTATTGAAGAATTCTTGCACCCATTCTGTTCTCACCAGTGAACGACGACCTGGATCAGCAGTGATTTTCGGAGCTCCGGCAGCAAACGCTGGATCGGTGGAGGGTCCGGCATGGATGATTGTTCCATATGGAGTCGAACCATCGAGGACGCCTGGGTAAAATTTCGGTTCAGCGGTTATTCCGTTGATGTTAAACAGGACGGGAAAGGTCTGTTGATTCGGAACAAGAATGTCGGCAATGGCCCATACCGTATCCGCGGGGTAGGATGCTCTTAAACCGAGAGCCGGATTCGCATCCACGGGAAAACAGCCGAGAAAGAAATGGTCATGATTGCCTAGTGTCTGATACCAGGGAATTGATTTATCTAATCCGGCTGCCTGATACGGTTTTTGGTAATCAATAGTATCCTCGCCAAGATGGGCACCAGAGCTGGGTCTAATGACTTTGCCATCAATGACATCAATGTACCACCGAAGTTCATTGTAAGACGTGCTGTTGCAGGTATCACCGAGCGAAATCCCGAAATCGAAAGGAATCTGTTTGTGCAGTGCATTCACCGTCTGGATTGCTGCGTCTAACACATGCGTGGTGTACAGCATCACAGGTGAATAAACAGAGGTGTTGTTGTAGACGAATCGCTCGGCCTGTTGAAAATAAATCAGTTGATTTGGCGCCTCCTTGTCTGTGATATGAATATCTGAAAACGTAAAAAAATTCGAAATTTTTATTATTCTTGATGAAGACGGCTTGCTAAAGTCCTTTGCCATTATATCTGTTCTTGTCGCCAAAGGAAGGCATGATCCTGGAGCCCATTTACCGTATCCAAACTTGTCGAATTGTTCGATCTTGAAAATTTCTGTCTTTGCTAGACCTGGGATCGTCCTGGGGAAGGAGATCATCTCCTGAAGAGTTGTGGCGACTTTTGGATTGATTGGATATTGCACTATCTTGACAGGAGTTTTATCACCTTCAATCCCTCCGAAAGCATCCGGACTCAATGCCAACGTACCGAAAAATCCGGCGGAGTAACACATGAATTCCCGACGTGTGATTGTTACGGAATCAACCGAATCAGTGGTTTTTTCTGGTGCGTTGATAGGCATGGTTTAATTATCCTAAGCTGTATTGCGCTGTTTATATTAAATTCTATTCTGATGTTCTTGTAGTTTTTCGATTAAAAGTTGTTTGAATCAAGATAGACTGGAGAAATCTTGACTCTTACGCCCCGCATAACCGACCGGCAATGGAGCACAGCGGAATTGCCAGTCCGAAGAGATGCGGTTGCTCGCCAAGAATCATTTCCCAAATTACCAGGTCAGCCTTTCAGTGCCTCACGAAGTTTCTCCCCCAGATCTTTCATTGAGAACGGTTTTTGGATGAAGTGAACGCCTTCGTCAAGCACACCGCGGTGGGCGATGACGTTGGCGGTGTAGCCCGACATGAACAGCCGTCGGATGTCCGGATAGATGGTTAGCAGGTTTTTGGCCAGGTCGCGACCGTTCATCTCGGGCATGACCACATCGGTCAAGAGCAGATCGATGCGGCCGGGGTATTCCTGAGCCAGGCGGATGGCCTCGCCCGGGGTTCCGGCTGCCAGCACGGTGTACCCCAGTTTTTCCAGCATCCCCGTGGTCATCTCCAGGATCGCCGGTTCGTCTTCCACCAGCAAGACAGTCTCGTGGCCTCGCTCGCCTGGATTATCCAGTCCCTTTTCCGGCAACGGAACCGTTTTGCCAAAGTGGCGCGGCAAGTAGACCTTGAACGTTGTTCCCTGCCCAGGCTCGCTGTAGACATTGATGAAACCGTTGTTTTGCTTAACCACACCATAGACCGTGGCCAAACCCAATCCAGTGCCTTTGCCCATTTCTTTGGTAGTGAAGAAGGGCTCGAAGACATGAGCTTGGGTCACTTCGTCCATGCCGCAGCCAGTATCGCTCACGGCCAACAGGACGTACTCGCCGGGGACAAAACCAGCGTGATGGGCGCAATATTCCTCATCGAATGAGGCTGTGCCGGTCTCGATGGTGACCTTGCCCGTGTCAACGATGGCGTCCCGGGCATTGACGCAGAGATTGGTCAGAATCTGGTCGACCTGGGTGGGGTCTATCTTGACCGGCCAGACTTCCTTACCTGGCTGCCAAGCCAGGTCGATGTCCTCACCGATGAGTCGCCGCAGCAGGTTGAGTATGCTCTCGATGGTGTCGTTAAGGTCGATCACCTTGGGAGATACGGTCTGTTTTCGGGCAAAGGCCAGGAGTTGCCGGGTCAGATCGCCGGAGCGCTGGGCAGCCTCTTGGATCTTCTCCAGGTTGGCATGCAGGGGATTGTCTGGCTCGACCCGCTCCATGGCCAGTTCCGTGTACCCGAGTATTACCCCAAGCATGTTGTTGAAGTCGTGGGCGACCCCGCCGGCTAGACGGCCTACGGATTCCATCTTCTGGGCCTGATGGAGTTGGACTTCGAGTTTCTCTTTTTCAACTTCTGCCTGTTTGCGGTCGGTGATGTCGTAGTTGATGCCAAGCATCCGCACGGGAGCGCCGTCATCGTTGCGGAGCACCATTCCGTCCGCCTTGATGTGCAGGATCGTGCCGTCGGGGCGGACAATACGGAAAATAGTGTTAAAGTCTGCCTCACCCCTCAGGGTAGCCTGGCAATCGCTCCACGTCTGATCTCGGTCTTCCGGGTGAACCCTCCTCTGCCATGCCTCGACCCCACCGGGAAATGAGTCCCGGGTATAGCCGTACAGCTCGATCATCCGGGCGTCCCAGAACATAGTGTTGCTAACCACGTCCCAGTCCCAGACGCCCATCTTTGCCGACTTTGTTGCCAGTAGCAGGCGGTCGTTACTCAAGGCAAGTTCGGCAGTTCTCAGACGGATCACTTTCTTGAGGGCAAGTGCGATACCGGACACACCAAGCAGTGCGGCAAGGAGCGCACCCGTCATGAAGATCCAGCGATGATCGCTCTGCTTCCCGTCCGGCGAGTAGATGAATCCCTCAAGGGAAAAGTTACGGGGGAGGAGCCCCAGTTCGGCATAGGTGTCGGCGATGTGGCGCCACCTGCCGGGGTTCATGTAGCCCATTTCGACCAGTTCCGGCTGGATGAGCTCCCGCATCTGCATAGCCTCGAACAGCAGGTGCTCTCTGCTATTCCGGGCAGCATACTCGCGAATGATCAGGTCTACCATCTCCTCAGGGTTGGCCATGGCGTATTTCCAGCCACGCAGGGAGGCATCGTGGAATGCCTTGACCCGTTTGGGATGGCGTTTCAGTTCGTCATCTGTGGTGAAGAGAGTGTCGCCGTAGAAGTCGATTCCTGCCGACCGCGGGGAGTAAATGTCGTATCGGAAGCCTATGCTGTCGAGATAAAAGGGCTCGTTTGTTGAGTAGGCAGTGATGGCGTCGGCTTTGCCGTCGATCAGATCCTGCAGGTTGAATGTGTGAAGGAGCGAGGTGAACCTAACTGATTTTGCTCCTTCCTTTAAGAGATAGGCCCGGATATCATCGGCTTTGTCTTCGAACATGATCCGCTTGCCGACAAGGGAGTGAACGCTACGTATAGCCCCGTCATTGCGGGCGATAAGGATATATGGGGAGTGCTGGAAGATGGCGGCAAGGGCCACCACCGGTTTCCCCTCTTTGCGGGCCAGCAGCAGACGGGAAATGTCGATACCGTACTGGGCGGAACCGTCGAGCACCGCTTCAGTGGGGGTCCTGCCCGGAGTGAGCTCGCGCAACTCCACATCCAGACCGGCATCCCGATAGTACCCCTTGTGTTTGGCGGCATAGTAGCCGGCGAACTGGAACTGGTGCTTCCACTTGAGCTGGAGCGTCACCTGTTCAAGAGCATTGGCCGGCAGGGAATGGATGAGAGAAAGGCAGAAGAGTACGGAAAGTGTCGCCAGCAACCTACCGCACCGCCGCAGTTGACCATATAACCGGCACACTCTCGTGCTGAAGTTGATACTCCCCGGCTTGCCGCTGTCAATGGAGTGGGCCATGTCACTAATCCGTATGGTACTACGTCTCTGATACCGCATCTCAGCTATGCCCTGCAACTTAAGACTATTCCTAATCATCTCAGGAGGCACGCGGTCAAGGTATTTCGAATCACGGTGGACAGGAGATATCTTTACTCATAGTTGTCGAAAAATATAAATACACATCTCTACTGTAGACCATGAAAAATGGTACGCGATTTCAAATCGAAACCAGGAATTTTTGAAGGAGAGCGGAAGAAGAGCCTTCTTTGAACATCGTTGAACTGTGAACGGTGGAGGCGCCGGAAAGTGAATGCGTTTAACGCTTCTATGTCCCAACTGTTTGTTTTTAATCAAATAATTACTATAAAATCACAATAATGGTGGAGGCGCCGGTAATTTGTACCGTACCACCAGCCTCTTATTTATATTGTTGTTATAATTGACAAATAACTTTCGATAAATTCATCGAATGTACCACCTGGGCAGTAAGCGATGGACTACCGATGGACTATATCGATCTGTTATTAATGGATATTATGGTTACGATGATTATTTTGGTTAAAAATGGGAATTGAACCCTGGTCCCGATCAAGCGCCCATAACCGTTTCATAGTGTCACCAGCCTCCAAGAACCTATATGAAAAAATCAAACCTAAAAAGCAGGTTCCATCGAGGGTTACCCCTTATGTCTCTTGGCAAGTAGCGCTACTTGCCGGACATTCTTGTTAATATTTTTCGAGGCGCGAATTTCAGCTTCTGTGCCTGGAACTACGTACACCTCCTCTTGTCGGTTAAGAAGGGGTCGTAGTATTTCATCGGTATAGGCCTTCCGGTTGGAGAGGAAATCATGCCCTCCAGCCTGCCCCGCTGGACACACAGCCATACAGTAACCACAGCGATAGTTCATTTTGTACATAAGTGACTGCCACATCGATGCCGTCTCTCGGTCATAAAAGCGTTTTCGAAACGTCTCAATGCTAGAGGATGACATAACTGCGTCCAGCATGTCCATGAACCCAAGGAAGTTGTCGCGATAGGCGTGGGTCATGCAAGCCTGGAAATCAAAGGCCCCCTTTGTTTTTACCGCCCCGACTGGGCACACAGCCGCGCAAAGATTACAGTTGATGCAAGGCGATTTATCAAGCGGTGAGTCGTTGATGTCCACATCCGCATCAATGAGCAAAGACGTGAGACGGATGAAACTACCAAACCGTGGGTGCAGGACCAGTCGGTTGATTCCCATGTAACCAAGGCCAGCCTCCACAGCCACGACCTTGTGGCTTACCGACCAGAGCTTTCCTGGAAAACGACCCATATCCATAGGGAAGTCAGCTGGTACGGCTACCCCGCGGACACCGTCCGCGTTCAAACGGCGCAAAATACTCCGCGAGACATTGACGCTTTCTTCCCCGGCATTGTGGAGTTCTGAAGAAGACATATGCCGAGCTGGACTCCGCATATTTTCAGGATTTAATAAAAAAACCAATGCGATTAGTGTGCGAGTACGTGGATAAGCGGAGAGGATACTTTCGCGCTCCTCGTCAAGAGCAGCTCGGCTGATTTCGACGAAACCGGCATCAGTGGCTCCAGCTTCTAGGCAGAGGTGTTTTAAATCTGTAGCATTCAGGTGTTTGCGTTGGTGCATTATTTGCTCCTTATAGATGTATTGGCTAGTCGCCTCATCAGTTCCAACTATTTTGATATTCTTCGAGGAATTTTGCTAATTGACTGAGCCTAATTGCTCCCGCATAATAAGTTTGACGCCCCCATACGGAAGAACGATTCATAATGCTGCGGAAGTAATACTGCTCAGGCCATAAATGGCGGCTCGTTTTAGTCGCATGTATTTGAACTACTCATGGTCACCTCTCGAATGATTAAAGTTGTATATACAACTTGATGGATAAGTTTTAATTTAGGCCAGCGATTTAAGACGATCGCCGGTCTGCTTAAGTGACAAGGCCCCTTCTTCACCTAACAGTTCTGATGCTTTTTGTTGAGCCTCTTTCCACTGTTCATAGCTATCCACTATCAATTTTCTACCATTTTCTGTGATCCTGACAGTTTGCCCTGGGCCTTTTCCTTCAATGATAATCCAATGATTCTCCTGCATCCGACCAAGAGTACGGCTAACTGTGGATTTTTCCATCTGCAGGTGAGTTCCAATTTCTTTGGGACTTGCGTCTCCGTAAGCTAATAGAAAAACTAAGATGGTTGCTTGGTTAATTTTTATGCCATGAGGTTGCAGTGCTCGATCATACAGGCTGGTGATAACCCTGTTTAATCGTCGCACCCGGCCAGCAAGGCACTGGGCAGCAACAAGTAAAGCAATCTCGCATGCATTATCGTTTCGCGGTTCCATGTTGTATATACAACATACATTGACGATAATGTCAAAATAATTCAGAGAAATGTTGACTTCTAATCGCGGTGCTTGACGAACCGGTGGTTCGACTGCCACAGTCGACCAAGATCTGAGCATCCGCTATACGACCTCCTGTCCATAGACCCAAATTTGGCGGGCGGCGTCGAGGTCCGCGCGCCTTGCTTCAGTCCCTCATCATCGCATCCACCGTGGCGCCTTCGAAACATGCCATTGAATATTGCCACGGCCTTCCTGGAAGCAGTGCGGGCATACCTCAGAAGGTTCTTCATCGTCGCGCGGCGTAAAGTACTCTGTTCCACCACAGCGCTTGCAGATCATTTCGATAAGGCCACCTCCTGCCTCGATGGGGTGGATCCGGTACCATGATCTAAGTCTATGCGCTTCGTGCGTCAACCCAGCCAACGCGAGGTGCGTCAACAAGTGGACAAAGTAGGTGGGCATTGGGTCCGCGTTCTGCTGATAAAGGTTCCAGCCATACGCAGCCAACATCCGATGTCCTTCCTTCACGTCCACGAAATACGTCCCCGCCCTAGGTTCGTCTCCCAGCCAGTCCGCGAGTGATTTGTGGCAAGGTCTTAGACAATCGCTGTTTACATGTTTCAAGACTGGGAACAGTGAACCGAAGGTGCGAGCGAAGTCGCGGAGTTCCTCTTCTTGCCAGTGGAAGATGTGTTGAAGAATTCCCACGGGCAGCGGTTCCTGCGCGGCGACGATGACACGGAGGGCTGGGCGCACATTCTTGCGGAACTCATCAAGGTCAGGAAACAGGCGTTGAAACCATTGACAGAAGATGCCGCCGAGGCCTTGCGGGAATTGGTCTATACGGCTGAGCGACAGGTGCTCTTGCTGAACGTCGTCACAGAAGCGTTCGACGTAGAGGAACACGCCCTCGCTCTTTTCCAAGATTTCCCCGATGAGGTGGTCGGCGTCCGGGCGGTCGTGGAGCTGCGGCGCGAGCTGGCGGACGAGGTAGTCGCGAAGGTCGGCGCGGTTGGCCTCGGTGTGGGTGTCGAGGACGAAGGGGTTCAGCCCTTGGAGCGGGGTTTGGACGGCGCTTTCGGGACGGCTGGTGACGACGAGGCCGAGCCAGTCGGGTAGGCGCGGGGTGTGGCGCGCGAGCATTTCCACTAGCGGGTTGCGCCCGCTCTCGCCGGCTTCGTCGAGCGCGTCAATGACTATGATCTGGCGCTCGCGTCCGCCGCCGATGACGGAGCGGAGCGGGTTGGCGAGGAGATAGTCGAAGAGTTCGGCTGGGTCTTTGCGGTCGAGTTCGGCAATCTCCGGCAGCGCAAGCAGGAGCTTGCGGTAGTCGGGCAAGCGCGTGGCGAGCTGGAAGGCGAGGCTGCGGACGACGCGCCGGGCGTCGCGGTGGTCTGGTTTGTCCCATTCGACGAATTGCGCGGCAATGACAGCATCCGACCGTGTGTGCGTTAGTTGGGCCGCAAAGGCGCTCTTACCCACGCCTGGATCGCCAGTGATCCAGAAGAGTCGGGAATCGCGGTTCGCCGGCTGGCGCCACCGTTCCACCGCGTCGAACAGCCATTTGCGGCCGAAGAATCCCTTCTTCAGCAATTCATAAACTCGCGCATCGGATTTGATCGGCTTGAGGTGGCCGTGGAGCGTCTGGATCTCGCCAGCAAAGCGTCGGCTCTCGTCACTTTCGACGACGCGGATGATTTCAGCGAACTTAGCCTGATACCACTCTTCCCACGCTGTTCCATCGGCCGCGCGCCTCTCGTTCCAATCGTGCATGTCAAGCCACTGGATGTGGCCGATGTTCACGGGCGGCTGGACCTCTCTCTCTCTCTCGACGAGAATCGTTTGGATGTTTCCGCCCTTTACACCGATGGCGATAGCAATCTCATCGCGGCAGACGCCAGGGTCGCGGGTGGAATGCTTCGAAAGGAAGGACACGACACGTTGACTGTGCAGAATGCCGTCCGTGATCGCCCGCCGCCAGTCGTCGCCCGCCTTGATGTCCGTCTTGTCAAACCAAACGTCATGGCCGCGCTGCTCCAGGTCGGCCTTGACGCGGCGAACCAACTGCTCGTTGGGGTCGTGCCCATAGCTGAGAAAGATGCGAAGGGCAGTGAACGGTCGTGGCTTCGGGACTTGGCCATGCGTCGGACATACCCAGAACGCGCCCACGTGGACGAGCACCTGCCCACATTGCGGGCAATGTCTGGCCTCATGGGCATCCGGTGTCTCAAGTTGCATACTCATGCTTTGTCGGTCGAACGATCCGCATGACCGGCTGGCAATTCCGCTGCGCTCCATTGCCAGCCCGAGTTGATGCGGTTGTTATGCATTAGTGTCCCCAATTTTCTTGAGAAGTTGTGCTACGCTTGAAAAATCTTCAACCCATACTACATTAAGACCTAATTCATTTGCATCCTGCTCTTCCAGAAGAAATGCAAGTTGATCGAGCCGGACCGACGCACGTGTACTACCCCGCAAGCCCTGCATATTAACGGCGACGTACCAATGGCCTGAACTGGGAATTTGAAGTCGAATGGGGGATTGTTTTGCCAGCCCGCCGATGAACTGGTGTCGCCTACCATTCCTGTAATTGGAAAACTCAGAGCTTGTCATCAGGCGAACATTGGAACCACTCGTGAGCGTGACTTCGACTATCTCGCCGCGCTGTCGGCTACCGAGATCAAACTGTAGAAAGTTCAAAGCTCTCATCCTCTTAAGCCATAACAAATTGTTATCCGGTTTCTGGCTATCATTCACTGTTTCCAGATATGCCATCCGCGAACCAGCGTTTTTGGTTTTTGGCTAACTGGCTATCTTTCTTATTTGAGAGATAAACAGAAACTGGATATCACTCCAATGGGTCAACCCGAGGCGCTAGTTTAACATAAAATACAGGGGAAGAATCAAAGCCCCGATGGTCAACATTTTTCCAATTTATACGTAACAAAATAGAAGCCGAATATATGGTATACTTCGGTCATCAAAAGCCTGTTTTTTCGACAAAAGAAAAAGGAGGTTACTATGACCGAACAACATTGGACCCCTGCCAATTATCAATCCAGCGAGTGGGCTGGTGTTCTGCAGGAAAAATACAACTCCATCAGTTTCCCTTTAGACACTCCAGCAGAAGCAAAATTTCTTAAATCCCCGCCAGCACCTCTTGCTCAAACAGATCAGTCTCCGCCTGACCGGCAAACCAACAAAAAACGTCAAGTATCTGATCATCTTTCTTCTCGGATTATCGGCACTGGCCTGATCGGTGCAGACCTGGCAGCAGGGTACATTCGAGAGAAATATCGCAATAATAATTCGATAGCTACTATCAAACAAGCCAGTTATGTGGTCTTGTCCTTCCTGCACTTCCTGAGCAAAACAGGTACTAATCTTTATAAGATTACCCGCCAGGATATCTGTGCCTTCGTGGAGCATGAACAGGATCGTGGATTGAAGGTCAGCTCAGTCATAAACAACTTGAGGAGTGTGTATACGTTTCTCAACTTTCTGGTTGCGCAGGAGATTCAGCCACAGGCAATTCTGTCCAAGAAAATCCACCTGAAATTGCCTGATTCCTTACCCAGAGCCATTCCGCCGGAACATGTCACTCTTTTGCTTTCAGCAACAAGCAACACTCGGAATCGTACTTTACTCCTCCTTTTGTTGCGGACAGGCTTGAGAATTGGCGAATTACTCAATGTCAAAGTCTCAGATATCATTTTACCGGAAAGGAAGATCCTGATTTACCTGGCAGAAAAAACCGACCAGGGCCGTGTGGTTTACTTCAGTTCAGATGCTGACACTGCCCTTCAGGAATGGCTGAAGATGAGAAACCAACAAAAGGATTACCTCTTTTACAGCTCGAACAGCGAGAAGATTACATATGCGGCAGCGAGGAAGGCATTTGTGAAAGTTCTCGAAAGGGCTGACTTATCCCACTATGGATACAGTCTCCATAGCTTGCGCCATACTTTTGCCACAGACATGCTGAATGCCGGGTTACGGATAGAGGTTTTGCAGCAAATCCTTGGTCACCAATCAATCGAAATGACCTTACGCTATGCAAGGCTATCAGATGCAACACGGGAAAATGAATATCTCCGTGCAATGACC